>WNGL01007122.1_pt1 | contig 13147 bp, 14 predicted proteins | sample 5400591 | NCBI WGS metagenome assembly WNGL01 (sample SAMN13153377, study PRJNA577476) | soil metagenome | isolation source: 80 cm soil or saprolite under Garry oak tree replicate 1 | place: USA:California | collected 2016-06-15
CGCTCGATGTCGGTCATCGCGGTGCGTTGCTCCAGATTTTTGCGTTCGTCAGACATTCTATTGAGAGATTGCTCGGGCCGAGCCGGACAAGCACATTCGCTCGGAATGAGCAAAAATTAACCCCGAAGAATGCGAAGGACACGAAGAATTTGCAGAGGGCAAGTCATAACCTTTATGCCTTTTGTGTTTTAGAGTCGTTTCTCACGCGCCGCGCCACGAGGGGAAGCGCTGTCACCGTTTCTTGAATTCAAAATTATATTTATGAATCCCGCGGAACTTTTTCGTCAACAATCCGGAATACTCGGCATCGGGGCGGGCGATTTTCTCTTCGCGAGGGAGAAAGCGTACCATTTTGGCATGAATGGCGCGACGCTGCGGCAGTTGAAGAAGAGCGATGAGCGCAAGCTCGCGATCGCTCGAGTTATCCGGCGCGGCACCGCAGTAGGTAACGGCTGGATCGCGCGGGAGCTGGAGCTTGGGCATGCGAGCGCGGTGAGCAGGTGCTTAAAGAAAAAAACGGCTAACTCGAGGCGAAACTGCTTGTCGCTTTTAGGCAGCTAAAAACAAGAGGGAGCTGCTTGCCAATCTCTTTTTGAAAAATTGACAGACTGACCCGTTTCCCTTTTCACGGGCCAACACTCAATGCTGTTATCCACTCCCTAATCGGGAGCAAGGCTACGGAAATCTGAAATTGCCGATGCGGGTGCGCCAGTTGAAACTGCTGTTTGTATCGTAGTATTCGGTGGTGTACCAGAAGGTGCGGTCGTCCACCGGATCAATAGCCATCGCGCTGTAATCGCCCCAACGGTTGAAGGTGTCGTTTTGGCTGCCTGCGCCGTCAAAGACATGGGCTTCACCCTGAGCCAAAGTGTTTAGTGGGTCGGTCGCCAGTCGCCCCGCCCAGCGGATTTGCGGATGGATGAGAGAGCTCGATGCGCTAAAGCCGAGGGCCATGTTTCCGAATTTGTCCATCGCTATACTGCCCATCCAGCGCCAGGTCGTGTCAGGCTGGTAGGTGCTCTCCTGAAAGACCGTCACCGGTCCGGCCGTCACGCCGCGCAGTTCGAACCAGCGGATGCCCGCCACATTGTTCGATTTGACGGTATAGTTTCCGACCAACGATTCATGTCCATCCTTGAAAGTCCGATAGGCCAGCCGATACATCAGGCGGTCACCAATGCCGTCCAGTCTGTTACCGACTCCGACTCCCGCCTCCGGCACGCAGTCGCGAGTCGTCGGGCAGAGTCGCGTAAAGCCAGCGGCAACCGGGCTCGCGAAGAGAGTAAAGGTCGAGTTTGTTGGTGTGACAAAGTCGACGTGAAAGTGATACACGTTGTACACGCCGGTTACAGGCCATTCCACGTACGTGTTCGGCGCACCGGCCAGTGGCTTTCTCTTGCCGTCCAGGTCGGCGGGCAAAAATGGCGCGTGATTGGCGCCCAATGCTGGAAAGGTAATGAAGGTGGCCAGCGGCATGCCAGCTATCATTTTCGCGCGGTCGAACGCGAAGGCCTGCGGACCGAGAAATGACGTGCCGGATGAGTTGAATAGGTTAATGCTCAGATAATAGGCGTCGGGCCACACAGCAAGCTTCGGATAGTCGATGAACTTGTTGCTGAGGTGAAAGCCATAGCGATTATAGGTGCCAGTGGCATCGTCGCTGGTCGAGACCGCGATGCATTCGTCGGTGATCGGGAGACCGCCGTTCGTGCTGGCGAATTCGGTGATGACCCAGCGTCTGGCGATCTTGTCAAAGACCACGGTCGGGTCGCCGAAACCGAAGTTCTCGCAGGCGCCGCCAAAGCCACTCCAAACTGACACGATGCTATTCGGTCCCAGGATTGAAGTTCCGGTGGCTTTGTCAAAAACCTGATAGCCTTCATTTACGATCTGAACGAACTGCGTTGATCCCACCGAGCCATTGGTATCGGGCGGCGCGCAGTTACATCCGACGCCGGGGAAGGGGATGCCGTTGAAGTTGAGGATTGGCCCGGGTATCGTGGGTGCCAGAAGGGCACGGGCGGAAATATCCGGATTTTGCACCGCCGCGTCAGGACTGTCTTGGTGCTGATTTGGAATCAGCGGGTTCGGATTAGCCTCGTGCTGTTCCTTGAATACGAGGGGCCATCCCTGCTGCACATCGCGGAGCGCGGGGGAGACGTCGTTGTGATATGAGGCACCGACAATAACATCGCTGCCCGCTTGATTTGCCGCCTGTGCCAACGCGGGCGAGCTTGAGTAAACGCTAAACCCAAGCAGCGCCAGGAGGAGGCCGAGTGAGCACAGCACAAAACCCAGCAGGACGCGCGGATTAAAGAAGGCGGATTGAGAAGCTGACGTTTTTTTCATAGGTTTGATAGAGATTTTCTCTTTTTGTGTGTTTGTTCTAACGGGTAAAAGCTTTTTCCTCGTCTGGACATTATGTGGCAGCTGATTGAATGTCACGGTTTTTATTAAAATTTGGTAATGTTAGACTTAATGGTTAAAATGGCTCCAAGTCGGCGCAAGTCTTTCCCTCGCGCGATCCTCTTTGCAAGCAGAGTTTAGTAACAGTTCTGTTACCTTTCGCTTGGAACCGCCCACGAATTGTGCGGCGAGAGGATGACCAGGATTCCGCGAGCTCGGGCGTCACGTCTCGAAACATGTGACCTTACAGGTGTCGGAGCGCCAGAGGTGTACGGCAACGCCGTGCACTCTGAGTCCATGGAGCAGGAACTCAAGATTCGTCTGTTGCGCAACCGTGCGTCACATTCTGCTCTTCATGGCGCCACAGACGGACATGCCGGTCACGCCTGTCGCTTCAATCAGAAGAAGGCGTAGCGACGACGATGCCGGCGAGTAAGAAAGTAAGTGCGGCCGACAGCAGGCAGAAAGGGCAGAAGGCATGCAGGATGAACGCCTGCACGTATAGCAGCCACAAGGTCGCGCCGAACATCGCCATGACAACGATCATGAGGAGAGTTCGCGCGCGCGCGTAACCAAAAACGACGAGCGTGGCCGAACTGAATGCAGCAAAGTAGGCCAGGGCACCGAAGGCTGCCGTGGGGATCCCAGCGACCGAGGCATAGACGCTGCCGAGGACAGCAGAGCAACCCCCGGGCGAACCACAGACAAGGTCGTCGCCGGTGAGGTGCGCCACGGTGAGATAGGTTGCATCAGCCAGCCCAGCCAGAGAGATGACCGCCGCGATGGCAGAAAGAATTATCTGGAAACGTGCAGCGGTCATTTGTGCCCTCCCTTAGTTGAATTATTGGAACTTTTGAGCGCCGCATCGATTGCCTCGCGCAAGCGTTCCGCAGTGAAAGCAGTGCGCACCTGACCGTTGACGAAGAGCGTGGGCGTGTTCTTCACGCCACGCGATACGCCATCTTCCCCTTCCAAAATGACGCGTGTTCTAACTTCGTTGGAGTTCGAATCTTCCCTGAAACGCTCGACATTCAAGTGGAGGGCGCCTGCATAGGCATCGAAAAGCAGTCGAACATTCGAAGCTTTGCTCCAGACCGACTGATATTGGTAGAGCATATCGTGCATTCCCCAAAAACGGCCTTGTAAACCAGCAGCTTCCGCAGCGAGTGCAGCTTCGAGCGCATGCGGATGCATCGCGAGAGGAAATTGCCGGAAGACAACGCGCAAACGCGGGCCGTACTCTTGCTCGAGTTTACTAATCACGCCGGAGACCGTGGCGCATGATGGACATTGGAAGTCGCCAAACTCCTCTAGTGTGACCGGCGCGCCGGCTTCACCGCGAACATGTGCCGCCGTCTCTTTGGTTTTATCGGCAGTCTCGCTAATGGTTTTGTCAACGGGCATCGAAGTTGTCCTGGCAGTTGGGATGGCGCGCTGCTTCGCCCGATAGAGCATTACACCGGCACCGACCGTGAGCGCAGCAACCGCGGCGATGATGATAAATGGAAGATATCGCTTCGACAGGGACATCGTCGGGCGTTGCGAGAAAGTTGTCATAATGCTGTGAAAGCGCCATTCTTAGTGTCGTCAAATGACGTTACCGGATCGGCGCGTTAGAGAATCTAGTAATAACTCGCCCGACCCACTACTGCGAATTCTCATGTTTTCTGCTTTCGAAATGATTATGCTTTGTCGTCGCAGTGATCTTGTTATGCTTCAATACCTTCATGAACAAGCAACGGCCCCTCGTGATAATTCTAATGCTTCTCACTCTGTTTTGTGGCGTCATCATTGCACAGACACAGTCGCCGCCTCAGCCGGAATCCGGAACAGGGCTCGAAGGAGTAGTTTCCGTAAGCCCCATCCAGGGTGGGCCATCGCGAATGGGTGTTCCCGATTCGAGACCGCTTGCGAATACCGCCTTCGTCGTGAAGAAGGGAGATCGCATTGTTATGTCGTTTAATACCGACGATCAGGGGCGCTTTCGGATTTCTTTGCCTTCAGGTCACTACGCTGTTTCGATGAAAGACTGGGAAGGCGTCGTCGGGCACTACGGCCCCTTTGAGATCGATCTAGCTCTGGGTGAAATCAAAAAGGTCCAGTGGAACTGCGATACCGGTATGCGGTAACTGGTTAAAAGAAGGGGAATATCGCGGCAACCGCCGCGATCTTCGACCCGCATACCGGGCAGTGGACCACAACCGGCGACATGACGACTGGATGCAGCGATTGAATTTGCTTCGGTTCTTCTGCCGGACGGCCGCCTGCTGGTCCCCTGGTGGCACACGGCTTTGGAAACACCGGTAGCCACCGCGGATCTCTATAACCCGAAGACAGGCACTTGGTCTCCGGCCAGCTCCATGAGTGTCGTTCGCGCCGGTCACTCCGCAGTAGTGCTGCGTGGCAATCGCGGCGTGCTGGTGATGGGAGGGTTGGGCCCGGATGATAACACGACTACGGCCAGTGTCGATATTGCCGTTCAGACTCATTGATAGAGCCGACATACTTCACAATCAGCCGGCACGCGTCAGCGCGTGGCGGCTTTTTGTTTGCGCGGCGAAGATCGACAACTTCAGGTTAGCGCGCCCGCAACTCCCACTTTCGCCGCATTCGTGTGCACATTAGCTTTTGCCATGCGGCGAATTTGGCAATGGCTGATCATTGCGGTGCTCGCGGTAGCGGGTTGCGGTCAGCGAGCTGTGCCGGTTACCGATTTTGCAGCGCAGCGCCAGCGCATGGTGACGGAGCAGTTGAAGGCGCGCGGAATCAGAGACGACCGCGTCCTTGCCGCGATGGACAAAGTGCCGCGCGAAGAATTTGTGCCCCAGGACTCCCGCGCCGCCAGCTACACCGATCAACCGCTTCCGATTGGATATGGTCAAACCATTTCGCAACCGTACATCGTTGCCTTCATGACAGAGCAATTGCGACCGTCGAGCAGCGATCGCGTTCTTGAAATTGGCACGGGGTCTGGATATCAGGCGTCGGTTTTAGCGGGACTGGTTGCGGAGGTTTACTCGATCGAAATTATCGAGCCGCTCGCAAAAACGGCCAAGGCCACGCTGCAGCGCCTCGGTTACAAAAACGTGCATGTGAAGGTGGGCGACGGTTACAAAGGCTGGCCGGAAAACGCGCCATTCGACGCGGTCATTGTCACGTGCGCGCCGGATCACGTTCCGCAGCCACTTGTCGGCCAAATGAAAGAGGGCGGACGAATGATCATTCCGGTTGGCGGGCCGGGCGAACAGGAACTTTATCTTCTCGAAAAGAAAAACGGCCAACTCAAGCAGCGCGCCGTGTTGCCGGTGCGCTTCGTGCCGATGGCGGGCGAAGCGACGAAACGTCAGTGAGGCCTTTGTTTGTAGAGGCGTGTGTCCTCACGCGCGCTGATAGCGATTTGCGGCTGATGACAGCCGCTACTACACCGACAAGCTGTTGGCTTGTTACTTGATTGCTGCCAACTTTTTCAGATCGAGACGTTTGACCCAGTCCTGTAATTCCTTTGGGTCCTGATTTTGCAATTCGATCTCCACGAAATAACGCTTCGCGATCATCACCCAAAGCGAAGCGTGTTTCAGTTCCTTCTTTTCTCCGTTTGCCAGAGTCTTCACCTCTTTTTCGTAAGCTTCGAAGCCCGGATTTCCATCAATCGTGACCGATTTGCTATAACCTTCGGACGTTTCGCTGTTCTGGTTCCACGCCGCGGTTGTCGCTTGCACATAATCGGGATTGGCCACGGAATCGAGAATGCTGATCGCGGTAGTCGGCGAATCAGCGGCATCGTTTTTGCGATAATCGCGATGAACATTCGTAATTTGGAATCCGCCAACATCAGCAGTTGATCCCTCCGGCTTGTCCGCGATCCAACCCGACGGAGCGTCGGGCAAAACCGGAAGCAATTTCGAATAATCGACCACGTCGGGTACGAGCATCGGCTCGTTTTGCGCGCGCGATTCCGCAGCCAGCACGATCAGCGGGCCGAGCGCAACAATTGCGAAACGCAGGGCAATCCGGCAGGTCGATAGATGATTCGGCGTCGATTTCTTCATAAGAACGCGCGGTGTTGATCGATTCAAATCCCTGTACTCGATTGACTTTGGTGGAGCAGTTTGTCAAGACGCGATCCGTGGCACGCCCGACTCAACTGGCGATTTTCATGTCGATCCTGGCGATTGCCGCGCGACTGATTTTGATCGACCAGCCGTACATCGACAATTGGAGTTGGCGGCAAAGCGATGTCGCGGCCATTGCCCGCAATTATCTTCAAAACGGTTTTCATTTCGCTCATCCGCAAATCGACTGGGCCGGCGATGGGCCCGGCTTTGTCGGAACGGAGTTTCCGATCTTGCCGTTCCTCGCCGCGATCTGTTACAAATTTTTCGGCGTTCACGAATGGATCGGACGGATTCAAGGGGTGATTTTATTCGCGGCGTCTTTGCCGTTTTTCTTTTTGCTTGTGCGGGACACGTGGCATGGGCTTCCCGCGCATGGCCCATCGACAGGATATCGACGCCGCTTTGCCGAGACCGCGGCAAGCTGGGCACTGTTCTTTTACAGCTTTGCGCCGCTTAATCTCTTCACCAGCCGCGAGTTCATGCCCGACGTTCCGTCACTCAGTCTCGCCCTCATCGGCCTTTATTTTTTCCTGCGTTACTGCCATGCTATACGTGATTCACGTATAGCATGGTCGCCTGCTGGAGAGTTGATACCGTATCGCGCAAACGGTGAAAGCGTCGCTGGACGATGGCTGATTTCATCTGCCGGTTTTATTTCGCTGGCGCTCTTGATCAAACTTCCTACCGCGATCATCGGAGCGCCTCTGCTGTATCTCGCTGTAGCAGCAGTCCATGACCGTCCCACTTTTTCGGATCTTTCGAACGGCGGTCGCAGACCGGCGCTACAAAATTTGATGGTTCGCCTCGTCGCGCGGTGGGAGCTCTGGCTCTTCGCTCTAATCACGCTGGCGCCGCCCGCGATTTGGTATTGGCATGCGCACGAGATCGCAGAGAAATTTTATCCTCATCATTTTTTTGGCGCGGGCGGAATTCGGATCATGAGCGCGAGCTGGTACTGGAAGATCGCAAAACAGATAACAACTTCGAGCTTAACTCCGGTGCTTTTCGCGCTCGCGAGCGCCGGCGCATTTATGACAAGATCGACGACGGAGCCGGCGGAAGCCGAGCGAGTCGCACGGGAAAGCCCGAGAGGGTTGACGAGCCGGGAGGCGAGTCAATCAACGCGTGCGGGCCTCTTTCATTTCTGGCTCGCCGCGATGATTATCTTCATCGTTGTCGCCGGCTACGGAAATCGCCATCAATGGTATCAACTTCCGCTCGTGCCAATCGCCGCCGCATTGGCAGGCACCGCTTGCGCATCGCTGGCATCAAAAATTTCCGCGCGCAGCGTCAGGATCACGTTGTCGATCTTACTCGCCGGTTCGTTTAGCATTCTTGCGTTTCACTACGTCCGACCTTTTTATCAGCCGTCGGCTGTCCAGTTGCGCGATCTCGGTTTGGAATTGCGACGGACAACCCCGGGAAATTCCTTAATTGTCGCGGCCGATAACGGTGATCCCACAATTTTTTATTACGCGGGGCGCAAAGGCTGGCATTTCCTCGAGAAGAACGGCATTTACGACGGCAATCCAGGCGACAACCAACAATTGATTGTCGATCTTGAGCAGCTACGCGGGCGCGGCGCGACGCATCTCGTTTTCATCTCGAGCACATTTTGGTGGCTGGATTACTACCACGAATTCGCCGAACATCTCGCGCAGAGGACAACGCCGCTCGAGGCAACTCCTGAATTCAGGATCTACAAATTGAATTTGGCCAGGAAATGAGAACCGAAACGAAGAATTTCACGATCCGACCGGCCACGATTGTCGATGCCCCGATCATCCTCCAATTGATTCGTGACCTGGCCACCTATGAACGCGCACCAAACGAGGTCGCCGCAACGGAAGAGCAACTTGTCGATGTTTTATTCGGCGAAAGACCGGTGGCGGAAGTGCTGCTCGCTTTCGAGGATGAAATGCCGATTGGTTTCGCGGTTTTCTTTCACAACTTCTCGACATGGCTCGGTCGCCCCGGTCTTTATCTCGAAGATCTTTTTGTGAAACCGGAAGCGCGTGGAAAAGGTTACGGCCGCGCTTTGCTCATTCACCTGGCGAAAATCGCGCGCGACCGCGGCTGTGGCCGCATGGAGTGGGCGGTGCTCGATTGGAACGAACCGGCGATTCAATTTTATAAAAAAATCGGCGCTGTCCCGATGAAGGAGTGGCGAATCTTTCGGATGACCAGCGATGGGATTGCAAAGCTCGCGGAATCGTAGGTCAGAACGGCTGTATCAACGTCGCATGAGTAAACCGCGCACAAAAATCGAGGACTATGCCTTCTTGAGCGACACGCAGACTGGTGCCTTGGTCAGCCGCGACGGATGCGTTGATTGGCTTTGCTTTCCGCGATTTGATTCGCCGGCGTGTTTTGCCTCGCTCCTCGGTGAGAACAAAAATGGCCACTGGCGATTTTTCCCCGAGGAAAAGATCGGCAAGACGCGTCGTCGGTATCGAGACCAGACGCTCATCCTCGAGACGGAAATTGAAACCAAAAGCGGCGCGGTGCGCTTGATCGATTTCATGCCGCCGCGGGGTGAGAATCCGGACATCATTCGAATCGTGGAAGGGCTGCGCGGGAAAATGTCGATGCAGATGGAGTTGATCGTCCGCTTTGATTACGGGCAGATCGTTCCGTGGGTGCGGAAACGCCACGACGGGCTTGAGGCGATTGCCGGACCTGACGGTTTAATTTTGCGGACGGCGATTGAAACGCGCGGCAAAGATTTAACCACGGTCGCGGAGTTTACGGTGGCGAAGGGGGATCGCGTCCCATTTGTGCTCACGTGGTTCGTGTCGCACAAGAATCCGCCGAGAAAAGTCAATGCTGAGCATGCGCTGCGGGACACCGAGAAATATTGGCGAGAATGGTCGAACCAATGCGTAATCAAAGGAGAATGGCGCGACGCAATTGTGCGCTCGCTCATCACGCTTAAGGGATTAACCTACGCGCCGACCGGCGGCCTGGTTGCTGCGCTGACTACCTCGTTGCCGGAGGAAATAGGAGGCGTACGCAACTGGGATTATCGCTACTGCTGGCTGAGGGATGCCGCATTTACTTTGCTCACCCTAGTGGGTGCCGGCTATCGCGAGGAAGCAAAATCGTGGCGTGAATGGCTTCTGCGCGCCATCGCCGGCAGCCCGGCGCAAATGCAAGCAATCTATGGCGTCCGGGGCGAACGCCGGCTCGACGAGTACGAAATCCCATGGCTGTCAGGCTACGAAGACTCGAAGCCGGTCCGCATTGGCAACGCCGCATCAAATCAATTTCAGCTCGATGTTTATGGCGAAATATTGGCTGCGATGTGGCAGGCCGATCGCGCGGGAATTAAAATGGAAGAGCCGGATTGGGCTTTGATGGTCCAGTTGATGAAATTCCTGGAATCAAACTGGCAGAAACCGGACGAAGGAATGTGGGAAGTGCGCGGCGGGCGAAAGCATTTTACGCATTCAAAAATGATGGCTTGGGTGGCGTTCGATCGCGCCGTTAAACTTGTTGAGGAATGCGGCTGCGCGGCGGATGAACACCTCGACCGCTGGCAAAGAATTCGCGATCAAATTCACGCGGAAGTTTGCGCGCGCGGCTACAACGTCGAGAAGAAAGCATTCACGCAGTACTTCGGGTCAGATGCGATGGACGCGAGTCTCCTTATGATGCCGCTCACCGGATTTCTTCCAATTAGTGACGAGCGGGTGCGGGCCACAATTGAGGCGATTGAACGCGAGCTTATGCAGGACGGTCTTGTCTTGCGCTATCGCGCGCAGGAAGAAAAGGTTGATGGATTGCCGGGCCGGGAAGGCGTTTTTCTTCCTTGTTCTTTTTGGCTGGCCGATTGTTTGCATCTGCTCGGCCGGAAAAAAGAAGCGCGCGAATTATTCGAACGCTTGCTCGCCCTGCGAAACGACCTCGGTCTTCTCTCCGAAGAATACGATCCGCGCGCGGCACGCCAGCTCGGGAATTTTCCCCAAGCCTTTTCGCATCTTGTGCTCGTTACCGCCGCTCGGATTTTGGGCGGTGAGAAGCCGCCGTTCCGAAGTTGATTAAACTCGCCCTTCGGTCGAAGAGACGAGACGCCGGATTAAATCCTCAATGGTGACTATGCCGCCCAGATGCCGTTCCCGGTCCAACACCGCCGCCAAACCAAGTCGCGCTGCGCGCAATCGTCGCACAATTTTGTAAGCAGGCTCTTCTTCATTCGCCGTGACGAGGCGGCGCATGTAATGGCTCAGTGTTTTCGCGCCGTTTTTCTCGAGCAAAATATCGAGCACGTTGACCAATCCGCTCGGCTGGCCCTGCGCCGTAATGACGGGCAGACGATCGAGACCGGAAGAAACGCCGAGCGCGACCGCTCCATCGATGGAGGTATCTGGTTTTACGGCGACCACTTTCGCCAAAGGCACCATTACATCGCGCACTTTCACGCTCCGGAAATCGAACACGTTGTGAATCATGGCGCGTTCGGTAGCGGTGAGAGACCCTTCGCGTTCGCTCTGCGTGGTGATTTGTTTCAGCTCTTCGCGGGCGGCAAAAAGTCGACCTTTTTCCGCGCGCTGCGGCAGGAGAATCCGGCCCAAACGTGCGCCGAGTTCGAGCAAAGGCCAAAGCAGGGCCGAAACGAGTTCCAGAATCCAGGCCAGCCGAGCCAATGCGCGGAATGGAAATCGCCGAAAGAGCGATTTCGGCAGGACAGCGAGCACGAACAGATAGATCGGCAATGCGATCAGCAACGCGATGAAAAATCCAGTCAAGTGGAATGAGCGCACCAATTGGCGAGTCAAGAGCAGCAGTCCCAAAATATCGGCTGCGTTCGTGAAAATCAGAACCGTGACGAGCAACCGTTCCGGATGTTTCAGCAATCGATCCAGTCGCACCGCTGCTGGCACACGGCGCTTGACGTTTTGGCGGAGCCGCACTGGATCGATCGAGAGCAAACCGCTTTCAATTCCGTTGAAGAAGAACGAAACGATCCAGCAACAAATTATGATAAACGAAATCGTCATGCCGCAGCGCTGCTGTTGCTCGACGGTTCATCGGCCTCGCCGACCACAGTTGTTTTTTCCAGCAAAATCTCCTCGATTCGTTTGCGTCCGGCGCGCCGCACGGTGATGGCCAGGCGTGGAATTTCGAGCTGCGTTCCCGACAGCGGCAAATAACCGAGCCGGTTGAAGACGAAGCCGCCAATCGTGTCGATTCCTTCCGCTTCAATTTCGAATCCGAGATGCTCGCTCAGATCATCGAGGCGCGCGTTTCCGCTGACGAGAAATTTTCCATCCTCCATCGGCTCGATGTAAAGATCGACATCTCCGCGTGGGACAGCGTCGCTGAGGATTTCTTCGACGATGTCGGACATGGTGATGATGCCTTCGGTCCCGCCAAATTCATCAACAACGATGGCCAGCCCCTGGGCGTGAGTGAGGAAGAGTTTGAGCAGATCAAGCGCCCGCATCGTCTCCGGCACAAAGGATGGCAGGATTAATCGCTCCGTATAATGCTCCGACGGATCGAGCAGGAACATTTTCACATCGATGATCCCGAGAACTTGATCGGGTGTGTCCACGTAGACCGGCACGCGGCGATGACGTTTCTCTTTCAGGCGCGCGATCGCTTCCTCGTTCGTCAAATCGTCCGGCAGTGTGAACGTATCGACGCGCGGCGTCATGCAATCCTTCGCCGTTTTGTCGCCGAGTTTAATGATCTCCTGGATCATCTCGGCTTCCGCTTCATGCAGTGCACCTTCTTCTTCGCCAATTTCAACCAGCGTCTCGAACTCCTCGTCGCTCAATCGTGGACGGGTGCGCAGATGCAACGGAGTGAAAAGATCGACAATCGCCGTGCTCGTGCTCTCGAGTGCATGACCGACGCGATCGAGCAGTGGCATTGACAGCTTCAAAGTAAAAGCGCCGATGGCCGAAAGCCGATAAGGAGCGGACAGGGCCAGCAGTTTTGGAATCAAATCGCAAAGCACCACGACGATTGTGAAGATCACGATCGCGGCCAGCCACTGCGGAATGCGCGTTGCGAACGGCCCTTCCCATAAAAGAAAAAGACAAAGCACCACCAGCGGCACTTTTACAAGACCGTCCCCGAGGAGCAGCACGTTCAAAACGCGGCGCGGATTTTCCCGAAAGCGCTGAACGAAATTCGTCACGGCAGGATGATGTTCTTCCAGCCGGCGCAACTGGTGCGACTTGAGTGAGAAGAGTGCCGTTTCCAATCCGGAAAAAAGGGCGGAACAGAAAATCAAAATCGAGATGACGACCAGCAGAATGGCGAAGACCGCAACCGTCATTCCTTAACGCGAGAGCGATGGCGCGCCCGCTCGTCCTCCGGAAAGCGAATGCATGCTGGTTTGCCCATTGTCTGAGCCGCGATCAAGTTAGGCCCTTCATGAGCAAAGGCGAGCGGATTTCGCGGCTAGTCACCGAACTGGCGGGGGAAGATGTCGATCCGGCAAAGATCGACATTGCGAGTCATCCCTATTATCGCGCCTATTTTCAGTGCTGGAACGAGCAGCGCTACTACGAAGCACACGACGTGCTCGAGCAACTCTGGTTAAACACCGATACGGATGACGACGATTTTTTCAAAGGTCTCATCCAGGCGGCAGGCGCATTTGTGCATCTCCA
>WNGL01030328.1_pt1 | contig 13146 bp, 10 predicted proteins | sample 5400591 | NCBI WGS metagenome assembly WNGL01 (sample SAMN13153377, study PRJNA577476) | soil metagenome | isolation source: 80 cm soil or saprolite under Garry oak tree replicate 1 | place: USA:California | collected 2016-06-15
ACCTGAACCTGGGTGATCGGGTATTCAACTGCCAGGCATGTGGTCTGTCCAACGACCGAGATTTGAATGCGGCCAGAAACATTCAGGCCGAAGCCCTCCGTCTGGTGACGGACGTTCCGGTCGTGGCTTCGTCGGAACGAAAATTCGCCGGTGGAGCGGGAAGCTCTGGCTCAGAAATGGGTGAAACTTTCTGCTGTGAAGCAGGTACGACGGTGTTGTAAACACGTTTTACTACATTTGAGAAAGCAGGGATGGCAACTATGCAATTACTGGTCGATAGTTACGGACGGCGCATCAAAAGCATGCGCATATCTATTACTGATAAATGCAACTTTCGCTGCACTTATTGCATGCCAGCTGAAGGCTTGCCCTGGCTCAAAAAGGCAGAGATTCTCTCCTATGAGGAAATAGAACGTCTTACTCGCGTAGCAGTAAGTATCGGCATAGAGCAAATTCGCCTTACTGGCGGTGAACCACTGGTACGGCGCGATGTTCCAGAACTTGTACGCCAGTTGCATAAGATCGAGGGTCTGCGCAGTCTCAGCCTGACAACCAATGGTGTTCTCTTGAAGCAACAGGCGGGAGCACTGGCAGCTGCCGGGCTTACACGTATTAACGTCAGCCTGGACTCGCTTATCCGAGAGAAATTCGCCCAACTGACACGCCGGGATCAGTTTGACCGCGTGTTGGAAGGTCTGGAAGAACTGGAAAAGTATCCCTCCATTCACCCGATCAAAATCAATGCAGTTGCCATGCGCGGCTTCAGCGAGGAGGAAGCGCTTGACTTTGTACGCCTGGCCCGCCGCAAAGCCTATGTTGTACGCTGGATCGAATTTATGCCGCTCGACGCCGACCAGATCTGGCGCAAGGAAGATATCCTCGCAGGTGCTGAACTGAAGGCCATCATTGAGGCCGAGTATGGTCCACTCGTCCCGATTACAACGGGCGATCCATCTGAAACGGCCCGCCGCTATACCTTCAGTGATGGCATAGGCGAGATTGGCTTTATCAACCCGGTCAGTGAACCATTCTGCGCCACCTGCGACCGCATTCGCCTGACTGCCGACGGGCAAATACGCACCTGCCTCTTTGCCACTGAAGAAACCGACCTGCGTGCTGTCATTCGCTCCAATGCTTCCGATGAGCAACTGGCTGAGGTCATTCGCCGGGCCGTCTGGAACAAAGAGCTCAAGCACTATATCGGCGATAAACGGTTCAAACGTGCAAATCGCAGCATGTCGATGATTGGCGGGTAGTACATCCAATAGTTGCACTTTCGCCTCTTCTTTCCTCAGCAAGTATTACCTGATCAACAGGTTCTATTTGCATTTACACTGCAAAACGACAATTCCGAACAGAGTTACTAAGGAAGAGGATAATCGTTGTTATAGTCAAATAGACAGTGTTTGCTGTTCAACGTACACCCGCATCAGCAAAGGACAGAAGGTCATCTTAGCACAAGACCAGAAAGAGGAACTTGTGGCAAATGATGAAGCGGAATTGCTTACCGTCCGCGAAGTTGCAAAACAATTGCGTGTGGATGACACCACCGTTCGTCGGTGGATCAAAAATGGCGTTCTGGAGGCGATTACACTACCCCATCGGGGTACACGCCAGGCCTACCGCATCCGCCGCGCTACTTTAGATGCTCTACTTGCTCCACAACCCCACGCCACAGAGAAGCAAGGAAAAAAGGAGCCAATAAGCAAATAAGACAGCAAGACAGTAGCCAAAAGCCTTCCAACCTGCTAGACTAGTGTAGTCCGTAAAGTCACATAGCTAGTAGTTGTAAGGAGGCCAAAGTGTCAGTCATCCTCTCTGAGACGCTTTTCCATGAATTCAATGGCAGTGAGAGTTCAGGTTTTGCTGCAATTCATTCCCCTGTTCATCACTCCCCTGCTGGTATTCCCTACTTGAACAAGCCAGGAGTCGTTGTTATTGGCCGCCCACAAGTCAACATGGCAGGATTGGCAGATTTTCTGGGTGGGTTTGATGAATCCCTTCATTTCTCCGAGTACCTGGACGATCCCACAAAGCTGCCAGATGGAGCACAATTATGTAAAGTTGCAGGCCAGACCTGTTATATGAGCTTTGGCCGTGGTCGCACCTTCAATGCAAATGCAGAACGCTATTTCAACAACTTGAAGTCTTCAGGGCATGGCTCCGTCTTCGAACATGCCAACTTTAGCCTCTTGCTCTATGGAATCTCTCGCAGTGTCACCCATGAACTGGTGCGCCACAGGGCAGGATTCGGATTTTCGCAGTTGAGCCAACGGTACGTCTCAGGTCGCATGCTGCGTTTTGTCGAACGCCCCGAATATTCCCAGGATGAGCAATTCCATGCCCAGTTTTTACAACGTATCGAACGCGCCGCCAGTGAATACGCCGCCCTCACCAACCGCCTGGTAGAGATGCAACAGGCCGGAACCACCATCCTCAGTGCCGAAGCGCGTACCGACCTGCGCAAGAAAGTGCAACAATGCGCCCGCTCAGTCCTGCCAAACGAAACCGAAGCTCCCATTGTCGTCACGGCGAATGCACGCGCCTGGCGGCACTTCATCGAGATGCGTGCCAGCGCTCATGCCGAGATAGAGATACGCGAGTTAGCGGTGCGGGTTTTTCTTTGCCTGTATCAAATGGATCCTGTGCTCTTTAGTGACTATACCATCGAGCAAATATCTGATGGGACATATACGGTGAAGACGGAGTTTGAGAAGGTGTAGAAACTTATCATTTCACTTCACATCCATCTGAGACGAACTCGTTAATACCTGCATATGGGAGAACCCCTTCAGCCTCACAACTCGCTGCGATATAACCTCATCCCCTCCACTACTTCCTCATTCACCGGTTGCATCTCACACTGCGCCGCCAGATTCTCCGAGGCCGGATCACTCTGTGGCAATAACGCCTCAAAGTAGATAGACCGACCTTCCTGTTGTGCCTCAAACTCAAATTCAAAAGCCCAGATGCGAGCACGATTGAGCGCACAGATCAGCAAAGCAAGCCCGGCATGTCGGCGGCGATGCTCCGGATGCACGGCACCCTCACAACGTAAATGATAGGCACGCTGGCTCTGGAGCAACTGAAGCACCGTGTAGCCAATGACCTCACCCTCTACACCTTCTAATGTCCCTCCCTGTCCCCACTCATTCGACTCTTCATCATCCATCACCACAAAAACATTGGATGCAGCATCAAGTCCTGGTGCTGCAAGCCAGGCTTCAAACTCAGCCATGTTCTTCGCCGGTGTACCATCAGTTTGTGCAGCAAGCTGATGTATGTGGAAGAGGGCGGGAATATCTTCCTGTCGAAAATTCCGCACGCGCATGAGACGTAATCTCCTCCTCATATCTTGTTTTGCTCCCATGTAACTTCATGATACATTTCAGGATGATTGAGTGCAAGCAGTGTTCTCCCTGAATGTCTTTCATTTTTTGTGTGGGGACAGGCCATAGAGCCCCACGCAGGGCGATTGCAAGGGGTCGCTCTGTGTGGGGCTCAGACTAGCCAACTCGGAGATACATAATATATACTGCTTGTATATCCGCTACCTGGATATAATGGACTATGGCTTATAACCAATATTTGACAACCAATCTGTACCTCGACAAAGGAGTCTCACCTTGTCCGAACTCACCCATATACAACGCATCCGCCAGGAAATGCCAGCGACTACAGCACATCTTTTTTTCAATGCTGGCAGTTTTGGCCCTTTGCCGACCTGCGTAGTAGAGGCCATGAATGAGCAACTTCAAATCGAATGGCGTGACGGCCGTCTGGGGGCAGCTGCATTCGAAGCTATGAGAACTGTCTACAGCGATGCACGCAGCAGGACTGCACGCCTTCTAAATGCAGACGCAGATGAAATTGCCCTGACCGGCAACACCGGTGAAGGTATGAACATCATCAGTTATGGCATCGACTGGCGTGAAGGCGATGAGGTTATCACAACCAACCATGAGCATATGAATGCCCTTGGCCCCCTTTACCAGATTCGTGATCGCTACGGCGTTGTCATTCGCTTTGCCGATCTCGGTTCAAATGGAGAACGCCCGATTATTGATGCCATTGCTGATCTCATGACACCACGAACACGCCTGATCTCCATCTCCCATGTTCTCTGGACAACAGGTGCAGCACTGGACATCGGCGAAGTATGCCAGTTGGGGCGTGAGGTTGGTGTGCCTGTGCTGATCGATGGGGCACAGTCTGTCGGCGCAATTCCTATCGATGTGAAGGCACTTGGGGTTGATTTCTATGCAATCCCTATGCAGAAGTGGCTGTGCGGGCCAGATGGAACGGGAGCACTTTATGCTAGCCGGGAAGCATTGAATTATGTCAAGCCCACCTATGTAGGCTTTCTCTCTACAAAGCATGAAGAAGGCGTAGAGTGGGCACTTGTTGACAGCGCTCAACGCTTTGAGGGAATAACCCGCCAGACAGCAGCCGTGGCAGGACAGGCAACCGCGCTGAAGTGGTTGGAGGAGACAGTTGGATACCAGTGGCTATTCGAGCGTATTTCCTCATCGCGTACGTATGCCTACCATGCACTCGAGACTATTCCCGGCCTGACGATTCTCACCCCACAGCCTGGAGTAAGCGGTCTCCTCGCATTTTCATTGGGGGATCGCGATACAAAGGAAGTCGTTAAGCAACTGCGCGACGAGCATAATATCTACATCCGTGATATTCCGAGCAGGAAGTCGTTGCGGATCTCAACGGGATTTTATAATACGGAAGAGGAGATAGATAGGCTGGTGCAGGCACTACGGAACATAATGGCAGCATAGCATGAAAAAGCCGCCTATGTGGGCGGGTGAAACGGCGACGTCCTATTTTCCCGTGAGGCTTCCCCCAAAGTATCGTCGGAGCTGAAGAGCTTAACTTCCGTGTTCGGGATGGGAACGGGTGTACCCTCTTCGCTGTAGTCACCGGTTCACCTGCACATACAGGCGGTTCTCTTGACAGGGTGCATATTACTACATCCGTGCATTGTTGTCAAGAGGTTTTTCGACAAATTTTTGCACCCGGCAAAAATTTGTCACAAGTTCTTTACTTTCTCTTGCCGCTTGCGGCGGCCAGCAGGAAGAAAAGGACTCTGGGGACACCCCAGACCCCGGCAGAGGGCTTTGCCCCCTGCACCCCCCTACGTTGGTGCGAACAGTGCGCGATCAATCGGGTCCTATGCACCGGCAATGGCAGGAGTCTCCTCGAGTTTCAGCGAGAGCAGGCGGGAGACGCTATCACTGCCCATGGTTACGCCGTAGAGAACCTGGGCTACAGACATGGTTACGCGGTTGTGGGTAATCACAATAAACTGTGTGCGCTGTGCCAGGCGTTTCAAGATGTCGCAGAAGCGTGCCACGTTCGACTCGTCAAGAGCAGCATCAACTTCATCAAGCAGGCAGAATGGTGGTGGGTTGATTTCGAGCAGCGAGAAGAGCAGCGCCGCCGAAACAAGTGCTCGCTCTCCACCGGAGAGGAGAGACAGGTCCTGCACCTTTTTGCCTGGCGGTTGCACAATTACCTCTACGCCAGCAGGCATGTTTGAAGGAGTCGAAGACACACCATCCTCTTCACTCCCTCTGGCTGTTGTCAACTCAAGGCGTGCAGTGCCACCATTGAAGAGCGTGGTGAAGTGCTCACGAAAACGTGCGTTCACGGCCTGGAACGTGGCCTCAAACTGACGAGCCATTGTTGCATCCAACTGTCCAATGATGGAATGCAGGTGTAGAGCGGCCTGCTCCATATCTTTAATTTGCGAGGTGAGGAACTCAAAACGTGTGGTGAGGAACTCGAAACGTGTGCGAGTCTCCTCATACTGCTGCGGGGCATCAGGGTCACATCCTCCTAAGGCTTTGAGGCGACTTCGCAAGTTGTCAACACGTCTACGCAGTCGGCGCAGTTGGGTTTCCTCTTCCTCTGAAAGCCCCCTCGAATCACCAGATGAAAGAGGGTGATTGTCAGCGCCTTCAGGATTGGTGTCGGCACGGGTGGCATAACGTGCCAGTTCTTTTGCATCTGTGACACCTGTCTCCTCTTGCAGTTGTTCCAGCAGGGCCTCGACTGCATCCTGCGCCTTCTGGCTCTCTAGCAGACAACGGCGATAGACAGTCTCCAGTTCAGTCATTGCATGGCGTAGCTGCATTGTCTGCTGTTCCAGGGTCATGATCTGTCGATCAACTTCAGCAATTTGCTCTTCTGCCGCATGTAACTCATCTGCCAGTTTGCTTGCCTGCGCAGAAGCTCTTTCAAGTTCAGCCCGGTGAAGTACGATGGCTTCTCGTAGGACCTGCTTGTGCTGTCCGGTCTCTTTTATACGCACCACCTGTTGCTCGACCTGGGACTTAAGTTCCTGCATCTGGGTCTGCTGCGCCGCCATTTGCTGGTGGAGCGACTTAGCCTCCTGTCGCTTCAACGCCACCGTAGTACGAGCCTTGCCCAGCTCGTCTTGTTGGCGACGATAGGCAGTGGCGTGTTCCTCCACCACTCCCTGCAGTTCCTCAACCACCCCTGTCAGCTCGCGCTGTAACTTCTCATGGGCCTGCACTCGCTCTATTGTCGCCTGTATCTCTTGCTCAAGTCCAGCAACTTCATCGGCCAACTGCTGCTCCACAGAAATCGCCAGTCGCAACTCCGTCTGCACAAGTTCCTGTTCTCGCTGGGTGGTGGTTATTGCTTTGTTCAGTTCATTGATGCGAGTGACTATCTTCTGTAGTTCCTTGTCTAAGGACGCCTGCTCTACACGTCTTACTTCCTGGTCTCGCTGAATTTCATTTATCATGCCGTTCAGTCGATCAATCTGCGCTATCTGCTCGTTGAGTTGCTCAGGTAGCTCACGCAGTTCTCGTTCATAGGCCAGCAAACCCTGTTGTCCGCCATCCTTACTACTCCCACCAGCCAGCCAGCCATCGACATGGAGCACCTCACCTTTCAGCGTTACCACCGTCTCAAAAGGAAGATAATCAGAGGAAGAGGCTCGTAAGGGTATCGCCCAATCCAGCAGCTTCTGGGCAGCGTCCAGGTCGTTTACTACCACAACACTTCGCAGCATTCTATGAAATAGTGGCAGATAACGCTGTTCGCACCGGATGTGACGCCAGGCAAAACCAACCACACGCTCTTTCAGCGCTGGCAGACCAGCCAGAATGAGATCGAGGGCAGCCACTTCCTCTTGAAATTGGGCGTCGCTAAGAGTAGCTGTCTCTTCTGGCCCTTCTCCATCTTCCAGCCATACAACCATTGCTTTTCCTGCTTTTGCACCCTGCAAATAACGCAGGCAGTTGTAAGCATCTTCTCGTGTGTGGACCACTACCGCCTGCAGATAGGGACCAAGTGCGGTTTCAAGTGCGGTTTCCAGGCCAGCAGGAGCAACACCCAGTTGTGGCACCGGGCCAATCACTCCACTCACTTTGTCTGCAGGAGCACGGAGCAAGGTACGTACACCATCGTTATACCCACTCAGACTCGCACGCCAGTTTTTAAGCATATTCAGTCGATCAGAAAGGGTACGTCGCTGTCGCTCGACCTCAGCTAAGGCTGATTTGAGGCGCTCAATATCTTGTTGGGCATCTGCGATGGCGCGAATTACTGTTTGTTTGCGCTGCAACACCTGCTGCTCTTCATTACGAGCAGTATTCAGTTGCGCACGTTCCTCAACAAGGCGTGTCTCTAACATACGCAGTGATTGCTGGGACTGAGCGATGGTGTCACGTCGCGCTGCCAGGGTGCGATTCCGTTCACCAAGATGCTTCTGCTGGCGGCCAAGATCGGTCTGGGTGGCTCCAAGACGAGCCTGCACCTGGACTAGATCACTTTGCGATGCGCGCAATCGTCGCTCGTCGAGTTCATAGTCCTTTTGAGCTTTAGCCACCTGTCCCTCCAATGTTGCAAGGGCAGCCGAGGCGGCATCCACTGCTTCATCAGCCAGGTCACACTGCTCTTCGAGGTCGATGATCTTCTGTTGCGCAGCAATCAATCGTTCACGCAGGCGTCGTTCTTCTCGCTGCTGCTCCTCGTATTGTCGCTCTAAGCCAGTGACACGCTCCTCGCTCACTGCAAGGTCACGTTCGACCTTCTGCACAAAGTCGCTGGCTTCACCGGATGCTTTGCGAACCTCGGTAATTTGAGCCTGAATACTTTGCCTCTGGGAACGCAGAAAATTCATCTGCTCATCTGTCGTGGCAAGGGTCTGCTCTAACTGCTGGACCTTCTCGGCCTGCTCCTGTTCAGCAGACTTTGCTCGTTCTCTTGTGGCCCACAAACGTCGCCATTGGAGGGCATACCAGGTAAAGAGCACTTCCTGCAGTTCGCTATTCAGTTGCCCAAACTCAATAGCGCGACGGGCCTGCTCTGCCAATGGAGCCAGGCGAGGCTCGATCTCACTGACGATGTCTCGCAGGCGATCAAGATTTTGTTCGGTTTGCTGAAGGCGGTTCTCAGCATCGGCACGCTGTACCTGGAATGGACGTATGCCTGCGGCATCTTCAAACAGGCCACGTCTCTCTTCAGGACGCAGACTGAGAGCGGCGTCGATCAGCCCCTGCCCAATCACGACATAGGAATCGTGTCCAATACGCGCCTGGGCCAGCAGCAATACCACATCTTTCAGACGGACTTTTTGCTTATTGATGAGGTATTCATTTTCGCCAGAGCGGTAGCTGCGGCGTGTGACGGTGATCTCACTATACTCTGAGGGCACCCAATTTGTACTATTATCAAGCGTCAGTGAGACCTCTGCCATGCCAAGGGCAGCCTTCCCATGACCACCGGAAAAGATAATGTCCTCGCCTTTCTTCCCACGCAGTTGCCGCATACTCTGCTCACCCAGTACCCAGCGCATTGCATCAGCTACGTTCGATTTCCCGGCCCCATTCGGCCCGATCACCGCCGTAATGCCTGGACTAAACTCAAGCAACGTGCGTACAGCGAAACTCTTAAAACCTAGCATTTCCAAACGTTTGAGATACACCGCCAGCCTACTCTCTTCTTCAATGGGTTCGAGAACGTACCGATAATATCATATAGGTACTGCCCACGTCGATAGGGGATTTTCAGAACGGCTGAGAACTGGTATTATATAGTCACCTGATGGGGCAATCCCGGGTAGCTCTTTTCATTGTATATGTAGTCATATAAAAGGAGAAATGCTTTGCTCGTTCGTCTCGCTCTTATTCTCGTTACAAGGCGCTGGGGACTGATTGTCGTTGGCGCAATTCTTGCAGTTGTTGGTCTGATCGTCGGGTTCACTTCACATGGAGTGACCTATCAAAGGGTTCCCCAGGGAACCATCGCACATTTCCTTGCCCCCGGCCATCAATGGTACCAAAACCTTTGCCAATGGGGCTTCGATCTCCTTGATCTATAGCCCAGACGACACCACAGGTATTGACGTCACCTCCACTCTTGGCACTCACCTCGTCGGCAAAGCCTTCAAAGTAGTGCAAATCACCTCCCTCGATAACGGTAGTAAGGTGTACGCTACGTCAGAATATTCGCAAAATCCGAATGGCTTCTACCAGAACAACTGGGGTATAGGTGCCATCTTGCTGGTTATTGGTCTTGTGACCGCTGGCGCAGCACTCATTCTCCCTGCCGCGTTTGGTGTCAGGAAGCCACAGTCGCAAGCCGGTTTCAGTGTTGCTCCATCAGCAGTCATGGGCATGCAGGGTACTCCGCCACAAGCCAACCCATACCAGCAACCCTATCAGAACCCGGCGCAGTACCCACAGCAACAACAATATCCACAGTATCCGCAACCCGGCCAGCCTGGGTACGAGCCGACGCAAATGGCTAATCCTTATAATCCAGGGCAACCACCGTCATATCCACAGGGTCCACAAGGTCCACAGAATCCGCAGCCGGGTGGTTCATACGAGCCAACTCAGTGGGCTAACCCGCATGATCGGCCTCCGCAGAGTTAATGTATAGGAAGGAACCACACCACAAGGCGACTCGTTCATCCTTGTGGTGGGTGTGGACTTTGCCGCCCGCGGGCGGCAAAGTCCACACCCACCACAAAACACTTGCGAACTGCCGGAGACACTACCTTACGACCCTGCTGAGCGCAAGCGCAAGCCTCTCATTCGGATGAGCCGAAGGCTAGCTGCGACAGCAGCGTTTCCGAATGCTCTTAAGATAAGACGCGCCAGCGTCGTTGCAGGGTCGCATTTCAAGGGAGTGAGGAGTCAAGAAGAGCATGACCAGAAGAGTTAAGAATCGACCGACCAGGGCCATATAATAAGAGCGCCATGCGTAACACTTTTTACCCGTCAGTAACCCCATCAACATTATTGTTCTCTCCACCTTCCGGCTCGACCTCTGGACATTCTTGCGCCTCCTGCTCTTGCCCAGCCTGCTTGTCATCGGTATAAACATTACTGCTTTCTTTTTGCTCTATCGCCGACAACTCAAGGGACGCTTCGATGCTAAACGACTACCATCAGCAACCGACTCCATCAAGCACAAAGGCTATTTTCGCCACAGCAGCTTCTCTATCCCAGAATAGTTTAACAGGGGAGTATGTTCCTCAAAGCTATGCTTTGCTTCTTTCCTGGAAGAACTGAGAGCCATCTGTGATAATATAGCTATATATTTTGATGGATTTGTGATGCCGTATTTTTAACCTGTGCATTCCTCAAGAGATTTTGCTACAATTTGAGTAGCCCAGCTCCTCCCTTTGTTATCAGCCAGGAACACGAGAGGCTGGCATCTATTTTTACGCAAAATGCGAACACATACAGGAGTACCACTTTGGACGAAACACGAACCACCGCCATTGTAGAGACGCAACAGCAGGAAGAATCCTATATCTACGCAGACTACCACACGATCATTACAGGAGTTGAACGCACCTGGGAGTATGGCGGATTCCCTCTGCCAGGTGGCTCCTTCTGGAGGTACCGGGAACCAGATGCAACAGTGATTGTTGAAGGCAACCGCATGCGCGTGCGGGTTGGCAGACTCACCCGTTTCAATGACCAGGTGCAGATTCTCGACAACGCCAAGAATATGTTCTTCTCGACGAAGCGTTTTGTTCCAACAGACGATGGAGAAATCTCCTTCGAATGGGATATGAGCGCTCGTTGTACCGCGACACGACCAGGTGATCTCTACGACGGCTTTGTCTCCGTCAACCTGTTGGATTTCAGCACAGGGATGGCGCTCGACTTTTTCATGTGCAACGATGTCATTGCCACTGTCTACGCCCGATTGCCCTTCCCTGGCGTACCAGCACCTGCCGACCCCGAAGATGCTGTGAAACCGAAATACTTCTGTCACTTCAACGAACTGAAAGTAGACACAATACCTGGACAAACCCATCGCTGCCGCATCAGTTACCACAAGGGCAAAGATGAACTGCGCTATTTCCTCGATGGACAACTTGTGAGCGAGTACACCGAAGTCCCAAGCAAGATCAACTGGCTCTTGATTGCCCTGGGTCTGATGACCGAGAAAAGCATCGAGCAGGGAAAAAGCGTTTCCCTCCACGGACAGGGATTAACAGGCGAATGGGGGCCGTTTACAATCACAGTGAGGAAGGATTAGAAAGACCGCCCTACCTCGTACCTCTCTACACCTCCTCTAATGCTTTCAATACCCGATCAACTTCCCGCGGCGTATTATAGTGAGCCATGCCGAGACGTAGCGCTCCACCATGTCCCTCAAGTCCTAACCTTTCCATCACACCAAGGGCATAGTAATTACCATCCCAGGCAAAAATTCCCCGTTCGGCCAGGTGCTCTGCCAGCTCCCGTGGGATATGCCCATCGATAGTGCAGGCAACCGTTGGGAGACGCCAGGCAAGATCTCGTGGGTTGGTAATGCCATAGACCTTTAAGCCTTCGATCTCACGTAGCCCGGCCAGCAACTGTGCCGACAGTCCTCGCTCGTAGTTCATAATTGCCTGCATGGCAACTTTGAGTTCCCGTTGCCTGCCGGTGTAGCCTTCGGGTATTTCAATGCCATGAGCACTCTGTTCGCGACCTAACATCCCCAGGTAGTCAATGGCTCCAATTAATCCGGCAAGCCCTTCGTGGTTCTGAGTGCCAGTTTCCCAACGTTCGGGAGCCGAATCGCTTGCCGGGCGCACTTTATAGGCGGGGAAGCGCTCCAGGTATTCGCTCTTGCCATAGAGGATGCCAAGGTGCGGTCCAAAGAACTTATAGGATGAGCAGACCAGGAAATCAGCGTCGAGTTTCTGCACGTCAATCGGGCCGTGTGGGGCGAACTGCACCGCATCGATCCAAACCAGCGCACCAACTTCACGCGCCCAGCGGATAATTGTTGTCACATCATTAATCGTACCCACAGCGTTGGAGGCATAACCGACGGCTACAACCTTTGTACGTTCGGTGATCTTCGTTCGCATGTCGTTCATATCCAGGGTCACATCTTCTGGATGGATATCGACGGTACGAATAACGACACCACGCTCTTGTAGCGCTAGCCAGGGGGCAACATTTGCATCGTGGTCGAGAACAGTGGCAACAAGCTCATCGCCAGGCTGCAGGGTTTTGCCAATAGCACGACTGAAGGCAAAAGTGAGCGTGGTCATGTTTGGCCCGAAGACGATCTGGTTTGGGCTGGCAGCGTGCAAAAAATCGGCCATGGCACTGCGAGCAGCAGCAATGACTGCATTGGTACGCTGGCTGGTGACAAAGGCCCCGTAGGTATTGGCATTCGCTTCACGCAAATAACTGACCATAGCATCGATGACCTGTTGTGGCACCTGGGTACCACCAGGGTTATCGAAATAGACGGCAGGTTCGCCGTTGATGGTTAGCTCCAGGGCAGGAAAATAGCGACGATAGGAACTCAAATCGGATGTATTGGGCATGGAAACGAAACTCCTTGTGAAGAAAGGTCGGGTTATGCGGGATGACCAGTATTTGGATTTATCTTCTCATGGCACTATGATATCACGCCGCACCTATATGTATCAGGCAACGTACCAGTTGTGACAGACCGACTCAAATGATGCATGATTGACATCCACTCAGAACTGGGACTGGTGAATGACCGCGAGGGATTGGGACATTGGGGACATGGGGACAGGTCTGCGGTCGAACAAGGAAGCAAAGAATAGCTTTCGCGATGGTGGTTGGGACGGGACATGCGACATTTGGGACATGGCGGCTTGCT
>WNGL01007124.1_pt1 | contig 13145 bp, 14 predicted proteins | sample 5400591 | NCBI WGS metagenome assembly WNGL01 (sample SAMN13153377, study PRJNA577476) | soil metagenome | isolation source: 80 cm soil or saprolite under Garry oak tree replicate 1 | place: USA:California | collected 2016-06-15
CGACCGCGACCCCGACCGCGACCCCGACCGCGACCCCGACCGCGACCCCGACCGCGACCGCGACCGACCAGCCCCGCGCGGTCGCGGCCGCGCAGGCCGCCTGCGAAGCCGATCCGGACGCCGCTTCGCCCTGGGAGGCGCTCGCGCGCGCTTCGCTCGCGGCCGGCGACCGCGCAGGGGCGGCGCAGGCGCTCCTCGCCATGACCCTGCGCGCGGAGCCTCTCGCAGCCGCCACGGCGGCGCTGGAGGCGGCGCAGCTCTTCGAGAGCCTGGGCCGCACCGCCGACGCGCGCCGCGCGCGAGAGCTGGCGGCGCGCAGCAATGGGCTCGAGGACGCGCTCGAGCGCGCCCGGGCCGCCCCGCTCGACGCAGCGGCGCTGCGGAGCCTCTCGTCCGTCGCGCAGCGCGCCGCCGGCGACCCGCCCGCCCCCAGCTTCCGCGTCCTCGCCCGGGCGGCGGCCGGCCTGGCTCACTTCGTCGACCCCGCCGGCCCGCCCGCTGCCTCGAGCGCCTCGCCGCCCCCGCTCCGGCTCACCCCCGAGCTGCGCCGCGCCGTCGCGCTCCCCGCCGCGCGGGGTGCGCTGGCCCAGCTGCTCGCCCAGCTCGCCCCATGGCTCGAGCCCCTCTTCCCGGCCGATCTCGCCTCCCGCGGCGCGGACCCTTCCCACCGGCTCGGCCCGGAACGCGGCGCCGGGTTGTCGGCACTGGTCGAGGACGCGCAGCGCGCGCTGGGCGCCCGCGGCTGCGTCCCCTACTTGACGGACGGTGATGAGTGCGAGGTGCAGCTCGAGAACACCCGTCCGCCCTCGCTCGTGCTGGGCGGCGGCCTCGCCCGCCGCGCGCCCGCCGAGCGCCGCTTCCTGGTGGCTCGGGGGCTGGCGCTCATCGACGTGGGATGGGCGCTCCTCGGCAAGTTCTCGCCCCGCGATCGTGCGCTGCTGGGCGAGCTCGCCTGCCGCTTCGCGGGTGGGTCGCCCGGCGCGGCGCTCCCGCCCGAGCGGGCCCAGGCCTTCCTGGAGGCGCTCGCGCGCACCGTCCCGGCCGCCGTCCGGGCGGCGGCGGCACCGCTCGCGGCCGCCGCGACGGCCGAGCTCGCGGCCGATCCGAGCCACGTCGGCGCCGCGCTCCGCCAGACCGCCTCGCGCTGGGCCCTCTTGCACGGGGGGGACCCGGGCGCGGCGCTCGCGGCGCTCGTCTCGAGCGAGCGTCGCCTGCGCGGCGCACCCCACGCCGTGGCGCTCGCCCACCCCGAGCTGCGCGACCTCGCCGCCTTCGCGATCTCGGATGCCTTCCTCGAAGTCCGCGCCGCAGCGGAGGCGCCGTCCCTCACCGCCGCGCCCTGATCGCTCGCGCGCCGCTTGTCGCGGCGCCGGCCTTCGGGGAGGATGCGCCGCATGGCGAAGCGTGCGGCCCCGCGGGCGGTGGTGCTCCTCTCCGGCGGGCTCGACTCGAGCACCTGCCTCGCGGTAGCGCGGCGCGACGGCTTCGAGGCCCATGCGCTTTCAGTGAACTACGGCCAGCGGCACCGGACCGAGCTCGAGCGCGCTCGGCGGGTGGCGCGCGCGCTGGGGGCGGCCGGCCACCGGGTGGTGCGGGTGGACCTCTCCACCTTCGGCGGCTCGGCGCTCACCGACCCCGCCCTGGCCGTCCCGAAGGACCGGCCGGCCGGCCGGATGGGGAGCGGGATCCCCGTCACCTACGTGCCGGCGCGGAACACCGTGCTACTCGCGCTGGCGCTCGCCCACGCCGAGACCATCGGCGCGAGCGACATCTACCTCGGCGTGAACGCCGTCGACTACTCGGGCTACCCGGACTGCCGGCCCGCCTTCATCCACGCCTTCGAACGGCTCGGGCGCCTCGCCACCAAGGCGGGCGTCGAGGGGCGACCGCTCCGCATCCGGGCGCCGCTCCTGCGGCTCAGCAAGGCGCGCATCATTCGTCTCGGAACGGAGCTGGGTGTCCCATACCGGATCACCCTCTCGTGCTATGACCCGGTCCGAGGCCGCGCCTGCGGGCGCTGCGATGCATGCGACCTGCGCCGGAAGGGATTTGCTGCGGCGGGGGTACCGGATCCAACTCTGTACGTGGGCGCCTCTGGGAGGTGAGACGAATGCCGCAAATCAAGAAGGATTACCCGGGCAAGAGCGCCGGCGAGATCTACGAGAAGGTCGATGAGGTGATGGAGCGCCTCTCGACCAAGATGGGCCTCAAGTACGACAAGGACCCCGACGCCAGGACGGGCAAGGTCTCGAAGCTGGGGATCTCCGGCACCTACCTCGCCGTCGAAGGGACGGTCACCGTCGATCTCAAGTTCCCGATGCTCATCCCGGGATCCATGAAAAAGCAGGTCCAGGAGGACATCGAGCGCCGCCTGAACGGGCTCTTCGCTTAGCGCCCTCGTCGTAGGGCGGGGGCTCGTCCCCCGCCCGTCATTCCAGGTGCACCAAGATCACCCCTGCGCGCTCGTTCATCCGCTCGACGGCGGCATAGAGCGCGGAGAGCGGCGAATCACCCACCCCGCTCGCCGACCGAGGACCTGCGCTGCGGCGCCTCCGCGCCGAGGGGCCGGCCACGATGCGGGCACCGGCGCGCCCCGAGAGGGCGTCTGGCCACACGTTCACCTGCATTCCAGCGCGGTAGAGCGCCATGAGCGCGCGGCCCATCTCGGTCGCCACCCGCTCATCGGAAGTCGTCATGTTTTTGCGCCGTCGCGTTCCGGCCGGGGACCGACCGATGGGGGGCATGCTACCCGCCTCCTCCGACAGAGCCATTTTTCGTGCAACGGAGAGCTCCGGCCAAGCGCCGCCGGGCCCCACAGATATGGCCATGGCCCGGCCGACGCCCAGCGCCCAGGGTCCGGGCGGAAAGCTTTCGGGCGCCCCCAGAACGGGCGCCCCCAAGACGGGCCCTCCCTTGACGGGGACGAAGGAGGGGCACAATTTCGCCTATATGCTCGCGCGCTGGGCCAGCTTCACCGTCGGACTGTGGCTCCTCCTGGCACCGCTCGTGCTCGGCTATCCCACCGTCAGGGCCGTGCTGCACGATGTCGCGCTCGGGACCCTGGTCAGCACCGCCGCGCTCGCCGCGCTGGAGTGGCCGCTGGCGCGCTTCGCGCTCGCGCTGCTGGCCGCGTGGCTGCTCACCGCCGCGAACGCGCTGGGCTGGAGCTCACGCACGGTCATCGCGAACGAGCTCGCGGCCGGGGTCGCCCTGCTCCTGCTCTCGCTCGTGCCGAGCGGCAAGGTCGCCGTCACGCGCCGGCCCGCCAAGGTCGCGGTCTGATCGTCTAAGATGGCGGCGTGATCGTCTCCGAGCGCGCCCTGTCGGCGCTCGCTTCCCTCCTGCCCCAGAGCCCGCCTACACATCCCCGAGTGGGATGTTGGTACCATTCGCCCTGGCCATCGGGCCTGCTGGTTCACGCTAAGAGAACGCGAACCAAATCGGAGGCCGGTGGCCGCTTCCAGCTTTCGGATCGCAGACCGCCGGATCACTAAGTACAGGGACCGTGAGTAGGGCGGCACAGGACTGACGCGCTGGTCCCGTGGAGAACTGCTACGATCGGTGCTGTGCCTGCCCTGATCGAACCGTCGCAGGTCCCCCCAGCGTGCCGCTCCTCCCGCTCACGGGGACCGTTCTCTTCCCGGCGGGTATGCTACCCGCTGCACTTGGGACGCCCCAGACGATAGCGGCTGCAGAGGCCTCATTATCTCGGGATGGCCTCATCGTCGTTGTCGCGCGGGCCGCACCGGGGGAGCCTCTGGAAGGCGAGCTGCTAACGATCGGAACGCTCGCGCAGGTCCTTCGACCGCGGCGTGCGCCGAATCGCCTCCTGTGCGATCTGAAAGGGCTCGCGCGGGTCCGAGTCGTGTCCTTCGTTCATCGCACGCCGTACCTCTCAGCGAACGTCGCGTTGCTCCAAGATGACGCAGGCGCGACTGCGCAGGGATTCGAGGACTTTCGAGCGCGTGCGATCGAATTGCTGCTGGAGGATATGGACTCGGTACCCTTCTCATGGGTGCTGACGATCGCGCGGATCACTGAACCAGCCCATCTTGTCGACATGGTGGCGGCGAATGCGCCCACCACAGCGGCGCTGAAACAGCGCGTCCTCGAAGCCATCTCCGTCCACGACCGGCTCGCCATTGCAGGCGAACTCCTGTCCACAGCCACAGCGGCGCGTCCTCCTCAACGCCGGCTGCGAGCGCGTATCGAGGTCGCGCTTCGAAGGCACCGGTGGCGAATCGCTGTATCGCGCGGCCAGGTGCCAGGCGCGACGATCGAGGCCCACATCCGCTGATCGCCGCTCGACGGACCGATCGGCAACCATAGCCGTCGACCCGTTCCCGCGTTTCGGATCGCGAAGACGTAGGGTTACGGCGCGTCGTGCCACGCTAGACCGACCACACATGAACCGCCTGGCCACCCAGCACTGCGCGTCCCCACGAGCCTGGGCAACCGCCCAGGCTCTTTGCGTTTTTGGAGCGAAACTCGTGACGCGGCACCCCATTGTCAGTGTTGGATCGTAATGGGATAATGGGGAAATGTTTACGGCAGAAAACTGGAATCATTCACGGATCGTGCTAGGAGCACTGGCATGAGACCGGGAAAGCTCTACTTCGGCGACAATCTTCCGGTTCTGCGGGAGTTCATCGCCAGCGAGTCAGTCGATCTCGTTTACCTAGACCCACCGTTCAACTCCAAGCGCGACTACAACGTGCTTTTTGAGGAGCGGGACCTCTCGTCCTCGCGCGCGCAGTTAAAGGCGTTCGACGACTGCTGGCATTGGGACCGGGGTACGCAAGACACCTATGAGGGGTTGACCGGCCCCGACGCCCAGGAACGCGGAGCGCCGCCCGCGCTCTCGGCGTTGCTGGAAGCGTTCTACAAGGGCTTCCCGCAGCGAAATGACATGACGGCGTACCTCGTGATGATGGCGCCGCGATTGTTGGAACTGCGCCGCGTGCTTCGACCCACTGGCGCGCTGTTTCTACATTGCGACCCAACTGCGAGCCACTACCTCAAGCTGCTGCTGGATGCGATCTTCGGCGCGCAGAACTACCGGAATGAAATCATTTGGAAGCGGCAGACGTCCTCTGGCTACAAGGGCTCAAGCAGCTTCGGCAGGAACCATGACACAATTCTCTTCTACAGCAAGAGCAACAAGTACACATACCGCAATATCTACAAGCCCTATTCGCAAGAATACCTGGCAAAGCAGTACAACAAGGTCGATGAGGACGGCCGAAGATATCGAACCCACTGGGTTGGGACAAAGACGACGGAGGCAACCATCGCCAAGTACCTCAAGACTGGCAGGATAGTAAGGCGCGCGAACGGTTCTCTTGAGAAGCGGCTGTACCTAGAAGAGCAACCGGGGATCGCAGTAGACAGCGTTTGGATTGACATAGGCGCGTTAACACATGATGGCGCCGAGCGACTCGGCTATCCGACGCAGAAGCCACTCGCGTTGCTAGAGCGCATCATCACGGCCGCATCTAACGAGGGTGATGTCATCCTAGACCCGTTCTGCGGGTGCGGTACGACCGTCGAAGCTGCACACAAGCTCGGGCGGGAATGGATTGGCATCGACATCACTCACCTGGCGATCAAGGTCGTTCGCGACCGTCTGTCCGCGAAGTTTCCGGGCATCGCTTACGAACTCCTCGGGGAGCCCCAGGACGTCGAGAGCGCGCGCATCCTTTCGGAGACCGACAAGTACCAGTTCCAGTGGTGGGCGATTCACAAGATCGGAGCGCACCCGGTCGGCTGGATGCCGGGAAGCCGAGAGGGGAAGCGCGGTCGCGACCACGGCATCGACGGCATCATCAAGTTCCGTTCGGATGACAAGGTCCATGAGATCATCGTCTCCGTGAAGGGTGGTCGCTCGATCTCGCCGGCGTTCGTGCGCGAGTTGCACGGGACCGTTCAGACCGAGAAGGCCGTCATGGGCGTCCTCCTCGCCATGCAGGAGCCCACCCAAGATATGACGACGGCCGCCGCCAAGGCCGGGACGTGGCGCGATCCGGCGACTGACAAGCGATACCCGAAGATCCAACTCCTGTCGGTGAGCGACATCTTCGTAGGAAAGCGAGTGCAGCACCCCGGAACCGATATCGTCGAACAGGGGCAGAAGGCCGGCCAGACGTTGCCACTCCCAGGGATGGCTCAGCCGGACCCACCGCCGCGCAAGGGGCGACTGATAACCGTCCCGGAGCAGCCTGCGGAAGCCCCGATTCCGCTGACCCAGGTTCGAGTGCCCACCGCCGTGGCAACAACAGGCACGCGGCGCAGGAAGGGCGGCACCGACGCGTAGGCGTCGCCCGAGGCCGCGAAGCCGACACAGCGGGGCCTTCGGGCTCCGCCGTTTGGTCGGGGAGGCGCTCGGGCTCGACGCCCGCGCGGTCGAGGTCTCCCGGCGCGAGCTCACGGAGCGCGTGGCGGCGCGGCTCGCCCATGCCGCACAGATCCGGGAGGCGCTGGGGGCGCGGTGATCGGGTCCGCGGCGGCCTGTCCGGCGAAGCGCCGGGAGCTGCCCGAGAGGTGCACCTTCCCGGAAGCGTCGACGAGGAGAGCCGACACGCCGGGCATCCGCCGCACCACCGCAGCGCCACGCTCCGGCCCGAGCACGAAGAGCCCGGTGGCGAGCGCATCGGCGAGTGCCCCGTGCGGAGCGATCACCGTGGCGCTGGTGGTCCTGGTCGCCGGATAGCCGGTGCGCGGGTCGATGATGTGGTGGTAGCGGCGCCCGGCGACGACGAAGAAGCGCTCGTAGTCGCCGCTCGTGGAGATGGATTCGTCCTCGAGGCTCACCGTCGCCCTCGCTCCCGACGGGTTGCGTGGATCGCGGATGGCGATCGTCCAGGGGCGGTCGCCGTTGCGGCCCCGAGCGGTCATGTCCCCGCTGGCAGCCACGAGCACGTCGTGGACGCCACGTGCCACGAGGAAGTTCGCGGCCGCCTCGGCGATGTAGCCCTTGGCGATCCCTCCGAGGCCGATGCGCGCTCCTTGCCGCGAGAGGAAGGCGGTGCGACCGGAGGGCTCGAGGATGACCTGGCGATACCCGACGAGCGCGCGGCGTCGCATCACCTCGTTCGATGGCGGGAGGTGAGGCTCGCCGTCGAATCGCCACAGGTCGCCCAGGGCGGCCCAGGTCGGGTCGAACGCCCCGGAGGACAGCTGCGAGACGTGCAGCGCGGTCTGGAGCACGTCGTGGAGCTCGCGCGGCACGCGGACGGGCTCGACGCCCGCCCTGGAGTTGAGGTGCGAGACCGGGCTCGCCGGATCCCACTCCGACAGGATGGCGGCGAGCCGCTCCATCTCCGCGAACGACTCCCGCACGCGCTCCTCCAGGGCGTCCGGGTCGCAGCCGCGGGCCGTCACGGCGACCAGGGTGGCCATCATCGGCCTGGCGCGCTCGAGCGTGACCTCCTGGCAGGGGCGCTCCGCCGCGCCGAGCGGGGATCCGGACAGGGTGCCCAGGGCGAGGATCGCGCCGGCGATGCCGGCCGTCACGGCGACGGCCGCGGCTGCCGACGACGCATGAGCTCGGCCAGCGCGAGTCCCTTGCGCACGGCATAGGCCGCCGAGTGAGAGGAGATGGTCGCCCCGCTGATGGCGTCGACGTCCTTGCCCACCACGAGCGGCCGCTGGAGCGTCTTCCCCGAGAACTGCGCGCGAAACCGGCGCTCGCGGATCTCGTCCCCGTGCGTCTCGCGGTAGACCATCACCTGGACGTCCTGCACGCTCCCGTCGGCCTTGACGCCCACTGCAAAGGTGATGGGCAGGCTCTGGCCGATCACGTCGAGCAGGAAGATGTACCCCTGAAGCCGGGGCTGGCCCTGGGGATGCGGCTCGGCGGCGGACACCTCCAGGTACGGATACCTGCGCACCTCGATCTTCTTGCCGAGCAGCCGGCTGAGCTCGCTGAGCTCACCGTCCGACAGGTCGAGCACCTTGCGCTCCGCCGCGGCCCCGCTCCCGAACAGCGCCCGCGGCGCCTCCGCCTCGGAGAGGAAGACGTGGTCCGCCCGGGCGGCGAGCGCGGGCAGGATGGCGACCAGGAAGGCCGCCGGGCCGAGCTTCATGCCGCGTCGTCCTTGTCGTCGGCCTTGAAGCTCCACCGGTCCGGACTCCACATCGCCACCAGCGAGATGACCACCATGCACGACATGCCCGCCGCGAGCAGCACCCAGCCCGCGATGAGCGCGTACGCGAAGCTCCCCGCCACATAGCGCACGGCCCACGGGCCTGCCAGCTCGAGCGCCGCGCCCAGGTACGTCATCACCGTCAGTACAATCCGGGCGCGGACCGAGATCGCCGTGGAGCTCACGAGGTGAGAGAGGATGAGCACGACGATCGGCACCGAGAAGAGGTGAAAGTGGCTCACCTCGACCATCTGCCAGAACTGCTTCGGGAAGCTCATCTCGCTCTCGCCGCCGCGGTAGTAGACGGCGATCGCGTGCGGGCTCCACCCGATCCGGCCCACGGAGAGCGCGACCAGCGTGACCAGCCCGGGCAAGGTGAGCGCGAGGAAGCCGCTGTAAGCCAGGCGCGTCTCGAGCGAGGCCGTCCTCAGCTGGAACCCACGCCTGGCGAACACTTGCATCCGGATCGCTCCCTTTCAGAACAGCCAGGTGATCGCGGACGCGAGCTCGCGATTGCTCGTCCCATCGCCCAGCTGGCGGAAGCGGTAATCCACCTTGAGACCGATCTGCGGGATCGGCCGGTAGACGAGCCCGAGCACCTCCGATACCCGACGGAACTCGAGCCTCGACTGGAAGCCCGCCGGGACGTCCGCTTGCGTGTCGGCGTAATCGAGCCGGGCGAAGGCGGCGAGTGCCTGGCTCGATTCAGGCGCCAGGAGGTGCAACAGGTCGTAGGCTCCCTCGACATACCCGCCGCGGGACTGCGATGAGACGGGGCCGGCGGCGGCCTGTTCGGGCGACGCCACGGCGAGCGCCTGGTTCAAGGCAGCGGCGTCACCGACGAGGAGCACGGCCGCCTCCGCCCGCGCGCTGAACGGGCCCCAGCGCGTCCGGACGTCCACCTCGAACAGGCTCAGCGGCACGTTGCCGAGGGAAGCCGGGAGCGTGTTGCGCGAGGTCCCGTGGTACGCCGACGCCCCGAACACGGTTCCGAGGACCGGCTCGTAGTCGAGCCGCAGCACACCGCCCACGTCCCCCGCGTGCGCGAGCTGAGCCTCCTGGTGCCCCTCCCGGATGGCCGACTCGGCGGTGAAGCCGTTCGCGTTGAAGCCATTCACCAGATAGGCCTGGTACCTCAGGCCTTCCGCCAGCTCCCCGAAGATCCCGATGCCGGGCTCTCGCCAGGTGGTGGGGATCACGAACGTGTCCACGTCCGGGCGGTCCACGCCGTTGAAGCTGGGCGGCTCGTGGTAGACGTTGATGATCCCGACCGGCATCAGGATGATTCCGCCGCGCAGGTTGATCCGGCGGGTCAGCAGCCCGTCCAGGTAGGCCTGCTCGATCTCGACCTCGCCCTGGTCGGTGGCCGAGCTGATCGCGTGCTCGACCTCCACCTCGGAGTAGAAGCGGATGCGGTCGCTGAAGTCGTGCCCGAAGAACAGGACGAAGCGGCGCATGTCGATCACGCCGGGTGAGTTGGTGGGCACGTTGAGCGTGAGCTCCCCATACCCGCCGATGGCGACGCCGGTGATGGCGCCCGAGCGATTGAGCGAGTTCTCGACCGGCGATTCGCGCGGCAGACTCGTCTCCGGCGCTTGCTTGTCCGGACCGGAAGCCGAAGGCGCGTTCCCCGAGACCGGCGCGTCGGCGGGCGCCGAGGCGGGCTCGTCGCGGGTCGCCGGCTGGGCTGCCGCCGGTCGCGTCAGGGCGAGGAGACTCACGAGCAGGACCGTCCACCTTGCGTGTCGCTTCATCTCGCCTGGCTTTCCCCGGGCCTTGCACCGGGACGAAACGAGTCCCACGGCGAGGTCATCCCACGCCGTTCGGCTCTTGGTTGGAAGCGGAAAGAGCGCGCCCGGCGCCGCCGGTGCGCCCGTGAGCATGGCGGCGCAGGCCTACTCGTCCTTCTTGATCTGCTCCGCCAGGTAGTTCTGGAGGCCGACCTGCTGGATGAGCGTGAGCTGGGCCTCGAGCCAGTTGGCGTGCTCCTCCTCGTCCTCGAGCACGTCCTCCAGGAGGTCGGCCGTGCCGTTGTCGCCCTCGGAGCGGCAGAGCTCGATCCCGCGGTTCAGGACCGGGATGGCGGCCTTCTCCAGATCGAGATCCACCCTCATCTGCTCGTCGACGGTCTGGCCGACGTTGATCTTCCCGAGCCGCTGCACGTTGGGGAAGCCATCGAGGTAGAGGATCCGCTCGATCACCTTGTCGGCATGCTTCATCTCGTCGATCGACTCCGCGCGCACCTTGTGCCAGAGCCGGTCGTAACCCCAGTTCTCGCACATGCGGGCGTGGAGGAAGTACTGGTTCACCGCGGTGAGCTCGTTGGTGAGGACATCGTTCAGGAGATCGATGACCTTCGGGCTGCCCTTCATGTGCGGATCCTTTCGAACGCTGTGCTGGCGGAGGTGTGAGCTTAGCTTTCGACGCGCCACAGGGCCGCTGCGCGCGCGTCCCGCCTAGGCAGCGCCCCGCCGGGGGCAATTGGGGCAGCCGTTCCCGCAGCGATGGGCGACGCGGTTCCCGGCCACGATGTCGGCGACGGCGTCCCGGCAGTGACCGCAGTCGGTGCCGGCCCTGCTCACGGCGACGATCTGAGCATGCGACAGGCCAGCAGCCGCGGCCTCGCGCAGCGCGCGGTCGGATACCGCGTGGCAGGAGCAGACGATCATCGGACTCTCCGTGGGTATGGCGGCGCCGCGGCCGCGCGCTGGCAGCGGCCGCACCGGCCGTAGAGCTCCATCCGGTGGTGCGTGAGCCGGAAGCCGTGCCGGTGCGCGATCTCGGCCTGGAGCTTCTCCAGGCGATCGTCCTCGAACTCGAGGACCTCGCCGCACTCGGTGCAGATCATGTGATCGTGGTGCGTCCCCTCGCGGATCGGCTCGTAGCGCGTCTGTCCGTCGCCGAAGTGGCGCGGCGCGGCGAGGCCACAGTCCGTGAGGAGCTTCAAGGCGCGGTAGACGGTGGTGTAGCCGATGGAGGGAGCCTGGTGGCGAACGCTCGCCGTGAGCTCCTCCACCGAGACGTGTCCGTGGCTCGTCAGGAAGACGTCGATGACGGCGTCACGGGCCCGGGAGTGCTTGAGCCCGGCGCGCGCGAGGTGGGCGGCGACGCGGGCCTTGGCCTCGTCGGGCGGGGCGCCCGGCTCGCGCGGCGCCGGGCGATCGCGCTTCGTCTTCGTCTGCTTGGTCTTCACCCGGCGGCCGTCCCGTTCGCTTGCGACCATGACAACGATTTTCATTATCAGCTTCGGCCGAGGCCTGCATTGACGGCGGTCAAGAGATGGACCCCGCAGCGGCGATCCGCCGGAAACGCCCGAGCCTTGATCCGCGTCAACGCACCGTACGCTCCGATTCTGGTAATGAAAAGCATTATCAAGTTCGGGATCGGCGCCGCCTCGGCTCGAGCGGAACGGAGAACACGTGAGGATCCACCACTACCTTCGTCGCGGCTTCACCTGCTCCGCAGCCCTCGGCCTCTTCCTGGCCGCCTCCGCGGGCGGCGGCTGCGCCCGGGACACGCGCGCGGACGCTCCAGCCGACGAGCACACTCCGGCGTTCGAGCAGCGCGGCCGCGACCTGATCGTGCCGGAGCGCTCCCCGCTGCGCGAGCGGCTCCTCGTGGCGGCGGTCTCCCCGCAGCGCGTCCGGCACGAGCTCGAGGTCCCGGCCACGGTCGAGGCCGATCCGGCCAAGATCACCAAGATCTCGCCGCCGTTGCAGGGGCGCGTGGTGAAGCTCATGGTGCACCTCGGCCAGGCGGTCCAGCAGGGCACCCCGCTCTACTCCTTCGACTCCTCCGACCTCGCCGCCGTCCAGTCCGACTACCTCAAGGCGAAGTCCGCGGAGGCGCTCACCCAGCGCTCCCTGAGGCGTCAGAGGGACCTCTCCGAGCACGGGATCGGCGCTCAGAAGGATCTGGAACAGGCCGACGCCGACTGCGACAGCGCCAGGAGCGAGCTCGGCCGCGCCACCGCGCGCCTCCAGCTCCTGGGCATGGAGCCGGGAGAGGTCGGAAAGCCGCTCGTCGTGCGGGCCCCGATCACCGGCCGCATCATCGACCTCGCGACCGCTCCGGGGCAGTACCAGAACGACCCCGCTGCCGTCCTCATGGTCGTCGCCGATCTCTCTACGGTCTGGGTGACCGCCCAGGTGCCCGAGAAGGACATCCAGCGCGTCAGCGTCGGCGACGACGCGCGCTTGCAGTTCAGCGCCTATCCAGGGGAACGCTTCGAGGGCCGCGTCCAGTTCATCGGAGACGTGCTCGCGCTCGAGACCCGGACCGTCAAGGTGCGCATCCAGCTCGCCAACGAGCAGCACCGCCTCAAGCCAGGCATGTTCGCGCGGGTGATCCTGCAGGGCAAGGAGTCACCGGAGCTGGTCGTCCCGGCCTCCGCCTTGCTCGTGCGGGGAGACAAGAGCTTCCTCTTCGTCGAGAAGGCTCCCTGGACCTTCGAGCGCCGGCCGGTCGAGCTCGGCGAACCGCTCGCGATGGGGGTCTCGGTCGCTCACGGGCTCTCCGCCGGAGAGCGCATCGTCACGGCCAACACGATCCTCCTTCCCTGATCGCGCGCCCCGAGCGCCCGCCGACTCCATGCCATGATCGATCGCATCGTCTCCACCTGCCTTCACAAGCGCTGGCTCGCCGTCGCGGTCTCCGGGCTCGTCGCGGTCTTCGGCTATTTCTCCTTCAAGGCCCTGGCCATCGAGGCCTACCCGGACATTTCCGACACGAGCGCGCAGGTCATCACCCAGCATCCGGGTCACGCGGCCGAGGAGGTCGAGGAGCAGATCACCATCCCGCTGGAGCGCGCCTTGAACGGGATCCCCGGCCTGACGGTGATGCGCTCGCGCAGCACCTTCGGGCTGTCGCTCATCACGCTCGTCTTCCGCGACGGCGTGGACGACTACTGGGCGCGCACTCGCGTCCGCGAGCGCATCGCGGACGCGGAGCTGCCCGAAGGAGCGCAGCCGCAGCTCGACCCGCTCGCCTCGCCGGTGGGCG
>WNGL01030173.1_pt1 | contig 13143 bp, 14 predicted proteins | sample 5400591 | NCBI WGS metagenome assembly WNGL01 (sample SAMN13153377, study PRJNA577476) | soil metagenome | isolation source: 80 cm soil or saprolite under Garry oak tree replicate 1 | place: USA:California | collected 2016-06-15
TCTCCAGGCATCTTCTCCGACCCCACGACAACTAGAATACCCTCATTAGCATTATTGATTTCTTGAATAACGTCAGGAAGCCTCAATCCGTATGCGGTCAGGTGAACAATCTTTCCGCCCTCATCCTTCCAATCTCGAATAGTATTTCGCCACGGCTTTCCGGACTCGATCGAAAAGTCTCCGCCGAATCTCCTAGCTACTTCTCTGATAGTGGCTTCAATCGTCTTATCCTCCTTATCGGCTATGATTACTCTGTCAGCCCCGAGTGCTCGGGCTGTGAGGCAAACGTGGGTCGTTACTCTTGAATCCCTGAAGAACCTGTGCCCCATTCGGAGCACTACCAATCTCTCCATGAGGAAAGATGGTCCAGAGCCTAATACATTAAATTGGAGAAGCGCACAATATAGGGTGTTAACGAGGGATTTTTGGGAGCATGGGGTCTAATCATGATGATCTTGCACGACTGGCAAGCTTCTTCGGGGGACAGGAGGCTCTCAGCGTCGTCCAGGCACTATCCGACGCCGGGACAACGACCGACGATATTATCGCGGTCAATGCGAACGTCAAGCTGAACGCGGCCCGGAGAGTCCTCTACAAGCTCTACAACCACGCCCTGGTCACTGTTGTCCGGAGCCGGGATGAGAAGACTGGCTGGTTCATCTATCATTGGAAGCTTCAACCAGATCAGCTAGACGCGTTTGTCCGAAGCAGGAAAAAGAAAGCTCTGGAAAAGATGCGGACACGCCTAGAATACGAGAAGGGCCACAGTTTCTTCATGTGCAAAGGCTGCCTCACAGTTCGAGTGACCTTTGAGGAAGCCATGGAGTCCGCCTTCCGGTGCAGTAGCTGCAACGGCCAACTAATCAGCGAAGACAACTCTCGAACAGTCCAGGTGTTGGAGGATCTATCGCGAAAGCTAGAGTCAGAACTCCAGGAACGACCCGCAGCATTCCACCCTGACAAGATCTGAATTTTCCGAGGCAACAGCAAGTGGTAGAGGAGTGGCAGGTCGCCACCCTCGCTGAGAAAATCCCTCCGCAAGCTCTCAAGCAAGGCTCACAGACAATTGGAAAGATTCTGGCTAGACAAGCCAAGGGCCTCAAGATGGTGTCGGATTTTAGCCTCCAAGGACAGTGGCTCCAGATTCGAGCCAAAGGCGAGGATGCAGACGCATTTCTCAACTTACTCAGAAGAGAGCAGGGGGAAGCTCCCGTCTCCCACGCGCACTTGGAAAAGTGGGACCATGTCAAAGGTTTCGTAGCAGGTGCGGGTCGAATCGGTTACGGCGTCTACGTCGACATCGGGATCCAGGATCCCCGACCGAAGGACGCGCTTTATCCACTCCACAGAATGCGGGCACAACTGGCAGACGGAGAGCCTAAGTCGGCTAGAGAAATCCTGGATGGAAATGCTCTGGTTGACTATGTTCCCGTGAATATGACCGTGACCGAACTAGAGAGCGAGAACATCTCAGTTGAGATGAACGACGAGGCTAGGGAGAATCTTGTTTCGTGGAGAAAGTATCCTTTCGACAGGGTAATCGTGGTTGGGGCGGACAAGACGCAAGCAGAGAATGCTGTGAGGGTATCAGGACTGCAGAGTGACATTGTGGAAGTGGAGAGCCTATCTCTCTTTGTCCAATCCTTGGTATGTAAGATTGGCACAGACGCACCGGGAGTAATCGCGAAGATTGGAGGCAGACTCAGAGGGATGAGCTTGAAATCCTACCGAACCCCTACTAAGCTGTAGACATATCACAGCGTATTCTCATCGATCGGGTTGCCGAGCATCGAGTTTTCGAGGATGTCGTAAAGTGTCTCACTGGTTTCGCGAATTTTGCGGGCCTTCTTCTCTCCGCGTCTACTCAACTTCGACATTAAGGCAACCTTCGACGCAAGGTATTGGTCTGAAGTAATAAGCTCATTTCACTTTTACACCGCCGGACCTTGAGCGTGAAGCCGTTTAGTCAACTCGCGACCGAAACCCTCTCGACCAGAAATGGCATTATGATCCTCAGGAACCGTGAGGCTCCTGCCCTTCCGGCCGGATTTACAACCAGTCGGGAATGATTCTACTGTTGTTCGTAGTTTCGACAACGGTTCCAATGTAGCGGTCGCTATACTTCTGCCGGCCGTCTCCATGGGTCCCGAGACCCACTGCCAAGTCAACTATCAGGAGGATGAAGGCGATTTTGGAAATATTTCTGACCAACGAGGACCATAAGTCTAGTCGTTTATTGTCCAACCTTGCCACTCTCAAGCCCATCAGTTCCTTTCCAAGGGTCCGCTCGAACAGCGCTTCTGCAAGAACAAAGTATGCTAGTACGATCAGTGGTACGATTCCACCCAGCCAAAATCCCCAGAACCATGCGAAGGGAAATGTTTGTCCAAATAAGATAGCAGGAAGAGCCGGGAAGGCTACAATGAGCAAGAGAATGTAGGCCGCGACCGAAACGATGGCCACGTCAATTATGTAGGCGATGACGCGTTTCGCCCAGTGGTCCTGGAATCCTTTGTCGTCTTTCAGACGATCAAAGCCCGTTTGCGCATCGGGAGTCATGGTTGGAGACGGTTTGGCTGGTGCTCCACAGCCCTGGCAGAAGGAGGAGTTCTCGTAGAGTTGTGCGCCGCATTTCCAGCAGTAAGCCATTATTCCCAGTCACGGATAGGACGAGCGTTCTTCTATATCACTGTAGGGTTTGTGAGGACTTCTTCGACTGTCTACGCGTGTGCGTGTGCTTCTACGAGGGCGCGGAACTTGTTGTTCTTCGTCATTTCGTCCGCGATCGTGTCATCTTCTTTGCCTTCGCGGTTCCAGACAAGATACCGTCTCTCTCCACCACGAGAGAGTTTCGCTATAAAATAGGGCATGTAGAACAATGTCCCGTCCAAGAGTTCTAGCCTATCAAGATCGAGCTTCGGTGGAAGCTGTAGCCCGTCGGCAAACATCTTCCATCGCAACAATTTCGTTTTTCTCAGGTACTCAATATTCTCTTTCAGATTCTCTCTCGCCGGACTCTCCTTCGGAAGAGCCTCATACTGTTTTGACCTCTCTTCTGACTGCACTTCATAATCTCTCAGGAGATTCTTCACCTCGTCCAGCCGTTCCCTCACCAAAACGGTCGAGTCAACACCCTTAACGATAGATGCGGAGTCCTCTTCCATATCGGCAAGCATCGGAACCACCAGGAGGCCCTTCTTTGCCCGTTTTCTATCGGTATCACGCAGGAAAACCTCCTCCGGCACCGCAAGAGGGACAGCCCTAACTGTCATCTTTTCAGGAGCCGCTTCCTCTTTCAACTGCTTTATTTCTGAAGATAGTCTTGGAGACTTTCTATTGTGCCGGGGTCAGAGAAGGAGGCATTGGCGCAGGCGGCGTTGGTGGCCCCCAGACTTGCTGCGGCGGGGACTGCGACGGAAGCTGTTCCGGGATTGAGAAGAAGGCTACGATCTGAAGGATTGCAGCAATGAAGAGTATCACAAAACCTACGAGGACGATCAGCGTGGCGGCCCCGATGAGGAATAGAAGACCGGTGGTCCGAAACATGTCAACTCTCAATTTCGTGGCTATAGTATCGTAGCTTCTCTTGACGAAAACCGTCGAGATCAGAATGCAAACCCAAAGTATCACGCCCGCTAAGACCACGAACCCAAGGGCGGCAAAGAATCCGGAAGGAATGGTCATCGATCCGGGTGTGAAACCGCTTAAAGCGCCAAAGAATGACGCAGCCGCAGCGAGTAAGACCACCGTGGCAATAATTGGTCCTATGATTGCCAAGATAACTGAGTACATCATGTTGCTAAAAATCACCTGGTCTCCCACGATGTCAGCAATATTCTTCACAGCGAAAAGCATCAAGACGAGGCCTGCAACCAGCAGGACAATGCCGACGTGAGCGGGAACCCAGAACAGGAGAGCAAGGATTGCCCCTACTCCGCCGAGCGTCTTCGCCTGCCCTAGAGAAGCCACACGCGCCATAGCGATTTCAGAGTAGATAATGCTTTACGGCAGCCGCTGAGCGGGCTCTTTCTCTTGCTACTTGCTTTGCGGTTCCTTATGTCGTACGATGGCAATGTCGCCGAGGGTCAGCTCTCTCGGCCCGGCTTGCCTTAAGGGCACCGTGGAAACCTCAAGCTCATCTCTGGGCGCTAGCAGCTTGATACGCAGTATATGCTCAAGTTCCTTGGTAAGCCTCATTGTGGGCAGTATCTTGCCCAGCTCGATCTTTTGAATCACAGTCAGTTTCTCCTTCGCCTTGAAGGCGAGATCCCTCTGCGACAAGTGTAGTTTCTCCCGGGCGTCCTTCACCATCCGGGGATAATCCTCGACTAGATCCGAGTCTTCGACCGCTTTCGGTAGGCTCTCTATCGGAGTTCGAGTATGGGATGGCACGGAGCCAAGCCGGGCTGCTCTAGGTCTTCTCTCGGGAAAACCGGGAAGCTCCTTCCCCAGGCTCGAACATGACTGGCAGACGATCAGGGTTGCGCCTTCGACAAGGGACCGGCCGGGCTTACCGACTATCTCGCTCCCACAAACCTCGCAGTACAATGGCTGTTACAAGACCTCGCGGCGAGAAACAGTAGAAATAGGCTCCGATCCCGCTTAATTAGCTATCGGAACAACAATGCCTCTTCAACCCGTCAAACCTCAGCTCCACGAGCTACGAAGGATCAGAGCGGTCGCCGCCTATCAGTTCGGCAAGGGAGCTGAGAAGGCCTTTCCCGCTTCAATACTAATCGTGCGATCCCCGAACACGCACAGAATACGTCACGTGTACGATGACGGAAAGTTGCTGGCCACCTATCGTCCCAAGGACGGGCTCCTTGCTCTGACGGTGAATGGAGGCCTCGCGCTAAAACAGGTGCTCAAGGCTCCAAAGCTACGAGTCAAGGTTACCCCTGGAGTAGAGTCGTTCATCAGAAAAGGCGGAAACGTATTCGCCAAACATGTGATAGGGGTCGACCCTGAGCTACGACCTGAAGAGGAGGTCCTGGTAGTGGATAAGAAGGACCAGTTGCTGGCTGTAGGGAGATCCTTCTTCAATGCTATAGAGATGCAGAGCTTCAAGATCGGAATAGCTGTGAAGGTTCGGCATGGAGCTGCTGATTCTGAATAGGCTTAACAATCACCGGACCGGTGGCGGAGATTGATTTCGCGATGATGCGTCGAGGAAAGGTCAACCCCCGCGAAGCAAACAGAATGATGCAACGCATGGGTATGCAAGTCCAACAACTAGACGAGGTCACAAAGGTCATCATGGAAACCCCGACCAGAAGGATCGTCATCGACAACCCCGAAGTCGCCACCGTCACAGTACAGGGACAGACCATCTACCAAGTCGGAGGAGGGACGCTGCGGGAGGAAGGAGTAGGCGGAGGCTCCGACGAGGATGCGAAACTCGTCGCCTCGCAGGCAGGAGTATCAATAGAACAAGCGACTAACGCGCTACGGCAATCGAACGGTGACCTGGCGCAGGCCATCATCCTGCTCAAACAGAAACGCATCCCCTGATCTGTTCCGATGACGATTCAAGCGACCCTTTGTTTCATCCTTCACGATAACAGAGTCCTCTTACTGAAGAAGAACCCCGACCTCTTCGGAGCCGGCAAATGGAACGCGCCAGGCGGAAAACTACAACCCAAAGAGACCCCTGAACAGTGTGCTACGAGAGAAGTCTACGAAGAGACAGGCCTAAAGGTCCAACCGAGAAGAGTTGGAACTCTCGCATTTTTCAAGTACGACAAACGCGAGGACCCAGACTGGATAGCACACGTATTCCTAACGAGTGAATTTCACGGGACAATCAAGGAGAGCAAGGAGGGAATTCTCCGATGGTTTCCAGTCAACCATCCTCCATTTGACGAAATGTGGGAAGACGACAAGTACTGGTATAGACACGCGGTCGAAGGGAGGAATTTTCGCGGAGATTTCTATTTCAAAGGAGATTTCGAGAAACTAGTCGACCATAGGATCGAACTTCTCTAGCCCGCTTGACTATTAAGGAGACAAATATGGGAGAGAACCGCGTAGGAGACAATAGTATTGCGGTTAGTCGAATGCGTTCCCAACTTCAGTGAAGGCCAGAGGAAAGAGGTAATCGAATCCATCGCTGAGGCAATAAGAAAGACACCTGGCGTAATGCTCCTCGATGTAGAATCCAACCCTGACCACAACCGGTCCGTGATAAGCTTCGTGGGCGAACCTGGACCCGTGAAAGACGCTGCCCTAGCTTCAAGCCAAAAAGCAATCGAACTAATCGACCTGAGAAATCACAAAGGTGAGCATCCGCGAATGGGCGCGGTCGATGTTGTTCCCTTCGTCCCTTTGTCTGGAGTAACCATGGAAGACTGCGTTGCGCTGGCACGCGCTTTCGGGGAAGAGTTTGCTGAGAAATTTCACGTGCCTGTTTTCCTCTACGAGGAAGCTGCCACTACTCCAGAGAGACGGAACCTCGCTGACGTTCGTGAAGGAGAGTTTGAAGGCCTACGAGACAGGATCGGCAAAGACCCTGCGAAGAAGCCGGACTTTGGTCCCGAGAATATCCATCTGACAGCAGGCGCGACGGCTGTTGGAGCACGAGAGATTCTGATAGCCTACAACATCAACCTTGGAACAAGCAATCTGGACATTGCGAAGAAGATCGCCCACCAACTGCGAGCAAAAGATGGCGGCCTAGCCTATGTGAAGGCTCTCGGGTTCGAGCTGAAAGAGCGGGGAATAGTTCAGGTGTCGATGAATCTGACGAATTATCGTAAGAGCCAATTGTTCAAGGCTTACGAGCTGGTCAAGCTCTTCGCTGATCGATACGGGGTCCCGGTTGTTGGGAGTGAGGTAGTTGGGCTTGCGCCTATGGATTCCCTCGTCGACTCCGCAGAGTTCTATTTGCGGCTGGAGAACTTTAGTCGGGACCAGGTCCTAGAGAGGAAACTGTTCGCGCCTCGGCCCTCAATGCTGACTGACCAAAGCTTGGCTGTGTTCAGTGAGGAAGTCGCCTCCAAAAAGGCGACTCCGGGTGGCGGAAGCGTCTCCGCGTACATGGGAGCACTTGCCGCAGGACTGCTATGCATGGTTGCCCGGATAAGTCTGGGAAGGAAAGAACCGCCGCCAGGTGCAGAGAAACTCAGCGAGGTAGTGAAGGAGGGTGAGGCTCTTCGCCAGAAACTTCTACGCCTCGTGGTGGAAGACACGGAGGCTTTTGACTTGGTGATGAAAGCGTTCAAGCTCTCGAAGGATCAGCCCGAGGTTCGAAAGAAAGCGATAGAAGAAGCAACCATCAAAGCATCAGAAATACCACTCTCAACGCTCGACTGCTCAGTCAAGGTTCTACGATTGGCTCACGAGGTTGCTGAGAAAGGGTCCACCAATGCACTCTCCGACGTAGTCACTGCAGTCTCCGCGGCGCGTGCGGCTGTTGAAGGAGCGGCAAGCAACGTCTTGATCAACCTTGCAAGTCTTGATGATCAAAGGTATGTGGAGAAGTTATCGAGACAAGTCTCTGATCTGCGGAAGGAAGCTGCTCAGCTTGAGGAACGAGCTGGAAAGCTTGTCGAGTCTAGAATTAAGAATCCTAAGATTCCAGCCTGACAAGCCCCGTTCTATTGTCAGCCCAAACCATCAACGGCGCCACCAACATTGTCAACTCGTTCCCTTCTTTGGTCAGATGGTATTCTACTCGCGGCGGGATTTCGGCGAAGGCTTGCCTCTTAACTAGTCCTGTTTGCTGAAGATTCTTTAGAACTTCGGTCAGCGTCTTTGCGCTTATTCCTGGGAGTCTTTCGGCTAGTTTGTTGAAGCGAAGTGTTCCATCGTTTCCTAGCAGGGCCAAGACACAAAGGGCCCATTTCTTGCCGATGATCTCGATTATTCCTTCGCATGGGCAGGGGCATGTGCAACACGGTTCTCCTTCCTTTGTCCTTACCATCGTGTAACTCTGTTACTGTTTGGGTACTTGCCGGTTTAAATACTTTAGAAAAGTAACTGACTAACCGAGGTGAAGCGTGACTTGAGTTGTTGCTGCTGCGGACCCGGCTGCGGATGCGGCGGGACCATGGACCAAACCCGAGAGACAGAGAAGAACCAGACCGCGTAGACAAGCCGAGCATCGTTGCTCACTTCTCGCTGGTGAAATCCCCTCTTTCTTCCCTTAGCCAAGATATGGACTGAGAATCTATTCCCTAAAGCTTGCGACCCGACACTATCAGCCAATCTGGGACCTCCAAGCCCTCGGTCACTAGCACTCCCTTGTGTGTTTTCCAGAATGTGCTCTTCACATCCCAGCTATGGAGGAAGTTCCTCACCGCGTCAGCCTTAACGATGAGATGGCTTTTGATCTTTCTAACGTGAAGATTTCGAAAGCCCACTCGCCTTAGCTCCGACATCACAAGGGCTGGTTTTGGAGAGAACCATTCCTTGGGCGGCGTCTTTGTCCACTTCGGATTACTGTCTGCCTCTATCAACAACCTTTGTCGACGGTTTCTAGTTATTGGCGAGAGGAATGAGTGAACGGTTAGCCCTCCGGGCTTCGCAACACGATAACATTCTGATAAGAACATGGATAACTCGTAGGAATCGATCTCTGGCAGAAACTCACTTGAGATAACTCCAACATACTTGTCAGAGAATTCTTCCGATAGCCAGTTTAGGTAGTCTGCTACGTTCACCTTGACCTCAGTTTCGCTCGGACTAGAGCTTTGTTTAGCCTACCGAGAGTCCCCGAGTACGGGCCAGCGAACGTATCCACCACGTTGAATCGGTGGCGGGGGAGAAGCTTTGCCAGAGGGATAGTTAGCCGCCCTTCTCCACACCCAATCTCTGCGAGAATCCCACCCTTGGTGGGGACAAGATTTGCGATTTCGCTCGCAAGATTCTCATATTGATGAGCGTAAGCGTTTTCCACTTTCTTTGGATCATCGACGACTTGTACCATATCGATTTTCTCCTGTTCTCGCTTCAAAGACGTTGACTCTCCGGCCTACCTAAGTAGGCAAGGACACAATTTATTCTGGGCAGAGGGGCCAAAAAATGGGGTTGTACTCTGAAGAGGGTTCACTCAGGCCGACCCCGCCTTTCGATTTTGCAAAGTCCTTGGACTTTCTAGGTATGTTTCCCCCAATGCGGGAAGACCAAACTGTGAACGAGTTCTCTATGACCAAAGCAGTCCGAGTTGGGGGCCGAGCCATCGTGTTCCAGCTGAAACCGACCGGAACGATCAAGATGCCTGGGCTAAAGTATACCCTGTTCGCGGATCATCCGTTTTCTCACGGACTGACCGAGGTGGTGGTCGACAGGATCTCGTTCTTCCTCAGCCTCTCTGACGATCTCGACCGGTTCTACCGCACTGCGATCAATGATTCCAACTTTGCACCAATCCTTCAGAAGCTCTACGGACTCCACCAAGTCAAATTCTTCACTCCGTTCGAATGCGCCTGCTGGGCAGTGCTCTCACAGCGAAACCAGTTGAACGCGGCACGGAAAGCAAAGCAGTCATTGCTGGAGCGTTTTGGTACAAGTCTCGAGGTGAACGGTCACCAGTACCGGGCCTTCCCGGAACCTGGCCAGCTAGGGGAAGCCTCCAAACAAGAATTGAAGGCTCTCCTGAAACACGATCGTAGAGAGGAATACCTGGGCGAGATAATCAAGGCATTCAACCAGGTTGATGAGAGATTCTTGAGAACTGCCGACTATGACAAAGTCCAGGAGTGGTTGAAGAATATTAGGGGTATAGGGGAGTTCTCCGCGAAACTCATTCTTCTAAGAGGTCTAGGCCGGATGGAGAAACTAGCTGTTGAGAAGCGATTGATTGCGGCGGCAGGCAGGGTCTATGGGAAACCCATGACAACTCAAAGACTCCATGTTATCGCAGAAAAGTATGGACGTTGGAAGGGCTACTGGGCATATTATCTAAGAACAGCAGCAGGACCCTGAAGACGAATGCTGTTGTTAGGAGCTTTCGTACAGTTCGTTGTCTCTTCTGCGTTTAGCAAGGTGGCCTCCCCTCCAGGCCATCGCTAGGACACCTATTGCTCCCACTGCTCCTGTAATGCTGGTTCCCATGAGAATGGTGTGACCGTTGGTCTGGAGCCAAGACGGTTTCACCTCAAAGCTTCCAAGGCCAGAAGCATTGAGGCTATTCTGTTGAACGGTGACAACAAGTCCGTACGTTCCTATCGAACCCTTTGCCGGGACCGTGTAGGACCCTTCGGAGAAGCCCGGTGTGATAGCCTGCAAGCTCAGATTGCTAACTGTTCCGTTCGGGAACACTAGCATTAGATGAATCGTCGCGGGCTGGGTGGGACTGCCGTTCAAGGTTGCCAGCACGAAGATGGAGGCAGTGTCGCCTGGGAAGTAAACCGTGCCAACGCTGATGCTTACTGTCAACCCTCCTGTCTTGGGCTCGGGGAGAACTGTGAAGCTGGCCGTGGCCCCGATGGGCAACGGGAACTCCTCAGCGATGGCGTGGACCTCGTGAGAGCCGACCTGGGCGTGCGGGACGTCGAAGACAAAGTCGAACGTGCCGTTGCTGGTGGTTGTGAAGCCGAGCAACTGGTCATCGAAAGTCACCTCGACTGTTAAGGGAGATGAGAGGGAACTTGGGAACGACGAGACCGGGAAGCCTGAACCGTGAACCAGAACCTTGTCGCCAAGCGACCCGCTGGCCGGAGTGAGGGTCAGAACCGGCGGAGGCATGATGGAGACCTGGCCATCAGTCAGATGGTTGTTGGCCAGGTTCTGGTCTGTGGCGAGGAAGACCGTCGCTGATATCGTGTAGTTGCCTGCCACGACCCCGGACGTGTCCCAGAGAACCAGGACAAAATAGGAGAATTGCTGTGGAGGGATAGTGGTGGAGTTGCCAACAATTATGGTCCCGGCGCTTGTCACCGGGACCGTGATCCCGTGAACTGTGACTGCGACGTGAGAATCATAGTACACAGTAAGGTCCACGGTCTCCGCCTGCTGTCCGGAATTCGCGAGACCGATTCCGACATCGACCGTCTGGCCGGAGACCGCGGCTTTGGGCTCCGGGTTGATGGAGACAATTCCGACATCATGAGCCAACGGTTGAACCACGAAGACCGACTGACTGGTCGTCCCCGTAAGGCCTGAATTGTCTGTTACGGTGAGGGTGACTGTGTAGCTTCCAGGATTATTGTAAACATGGCTTGGGAATTCTCCGAAACCCAAGGTTCCGTCACCGAAGTTCCAGGAGTAGTTGATTATGAAACCGTCGGGGTCCATGCTGGAGCTCCCGTTGAAGAAAACACTATGGCCAGTCTGCACGGACTGAGGCGCATAGAAGAAATTGGCGACCGGAGGCTTGTCCGTCACGTTCCAGAGGTTTGTCTTGACCAGGCTTGCGGTCAAGAATGCAGAGCCTATAGGCCCGGTGGGAGTGGAGATACTGCTCGCGATATCGATTCGGAGAAGTACCCCGGTCTTCTGGTCCCACAACGCCTTGATCGATGAGAATCCCCCGCCCGGAATCGGCTGTGTTGAGTTGAAGACGTTGATTGTCCTCGAAGCCCCAGCGAAGGTCCCCGTGAAGGTCTGGTTGATGACGGGCGCATTCGGAATCATATAGATTGGATCACCTGCCGTAAGGTTAGCAGCGATGAACCAGAAGGTTATGTTGCCCGAGTTAGTAGCAACGCTTCCATCGATAATACTAGTCCTCGCCGTCTGGTTGTAGTAGACCCATTCCTGGAGAGCAGTGACATTGTTACCATTGGCCCTAGTGACATCGAGCTCGGTGAAGTTGAGGTTGATGAACCGCGAGAAAGGCGGCTGAGGGGGACCTGGTAGACTCCAGGATCCTGAGGCGTCCGCATAAATGGCCTTTGCACCTGCGTTAACACCGGTGAGGTACGGGGGGGCTGCATGACCAGTCTCCCCAATGGTTACAATGCCGCCCAAGGTGTGGTGGGGATCCGGGAATAAGGTTTGGCCGATCTGCTCTGCGATGATATCGTTATCCAATGTAACGGGTGAAGTCCCGTTATAATTGGTGTTGGCGACAAAAGTCTGAGTTAACAGATTGTAGGTTTCACTACCGGTTACAGTGATGCATGGAGAGCTTGAACACTGGCCTATGACGAATGCCGCAACTGGGCAGGAAGGGGGTCCGATGGTCCCAGTTGAATTATCGGCCCAGGAACATCCAGCGGGGTTACGGACGATATAGCCATATCTCGAAAAGTCCGGGTTGAAGATTGTCCCGTTGGTTAGCGCCGTGATGAGTGTAGAGTTGAAATGCGCGCTGAACTGGAAACCTGAAACATTGAAGACGTCGGAGACGTCGAGGCTAAGGGTGAACCTCTGGCCTTTATTGACGCTCAGAACGGAAGGAGACCAGAAGAGCTTAGTGCTCCGCGCCCTCAGGGAGAAAGAAGCTGAGTGGGTTATTGCCGGCGAACTACTCGTCGCTATCACGGTAACATTGTAAGGAGCTTGTTGAGAGGTGACGTTGGCCGCGGCTGTCAATGTCAGGGCCGAAGCTGCAAAGCCATCTGCGACTGCCATAAGCACTGAAGGCTGGAACACCGAAGTTATACCGACTGGGAGGCCGACGACGCGGAGGAAGATGGAGCCATTGAAGCCCCCCAAGGAAACTGCAATAGCAATTATCTTAAGCCCAAAATTATCCAGCCCACTGGTGCCGTTGAGGATCGTCTCGGTCGAAGTCAAGTTAGTCCAAGTTGTTGGGTCATTCGCGGCTAGGCCTTTCCGGAGAACAACTTGAAAGTCAGGGGAAACGGACGCCCCGCCAGCCCCTGGAAGTATGAGGTACGGAGCTGACCCGCCAACGATGAGCGCGAGGACCACGAACGTACCTAGAAGTTTTCCGAGACGCCGTTGTGGCGTTGTCATGGCTTGGTGATGTCTATAGCCCATCGAGCGCGTCTACTCACGGAATTAGAACCGTAAGAGTTCAGTTTTAAGGGGATTTAATCATTTAAGGGGGAACAGCATCGGGAGATGCCTTAAGATTCACCAAGAAATACTAGGATGTCCAAATAATCTCTACAAGAGCTGTTGCCCCGTCAAGGGACATAGCCCCAAAGCCCGACTGGAAAAACTCTTTGGCAAATCTTGTTTTTCAAGGTAGCCACAAGCAGTTTGTCAGCAGTCCATTCAGCATTGTCAACA
>WNGL01012921.1_pt1 | contig 13142 bp, 11 predicted proteins | sample 5400591 | NCBI WGS metagenome assembly WNGL01 (sample SAMN13153377, study PRJNA577476) | soil metagenome | isolation source: 80 cm soil or saprolite under Garry oak tree replicate 1 | place: USA:California | collected 2016-06-15
GCACAGAGGAGTTCAGAAATCGGCGTTTCCGTCGGCGTCTATCTGGTTTGAAAATGCTTTTGAGAATCATCCCTGTCCTGTGAGGACAAGGTAGCGCAGTCATCCTTCCGGGCGAAGGTTACGGAGGTTCAGTGGCTGCCACCGATGCTTTGCCACCAGGAAGTAGAATCTCTCACATGAAACCGATTCCCTGGCGCGTGCAACTTGGTGCTGTCGCAGTCGGCTATGTGGCGCTGCTCTTGCTGGCGGCGGTACTTGTATACGCCCGCCACATGCAGTACGTAAACCATCCCGCCGACGTGATGGCGTCAGGCGGCATGTATGCGGCTGGCGACTTGATGTTGGAGTTCTTTATCGGCGGCTTGTTCTTGATACCGACGTTTCTGCTTGTCCTGGTCATCCGAAAATCTGAGACGCCATACACGAGATATTCGCAGACTCTGTTAGGCCTGAGCCTTACCGCGCCAATTTGCCTGGGAGTGCTCCTCATTCCAGCGGTGAGCCAGGGGAATTCGTTCCTGGGCTGGTTTTGTATGGACCGGCTGTTTGCCTCGCCATTCGTTGTTGTGGGGCTGGCGGTCAGCCGATTGTTGGCGCGCTTTAGTCGGGCGAAGCGCCTAATCTCATACGCATTGTTGTTCGAGCTTGCAACCTTCGTCTTGTGTATAACGTTGATCCTGCTTTCAGGCGTGCCGCATCGAGGGTGAGCGCGTGGGCCGTCTTGTATTGGAAAGATTGGTCGGGACGGGCAGATTTGAACTGCCGACCCCTCGCACCCCAAGCGAGTGCTCTACCAGGCTGAGCCACGTCCCGACACTGGTTCGAACCAGGATGTTCGAACGGGGTTGACTTCGAAATTCTAACACCAGCGCCGGGCCTGCCGCTGGCAGCTTGTTCGGGCAAACAGCCTTCGTCTAACTCGCCGCCTCACTCACCCGAATCCTTCGCCCCCGGTATCCGTTTCCTGATGAGCTTAATCTGTCCGTTGTGATTGGATTCATGTTCGCAGACATGGAACCACTTACAGTAATTATTTGTTGGTCCCCAAGGCCAGGTTTTGCCCATAGTCATGAGCCAGTCATCGTCGCGCTTGCGAAATTCAGTCAAGGTGTGCTCGCGAGTTTCGCTGAGCGCATTGAGATAATAGTCGAGATTGTTGCCCTTGATTGATTTACGCGCCGGCTCGCCAAGTTCCATTGCCACACCCCATTTTTCTTTGTAGGAAGCAGGCAAGGTCTTGACGTCCGCTCCTTCAACGGTGGCGACCTGGTAAAGACGGTCGGTTGCTGCAAGGTGCATGAGCAAGGCGCCAATCGCGTTGGCTTTATCGTCGAGAAGGAAATCGAGTTCGCTCTGCGACATTCCTTTGACTGACTTGAGCACTACCTCTCGCATCCAGGCCATCATGGAAACCAGAGTTCCGATTTGCGGAGAGTAACCTTTCTTCGGCCCAATGATGTTCGCGTCGCTCGCTTCGGAGAGAGCTAGCTTAGGGGAGAACATCGTCAGACCTGCGGCGGCGCTGGTGAGAGCAAACGTGCCTGAAAGGAAGCTGCGGCGGCTGGGCGCACAATCGCGTGGAAACATGGCCACTCCTTTGGACGATCAGGAAACTTGAACGAGGGAGCGCCCAGATGTTACCACGCTCGCCCCACTCAATTGCGCCGCTGTTTTCGACGAGTTTTCGGCCGCGGCTCTTCGAATAACGCAAACTGAATCTTCTTCTCCACCGGATCAATGCGGTCCACGATCACTCGCACTCTTTGTCCCATCCGGAACGTCTTGCGCGTACGCTGGCCAATGATTTCGCGAGTGTTTTCGTGATACATGTACCGGTCGTCAGTGAGAGTGTCCAAGGGAACCAGGCCCTCGACGAACATGTCCGTGAGTTCGACGAAGACGCCGTATTTGGTGACGCTGATGACGAGGCCGTCGAAATCCTCGCCGACGCGCTCCTGCATGAATTTGACCTTCTTCCATTCCATGAGTTCGCGTTCCGCATCCACAGCGAGCCGTTCGGACTGACTGGACTCTTCGGCGATGGCGTGCAGCTCCTCGAGCGGGATTGGGCCGGTGAGAGTCTGAATAGATTTTCGCTCCCGCCGTTTCGACCAGGGGGAAGCGCTATCCGTGTGGCGCGGACTTGCCATGAGCGAAGCCGAAGGGTCATGCCCTCCCGGTTTAACACCAACTGGCACCTCTCCGTCATGTTGTTCTGCACGGTCGCGTAGCACCTCTTTCAAAATCCTGTGAACGATTAAGTCGGGATAGCGGCGGATTGGAGAAGTGAAATGGGTGTAGCTCGTGGCCGCCAGCGCAAAGTGCCCTAGGTTCTCTTCCGAGTAGCGCGCTTGCTTGAGCGACCGCAGCATCAAGAAAGAAAGGATGCGCTCTTCCGGCTTGCCTGCGATTTTCTCGGTCAGCTTTTGGTACATGCGCGGGGTGATGTGGACTTCCTTTGGAATTTCAACTTGTCGCGGACGCTTTCCCGCCCCATAGCTCGCGCGGCGGTCGGTCTTGAACTGCATGCGTTGGATCGGGAGGGCGCCCACTCCCAATGAATATCCAAATGTCGCGGCTATCACTTCAAAGTCGTACACGCGTTTGGCGTCCGGTATTTCATGGATGCGATAGAGTGACGGGATTCCCTTTCCCTCAAGGTATCCGGCCACGCACTCGTTGGCCGAGAGCATGAATTCCTCGATCAGGCGATGCGCGATGTTGCGTTCGGAGCGGGTGATGCTCTGCATTAAGCCGAACTCGTCAAACTCGATGACCGGCTCAGGAAGATCAAAATCGATTGAGCCCCGGCGCTCGCGCTTGCGGTTCAGAATCAATGCCAGCTCACGCATCAGTTCGAAGCTTTCCACCAGAGCGGCATAGCGTTTGCGTTGAGACTCGTCCCCTTCGAGAACTGCGTTGACGGCTGTGTAGGTCATTCGCTCTGCGGAACGGATAATTCCTGGGCAGATCTCATATCCGGCGATCTCGCCGCGATTATCGATTTCCATCAGGCAGGACATAACGAGCCGGTCCACTTGCGGCCGCAGACTGCAGATATCGGTCGAAAGTTCGAGCGGAAGCATGGGCACGGCACGATCTGGAAAATAGACGCTGGTGCCGCGCAGGCGGGCCTCCTGGTCGAGCGCGGAATCAGGCGTAACGTAATGAGCAACGTCGGCGATATGGACTTGCAATTCGAAGTTGCCGTTTTGCAGGCGGCGGACGAGCACGGCGTCGTCGAAGTCGCGAGCGGTTTCGCCGTCAATAGTCACGATTGGAAGATCGCGGAAATCGCGGCGTTTGCGGGTCTCAACCGAAGAAATAGTCGGTTCAGCTTCTTCGGCCTCCTGCAACACCTCGGCAGGGAAGCGATGCGGCAAATGATGTTTGCGAATGATGATTTCGACGTCCACGCCGAAATCGTCTGCATAGCCGAGAATCTCAACTACTCGTCCGCGTGGGCCCTGTGTAGCTGTCGGCCAGTCGGTGATCTCAACGTCAACGACGACATTTTCTAGATCACTCCAGTCTTTTGGCCGCGCGGCTTCTTCGCCCAACACCCGGTGCTTGGATGAAACCGTCGTTGGTCGTTGGTCGTTGGTCGGTCGCGAGAATCTTCTGGCGCGTTCGGTATCTTTCCTGTTGGCCTCTGCGCCAACGTCCCCGCCTTGAGTGTTCGCCAATGACCGACGACCGACGACCAACGACGGTTTCTCCGGATATTCCATTCCCTGCGGAATCACGATCTGCTGCGAAATTTTCTGGTCCATCGGAGTGACGTAGCTGTGCCGCGAACCGTGATGGAATATCCCCACGACGGTTGCATGTGCGCGGTCAACGGGACGGAGAATACGTCCTTCGGCTCGTCCGGCATCTCGAATATTGGTGACCTCTACAAGCACGCGGTCCCCGTGCATGGCGGAACCGATTGCGTGAGGAGGCACGAAAATGTCGCCCGTAATTCGAGATTTCAGGCCTCTCGTCCCCACGTAAGCCCAATTCGCGGACCAACTGCTTGTATCCAGCCGTCTGCTTGGCTTGGCGTTGAATTTTCTTCAGGATGGCGGAATCAGTGAGCATATTGAATTTCGGACGAACAACTCAGAACGCCCCTTCCGTCAGGCGCAGTGCCTTATGACCTTCGTCAACGGAATCCTAAGGATAACGGAAAGGGTCATTTCAACAGCCACCATACATGGCCTTGCCTCCTTCGTGGTCATTGATGATTTTGCGTTTATGAGGCACGAAGGACGAAAGTAATGCGGCGCACCTAAGGGATTGCCCTGAATTGCCGCAGAAATGTACAAACTATCATTGATTTCCACATGACGGATGCACTTCTGGAGAGTAGAATTTCATTGGTCTCCGAATTGCGGTTCGGTCCAAAACAACATTTCCCCAAAAGGAAAGGATTTCTTCTCACATGTGGAAGCCTACCAATCAGCCCACGGCACCAGGTCGTCCGACCGAGCCGGAGCGTACTCCTATTTCAGCGCCCAGCGCTCCTGCGGTAACGGAAACGACCGCCAGCAGTGCTCCGCGACCCGTTGCGGCTAGCACTGCGGACCAGGCTACCATCGGGAAATCTCTTGTCATCAAGGGCGAAGTGACAGGGTCCGAGTCGCTCTACATTGATGGACGCGTTGAAGGCTCGATCAACCTCGCCGGCAACCGGGTCACGGTTGGGCGTAATGGTGTGGTCGCGGCCAACATCAATGCCCGCGAAATTGTCGTGCTCGGAAAAGTTCGCGGCAATTTGACTGCAAGCGATCGCGTGGACATTCGCAGCGATGGTTCGCTGACTGGCGACGTGGTTGCCGCGCGGATCTCGATCGAGGACGGCGCGTTCTTCAAAGGCGGAATTGACATCCGCAAAGCCGGGCAGAAGCCCAATGGCGAAGAAAAGCCTTCGAGTACTGTCTCGAGCGAAGCAGCAGCAGCTCGCGCTTAAAGCGCTTTTCAGGTCTCGGTTCGAATAAAGGCGTCCTAACTTAAGGACGCCTTTACTTTTTCTGGGGAAAATCGCCACCCCCACTGGGCGAAATTACGATTCTATTTACAGGCTTTCCGGCAAGGCCGGAGGTTGCCCTACAGCATCCAACCCAATCGGAGAATGCGCATGGCACTTCAGGACATCTCGTCTGCCAACAAACGCGAGTTTGTGGTTCCCGAGCCATTGCCGGCACGCACCGATCGCGATGGCAATGCGGTCAGGAACCTGATGCTGCTCTCAATTCCTGACGAAGAATTCAGCGCTGTCCGGCCATGTCTTGAGCCAGTGGAGATGCCGCGTTATCGCGTTCTATACGAGCAGGGAGAAAAGATCGAGCACGCGTACTTTCCCAGCGAAGGAATGGTCTCACTGGTGATCATCGCCAACGACGGCAGGAGCGTCGAGGTAGGCATCGCCGGGCGTGAAGGAGTGGTGGGAGTGCCCCTGGCATTTGGCGTCGAATACGCGCCAACCCGAGCGATTGTGCAATTACCTGGAAGCGGACTGCGCATTTCGTCGGGCGCTCTACGGGAAAGGTTCGATGATTCACGGAGCCTGCGGCACAGCATTGAACGTTACGTGATGACGCAGCAACTGCAAGTGGCGCAAACCGCCGCATGCAACCGGCTGCATGACATGGACCAGCGGCTGGCGCGCTGGCTGTTGATGTGTCAGGACAGCGTGGACTCCGAAAAGTTGCCCTTGACCCACGAATTCATTGCCCAAATGCTCGGCTCGGGACGCCCTACGGTCACGATCGCGGCAGGCATTCTGGAGCGGGCTGGGCTGATCGAAAACACTCGTGGGTACGTGAGGATCCTCAATCGCAAACGCCTCGAGGATGCGGCCTGCGAGTGTTACTCCGTCATCCAGAATTTCAACGGGCAGATGCACTTACGATAAATTTCCGGGAACCCTCAGTTCGTTGTCGAACAGACATATTCGCGACGCCACATCTAGCCTACGCGGAACCGGTTACTCCGAAAATCTTGAATTGCGCGGGCTTGCAAGAGGAGCACGTTTGCAGCGTACGAAGCTTCGAACCAAAAAAAGGACGTTGCCTTCCGACGCTCGTTCTGACAGCGGCGAAGGAACCGTAGGAAACGAGATTCTGAACTCGATTCCGGAAGCTGAGTACAACCTTATCCGTCCCCATTTGGAGTACGTTCAGCTTGCCCATCATCACATCTTGCACGAGGCCGGCGAAAAGCTGGAATTCGCATACTTCTTGAGTGAAGGCTTAGCGTCGTTAGTGGTGTTGACCAGCGACGGCCGCAGCGTGGAAGTTGCAATTGTCGGGAGGGAAGGGATCGTAGGCACGCCGCTGGCCGTCGGCCTCAGTCGCGGCCCTCACCGGAGCATCATGCAGATCCCCGGCTCGGGGGTGCGGATCAAGGCGGAGATACTGGAAGAAAAAATGCGAGACGCGCCAGAACTGCGCCTGGTATTGAATCGTTACGTGCTCGTGCAAGGACTACAGATTGCGCAAATAGCTGCCTGCAACCGTTTGCATGAAATCGAACAGCGGCTGACGCGGTGGTTGCTGATGTGCCAGGATCGGCTAGGCTCTGAACTTCTACCGGTGACGCACGAATTTCTGGCGCAGATGCTCGGCACCGGCCGGCCGAGTGTCAGCCTCGCAGCTGGTATCCTGCAAAAGGCTGGCTTCATCGAAAACCTACGCGGCACGGTGAGAATAGTTAACCGCAAAGAGCTGGAATCCGCCGCATGCGAGTGTTATAAGGCGATCCGGCAGTTTAATCGAGTACTTGCGCTTCGATCATCGATCGGCGAATAACCGCACTGGCGTCCTCGCCCGTGCAAATCTTCCTTCGTAGAGACGTAGCTCTGCTACGTCTCTCTTGCTCCGGCACATGTCGTTGGCGGTTAGGGAGACGTAACGGAGCTACCTCTCTACGAAGGCGGCGGTTCCTGGACAGGCGCAGTTCTCCCTCCCCTGCGCAGGTCGTGCGGCAATTTCGATTTCGTCAGCCACAATCCTGCCCCGACGGTTCCTAACCACGTCACCCCAATCAATCCAAGCGCCCGGGCGTCCGCAATTCGACTTCCCTGAGGCCCAGCCAACTTGGCGACTTGCACTCCCAGCAACCCAGCGACGATCGAGATCGCCAGCGCCTTGCCGATTTCCTTCCACTCCAGTCCTCTAGCGGGAACCAGGCCGCGTTTGTGCAGCAGGAATGCAATCACAAGACAGTTCGCCGCGATACCTAGGTCGGACGCAATTACCAGCCCCACGGCCGAGAGTGTGCGATAGAACGCCGCGTAAATCGGCAACGACGCTAATGTAATAACGCTGCTAGCGATCATCGGCGTCAGCGTGTTTCCTGCGGCATAAAACGCGCGCGCGTACAACCCCTGAGCCGACCAGAAAGCGAGCGAAAGCGAAAACCAAAAAAAATAGACGGCGGTGGCCTGGGAGTCGGAAAAGTGCAACTGCCCACGGCGGTAAACCAGATCGATAAGAGGTAATGCGGCGGCCATCATGAAGCTTGACGCAAGCAGCGAAGCCGCTACCATACGGTAAATTGAGCCGTTCACGGTTTCGGCGAATTCTGTCAGCCGTTTCTCACCAAACAATCGCGCGAAGAATGGCAATGATGCCTGGCTTGCGGCCTGTCCCAACACCGCGATTGGCACAGCGAACAACCTTTTGGCGTAATTCAGGCGGGTAATGTCTCCAACGCCACCGGAAGCGAAATAGCGGAGGATCCAATCGTCTGCCGTGACCAGCGACACCCCCAGCATGAGCGGGATCGAAAGCCGCACCCATTCGCGAAAAGCCGGGTTGCGCACATCGAACGAAATTCGGTAACCGATTCCTACCCGCGCTGCCCCGATGGCGTTGATCAGGAAAATTCCGATGAACGCGCCTGCCACAGCGCCGTATGCCAGCGAAGCAATTCCTAGCCGGCGAGAAAAAAGTAGTCCGCCGAGGATAATGCCTCCGTTGTAAATAAGCGGCCCAATCGCGGGAAGCAGGAACATCCGGCGCGATAGCAAGACGGCCGAGACCACGCCGCCTACATAAAAGAACAACTGCGCCGGCAAAAGAATGCGGGTGAGGTGCACGCAAAGCACAAACTGCGCGGGCTTAAACTTGCTGAACATCAGATGATTGAGCTGAGGAGCGAATATTTCTGCCAGCACAATCCCGGCGCAAAGGACCGCGGTCATGATGGTGATAATCGCGGAGAAAGTCTTACGGGCGTCTTCTTCCCGTTTTTCGGCGAGGAAACGCGTGTAAATGGATACGAAGGTGATCGAAGCCGTTCCGCCCGCGACCAGATAATTCAGCCAGTCGGGGATGGTAAAGCCGGCATTGTAGGCGTCGGTGACCGAATTGGCGCCAAAGGCCCAGGCGATGTACATCTCCCGCAAGAAGCCAACCACGCGCGATAGCATGATGGCGGTCACCAACAGTACGGTGGCGGAAAATGCAGTGTGCTCGTGGGAGGGGCGAAAGATCCTCAGAAAACGGCGGAAAATTGGCATCTGAACAGGTTTCTGTGTCTCTGAGGAGTCCTGCATTAACGGCGATTCTACACGTAAAACTGCGGCGAACTTTCCCGGGAGCGTAGCGCCCTGGATTCCTGGTGGAGACGTTGCTTGCAACGTCTTGCTTGTCCCGCCACACCCTCGGCATCCCAGGCAAAGGCGTTGCAAGCAACGTCTCTACAAAAGACAGCGATCGGTAAAACTTGCAGCAACTCTTTTTTGACAGTCTGAATCAATAGACCGGATAATCCTCCAACGTGCCGGGTCAAGCTGTTATGCAGGATTCCTCGGGCTCCGCCCTGTTGCGGCGTTCCTTCCGCAAATCGTTTCCGCCTGCGGTCCGCGGTGAAGGCGTTTACCTTTGGGACGCGCAGGGGAAGCATTATCTGGACTTCGCTGGTTCGGCAGCGGTGAACTTTATTGGGCACGGCGTTGCCGAGGTCGTTCAGGCCATGACGGAGCAGGCCCGGTCGCTCGAGTTCGTGCATGGGAGCCAGTTCACTACCCCGATCGCCGAGGAATACGCTCGCGTGCTTTTGGCCTTTGCCGGGGAGAACTTTCGCGGAGGCGCGGTTTATTTCGCCAGCGGCGGGTCGGAGGCGATTGAGGCTGCGCTGAAGCTTGCGCGGCAGTATCAGGTCGAGATCGGTGAACGGCAGCGTTCGCACATTGTCAGCCGGAACCAGAGCTATCACGGCGCGACGCTCGGTGCGGTTGCAGTTTCGCGGAACAAGAGGCGCCGCGAAATCTATCGCCCGATGTTGCGGGAATTCGCCAGCGTCAATGCCCCGTACTGCTACCGCTGCGACTATGACTGCACCGACAGTTGTTACGACTGCGGCCAGGGATACGCGACGGAAATTGAACAGGCCATCGCTGACGCGGGCGGAAAGGTTGCCGCGGTGATCCTTGAGCCGGTGAGTGGAGCCACTCTGGGCGCGGTGGTGCCGCCGCCCGGCTATTTGGAAAAAGTTGCGGAGATCTGTAAGAAGCAGGAAGTGCTGCTCATCGCTGACGAAGTTATGACCGGAATCGGGCGCACTGGCCGGAACTTTGCCGTTGACCACAGCGGGGTTGCGCCGGATATCCTAGTCACCGCCAAAGGACTTTCCAGCGGGTATGCCCCGTTAGGAGCGGTGATCGTCTCGAAGAAGGTGGTCGAGGCCATCTCTTCGGGATCAGGTTCGTTCATTCACGGATTTACCTACAGCTCACATCCCATTTCGCTGGCGGCCGGGCGTGCGGTATTGAATTACATCGAACGAGATAAGTTGGTGGATGCGGCGGATTCGAAGCGCGAAGGGACTATCGCTTCTAAACTCGAATCAAGCCTCAAGGGCCTCGGCGAACTGAATGCTGTAGGCGAGATCCGAGGCATCGGACTGCTTTGGGCAGTCGAGTTTGTCTCCGATCGCGCCACCAAAGCGCCGTTCCCGCCGGACATCAACTTCTGTGCCCGAGTGGCCCAGGCCGCCGTCGAGCGAGGGATTCTGGTTTATCCCGTGCAGGGATGCGTAGATGGGGACCGCGGCGACCATGTTTTGATTGCTCCCCCAGCAGTGATTTCGGAAGGGCAGATTTCCTGGGCTTGCGAGCAATTGGCGGCCGCGATTGAGGACGTCTTAGCCCGCGCTTAACAGGCTTCTATAGAGCAGCTTTTGGGTGGAGCAGGGCCTCTGGCCCTGCGGTAGATAAGACTGAATTCGGGGCTTCCAGCCCCTGCGGTGCTTAGACCTCATCTTTTTCCAGCCGCCTCATTAACTCGTCCAATGACACCGCCCCGAATGCTAGACTCCCGCCTATGATTGCAGGCGAAAGCCGGGACCTCGCGCCGGGACTCTATCTGGTCGCAACCCCCATCGGCAATCTTGAGGACATCACTCTGCGCGCGATCCGTGTGCTGAAGCAGGCTGACCTGATCGCCTGTGAGGACACGCGCCAGACCCAGAAACTGCTGAATCATTTCGGGATCACGACCCGCACGATCAGTTATCACGAGCACAATGAGGCTTCTCGGGCGGCGGAGTTGGTTGAGAGGCTTCTGCTGGGAGCGCGCATCGCTGTGGTCAGTGATGCTGGCATGCCCGCCGTGTCCGATCCTGGATTTCGCCTGGTTTCACTTGCAATTGAACGCGGAGTGCCGGTTGTGCCGGTGCCAGGGCCAGCGGCATTTCTTGCGGCGCTGGTTGCGAGCGGGATGGCCGCTGAATCCTTTTGCTTTCGCGGCTTTCTGCCGCCGAAGAGTGGCGCGCGGCGCAAGGAACTGCAAAAGATTATCGACTCCGACGAGACGCAGATTTATTACGAAGCTCCGCATCGGATCAGGGAAACTCTGGCGGACATTGCCGAGGTGCTCGGCGCAGATCGGCCCGTCGTCGTCGCGCGCGAGCTGACGAAGATCCATGAGGAATTCTTGCGGGGGACAGTTCAAGAAGTCATTCAGACCCTGAATGCGCGTGATGAGGTCAAGGGAGAGACTACGTTGTTGATCGGCAAAGCTCCGAGAGGGCAGAGTGCGCCGCGCAGCATTTCAGTCCACGAACGGGTTGAGCAGATCATCCGTGAAGAAAAGGTGGATGAAAAGGCTGCGCTGAAGAAGGTTGCGAAAGAGCGGGGGATTTCGAAGAGTGAGGCGTACCGAAAATGGCAAATGGGCAGGTAAAATCCATTGCCGTTGTCCTTTAATGAGAATTCTTATTGGGAGTGGAAACTGAAACTCGCCTCGCCTCAAAATAAACGTTGCACACTGAAAAGACAATTGTGTCCCGACCTTTGATCAGAACCTGATCTCCCGGAATCTCAGTCGTAGGGGTCAGACCACCACTAGGGTGACCAATTGTGATCTGTTTTGTCCTCGCCGCTTTGATACCAAGCTGCTCGAACGTAACCTGGGAACTGTTCGCTCCTTTGCCTGAATTCTCTTCATGGAACTGGTCCGCGCTTACAGCCTTAACCTCGACGCTCTCCGCACTCCTACTGATGTCTTTCCAGCGGAAGCCTACCCCAACAATACTCGATTTCCGTTCTAATCAGTTCCTTCGCCTGGTCCTCGCCCCAGCATGAAATTGTGCGTGTATTCAATTCTCTGACAATAATCCATTTACCCCAGAGCTCTTCGGGGATGGTGCTCGAAGGGCCAGCGGCTCCTATTGCAGCTGAACTGAGTGTGACACAAAGCACAAGTGCGATGGCTGTTTTGGAGGAACAAATTCTAACTATGTGATCTCGGACGAGGCGGGAGAAACTAGATCCCCACTTATCAGAATGTCCATTCATTTCCCGGCCAACTCCCTCTTAACAGCCTCACTCACTGCTTTCCCATCCACGCGGATGCCCTGCGATGCGAACTTCGCCATGGCGTTCTTCATGACCGCGCCCATGTCTTTCATGGACGGTGAGCCCATTTCGGCGATCACCGCCTTGACCCCGGCGACAATCTCCGCCTCGCCAGCGGCCTTAGGCAAATAGCTTTCGATGAGGACAATTTCCGCGGCTTCTTTGTCGGCGAGTTCCTGGCGTCCACCTTTGGTGAATTGCTCGACGGAATCTTTACGCTGCTTGATCAGGGTGCCCAGTACCTGCTGCGATTCTTTTTCATCGAGCGCCGCCATCTTTTCGACTTCGCGATTTTTGAGCGCGGACTTCACCATGCGCAGGGTGGAGAGCCGAGCTTCGTCTCGAGCTTTCATGGCGGTGATGATGTCTTTCTGGATCTGATCGGTAAGGCCCATAGTGCGGTCATTGCCCATAGTGCGGTCATTATAGAGAAAAGCGGTAGATGGGGCCTCACGGTCTGTTGCAACAGTTGGTTTATGTCCTTCAGGGGCTGAAGCCCGGTTGTTTGCCAAGCCATTACGCAGGGCCAGAGGCCCTGCTCCACACAAGACCCTGCTGCACCCAAAATATGGATTTCAGGAAATTGAAGGCAAACGACGAACGACCAACAAAGATTTTTCGCGCTCTGTGCGAACGACCAACGACCAACAGCCAACGACGACCTTTCGCGATACACTAATAGGTACTCTCTGCAGTCCCCGACTTCATCTCAAAGGACTATTACCATGCTACTGAAGAACCGTCTTTTTACTCCTGGCCCCACTCCTCTTTTGCCTGCTGCCCAGAACGCGATGGCCGCGTTTACGGCCCATCATCGGACTGCGGATTTTCGGGCGCTGTTCACCCGTGTGCTTGCCGACATGAAGGATTTCATCGGAACAACTAATGACGTCCTAGTCATTGCTTCGTCTGGCAGCGGGGTGATGGAAGGCTCGGTTTCGAATCTGACCTCGCCCGGCGACAAGGTGCTGGTGCTTACGGCAGGAAAATTTGGCGAACGCTGGCGGGATTTGACGAAAACCTATGGCTGCGCTGTGGACGTGCTGGAGAAACCGTATGGTGAGACCTTTTCGCTGGACGAAGTGCGCGCCAGGCTCACTCCGGACGTTCGCGCGGTGTACGTTCAGGCGACTGAGAGTTCCACCGGGGTGCGTCACGACGTGAAAGGCATTGCCAAGCTGGTCCGCGAGAATGGTGGCGACAAGCTTTTGATTGTTGACGCAATCACCGGCCTTGGAACGACGCATCTCGACATGGATGGCTGGGGCGTTGACGTCATCATTGGCGGATCGCA
>WNGL01019498.1_pt1 | contig 13140 bp, 11 predicted proteins | sample 5400591 | NCBI WGS metagenome assembly WNGL01 (sample SAMN13153377, study PRJNA577476) | soil metagenome | isolation source: 80 cm soil or saprolite under Garry oak tree replicate 1 | place: USA:California | collected 2016-06-15
TGCTCGACGCCACATAGAGGAAATGCGCGGACGGATGCGGCCACGCGTATTGCACGTTGGCGGGGAGCTGCACCGTGCTTTGCTTTGCGAGCGCAGCCTTGTCGACGTCGAGGTGATAGAGCGTGAGCGCCGGCCCGACGCTGGCGTAGAACACGGCTTTGTGCGGCATTGTCTGGCTCCAGGCAGTGCGCGGCGCGGCGATCGTTCCGGCGAGAAGTGCAGTGAACGTCCGGCGGTCGATCATGGTCAATCCTCCCGGGCTGATCGTTTCATCGATCCTACGCCAACCGCCGGCAAACGTCTTAGCCCGCCTTCATCTCGCCGAGGTAGGCCTGCTGCACCAGCGCGTTGTCGCGCAGGCTCTGCGCCGTGCCCGCGACCGCGACCTCGCCGGTCTGGAGCACGTAACCGTAGGTCGCGATCGAGAGCGCCATGTTGGCGTTCTGCTCGACCATGAAGATGCTGGTGCCCTGGCGGTTGATCGTCTGGATGATCTCGAAGACCTGGGCGACGAAATGCGGCGACAGCCCCATCGAAGGCTCGTCCATGCACAACAGCCGCGGCCGTGCCATCAGCGCGCGCGCCATCGCCACCATCTGCTGCTCGCCCCCCGACAGCGTGCCGGCGATCTGGTCGAGGCGCTCGCGGATGCGCGGGAACAGCTCGAACACCCGGTCGAGATCGGCGGCGATCTCTGCCTTGTGCGTGCGGGTGAAGGCCCCCATCTCGAGGTTCTCCAGCACCGTCATCCGGGGAAACAGGCGGCGCGCCTCGGGCACCGGCGCGATGCCGCGGCGCACCCGATCGGCGGTCGATAGCGTGTTGATGACCTCGCCGGCGTAACTCACCGTGCCGCTGCGCGGGCGCACCAGCCCGAGGATCGTCTTCATCGTGGTCGACTTGCCCGAGGCGTTGCCACCGAGCAGGCACACGATATCCCCTTCGTCGACCCGGTAGTTCACGCGCTTGAGCACATGAAGCTCGCCATAATAGGTGTCGACGTCCGTGAACTCAAGAAGCGGCGCGCGCCGCGGTGCGTCCGAGATAGGCACTCAGTACTTCCTCGTTGCGGTGAACCTCCTCGGGAGCGCCCTCGGCGATCTTCTCGCCGTGATCGAGCACGATCACCGTGTCGGCAATCTCGTTGACCACGTTGAGCTTGTGCTCGATCAGCAGAATGGTGATGCCGCGCTCGCGCAAGCTCCGGATCTGGTCGGTCAGCTCCAGCGTCTCGGTCGGGTTCATGCCGGCGGTCGGCTCGTCGAGCAGCAGGAGCGCGGGCTCGGAGACGAGCGCGCGCGCAATCTCGAGCCGGCGGCGGTTGGCATAGGAGAGCGTGCGCGCGAGATGCGCGACGCGCGGCAGCAACCGATTGCCGAAGATGGCGAGGACGCTTAACGCGCGCTTGCGCGCCTCCTCCTCCTCGCGGCGCACCCGCGGCGGGCGGATCACGGCGCCGAGCGCGCCGGTCGCGGTGCGCGCGTGGGTGCCGACCAGCACGTTGTCGGTCACCGTCATGTTGGCGAACAGGCGAAGGTTCTGAAACGTGCGGGCAATGCCGCGCTCGACGATCAGGTGCGGCGCCAGGCCGGTGATGTCCGCGCCGGCGAGCCGCACCGTGCCGGCGTCGGGCTTGACCAGCCCGGTGATCAGGTTGAACAGCGTCGTCTTGCCCGAGCCGTTGGGGCCGATGACCGCGACGATGCTGCCGGGCCTGACGGTGAGATCGACATTCTGCAGCGCCTTGATGCCGCCATAGGCCTTGCGCAGGCCGCGCACCTCGAGCAGCGGCGTTGCCGGGTCTCCCGATCGGCGCGCCACGGCAAACTCGGCGGAAATGCCGCCGCGTGAGGGGACGGCGATCTGCTCCGCCTGGCTCAGCGCGGTCACCGTACGCTGCGCCGGAATGAGGCCCTCGCGCCGATAGAGCATCATCACCACCAGAACGATCCCGAAGATGAGCTCGATCGACTGGACGAGCTCGATCTGCTCGAGAAATTCGATCCCGGTGACGCGGCCGAGCGCGTGGAGCCATTGGCTGAGATCCTGCAGGAACCAGGATTGCAACAGCTGCAGGATGAGCGCGCCGAGCACGACGCCGGCAACGCTGCCCATGCCGCCGAGCACGACCATGACGAGCACCATCACGGAGACCGGGAAGGTGAACATTTCCGGCGTCGCGGTCTGCAGCTTGGCGACGTAGAACGTCCCGGTCATGCCGGCGAAGCCGGCGCCGATCCCAAAGGCGAGAAGCTTCAGCTTCGAGCGGTTGATGCCCATGGCCTCGGCGGCGATCTCGTCTTCGCGGATCGCCATCCAGGCGCGGCCGATGCGCGAGTCGCGCAACCGCACGCTCACGAAGATAAGCAGCACGACGAGCGCGAGGCCGAGATAGTAGTAAGGCAGCGATTTGACGCCGAAGGCGTAGCCGAACAAGTTGGGCGGCGCGACGCCGTTCAGCCCGGCAGCGCCATTGGTCAGCGAGGGTGTATTGCGCGCCACGATCGGCACGATCTCGCCGAATCCCAACGTGACGATCGCCAGGTAGTCACCCTTGAGCCGCAGCGTCGGCGCGCCGAACAGGACGCCGAAGAATGCCGCGACCAGAGCGGAAACAGGCAGCATCAGCCAGAACGAGACGGTGAAATGCACGTGGTCGGGGCCGCCTGCCCCAGGCAACCGTGCCACCAGGCCGAGCCACTGCAGCGGCTCCCAGAAGTTGCTCCATTCGGGCTGCACCTGATACGAGGCCAGGATGCCATACGTATAGGCGCCGATCGCGAAGAACGCTGCGTAACCGAGATCGAGCAGCCCGGCAAAGCCGACCACGATGTTGAGGCCGAGCGCCAGGATCGCGAAGGCAAGCGCGTTGGCGGCAGCGTCGACGTCGCCGTCATTGCTGTCGATCAGCGGAAAGGCAAACGCCGCAGCGCTGATCGCCGCAACCGCAACCCGCCGGCCGGCAGGACTGCGGACGCGCTCGCGCCAGGTATCAAGCGGCCGCCTGCGTGCGTCGAGCGGGGTGGCGGTCATCCGGTCAGGACCGGCTCGGCGCCGCGCGGCCGAGAATCCCGGCCGGGCGGAACACCAGAACGAGAACCAGGATCGAGAAGATGATGACGTCGGTCCAGCGGACCGCGAGGAACTGGCCGCCCAGCGACTCGATGAGTCCGATCAGGATGCCGCCGAGCATGGCGCCCGGGATGTTGCCGATCCCGCCGAGCACCGCCGCAGTGAACGCTCGCAGGCCCGCCGTGTAGCCGATGATGAAGCTCGTATAGTTGTAATAGAGGCCGAAGATCAGGCCGGCGGCGCCGGCGAGCGCCGAGCCGAGAAAGAACGCAATGATCACCACGCGGTCGACGTCGACGCCCATCATGCTCGCCGCCTCCTGATCCTGCGCGGTTGCCTGCATGGCTTTGCCCATCTTGGTGCGGCGCACGAAGAAATTCAGGCCCAGCATGAGGCCGAACGCCACCGCCCACACCAGAACCTCGCGCAGCCGCAGCACCGCCTCGCCGATCTCCCAGCGCACCGGAGGCAAGGGATTGGCGTAGTTCTTGGAGTCGGCGCCGGCGCCGAGGATGATGATGTTGAACAGGATGTAGGACACCCCGATGGTGGTGATCATCGCGGCGGTGCCCGGCACGTTGCGCATCGGACGCAACGCCACGCGCTCGATCGCCACTCCGATAAGCCCGGTGATCAGCATGGTGGCGACGAGCGCGGCCAGCAGCACGCCGATCAGCGGCAACCCGTAGAGCGGATGGCCCTGGCCGGCGATGCCCATGGCCTCCAGCAGCCACAGCCCCACGAACGAGCCCACCATGAACACATTGAAATGGGCGAAGTTGATGAGCTCGATGATGCCGTAGATCATGGTGAAGCCGAGCGCGAGCAGCGCGTACATGGCGCCCAGGCTCACCCCGTTGATGATCTGCTGCAACAGGATGTCCCAGATGGTCACGTCAGGACCTCAGGTCTTCGCGAGACAATGGGAGTCGATCGGTGTTGCGTGACGTAGCGGCGCGCACCTCTCCCCCGCAAGCGGTCGCAAGCTAAGGAGAGGTTTGAGATTGCCGCGTCCCCGCGCCGTAGCGATCATGACCAGATCACGAGCCGGCCGGCGCGACGCCCTCGTACTTCTGCTGATGGATCATGTCGGTGTCCGGGTATTTGGTGTCATGGCGATACTGGAATACGCTCACCACCTTGGACAGCATGTCGCCATGCTCGTCGAACGAGATCTCGCCCTGCAGGGTCTTGAGCTTGGTGGCCTGCACGGCGTCGCGAACGTTCGACCGGTTGACCTCCTTGCCGCTCTCGGCCACGCGCTTGATCGCGTCGAGCACCACAAGGGCGCCGTCATAGGCGGTGATGGAGTAGTCGTTGGGCTGTATCTTGAAGCGTGCCTCATATTTCTTGATCCACGCCTGGACGCCCGCGTCCTCGAGCATGTGCGGCGAGGCATTGGTGGCGTACCAGCCGTCGGCGGCCGGGAAACCGACGCCCTTGAGGAAGCTTGCGCCCTGCACGCCGTCGCCGCCCGCCTTCGGCATGTTGGGGATGATATCGTAGGCCTGCTTGGCGAGCTTGACGCCGGCCTGGGCGACGCCGCCATAATAGAGCAAGTCGGGCTTCAGCGATTTGATCTTGGTGAGTACCGTCGTGTAATCGGCCTCCTTGGGATTGAGCTGGTCGCGCCCGAGGATCTTGACGCCGATCTTCTCGGCCTGCTTCTGGAACGCGTCGGCGATGCCCACGCCATAGGCGCCGGAATCGTCGAGCACATACACCGATTTGATCTTCAGGACCTGGGCCACGTAGTTGGCCATGTTGGGCCCCTGGAACGCGTCGGTCGTCACCGTGCGGAAATAGACCGCCTTGCCGGCGGGGCGGAACTGGGCGGCCATCGCCGGGTTGGTGATGTCGGGATTGGTCGAGCTCGGCGTGATGGTGGCGAGGTCCGCCGCGCTCAGGATCGGCGACATCGCCTTGCCTTCGCCGCTCATTTGCGGCCCGACATTGGCGACGACCAGCGGGTCGGCGGCAAGCTTCTTCGTATTGGTCGCAGCCTGCGCAGGATCGTACTGGCCGGCCGTCGCGGTGCCGCTGTCGTAGATCACCGCCTCGATCTTGTAGCCCGCGACGCCGCCCTTGGCGTTCGCCTCCTCGATCGCCAGCAGCGCGCCGTTCTTGATCAGTGTCGCGTCATCGGCATCGGCGCCGGTGAGCGGCAGCGTAATGCCGACCTTGATTGTCTTGTCGGCGGCATCGGTTGGGGCGGCGCCCAGCATTGCGAGCGCCGTAACAGCGCCGACCAGAAGCAGCGCGCGCGACCAGGCTGAAGTCTTTCTGTGGGATTGGGTCATGATGTGCTCTCCGGATTGAAGCCGAATATGCAAACCGCAGTGATCGAAAACATCACAGTTTTTGATATTAGCCATTTTGCGCTGCTGGTGAACAGGCGAAAAATTGCTCAATTGCAGTTGTCGTCGATGCGAAGGACGAGGCAGCACGCCGCTTCTATGAGCGGGAGAGCTTCCTGCCACTGCCGGATCAACCGATGCGGCTGTTTCGGTCAATGGCGGGTATTCGCGCCATATTCGGATGAATCATGATGATTCATATTGCAATTTCCATACGAGCTCGCTGCTTTATTCGGTGTGGCGCGCCAAGCTCGCACCATTCGCGTAACGCGCGCTCGGCCGCCTTCGCCTCGAAATCATGCCAGCGGTCAATCGCGTTTCTTCGCGCCAGCAAATCTCTGAATTTCGCGTACGCCCCCCGCTTGCTGAAGATGTATCGACCTCGTCGAAGTCGTCCGGCAGGCATTTGCGCGCAAAGTCGAGCACAAGTGGCTTGCCGAGACCAAGATCGCGCTTGTGGGGAATCGCGATGTACTTCTCGTCGTCTTCAATGTCGTCGGGGAGTTCGTCTTCCTCCTCGCCGGCAAATTCAATGTGCATGTAAATCTGACCAGTCGGCTTGCACAGAATGGCCTGGTGCTCGCCGAGGATGCCCTCAAAGGAGACAAACTCCAACGCGTCGATCAGTTCGGCAAGGCTCACGGGCATTGAATTGCGACACCCACGCTGCGGCGATCCGTCATCGGTCTGCATCGTCCCCAATTCTAGCGGCCGGTTTGCCCGATCGCCACAACAACGGATCGACCCGGTGTGCTACCGGCCCGCCCCGGCGCACAATCGCAAAGTGCGCAGTCGTCGTTCAGGTGCAGCCCAGCCCAGACGACCACGATCACGATCCAGTTGGCACTGAACTTGCTCGTTTGCCTGTGGCCCGGCGTTCGGCTTGCCCGCAATTTCGGCGGGCACGCCGGGCCGTTAGGTTATGAGCCGCACCCCGCCATTGGGAGACCGTGACAATGACCTCGATCCGCACCAGCAAGCTATTGCGCCGCAGCGTGCTCAAGGGACTCGGCGCAACCGCGGCCCTTGCGGGATTTCCCTACGTTCGGCGGGCTGCGGCCGCCGAGGCCATCGAGCAGGCAAGCTTCGAAATTGCCGGCGTGCGGGATCCCCAGCTTGGCGCGCAGCTCGCGATCGCCGAGCACTACGGCTACTTCAAGGATGAAGGACTGACTGTTACCACGCACTGGAACCAGTCGGCGGCCGACACACTGACCGTGATGGCCGGCGGCAGCCAGCCGTTTGGCGTCGGCGGCGCCTTCACGCAGATCGTATTCAGCGGCCAGAAGCTCCCGATCCGGATCATCGCGGCGCTCGCCGACATCGCGCCCACGCAGGGCTTCGCGCTATCGCCGGGCGTGAAGCTCTCGAGCCCGAAGGAACTCGAGGGCAAGAAGCTCGCCTGGACGCAAGGCAACTCGCAGATCTTGATCCTGGCCAAGCTCGCCAAGGTCTACGGGTTCGACATGAAGAAGGTCACGCTCGTCAACATGAACCCGTCCGAGGGCGTAGTGGCGGCCTCCAAGGGTGATGTCGACGGGCTCCTCGGCTGGCAGCCCAACCTCTATCGGCTGATCCAGCTCGGCGGAACGATGTACACCACCGCGACCACGAGCTACATGAGCGGCAAACCCGAGGAATATTCCTTCGCCGACCGCCTGCAATACAACAACTCGGTACTGCACGCGGCGCAGGACTGGATCGACCACAAGCCGAACACCGTCAAGGCGCTGCTGCGCGTGGTCAAACGGGCGACCGAGACGATCAACGCCGATCGCCCCAAGGCGCTGGAGGCGATGCAGAAGATTCTCAAGATCGATCCGGAGCCGCTCGCCGTCATGGCGGGGGCCAACCAATACGGCATGGCGATCGACGACAGACTGGTCACGACGATCGAATTCGTCAACGAGTGGGCGCTGAGCATCAAGCGCATCCCGAATCCGGTCACCGCCGAGGACGCGCTGGCGCCGCAGCTCCTCGCCGCCGTCGATCCATCGCTGGTGACCTGGAAGCCGAAGGCCAAGACCTGACGTCATGCTGGAACGCGGGAGCGCGGTGGCGCGTGCTGACGACGAGGCCGCGCGACGCCGTCGGAGCGTTGCGCTGCGGCTGCGGCTGGCTTTGCTGCGCTGCTCGTCGATCGTGATCTTCTTCGCCCTGTGGGCCGCCTTCAGTTTTGCCAATGCATGGTATCTGAAGTTCTTCAACCCCGTGCTGATGCCCTCGCCGCTCGATGTGCTGCACACGGGCGTCGAGCTCGTGGAATCCGGCGAGCTGCAGCGCGACATCCTGGCGAGCTTGTCGCGCGTGCTGCAGGGCTTCGGCATCGCGGCCTTCGTCGGCGTGGCGCTGGGCATGGCGGTCGGACGATCGCGCCTGCTCGAAAGCCTGGTCGACCCGATGCTGGAATTGCTGCGGCCGATTCCGCCGCTCGCATTCCTGCCGATGATGGTGCTGTGGTTCGGCATCGGCGAGGCATCGAAGATTTCCTTCATCGCTTATGCGGCGTTCTTTCCGATCTTCACCACCACGCTCGAGGGCATCAAGTACGTCGACCCGCTGCTGCTGCGCGCTGCCGCCAGCCTGGGCGCCAGCCGGCGCGACCTGTTCCGCTATGTCGTGCTGCCCGCCGCCACGCCGGCGATCATCACCGGGCTGCGGCTGGGCTTCGGCCTGTCGTTCTTCGTCATCGTGGCAGCGGAGTTCATCGCCGCTGACAGCGGACTCGGCTACCTGATCAACGACGCCAGGACCTTCTTTCTCGTCTCGCAAATGCTGCTCGGGGCAGCGGTGATCGGGCTGATCGGCTTCGGCTTCAACCGGCTGCTGCGTCTGCTGGAGGCGAGGCTGCTCCGCTGGCGCAAGACCGCGTGGAGCTGACACGATGAACCAGGTTCCCCGCGAGGTCGTCGCAGCCGCGCGCACCAAGATTCGGATCGAAGGCGTGTCCATGACCTTTGACAACGGTGTGACTGCGCTCAGCCAAGTGAACCTCGAACTCGCCGAGAATAGCTTCACCTGCCTGCTCGGGCCGTCGGGCTGCGGCAAGTCCACGCTGCTCGGCATGATCGCCGGCTTCGTGCAGCCGACTGCTGGGCGCGTCCTGGTCGACGGCGAGCAGGTGAGCGGCGCATCCGCCGATCGTGGCGTGGTGTTCCAGGAATACGCACTGTTTCCCTGGCGCACCGCGATCGGGAATGTCGAGTTCGGCCCGCTGGTGCGCCGGCTGCCGCGGGCGCAGCGGCGCAGCATCGCACTCGACTACCTGGCACTGGTCGGCCTTGCCGGGCACGAGAGCAAATATCCTTCCGAGCTGTCCGGCGGAATGAAGCAGCGGGTGGCGATCGCCCGCGCGTTTGCCAACAGCCCCTCGGTGCTGCTGATGGACGAGCCGTTCGGCGCGCTCGACGCGCAGACCCGCGAAATCCTGCAGGAGGAGATGCTGCGCATCTGGCAACGCGAGCGCAAGACAGTCGTCTTCGTGACGCATAGCATCTCGGAATCGCTGTTCCTGGCCGACCGGATCGTCGTCATGGCCACCAAGCCTGGGACGATCAAGGCCGTGATTGACGTCGACCTGTCTCATCCGCGCGAGCGCACCGAGCCGGGCTTCATCGCCCTGGAGCGCAAGGTCAAGCATATGGTCCGCGAGGAGGTTGATAAGCTCGGCGTCACGTGAAGGCGGCGAGCCGATTGCCCAATCAACAATCACCATCCGCCCAACAATCGAACAAGCTCCGGGTAAGGCTTGGGCTGATCAGCGGACTCGCATTTCTTAGTTTACACGCTCCGGTTCGGAGGGCTTACTGAGCGCTTGTCTACAGGATCCGCGATGGACGCCGTCCATGTGTTTCCGTCCCTTCGAAGCCGCCTGCGTGGCGGCGCTTTTGGGGTTGCAGGGCGATTGACGCATGACGCGATGGATCTCGGCGTGATGCAAGCCAAATTCGCAGATGACGTAGCCGCGCCTGGGCCGCGGGTGAAGCTGCATGTTCGCGGCGTGTCGAAGGCGTATGGCGAGTCGATCGCGCTCCAGCCGATGGAATTGATGGTGTATTCCGGAGAGTTGCTGGCGCTGCTGGGGCCGTCAGGTTCCGGCAAGACGACCCTGCTGCAGATCATCTGCGGTCTGACCGAGCCATCCGGCGGACGTCTGATGATCGATGGGCGCGACGAGACGGACAATTCCGCCAGCAAGCGCGACGTCGGCGTGGTGTTTCAGAATTACGCGCTGTTTCCGCATCTCACCGTCAGGGAAAATGTCTCATTTCCGCTGCAGATGCGACGAACGCCGGTTGGCGAACTGCGGGTCAAAGTCGACACGACCCTTGCGATGGTCGGGCTTTCCGGCTTTGGCGACCGGTTTCCACAGGAACTGTCTGGGGGACAGCAGCAGCGCGTGGCGCTTGCACGCTGCCTCGTCTACCAGCCGTCGCTCATTCTGATGGACGAGTCGCTGTCTGCTCTCGATCGAAAGCTGCGCGACAGCATGCGGATCGAGATCAAGCGACTGCACCGCGACACCGGTGCCACGATCATTTTCGTGACCCATGATCAGGAAGAGGCGCTGGCGCTGGCCGACCGGATCTGCCTGATCAACGAGGGGCGGATCGAGCAATTGGGCACGCCGGAGGAGATCTACGAGCAACCGCGCAACGCGTTCGTCGCGGAGTTCATCGGCATCTCCAACATGATGCACGGACGGATCGAAGCCGGGATGAGCATCCGAACCGAGGATGGCGCTCTGCCATTGCCCGCCGGATGCGCGCGGCGAACCGGCGATAGCGCCGTCCTCGTGATCCGGCCCGAGAAGATCGCCTTGTGTACCGCCGGCGAAGCGCTGGTGTCGGGCCAGGTCGAGGAAAGCATCTACGCTGGCTCGGAAACCAAGCTGCTGGTACGGCTTCGCAGCGGAAGCCTGATGACGGTGCGCCGGCAGGCCGGCCTGCCACGCATCAACATCGGCGAGAGCGTATCGCTGCGGTGGGACAAGGACCAGGCGCGGCTGCTCGCGCATGATCCCGAAAAAGCCGGTCTCGGACTTGATCCGGGATGGACACCGGTTTTCGGAAAAGATCATGCGCCACGAAAAACCTAGAGCCGGCCGGTTGCGACGGCCACCGCGTAATCGAGTCGCAGAGTTCAAGCGCACCACGGAGAAAAGCGATGTCGACCTTTGAGACCATGACGCGGCGCAAGCTTCTGACGGCCGCAGGCGCGGTCGCGACCGGAGCCGCCCTGCCCGCAGCCTCGATCAAACGGGCACGGGCCGCCGAACAAATCACAGTTGCCGACGTCGGAGGCGCTCCGGCCGCCGCCTTGCGGACGGCCTTCTACGATCCGTTCGAGAAGCAGACCGGCATTCGTGTCGAGAACGTCGCGCACGAATCCGACCCCGTCACCCAGTTCAAGGTCGTGGTCGACAGTAACAGCAAGATCTGGGACGTCTGCATGGTCACGCCCGACGATGTGGTGCGCCTGACGGATGAGAAGAATTATCTCGAGCCGCTGGAAATCGCGGCTGAGAGTAACGGCGATCTGGTGCCGGGATCGCTGATGCCGAACTGGTTCGGCTTCTCGGTCTATGGAATCGTCATGGCCTATCGCACCGACACCTATAAGGGCGAGGGTCCGAAGAGCTGGGCCGACTTCTTTGATGTCGCCAAGTTTCCCGGCCGCCGCGGCTTCTACCGCAACCCGAAAGGTGTGCTGGAAGCAGCGCTCCTCGCCGACGGCGTCGCGCCGAAGGCTCTCTACCCGCTCGACGTCGATCGGGCCTTCGCCAAACTCGACAAGATCAAGTCGCACGTTGCGGTATGGTGGACGAGCGGCGCGCAAAACACTCAAGTGCTGCAAAACGGCGAAGTCGACATGGCGGACACTTGGTCGGCACGCGCCTTCGCGGCCATTGATGCCGGCGCTCCCGTGAACATCGTCTGGAAGGGCCTCTATTCGATCGACGGATGGTCGATTGTGCGCGGGACCACGAAGCTGAAGCAGTCGCGCGAGTTCGTGCGGTTCTGCATGAATCCGGAGCGGCAGGCGGCTTATTCGAGTATCGTGGCGAATGGTCCGAGCAACCTCAAGGCTTACGATTTCATCAAGCCGGAGCGGGCAAAGCTGCTGCCGACGCTTCCGGAAAACCTCAAGGAACTCACGCAGCGCGACTTCGCCTGGTGGGGAAAGAATTACAGCCCGATCTTCGAGCGGTTCCAGGAATGGCTGCTGATGGGTGGAAAGCGTTGAGGCGTCGCGGCCGGCGCTTCAGCCTTAAACAAACCCCGCTAGGAAAACCGAGGGACGACGATGAGCAAGAAACAGCAGATGGTGATTGGGGCGCTGATCCATCCCAATGGATCGCATTCGGCGTCCTGGCTCATGCAGGAGGCGCTGCCGCACGCGTCGACCAATATCGATTACTACCGCGCCACGGCGCAACTGTCGGAGCGCGGCAAGTTCGATTTCTTCTTCATCGCCGACACGCCGGCGGCGCGGACCGAAAATCTCAAGGCCTGGAGCCGGGCGCCGCTGTTCATGAACGTGCTGGAGCCGATCACGCTGTTGGCGGCGGTTGCCGGCGCCACCACCCATATCGGTCTCGGCGCGACAGCCTCCACTAGCTTTTTTGAGCCCTACAATCTCGCCCGCCAGTTTGCCTCGCTCGATCACATCTCGCACGGGCGCGCGGCCTGGAATGTCGTGACCTCAGCCAATGACTATGCGGCGCGCAACTTCGGGCTCGAGCGTCTGCCGCCGCACGGCGACCGCTATGCGAAAGCGCGCGAGTTTTATCAGGTCGTCGAGGCGCTCTGGGACACCTGGGAGGACGGCGCGTGGGTCTATGATCGCGAGACCAGCATGAGCTTCCTTCCCGAGAAGCAGCATGCAGTCGATCACGACGGCAAATATTTCACCGTACATGGCGCGCTCAACGTCGAGCGGAGTCCGCAAGGCAAGCCGGTGATCATCCAGGCCGGCGCCTCGGACACCGGCAAGGATTTTGCAGCCGAGATCGCCGAAGTGGTCTTTGGATCGAGCGCAACGCTGCCCAAGGCGAAGGAATACTATCAGGACCTCAAGCAGCGCATGGGCAAGTTCGGCCGCCATCCGGACGAGCTGAAAATCGCGTCGGGCATCTCGGTGGTGGTCGGCGAGAGCGAACAGGAAGCGCGCGAAAGGCTCGAGAGCTGGCAGGAACTCATCCATCCCGACGTCGGCGTGTTCCGGCTCGGCATGGACCTCGAGACCGATCTGTCGGATCTGCCGCTGGACCAGCCGGTTCCGGAAGACCGCATCCCCAAGTCCTCAAACTTTCACAAGGCCTATTTCGACGAAATTGCCGGCATGATCCGCGAAGGCCTGACGCTGCGCGAGATCGCGCGGCGCTACAATCGCAGCAAGGCCACGTTTTGCGGAACCGCCGCGCAGGTGGCAGACCACATGGAATCCTGGATGGAGGCCGGCGCCTGCGACGGCTTCATGATCTCGTTCCCGGCACTGCCGAGCACCTTGCAGGACTTCGTCGACAAAGTGGTTCCCGAGCTGCAGCGCCGCGAAGTCTTCCGCACCGACTACACCGGGCGCACGCTGCGCGATCATTTAGGACTGCGCCGCCCGGAGAACCGCTACGCATCGCTCGCCTCGGCGCCGGTCGCGAAACGAGCCTGAGCGATGCAGCGTGATGCGGCGGAGGCACCTGGCCGCAACGATC
>WNGL01013430.1_pt1 | contig 13138 bp, 16 predicted proteins | sample 5400591 | NCBI WGS metagenome assembly WNGL01 (sample SAMN13153377, study PRJNA577476) | soil metagenome | isolation source: 80 cm soil or saprolite under Garry oak tree replicate 1 | place: USA:California | collected 2016-06-15
AGTGGCGCGTTTCAGGAACGTGAGATCGAGAGAATTAGCACATGTGAGTCCTGCGGCACGGAACGAATCGGACGATTTCGCCGCATTCTGGCGGTCGAGAAAGAGTCCGCTGGAGATGTGAGCAATCCAGACATCTATGTTCGCGGGCTCGCTCGCAAATTGGAAACGTTGTTTCAAACGCGTGATCTGATTCGCGCCGAACCGCTGATCCGCCAGCTTGGAGGTGCCAGGACGGAAGCGGACATCGAACGGTTAGCGGAATATGGCGGCATTCGGCTGATATATCAACCGCGCTCGGGAGCGCTGCATCTGACAGCGATTCGCGTTATCGATCGATCACGGCTCGCGGAAACGGGCGAGCCCGGGGCGGAGCAACTAAGAAGAGTTGCGCTCGACGAGGCTCGCCGTCAGCTGGTGGGCTTTGAGCATCCGGAAGCCCAGGCGATTGCGGATCTGATTCAATCGGACGCCGCCCAGTTACTGGACTATCGCACAGTGAGAGTGCTCCGAGCGTTGGCGCGCCTCGTCGAAGATGCTGAAATCATCCCAGCCCGATTGTTCTCCGCGAAAGTACTCGGACATTCGAAAGCGCTGATCGGAATGCGCCGTCGGCTCGAACGGATTGTCGGCTCACTCGAGCGCCTTGGTATTCGCGATTCCGGACAAACAGTAATGATGGGCGGCAGTGGAATTCTTCGTCTTCCCCACGGCGCACTGGATCTGAGTCCATTTCACTACCTCGGTCTCTCGCGGACCGATGCGCTTCGGATCGATTCAATCGAAGTGCCGCCCGGTGGAGTACTTATTGTTGAGAATCTCACGCCGTTTGAAGCCTGCGTGGACCTGATTGCAGAGAAGCGGCAACTACTGGTTCTGTGGTCGTCAGGATTTCCCGGGAAAGGAGTGCTTCATGTGATCCGAAAAGCTGCAGAGAGCAAGGCGGCAGTTCGGATCTGGTGCGATGTGGATCTCGGAGGAGTTCGCATCGCTCGCAGCATTCTGCGGGTCGCCCCAAATGCAGTACCCGTCTTGATGGATCCAGAAACCCTCAGGGCCGCCAAATCAAAATGCCCACTCGATCCCGATCAGCTAGCCGCCATCCGTCGGGATCTGACGCTTCATCCCGCTATAGCGCTCGCCGATACACTTGAGGCTATTCAGACCGCAAACGCTTGGATAGAGCAGGAAACTCTTATCGACAAAATAGGAACGATCGACTGAGGACGTTCTTCGTCTGAAGCTGAATCCGAACCTGGCGCCTTTCCGTCTTATTCGGTTGGTGCCACAGGTTTTCGTCGACCGTGCCGGATATGCAGGACATGTACGGTGTCGGCTTCGATGGTGAACAGTATGCGATAAAGATGAGGTTTCCGTCCGTAGAGGAGCTGACGCACTTCAAAATTAAAACGCGCATTCTCGGGCGCAATTGGACATCGTTCCGGAAATTCGGCTAGTGATGCGAAGGCGTCATCGAGTGCCAAAAACCAATCGATGCCCGCTTGCCCGGTGTGTTGCGAGAGAAGCCATTCCAGAATCGCGTCGGCGTCGCGTTCAGCTTGCGCGGAAATTTCAACGCGAAATGCCATGCTTCTGGCGTATATCGCTTAGGAACTGATCGGCGGGTCTCGTACGGCCGGCTTTCACGTCGTCGTATCCCTGTTGGATACCTCGAACGGCATCTTCAAAATCCTGCTTTTCCCATTCGAGGTAGGTGGCTAAGGCTTCATCGAGGGCATCGGCCGGAGTCTTGCCGCGCCGGCGAGCAAATTCTTCCAACTCGGCTTGGCGCTCGGGTTTTAGAGGTATCGTCTTCATAACCGTTCTTGATTTCCATCCTACGGCTGCTTACCAACATGGTCAAAGCGTTTCTTTCCCGCTGGATCCGGCTTCAGCCAATTCAAGAAAAGAAACTGTATCCCGTTTGTATCCCATTAAGAGGCGTTCGAATCACGAAATTGAAAACTGCGGCGATTTCTGGAGCCAGAAACGCGTGCCATAGACGCTGTTGTTCTTTAAATTCAATCGACGCCCAATTTCCCAAGCTGGACGTCGCGGGTTCAATCCCCGTCTCCCGCTCTTTTTTTCAATAACTTAAGTGGCTCATTGTCAGTTTCCCACCTTGAAAGCGCTTCTTAATAATGTAGGAATGATGTCCGACTTTCGCAAGCTCCTTAACAAGAAGAGGTAGCACATTCGTGAATGCCAGCGGGGTGCGCTGGCATTCAGCGTCTTCCGTGGGCGACGAAGCTGGTCAGACGGGCGGGTCAGTTTTGTCGATTCCGAGGATCGACGCACGGAAGCGCTCCCCGTTTCCGCAAGTCGTCACGTAGAATCGGCAGCGGCACGATGACAAGACTCTTTACCGACAAACAAGGGCAGTACTTATCGTTCATCTACTACTACACGAAGGGCGAGCACCAGCGGAAGCCGACATGGAACGATATTTTGGCGTGACACCGCCATCCGTGCACCAAATGGTGCTCACGTTGGAGACAAAGAAGCTGATCGAAAGGATCCTGGCTTGGGGCGATCCATACGGCTACTCGTTGCCACGTGAGGAGTTGCCGGACCTGAAGTGAGTTGACCTCACGTACAGCCGACACGGCCAGTCGCGACATCTTCCTTATCGCCGTGGCCGGTGGAAGAGGAAATGCCGGCCGAGCCGTAATCGGTTTGCCTTGTCTGTCCGAAGATTCCCGTCGGAGCGGAACAGAGGGTTGTGACGACCTGAAACATATGCGGCGGCAAAGACTCTCAACATCTACCTTGGCCGGTGAAGAATTCGTGCCGTGGCTCGCCGCTGCTGGTGAACTTGCTTACACTCCGCACATGCCGCCCAAGCGGGACTACTATTTCCAGTACTCCTGGATTATTCCTGGAATATTCAGCTCCGGTACGAACGCCCGACGCCACTTCTGGTTTGGCAGTCCGTGGAGGGACAGCCCGGAAGTGAGATTCCTTTTTGCCTTTTGGAATAGAGCCAGAGACGGCGTAGTCGACGAATTGTTCCTGTGAAATGGAATCGCAAGGCCGGCGGATGTGACGGCACCATGCCAGGACTGACCCTATCCAGCGGAAATGGCGGTTCCATTGTTGTTGACGAGGGTGAAACAGAGGCACGGTTTCGTCCTGGAGTCGGCCCGAGAGATTCGCGCCCTTTGCCAGATTGCAGCTATGGCAGCTCCACGCCAGGTTTGAAGGATCGTCGTTACCACCGTGCTTAATCGGAATGATGTGTTCCAAGTGAAAGACGAAGGGCTCATCGTCTTCATGGATGCGGCAATACTCGCAGCGTCCGCCTGCCCGTTGTCGAACGAGTTCTCGAGTGGCGGAACCAATCAAGATTTCTTGGAGAGCATGAGTCGCGCCTTCGCCTGCAGAATTGCGACGAGATTGCCCGCCGTAACGTACCGTTCGTATTCCGACTTCTCGGAGGGAGTCAGGGCGCCTTCATTGCACTTTCGAGCCAATTCATCAACACGAGCTTGCGTCTTGGCATCGGCCTTCAGCTTTATTAATTCTTTGGCGGCTTCGGTGTTCAAGCTTCGACTTACAGGTTCCAGCAGGCGTTCGAGCAGAGCGGTTGATCCGTTACGCCTTTTCATGGCGTCAATTATACCAGCGGTTCAATCCCGCATAAGGAATCTGTTACCTGGAACGGAGCCGAATGCTCCGTCAAGCTGGCACGGCAGAGCGATAGCTTGCAGCATCCGCCAGCCCTACCCCCCGCCCTTTCGGTTTTGAGAAGCTCCACAACTCATTCAAGCCGTCGTGAGTCCGTTCTAGCGAACTAAGACAGATTACGCAAATTCGTTATGCCGGAACAAAATCGGAATAGAGCTTGGTAATCGACAGTCATCCGTCGGCGGCCATAGATGTCACGCGGTCGTCGCCGAGAAAATTGAACAGTTGTTGGATACGTGCTTCACTTGTCAATGGAGGTTCATGATGATTCAACCCAGCGAAGCGCACGAACTCTGCTCAAAGTCTGAATGGGCCCTGGTAGAGAGCGCACTGACCGAGAGTTTCAGAGTCGCAAAAAATGAAGTTCTGTCCGCAGTGGCTGTGCGCAGCGAGCAGCAGAAGGGCGTGTCCGGCGAAAGGCGCATTCAGAGTCATGTCGGGTCCGTTACCCGGCGCCGCCAGGCAAAACGGGACATGAAGAATCGCTAAGAGCATCCGGCAACGAAAAGTCGTAAAGTTCCGATGAGGTGTGCCCAGCCTATGCCCGCTAAATCTAAAGCTAAAAAACAGACGAAGTCGAAAACAACCGTCGCAAGCAGGAAGAACGAAACTCCCAAAAGACGGATGGCGAAGAAGGTAAGTCGGAAAAAACCAGCAGCGAAAACGAAGGCGATCGCCCGCAAGACAATTGGCGCGTATCGACCAATACCATCGTTGCTGCAAACAAGGAGGCCATGATGAACAAACCCGTTAAGAGAAACGTCCACGCCCTCGAGCTCAGCCGGAGGGCGCCACTCGCTACCCGCACCGACCTCAGCACTAAAGCGATCAAGGACATCGCCGCGGCGATGAACGGCATCCTGGTGGATGTGTTCGCGCTTTACATCAAGACCAAGAACTTCCATTGGCACATGAGCGGTCCGCACTTCCGCGATTACCACCTGCTGCTGGATGAACAGGCGAGTCAGCTTTATGCGATGACGGACCCGATTGCGGAACGCATCCGCAAGATTGGCGGATCCACGCTGAAGTCCATTGGCGGCATCGCCCGATCGCAGCGCGTCCTGGACAATGACGCCGAGTACGTAGAACCCCTGGACATGCTCGCCGAGCTGCGCGAGGACAACAAGGAGCTCGGGGCGCGCCTTCGCGAAGCGCATAACGTGTGCGATGAGCACCGCGACGTCGCCACCGCCAGCCTCATCGAGGTGTGGATCGATGAAACCGAGCGGCGCACATGGTTCCTGTTCGAGGCGAGTCGAAGATGATGCACGACACGTGACTGGTGATGAAATGAAGGAGGATGGAATGCTGCTCGCAGGTGACATCGGTGGGACAAAAACAGACCTCGCGATCTTTTCGCAGCAAGCCGGGCCGAATTCACCGCTCGTTCAAGGTGAGCTGCATAGCGCCGATTATCCGAGTCTTCAGGCGCTGGTGACAGAGTTTCTTAAGAAGGTACAGATGCCCGTCGAGAGAGCCTGTTTTGATGTCGCCGGACCGGTCATCGACGGGCGCGTGAAGATCACGAACCTGCCCTGGGTAATGGATGAAGCTTCACTTGCGAAAGATCTCAATCTCAAATCCGTCCGTCTAATTAACGACCTGGAAGCAGTCGCCCGGGCGATCCCGCTTCTACGCCCGAGCGATGTGAACACATTGAATGCCGGACAACCGGTTCCGAAGGGAGCCATCGCTGTCGTCGCGCCGGGCACTGGCCTGGGCGAATCATTTCTGACTTGGGATGGATCGAAGTATGTTTCTCACAGCTCCGAAGGCGGGCACGCGGATTTTGCCCCGACGGATGAGCGACAGATCGGCCTGCTCCGATACATGCTTGCGCGCTTCGATCACGTGGGTATCGAGCGTGTCTGTTCAGGAATTGGGATTCCGAACATTTATGAATACCTGCGTGACATCGAACACATGCCGGAGAGTCCCCAAATCACTCAGTTGATCGCCGCCTCGAAAGATCGAACTGCGGCCATCGTTGAGTCCGCCGTGAACCCAGAAAATCCCAGCAAATTATGCGCGGCCACAGTGGACACGTTCATTTCGATTCTGGCGAGTGAGGCGGCCAATCTGGCATTGAAGGTCCTGGCGACCGGCGGCATTTACCTGGCGGGCGGCGTCCCTCTACACATGCTGAGAGTGCTTGAGGGGCCAGGCTTCATGGAATCTTTTAAGCGGAAGGGACGCTTCGTTGAGCTAATGAAACATATTCCGGTTCACATCATCCTCACTCGCGCTGCTTTGGTTGGGGCCGCCGCATACGGGCTGGAGAGTTTTAAGGAGGGATCATAACGATGGACCGCGTGAGCGAAGAACTTCGCATCATTTACCTGGCTAGACACGGTGAGACGGCCTGGAGTCTAACGGGCCAGCACACAGGACTTACCGATTTGCCGCTGACCGAGCGCGGCGAGAGCAATGCCCGAAGACTTCGTGAGCGGCTGAGTGGACTGCCCGCAATTCGCCAAGGCTGGTATCGACGTCGATGCTTTGGCGGCGCAGCTCCAGGATGAAGGAGCCAGGTCGTTTATGAGGTCGTGGAACGACCTACTGGCCGTGATCTCTTCCAAGAGCGCTTTGTTGGCAGAAGCGAAAGGAGCATGAGCATGACCGCACGCATCCAACCTAACATGAAACACACGGCGGTCAAGCGCCAGCCGTGGAAGGCGCTCGAGTCGCACTATAAAAAGGTCTCAACGCTCGATTTGCGACAGCTCTTCGCAGAAGATCCGACGCGCGGTGACCGGATGGCGGTCGAGGCGGTGGGCCTCTACCTGGACTACTCCAAGAATCGCGTGACTGACGAGACCCTCAAGCTCCTGCTTCAGCTAGCCGAGGACTCCGGCCTGCAAGCGCGAATCGACGCGATGTTTCGCGGGGAGAAGATCAATGTCACCGAGAAGCGAGCGGTGTTGCATGTGGCGCTGCGCGCCCCGAAAGGAGCGTCCATTGTCGTAGATGGAGAAGACGTGGTGCCGAAAGTCCATGCGGTGCTCGACAAGATGGCGGATTTCTCAGACCGCGTGCGGAGCGGCGCGTGGAAAGGTCATACCGGAAAACGCATTCGCAACGTCGTTAACATCGGGATTGGTGGCTCTGATCTCGGGCCGGTGATGGCCTACGAGGCGCTCAAAGCGTACAGCGAGCGGGCCATGACGTTCCGGTTTGTTTCCAATATTGATGGCACCGACTTCGCTGAAGCGGTGCGTGATCTCGACCCGCCAGAGACGCTCTTCATCGTCTCTTCGAAAACCTTCACAACTCTGGAGACAATGACCAATGCTCACACCGCCCGCGCCTGGTCGCTCGCCGGGCTCGGCGGTAATCAAGAGTCCGTCGCGAAGCATTTTGTCGCCGTCTCGACGAATGCGGCGGAAGTATCGAAGTTCGGCATGGATACCGCCAATATGTTCGAGTTCTGGGATTGGGTCGGCGGTCGCTACTCCATGGATTCGGCGATCGGCCTTTCGACGATGGTCGCCATTGGCCCGGATCACTTCCGCGCCATGCTGGACGGGTTCCACCGGATGGATGAGCATTTTCGCACCACACCCTTTGAACGTAACCTGCCTGTGCTGATGGGTCTGCTTTCGGTTTGGCATAACGACTTTTTCGGCGCGCAAACTGTTGCTGTCTTGCCCTATGAACAGTACCTGAAGCGATTCCCGGCGTATCTGCAGCAGTTGACGATGGAGAGCAACGGCAAGCATGTCACGCTGGATGGAACCGTGGTCACTCGCCAAACGGGCCCCATCTACTGGGGAGAGCCGGGAACGAATGGGCAGCACTCGTTCTATCAGTTGATACATCAAGGTACCCGGCTGATCCCTTGCGACTTTATCGCATTCGCGAAACCACTCCATCCGCTCGGTCGCCATCACGACATGCTCCTGGCCAATGTGTTCGCTCAGACTGAGGCCCTGGCTTTCGGCAAGACGCCCGGCGAAGTGAAGGCGGAAGGCACGCCGGATTGGCTCGTGCCGCACCGAGTCTTCGAAGGTAATCGGCCATCGAACACGATTCTGGCCGAGCAACTCACGCCGGAAACCCTGGGCAAACTCGTGGCCCTTTACGAGCACTCCGTCTTCACCCAGGCCACGATCTGGAACATTGATTCGTTTGACCAATGGGGTGTCGAACTCGGCAAGGTACTGGCGCAACGCATCATTCCGGAACTTGAGAGCCAGGCAGAGCCGAAGCTTGAGCACGACAGTTCAACGAACAACTTGATCCGTCACTACCGAAGGGTGAAGGAACAATGATGAAAACGGTCAGATGATTGAGCAGCTCCAACCCGGATGTGAATTGGAACTAGATGGTGGAATTGATGAAGCAACCGCTCCGTTGGCAGTCGCTGCCGGAGCGAACGTGCCCGTTTCCGGATCGGCGATCTCTGCCGCAGGCATAGGGGTGTGCGCCGCCATGCAGCGGTTGCGCAGCGCGGCTTGCAGAAGGGGCGGTCTATGACCGCCCAGGATTTTCGGGTTCGACATCATGGGCGGTCATAGACCGCCCCTACAAAGAAGGAGAGCTTATGCAGCTTGGAATGGTAGGGCTCGGCAGAATGGGCGCCAACATGGTGCGACGCCTGATTCGGAATGGCCACAAATGCGTGGTCTTCGACAGATCGCCGAAAGTGGTGAGCGAGTTAGTCGAGGAAAAGGCAGTGGGAGCAGCCTCGCTTGCAGACTTCGTCAAGAGGCTCGAGAAGCCGCGGGTGGTTTGGTTGATGGTTCCCGCAGCAGTCGTGGACGAGACCATTGCCGGCCTTCTACGCCAACTCGACGCGGGTGACATCCTCATCGACGGCGGGAATTCCTATTACGTGGACGACATCCGACGGGCAAAGGAACTGGCATCGAAGCGTATCCATTACGTCGACGTAGGCACGAGCGGCGGCGTATGGGGCTTGGAACGCGGTTACTGCATGATGATTGGGGGTGAAAAGGATGTGGTCCAACGGCTGGACCCAATCTTCTCGACGCTGGCGCCGGGTGTGGGCGGCATACCGCGTACGCCGGGACGCGAGAAGCCTGACGGGACCTCCGCTCAAGGCTACCTGCACTGCGGTCCAAACGGCGCCGGCCATTTCGTGAAGATGGTACACAACGGAATCGAGTACGGAATCATGGCCGCTTATGCTGAGGGGCTAAGCGTGCTGCGTTCCGCCAATGTCGGCAAGCAGCAGGGTGGAGTTGACGCCGAGACCACGCCATTGCGCGATCCCGAGCATTATCAGTACGACCTCGATCTGTCCGATATTACGGAGGTGTGGCGGCGCGGCAGTGTGATCGCATCCTGGTTGCTTGATCTCACGGCGACAGCGCTGCACGAAGATCCGACTCTTTCGAGTTTCGCAGGCCGTGTATCAGACTCGGGCGAGGGCCGCTGGACGATCAAGGCCGCAATCGATGAGGCCGTGCCGGTTCCTGTTCTTACCTCAGCTCTGTTCGAGCGATTCGAGTCACGGGGCGAAGCGCAGTTTGCGGACAAACTCTTGTCCGCCATGCGGTATCAATTCGGTGGACACCTGGAGAAAGCGGCCGAGAACGTCATAGGCTGAAGGGACATATTTATGGGCAATCTGCATTCGGACGCGCTGGTCTTCTTTGGAGCAACGGGCGATCTGGCCTACAAAAAGATTTTCCCGGCGCTGCAAGGCATGGTGAAGCGTGGACACCTGAATGTGCCAGTCATTGGTGTGGCCAAGTCCGGCTGGAATCTCGATCAGTTGCGGGCGCGGGCGCTTGACAGCCTTGAGAAACACGGCGGAGTCGATTCCGCAGCTTTCGAAAAGTTGTGTGGGTTGCTGCGCTACGTTGACGGTGACTACGAGGACCAGGCGCTGTGATGAAGGTTCGAATATTTGCCGATGCCGACTCGGTTGCCCGAGAGGGTGCCGCCGTGGTTGCGGCAGAGGCCAGAGCGGCAATCGCTGCGCGTGGCGGCTTCGTCATGGCGGTGAGCGGCGGCCGCACGCCGTGGGTCATGCTTCGTGCTCTGGCGCGTGAAGACGTTCCCTGGAGAGCTGTACATGTCGTGCAGGTGGATGAGCGGGTCGCACCGGCCGGTGACCCCGAGAGAAACCTGACGCACTTGCGTGAAAGCCTGCTCGGGCAGACCTCGTTGCGGCCTGAGCGGATTCACGCTATGCCAGTGGAAGCGCCCGACCTGGACGTGGCAGCCGCACGATATGCAACGACTCTCCAGCAGATCGCCGGTTCACCGCCGGTGTTAGACCTCGTTCACCTGGGCCTAGGGCCTGACGGGCATACGGCTTCCCTGGTGCCCGGAGATCCGGTCTTGCACGTCGCTGATGCGGACGTCGCACTCACGGCAACCTATCAAGGAAGACGCCGGATGACCCTGACCTATCCGATTCTCAACCGGTCCCGCCAGGTGCTGTGGCTTGTCACTGGTGATGACAAGGCCGAAATGGTTGGTCGCCTATACGCCGGAGATGCTTCGATCCCGGCCGGACGTGTTCACAGGGATCATGCCCTGCTGCTCGCGGATCGAGCGGCCGCAGGCCAGGTGTTCAGTGATTCGAAAGCAAACAAGGAGTGAAATATGCGGATCGGAATCGCAACCGATCACGGTGGATTTTGGCTGGAGGAAGAGCTGATTGTGCGCCTCCGTGCAGCGGGTCATGAGATCGAAGACTTCGGCGCTCATGCTCTGAATTCAGTCGACGATTATCCGGATTTTGTGATCCCGCTCGCGCGATCGGTAGCGGCAGGTGAAGTTGAGCGCGGGGTAGCCGTTTGTGGCAGCGCTTGGGGCGCGTCAACTACGCGCGACCTGCGATCCGCCTCGCTGAATTGCAGCGGAAGTTCGGGTTCCGAACCGGACCAGGTGATCGCGGCTGCAAAGAAGCAACTGGGCAGGTTTTGAGGAGATTTGAAATTGACGAAATGTCCCACTGGTTTTAATCAAGACGAAAGGAAGTTCTATGACTACGGCATTGTCCTCAGATTCCGCCAAGCTCTCCATCTCTTCGGGGTCCCTCTCAGCAGAAGAACTCCGCAAAATGAATGATTACTGGCGCGCGGCGAACTATCTTTCCGCCGGCCAGATTTACCTGTACGCCAATCCGCTGTTGCGCGAGCCCCTGAAACTCGATCACGTCAAACGCCGCCTGTTGGGTCACTGGGGAACGACTCCCGGACTGAATTTCATCTATGTCCATTGCAATCGGGTCATCAAGAAATTCGACCTGAACATGATTTATATCTGCGGGCCAGGGCACGGAGGGCCGGGGATGGTGGCGAATACCTACCTGGAGGGCACGTACACAGAGCTGTACCCAGACATTCAGCAAAATGAAGAAGGCCTGAGAAGGCTCTTCAAGCAATTCTCATTTCCCGGGGGAATTCCCAGTCATGCCGCTCCGGAAACGCCGGGCTCGATTCATGAAGGCGGAGAACTGGGCTATGCGCTGGTGCACGCCTACGGCGCGGTCTTCGACAATCCCGACTTGGTCGCCTGCTGCGTCGTTGGTGATGGCGAGAGCGAGACGGGACCGCTCGCCGCCAGTTGGCATTCCAACAAGTTTCTGAATCCCGCGCGCGATGGGGCTGTGCTTCCCATCCTTCATCTGAACGGCTACAAAATCGCGAATCCCACAGTCCTTGGACGCCTCAGCGATGACCAATTGATTCACCTCTTCACCGGATACGGTTACCAGCCCTACTTTGTCGAAGGACACGAGCCGGAAGCCATGCACCAATCGATGGCGGCGACTCTTGATACCGTGGTCAAAGAGATTCGCCTTATTCAGGAAGATGCCCATGCCAAAGGATCGGCCACGCTTCCCGTTTGGCCCATGATCATTCTGCGCAGCCCGAAAGGTTGGACGGGGCCGAAATTCGTGGACGGCAAACCCGTTGAAGGGACTTGGCGCGCGCACCAGGTGCCGGTGGACGATCTGGAGCGCAAACCGCAACACCTCACGATTCTCGAAGACTGGCTGAAGAGCTACCAGCCCGAAGCGTTGTTCGACGAGACCGGGAGACTGATTCCGGAATTGGCGGAACTGGCTCCGAAAGGCGATCGGCGCATGGGCGCGAATCCTCACGCAAATGGTGGCCTGCTACTGAAGGATCTGGCGATGCCCGATTTCCGAACCTACGCCATAACGATCGCGAAGCCAGGCACGACAATAGCGGAATCCACCAGGGCCCTCGGCGCCTTTTTGCGCGACGTGATGAAGCTGAACCAGCAAGCCGCGAACTTCCGAGTGTTTGGGCCCGACGAGACCGCGTCCAACCGGCTCGATGCTTTGTATCAGGCGACAGATAAAGAATGGATGGAACCGCTGCTGCCCACGGATGAGCACCTGTCGCCAGACGGGCGTGTCATCGAAGTCTTGAGTGAGCACATGTGCCAGGGCTGGCTGGAAGGCTATCTCCTGAGCGGACGCCACGGTTTTTTCTCCTGCTATGAAGGCTTCATCCATATCGTCGACTCGATGTTCAATCAACATGCGAAATGGCTCAAGGTGACCCGCCACATCCCTTGGCGGCGGCCCATCTCCTCGCTTAATTATCTCCTGAGCTCTCACGTCTGGCGTCAGGACCACAACGGCTTCAGCCACCAGGATCCCGGCTTCATTGATCACGTCATGAACAAGAAAGCGGATATCGTCCGCGTCTACCTGCCGCCGGATGCGAACTGTTTGCTGTCTGTGGCGGACCACTGCTTGCGCAGTCGCCATTATGTGAATGTGATCGTGGCCGGCAAGCAGCCGGAATTGCAGGGGCTGGACATGGATGCCGCCATCGAGCACTGCACACAGGGGATCGGCATCTGGTCCTGGGCCAGCACGGACCAGGCCGGCGAGCCGGATGTGGTGATGGCCTGCGCCGGCGATGTCCCCACACTGGAAACGCTGGCTGCGGTCGACCTGCTTCGTCAGCATTTTCCCGATCTCAAGATTCGAGTCATCAACGTAGTGGATCTGATGACACTCCAGCCTTCCAGCGAGCACCCTCACGGTCTCTCGGATCGTGATTTCGATTCAATGTTCCGCACGGACAAGCCGATCATCTTCGCGTATCACGGCTATCCCTGGCTGATTCACCGGCTGACTTATCGCCGAGCCGGTCACAATAATTTACACGTCCGCGGCTATAAGGAAGAGGGCACCACCACGACTCCGTTTGACATGACGGTGCTGAATGACCTTGACCGCTACCATCTCGCGGGCGACGTGGTGGATCGTGTACCGGCATTGCAGCGCGCGGGTGGCCACTTCAAACAGTTCCTGCGCAACAAGCTAGTCGAGCACAAACAGTACGTGCACGAGCATGGCGATGATTTGCCGGAAGTAAAGAACTGGAGCTGGCCGTACTAATGAGCGGCTGCGAATGCAAGCGCAACAGCGCGCAGCCATCAAAAAAATGAGCGGCTGCGAATGCAAGCGCAACAGCGCGCAGCCATC
>WNGL01022767.1_pt1 | contig 13136 bp, 15 predicted proteins | sample 5400591 | NCBI WGS metagenome assembly WNGL01 (sample SAMN13153377, study PRJNA577476) | soil metagenome | isolation source: 80 cm soil or saprolite under Garry oak tree replicate 1 | place: USA:California | collected 2016-06-15
TGACGTAGACCTTGTGTTTGAAAATGGGAAAGCGGCCACGCACGCTGCCGGGCAGGTCACGAGCTGCCAAGATATGCCCTCCTCAGGTCCTCGTGGGCGCGCAGCGCGCCCGCCTGATCCGCCAGCACGACCCTGCCGGTCTGCAGGACGTAGCCGCGATCGGCCACCGCCAGCGCCATGTTCGCGTTCTGCTCGACCACCAGCATGGCCACGCCCGAGGCGTGCACCCGCTGGATCAGCGCGAAGGTCCGCTCGACCAGCAGCGGCGACAGGCCCATCGACGGCTCGTCCATGAGCAGCAGGCGCGGCCTGCTCATCAGCGCCCTGCCGACCGCGAGCATCTGCTGCTCGCCGCCCGACAGCGTGCCGGCGAGCTGGCCGGCGCGCTCGGCGAGCATGGGGAACAGCTCGTGGACGCGCTCCAGGTCCTGGGCGCGGTCGGCCCGGTCGCGGTTCAGGTAGGCGCCCATCTCCAGGTTCTCGCGCACGGTCATGGGCGCGAACACGCGCCGGTTCTCGGGCACGATCGCCATGCCCCTGGCGATCCGGTAGCTGGTCGGGCGGGTGGTGACGTCCTCGCCGTCGAGCACCACCCGGCCCTGGCGCGGCCGCACCAGGCCGAGCGCGGTCTTGAGCGTGGTGGACTTGCCGGAGGCGTCGGAGACCCCCGCGACCACGTGCATGTCGTGCTCGATCACCAGGATGGTGTAGCCGCCCTCGTCCCGCAGGCGCCCGATCAGCTCGGTCATCTCGTGCGTCTCGGCGGGGTTCATGCCCGCCGCCGGCTCGTCCAGCAGCAGGATGCGAGGCCGGGTGGCCATCGCCCGCGCGATCTCCAGCCGCCGCCGGTTGGCGTAGGAGAGGCTGTAGGCGGGCTGGTCGTGGCGGTAGCCGACCAGGCGGGTGCCGAAGAAGGCGAGCTGGCGCTCGGCCAGCTCCGCCGTGGCGCGCTCCTCGCGGCGTGCGGCCGGGGTGCGCAGCACGGACTGCCAGGGGCGGGCGCGGGTGTGGCCGTAGGCCGCCGCCATCACGTTCTCCTTCACGGTCATGTTGAGGAACAGCCGGACCGTCTGGAAGGTCCGCGCCACGCCGAGCCTGGTGATGGTGTGCGGCTCCAGCCCGACCAGCTGGCGCCCGTCGAGCCGGATGGCGCCGGCGTCCGGCCGGTAGACACCGGTGACCAGGTTGAACAGCGTGGTCTTGCCGGCCCCGTTGGGGCCGATCACGCTCACCACCTCGCCCTCGTCCACGTGCAGGTCCAGCTCGCTGATCACCGCCAGCCCGCCGAAGCGCCTGCTCACGCCCTGGAGCTCCAGCAGCGCGGCGCGGCTGGCGGGCATCAGACCGCCTCCACCCTGGGCCGGCCGAGCAGGCCGTGCGGCCGCGCGTTCATCATGATCACCAGGATCGCGCCGACCAGGAGCTGGCGGGTCACGCTCGGCTCGGCGGCGAGCCGGCTCTCCCACACGAACGCGGCCAGCCACAGCACCGGCACCAGCGCCACCGTCCGGGCGGTCCCTAGAACGCCGGTCACGTATCCGCGGTGCGCGCCGTCACCGCCCGATGTCGCCGCAGGTGATCCCGGGAGCGGCACCGATACATGACCGGCGTTCTGCAGACGCGTGAGCGCCAGTACCGCGGCGACCAGCACCACGAAGGCGGCGTTGCCGATCGCCACCGGGCGGGTCGGCACCACCACCCAGGCGCCGAGCGCCCTGCCGAGCGCGTCCGAGCCGGCGCCGGCGGCGGTGACCGCGTGCGGCCACAGCGCCCTGGCCGCCAGCCGGATCACGATCCCGAGGGCCACCGTCGCGCCGAGCAGCGCCAGCGGCCGCCACCACGGCCGCACCCGCGCGAGCAGGAGCACCAGCAGCGCACCGTAGAACAGCAGGCGCCCGTTGTCGGGATTGCGGAGGACCTCTGGCAGCACGCTGATCACGGCCGCGCCCAGCAGCACGCCCGGCAGGCTCCCCGCGCCGCCGAGCACCACCGCCGCGTAGATCATGATCAGCAGGGTCAGGTCGAAATTCTGCGGGAACACGCCAAGCTGGACGGCGGCGAAGGCGGTGCCGGACAGGCCGGCGATGCCGCCGCCGACCGCGAACGCGAACAGCTTCAGCCGGCGCACCGGGATGCCGCTCTGCTCGGCGGCGGTCGCGTCCTCGCGCAGCGCGCCAGGCGCGGCCGGTGCGCGAGGCGACCAGCCGGTGGATCGCCACCAGCGCCACCGCCAGCAGGCCGAGCAGCAGGTAGAGGTAGTCCTCCTGGCTGATCAGGTGGACCGGCCCGATGCGCATGGGGTCGACCCCGAAGATGCCGTTGGGCCCGCCGGTGATGTTGAGCGGCTTGGACGCCCAGGGCGGCTTGAACCGGTCCAGGTTGGTGGTGAGCTGGACGAACATCTGGCCGAAGAAGAGCGTGACGATCGCCAGGTAGTCGCCGAGCAGCCGCCGCGACGGCAGTCCCAGCAGCAGCCCCAGGCCGGCGGTGGCCACCGTCACCAGCAGGATGGTGAGCTCGCTCGGCCAGTGGAGGTGGAACTGGTTGGACGACAGCAGCGCGTAGCCGTAGGCGCCGAAGCCGTAGAAGGCGATGTAGCCGAGGTCGAGCAGGCCCGCCTCGCCGACGATCACGTTGAGCCCCAGCGCCAGCAGCGCGAACAGCAGCGCGTTGATGCCGATCCGGATCACGAGCTGGGAGCCGCCGAGCACCGGCACGGCGGCCACGGCCGCCACCAGCACCGCCAGCCGCCACCCCGGTCCCACCCGGTCGACCGCGCCGCGCAGCTGCCCGAGCGGCCCGGCGCGCACCTGGGTGCGCGCGGCGGCCTCGGCGACCCAGTCGTCGACGCCGATCCTCACCCCTGGCCCCGGCTCCGCGCCCATCTCACACCTTGTCGAGGACGGCCGCGCCCAGCAGCCCGCGCGGTCGCACCAGCATCACGGCCACCAGGATGAGGAACACGATCAGGTCCTGGAAGGTCGAGGAGACGTAGCCGGCGGCGAACGCCTCGGCCAGCCCGATCAGCAGGCCGCCGAGCATCGCCCCCGGCACCGAGCCGATGCCGCCCACCACCGCGGCGGTGAAGCCCTTGAGCCCGGCGGTGAAGCCCATCAGGTGGTAGACGTTGGAGAACACCAGGCCGAACATGACCCCGCCGGCGCCGGCCAGCGCCGAGCCGATGAAGAAGGTCGCCACGATCACCCGGTCGACGTCGACGCCCATCATCGCCGCCGCCTCGCGGTCGAAGGCGGTGGCGCGGATGGCCCGCCCGAGGCGGCTGCGGCCGACCAGCAGGCTCAACGCGACCATCATCGCCGCCGCCGTCACGATCACCAGGATGCGCACCAGCGAGATGCGCAGCGGGCCCACGTCCAGGCCCGTCTGGAAGCTGATCAGCTTGGGCGTGTCGTAGCTGCGGAAGCGCGCGGTGAACAGCAGCAGCGCGCTCGACTGGAGGAAGAAGGAGACGCCGAGCGCGCTGATCAGCGGCGCGATCCGCGGCGCGTCCCGCAGCGGCCGGTAGGCGAACCGCTCGATCACCACGCCCAGCAGGCCGCAGCCGAGCATCGCCGCCAGGAACATCGCCACGATCAGCAGCGGCACCGCGATCGCCGGGTCGGCCGCGCCGCCGAGCACCGTCAGCACCCCGTAGCCGATGAACGCGCCCACCATGTAGACCTCGCCGTGGGCGAAATTCAGCAGCTTCAGGATCCCGTACACCATCGAGTAGCCGAGCGCGATCAGCGCGTACACGCTCCCGAGCGTGAGCCCGTTGACGACCTGCTGAGTCAGGAACTCCATGCCCCGACCATGGCACAGGCGCCCTTGGGGGGCCGTGGGGGGAGCGAGCTCCCCCCACATGGATCGGGGGCCGCCACGAACATTGCTCTCGTCACGCCTTCCCGTCCCCAGTTATTGCGTCACCAGGGTGTACTTCCCGCCTTGGATACGGAAAATGTAGAACTTGCCGCCATCGACATCGCCTTTCGCGTCGAACTTGAGTGTGCCGCCCAGGATCGAGTTGGCGATGCTGGTGGTCTTGAGCTTGTCGACCACGCTCTTGCGGTCGAGCTTGCCGGCCTTGCACGCCTCGTTCATGGCAGTCAGCACGACCTGGGTGGCCGCGTAGGTCGGCGGCCCGAAGGTCCCGAACTCGCCGTACTTGGCGCTGTAGGCGCTGACCAGGTCCGCGTCCGCGGGGATCCCCTTGATGTCGGGCGCGAACGCCGACACGTAGGACCCGTCGGCCTTGAAGTCCGACGGCGCGAACAGGCCGTCGCTGCCGAAGATGACGGCCTTGCGGCCCTGCTCGGAGAGCTGCTGGCTGAAGACCTGCGCCTTGGCGGCCAACTGCCACGGCAGGAACACCACGTCTCCACTGTTCAGAAATGCCCTTGCTGTGCTAGGCTTCTCTTGGCGGACCAGGCAGGCGGCAGGAGACGGAAATGGAAATACTGGTGGCAATTGGCCGAGCAATCTACGCGCGACTGTCGCAGGATCTCGGCAAGCTGAGCGAGAACGTCAATATTCAAATCGAGATCGGCCGGGAATACTTCGCGGATCAGGGTTGGCCAGTCGATGAGAACTTGATCTTCTCGGACAACGACTTGAGCGCGTCCAAGTTCTCAGACAAGCCCCGTCCTGGCTATCACGACCTACTTGCCGCCATTCGAGCCGGCCGGGTTCGCGTCCTTGTCGTCACTGAGATCTCGCGCCTGTGCCGCAACCTTGCCGATGCCATCGAGATCATCGGACTTGCCAAGGAGACTCCCTTCACAACCATCGAGGTCGTTGGCGGTCCCCGTTACGAGCTGACCACCGTTCAGGGCGAACACGACTTCCTCGGGGCAGTCTTGGATGCCTCACGGGAGTCAGGCCGGACCTCGGATCGGGTTCGCAGGAAGAAGCGCGTGCGGGCACGGGAAGGCAAGTTCAACGGCGGCGGGAGGCCCTACGGCTACGTGAAGCCGGAGGACGGCGACAATGGCGAGCTGGCGATCGTAGAGGCCGAGGCTGCCGTCATCCGCGAGTTGACGACTCGGCTGCTGGCCGGTGAGTCGCTTCGATCACTGGTGATGGAGCTGAACGGACGAGAGGTTCCTACCGCGACCGACAAGCGATGGCATCCCGCTACAGTCCGGCGCCTTCTCTCTTCGCCCAGGATCAAGGGCGTACGGAGTCACTACGGCGTTGAATATCCGGCCATCTGGCCAGCGATCATTTCTCCTGAGGAATTCGAGCGCCTTCAAGTCGTCATGTCGGCTGCGGCACGGCAGTTCCGGCCTAGCCATACTGGCGGCCGGTCATACCTGCTCACTGGCCTGATCGAATGCGCTTGCGGAGCAAAGCTGATCGCGAGCGCCAACGCAGGTACTCGCGAGCCAATCCCGAAGCGGCGGTACCGGTGCCGTACGCTCGACCCTGGCGGCGGGCCGCGCGGCTGTGGAAAGCTCACACGTCTTGCTGATCCGGTCGACCTGGCTGTCGCTGAGGCTGTCTTTGCGCGGTACTCCTCAGACGGCCTTGCCGTGCTGCTGGCACCTGACGCACCTGTCGAGCTGCATGAGTTGGCCGCGACGCTTGGCGAGGACAGGGAGCGGTTGCAACAGGCGGGCCGGGACCGGTACCGGCGCAAGGGTGATCCCCTGCGGCTCGAAGAGGGTCAGTTCTTGGCGATCCAGGCGGAGATCAAGGAAGCGATGGAGATGACACGGCGGCGCATGGCGCGGCTGGAGCAGGGCCGCGCGCTGGCAGAGATCCCGCCCGGCATGACGCTACGGCAGGCGTGGGACGCGGCGGATCTCGGTTGGCGTCGGACAATCCTCTCGTTGGTGGTCGTGAAGGTGATCCTGTCCCCGGGCTATCCGGGCCGGCGTGTCTGGCCTGCCGCTGACAGTCCGCTCCTCGAACGCGCCAAGTCGATGGGTGGCCCGTGGTGCTTCGACCCGTCCAAGATCGACATCAAATGGAAGCTCTGAGCTGCGCGGTCTACCGAGCCGACCAGCGAGGGACATGTCAAGACGGCCAGGGCGCGAGCGCCGGGCGCGACGCGGCTCCCGTGGCTCCAGGCGCACTCGAGTCATCGTGGCCGCCGCGTGTGGCGCTGGACTCGGGTGGCGGCCGTGCGGCGGCGTCTGGGTCCTCGGGTTCCGTGTGGTGTTGCCGCCCGGCCGGGCCGAGCACGGCGGCCGAAGGCCGCCGTGCGCAGTGCCCGAGGCGGACGGCCTCGATCCAGTAAAGAGGGTCGTAACAACAGGCCGGCGTCAGCTCGGATCACGAGCTCGGATCACGAGTCACCGCCCACGAGCCTATCGCCATTGCGACGAGGGTCCATCCCGTCCTTCCGGGGGTTTAGCTCGTCTGCGGCGTGATAGCGTGAGAGGGCCGGTCAGAGAGTCTTTGGGCTGGAGGCCCGACAATGACAGATGCCAAGCTCCCTTCGGTCGGGGAGCGGATCAGGCACCTCCGCTACCAGCAGATGCCTCAGCAGACCGCCCTGCTGGTCAACCTGCATCGGATCGCAGCAGCGCTGGATGTGGACGTATCGGCACTCCTGGCCCGACCGGAGCGAGTCGAGGCGGCCGTCGCTGACGATGGCGGGGTGGTGGCGATCCGGCTGGCGATCACGGCGATCGGCGACGACGCCGAGCCCGCCAGCCTCGATGAGTTGCGACGGCAGGCGCGCTACGCCTGGGCGGCGTACTGGGCGAGCCATTTCGATGTGCTCGCGGGACTGCTACCGGACTTCATCTCCATTGCTCGGGCAACCGTCCGCGAGGACGGGACACCGGAGACGCATGCGACGTTGTCTGATGCCTACGGGGTTGCCGGGTCGATGCTCGTCCACTTGGGCTACATCGACCTGGCGTTCCTGGCGATGGAGCGCGCCATTGGCGCGGCGGAGCGCTCCGAGGACGAGCTGCGCAGGGCGGCCTTGTCCGGCTGGATGTCGTGGCTGCTGATGCACCAGACCGGCAGCGCGTCGCAGGCGAAGCGGCTGGCGATTGGCGAGGCCGACTCGATCGAGCCTCGCGTTGCCAAGGCAACCCCGGAGCACATCGCGGTCTGGGGTGGCCTGCTGCTGTCGGGGGCAGTTGCGGCGGCGCGAGATGAGCGGCTCGACGAGGCTGACGACCTGCTCAACCTCGCGGAGACCGCGGCGACCCGCCTGCAAGCCGCGGAGCGTGCGGTGCGGATCGACCATGAGCGGCCGTTTGGCATGCCGGTGGTGGTGCAGGTCTCCGTAGACGCCAACGTTGCTACTGGCAGGCCCGCGCGGGCGCTGGAGGTGGCGAGGCGTATGCCGCCGGACGCCGACCTTCCACCGGCTGGGAAGGCGCGGCACCTGGCCGATGTGGCCGCCGCACAGACCAGTCTCGGCCGGGATCGAGAGGCAACCGAGACGCTGTTGTCGATCGAGCGGATGGCGCCCGACTGGATGAAGTACCAGCCATTCCCGCGGACGATCGTCCGGGAGTTGCTGGAGCGTGAGCGGCGTGTGCGTACTCCGGCACTGCGCGGCCTGGCGGCCCGCCTGAACGTCGCCTAGGACACTTCATCCGAGTATTGGCATTGACGGCAGTGGAGTAGGACACTCCGTCCGTTCCTCCTGCGTGTCCTAGACCTTTAGCGTGCCTCGGTCAGATATGACCGGAGGTGCTCGAAGATGGCCAGCATGAACCCGGCGGACCCGCTGCGCGTGGGTAGCGAAGGACCGCCAGCACTCAATGACGCCGAGCTGGCGGTTCTGATCGAGATTGGCGCGAACGGTGGGATGTGGCCGCGGCACAAGCTGGACCCGTTGGCGGTCAAGCGTCTGCTGGATGCCGCGCTGCTGTGGCCGAGAGGGTACTCGGCGGTCGCGCTGACGGCCCGGGGGATTCAGGCGCTCGCAGCAGCGGCGAAGGTAGCGACTGGCGATGCGTAGCCCGCTTGGCCGCACGATGCGTCCACAGCATCGCGCCGCCCCTTCGGGGAATCGCCGCCAGAACGATGACGCACGACCATGAGGACGCAACGATGACCACCGAGGAGTACGCCAGCCTGGCGCGGCTGTTGGACCAGGCCGCCCGTGAGCACCGGGAGCTGGCCACTGCCAGCGGCGATCCCGTCCAGCGGTATCAGGCTCGGGTCAACGTGGACTTCTTCACCGCGGCGCGCAACGCGGCCACCGACCGCCAGAAGGCGACCGGGATGCGTCGTGACGATGGATCGAGATGCCGATGAGCGGCGACCGGCTCTTCAACGGCCGCGTGCTGATCGAGCATGCCGTCCAGGAGGTACGGGCGGAAGCGAGCCTGGACGCGGCGGAGCTGGGCGTGGTGGTCGCTGCCGTCGCCGACCTCGTCCAGGTCGTGCAGGAGGCAAGTCTCCGGCTGGAGGTCCGGGCGGCGGAGCTGCCCGATCTGGCGGCGATGCATGCCTGGTCGTTGCGGCTGCTCGACAAGGGATCGAGGCGCCGGGGGTTCCTGGGGCTCGGGCGATGACCGTCCCAGGTTGGCGGGGGGAGCTGGGCGCGGCGATCCGGGAGGCTCGTCTGGCGGCGGGGCTGTCGCAGGAGGACTTGGCCGGTGTGCTGGGCGTGCGGCAGTCCTCGGTTTCGCAGTGGGAGCGGGGTACCACGGTGCCGGCGACACGGCATCTGCTCGGGCTGCTGCGGGTGCTTGGCGCGCTGCATGCCCGGTTGTTGCTCGGCGAGGTCGCCAGTGGGCAAGGCGGCAACGAGGATGGCCCCGAGCTGGCCCTGGTTGGGAGGTCCAGGGTGCCGTGCCAGGCGGGGTCATGGGCGGGCCGTGGAGCCTGAGCTTGCCGCGAACCCTCAGGCTTCCGGCGCGCCACCCATAGCCGTCAATGCTTCGCCGGGTGCACGAACACCCATGGCGAAGACGGCCCGGTCCCGGTGGGACGAACTCCCAGGGCACAGCCTTATCGAGGAAGGTCCTTGGCCGCCCTGGGAGGACCTGCCAGGACCGGGCCACCCGTCCCGAAGCTCGCAGCATCCCCGGGTCGCCTGCGTGAGAGCGGGAGGCCGCTGCCATAGGGAGCCTCGGACCCGGGCTGGTCGTGGGGCCTGACGCGATCCTGCTGGCGGCCCGCAGGCAGGCTCTAGGCTCGCCCGTTATCCACGCAGAACGAAGGGGGTGATCGATGGTCCGATAGCGGAAACACGTAGGCAGCAAGAATCGAGCGTTCGTCATGCCGTGCTGTCAGGAAGCCGACGTTGCGGCCTCGAACGTAGGTTCGCTACCGTGATACCCCGGCTCTCCTGCCCCGAGGGATGGCAAACCGGAGGGTGGGTCCACTCCCCAACTTGGACCGCGAGTTGCAGGAGTGCGCCCACATGCCATCCCGCCCCCACCAGGGCGGCGACCATCAGCCGCAGCCGCCCACACTGCTGAGCGGGCAGCTTCTTTCCGACCTGCTCAAGCGAGCCGGCGATCCCCGAGCCTACGCCCGCTGGGAGCGCCAGGTCCGCCACGCCCGACACTGCACCCGGCCCGTCCGCCTGGCCGGCGCCATCGACCAGGTTGACAGGGCAACCGGCGAGGCCCGCGCCACCTTCGACACCGACCAGGAGCCGGACGGCATCCTGTTGAAGGCGTGCGGCACCCGGCGGGCGGCACGCTGCCAGCCGTGCGCCGAGGTCTACCAGGCCGACGCCTGCCACCTGGTGCGGGCTGGGGTCGCCGGCGGCAAGGCATCCCCGCATCGGTCGCCGGCCATCCAAGGGTGTTCGTCTCCTTCACCGCGCCATCGTTCGGCCCGGTCCACACCCGCCGTGAGCACGGCGGCACCCTCTACCCCTGCCATGCTGGCCGGCTCGGCGATCACTGCGTCCACGGGCGACGAATGGCCTGCTGGTCCAAGCATGACGAGGGCGACCCGGCGCTTGGAATCCCGCTGTGCCTGGGCTGCTACGACTACCAGGCCGCCACCGTCTGGAACGCGCTCGCCCCGGTATTGTGGCGACGCACCACCGTCTACCTGCGGCGCGCGCTGGCCCGGCTGTCCGGCCGCACCGTGCGTGAGCTGGCGCGCGAGGTGCGGATCTCGTACGTGAAGGTGGCCGAGTACCAGGCTCGTGGTGCCGTCCACTACCACGCCGTCATCCGCCTGGACGGCATCAGCGACGACGGCGAGACGACCGCCCCACCAGGCTGGGCGACGGTTGAGCTGCTGTCGGCCGCCATCCATCAAGCCGCCACCGCCGTCCTGGTGCCATGCCCGGCCGGGCTCGAGCTGGAGCCGGTCGGCTGGGGCGACCAGCTTGACATCCGCCCCATCACCGCAGGGACACTGGGCGAGGGCTCCGAGGGCCAGGTCGCCGGCTACCTGGCCAAGTACGCCACCAAGGCCACCGAGGCCCTTGCCGGTACCACGCTCGATCGGCCGATCGCCTCGGCCGCCGAGCTGGCGCGGCTGGCGCTGCCCGAGCACATCGGGCGCCTGGTCCAGACCTGTTGGCGGCTGGGCGCCCGGCCAGAGCTGGCTAAGCTGCGGCTGCGGGCCTGGGCGCACCAGCTCGGCTACGGCGGGCACTGCACCACCAAGAGCCGCCGCTACTCCACCACCTTCACCAGGCTCCGCGCAGCGCGGCAGGACTACCAGCAACGGCGCGCGTTCGGTGGGGGACCGCTCGACGCGTGGGGACGCCCAGAGGTCGAGCAGGCCGCCGTGGTGCTGGCCAGCTGGACCTACGCGGGCCGCTACACCACCCTCGGGGATGCCCTGCTCGCCCGATCGCTCCTGGAGAACCACCGCGAGCAACGCCGCATCGCCCGCGAGGAGCTGACCGCCGTTGCCTGAAAGTAGCAACGCCAGGCGGCGGGAGTCCTCGTTTGGTCGTGTCGCTCGTCATCCAGAGCCGGCGCCTTCCTTCAACTTCGTTGAATGGGTTCGGCGGTCGGCTGCTGCGTCCGGTGTGCCCGAGAAGGTCGAGGATGGCGACGCAATTCTGGGAGCAGTTCGCCTGCTCACACTTTCCAAACGATCTCGATCTTCTCCGGGTCGAATCGCCATTCGCGGGGATCGTCTTGGCGTGGGCGGTACCGTACCTCAGTCCGGCCGCACGGGTGAACGACCACGCGCTCAATGATGAGAGCTAGAAGGCTACGTCGCCAGTCGAGGTCTCCTCTATCCCATTCCTCACGTAGCGTGGCGTCAACAGACATTGAGGCCAGGATTCGGTTGCTGGTGAACCGGTGTATCTTCCGCTCGATCGCTTCGATCGTCTCTTCGACGATTTGCGTTGCGGCGGTAACCTGCTCCAGTCTCATCAAATTCTTTGCGTAAGCCTCGGCCATCTCGACGAGCTTTGCCTTCTCGGCGGCGCGTTTCGCGAGTAGGTCGCTCACCTCTTCGGCCGATGGGCTGTTACTCGCCTTCGCGAGGGCTTCGGCCAGGTTCTCGGAATCCCAACGGTACAAGACCGCCTCGGTAACGAGCGCGTCGAGCGGATCGGCGGCTCTGCTGATCTTTCCGCAACTTCCGCAACCAGTTACACGGCCAGCATCATCGACCCTACGGCAGAGATATCTACGGTGAACGGGACCGCCCTTGTACCTGGTCATGCCAGCACCGATGAGGGGGTTCCCGCAGAGGCTACAGACGGCCTTGCCCGTCAGCAGATACTTGCGACCGCCCTTCTTGCCGGCGCCACGGGAACGGGGCTCGGCCTTCAGCAGCACACTGAGCTGTTCCCACTTCTCCGCATCAAGGATCGGCTCCCAAAGGGCGGGGTACTCGCTTCCGAGATGGGCTCGCACTCCCTTGAGGCGTGGGCTGAGCAGGACGCGCTTGAGGGAGAACGGTTCCCACAGATTGCCGGCTGCGGTTCGGATGCCCTCCTCGTTCAGCGCATGAACCACCGAGCGGACGGAGCGTCCATGTAGCAGCTCGTCCGCCACTCGGACGATGATGAGAGCTTCCTCCTCGACAACGGCGATGCCGATGCTGTCTCGGTTCGTGATGTTGCCGTTCTGGTCGAAGACTGGACCCTCATACCCGTAGGGGCGCCGCCCGCCGTTGAACTTGCCTTCACGAGCACGGTTCTTCTTGGCCCGCTTCACCCGTTCGGAGATCCGCCTTGATTCCTCCGCAGCCTCGTAGACGGCATTTACGGCGTTGCGGATGCCCTCATCGGTCGAGAGATCGAAGCCTCGATTGTTGGTTGTCCAGATCTTCCGAAGCGAGCTGTCGCGGGCAAGCAATATAAGGTCGATCAGATCTTCAAGCCGGCGGTAGAGGCGGGAAATCTCAGTCACGAGAACAGCTTGAACGTCTCCCGCCCTGATGGCGGCGAGCAGGGTTTCATAGCCCTCTCGCTCCTTCTTGGAGTACCGCGATACCGACACGTCATCGTCGTCGAATTTGCCAACGACGTTCCAGCCTTGCCCGGCCGCGTACTCGATGCAGTCTTGCGTTTGAAACTCGACGCTCTCGCTCAGCCCCGTGCGGTTCATGCTGAGTCGCGCGTAAATGGCCGTGTCCACTGCGCACCTGCCCTACATGGTCTTCCCTCCTCAGTGGAGCCTATCCTCCAGGAGTGACTAGAAGGAAGCCATTGGCGCGGAGGTGATGTGCTCCTCGCCCCAGGCCATCAGGATGAAGGGCATGACACTCATGGCGAGCCCAAGCACCAGCAGGTGCCCCCAGGTGCTGCGCTCCGGGAATGGTTGGCCGGTCGATCGCAGGAAGGCGAGCATCACGGCAAGGCCGAGCAGGATGCGTCCCCACGCGAGGAACGTCGGCGGGACGCCCTCGACGACGACCTTGATGAACAGGAACGACCAGCCCCAGATGAAGGCAAGCAGCAGCAGACGACGCAAGGTGAGCACTCCGGATCGAGACGGCAGCCCCATGCCGGGCGGCGAGCCCAGCGTGCCGCAGTCGGCGCGCTCCCGTCGACCTCGGGCCGCCCGGCCCGCCGCCGGCGAGGACCTCCGCCGCGCCGCCAATAAGTCAACATGCGCGTTGACAAAGTCGGTGGGCGGCGGCACGATGGCCGCGTTCCGCCTCGGAGCAATGGAGCCACGGAGGTCAGCGATGGCACGAGCCACCGGCCGATTGGCCGGCCGAACTGTCCTGATCACCGGTGCCTCGCAGGGCCTCGGTCGCGCCATCGCGCTGGCCTG
>WNGL01015829.1_pt1 | contig 13130 bp, 13 predicted proteins | sample 5400591 | NCBI WGS metagenome assembly WNGL01 (sample SAMN13153377, study PRJNA577476) | soil metagenome | isolation source: 80 cm soil or saprolite under Garry oak tree replicate 1 | place: USA:California | collected 2016-06-15
TTGTCCATTGACGAGTCCGCGGTACCCTGCTGGGCATTCGAAGCCACAGAGAATAACGCGAGAGAAAACAGTACAAACAGTAAGAGTCGGGAAATCTTCATTGTTTACCTATCGATTTGATTGTGCCGAGTGCGAAATGGTTCGCCATTGTTTCGACGGCGAGATCAAACCGGCGGGAAGGCTGTCTATCGTGGCATCGTGGTGGGGACTATCGAGCAATGCAAGAACCAGGCGGATGCCCGCGAGATCGTCGAAGGGACTGCCTTTGAGATCAATTCTGGTGATCCGCGTTTTCGGACCGGAGTGCTGGCGATGTCTCAGTTGATCGCTCACTCATTCGGCTTCATGATTCTGAGCAAAGGATGCCCATTCACATTCTCGAGCGGGAAATATACGAGATGGGATTTCGGATCCACAGAGACCGTGTGAGCATGGGGCATGTGGAATTGGCCGAGTGTTCGAAGATCCCGCCTGCTCTCCTGCAGAACGGTTACGGTTCCTGATTCCGCCGATACATAAAGGCGGGCAAGGCCGGGATCGAAGGCCAGAACGTCCGGATCTTCTCCCACCTGATGCACGCTTAGAAGTTTCATCGCATTCAGGTCGAATACAGCAAGCGAGTGATTCTCCTCGCCAGCAATGAAGGCTAGCCGATTCGCTTGGTCGAGGGCGATGCCATGAGGGTTCTCAATGCCGGGCAACTTGTACCTGCCAACAATCTTCATGGCAGCCGGATCGATTGAGACTAGTTCGTTCAATCCGTGCACCGCTACCAGAATGTGCCCTGATCCTGAGTCGTAAACGGTGTTGCCCGCTCCCCCGCCAAGTGGAATCGAGGTGAGAAGCTTGTTCGTCTGGGCATCGACAACTGCGTCCACTCGGCCGTGCTCATCGGAGACGAAAACCCTTTTGGTCGACGGCGAGTATGCAAGTCCGTCTGGATAGTCGATAGGGCCGGCCATGCCGATGATCTTTAAGGTATTCATGTCCATCGCTGCCATCTGGTGCTCACCTGTGGCAGATGCAAATACGCGCTCTATTTCCGGAACGGCGATCACCCCGTGCACGCGTTTGAACCCGTCCAGATTGGCCACGACCTGTCTCTTCTGCGTATCGAAGACGACCAATTGATCTGCATTCATGTGAGCGATATAGAGGCGGCCATTCTTTACGTCCAGGCTTTGGTAGTCGAACCGAACGGCAGGACCGGGCATGGGGATATCCGCGACCTCCTTCAGAACGCCGCTCCCCGGCTCGCTTTGGGCACCCTGTGAATGGGCGAGGCTCGCGTTGAGAAGCAGAGCGAAAGTTGCCGCTAGGCCAATCTGTTTAAGAGACTTTGGAGTAATCATCGAAGATCAATTTCCTTTCGTGTGAGTTCGCTCGCCTGAGCCTAGAACCCCGATCGCTGCGCTACTGACTCGCTAATTCATCAATGAGCATTGCTACATGCTCCTTGAGAGATCTCTGTGCTCCGAGGTAATCCATCGAGGCCGGAGGAACGTCGTACCATTGCTCGAGCCTAGTTTGTGCTTGGTTCCGTGCGTTCCTTGGCAATTCGACTCCAATTGTGATCACGCGAGCCGACCGAGCGATGTCGGAGTTCCTTAGCTTCAAGGGATGAAACGAGCTCACATCGACACCTTCGGCTCCAAGGCCCTTGATAATGGCGGGAGGTACGGTTGTTGAGTTCGGGTCTGTGCCGCGCGCAATGGCACGATACGGCAACCCGCGCTGTTGCGCCAGTTTGTTGAAGTAAGAGGCCGCCATCAGGCTCTTCACGTTACCGTGTTCACAGATAAAAAGTATCCTAGTGTTCTGCCTCGCGGATTGTTGCGCACTGGAGCAAGTCAGCGCCAGCGCGCATACTGAAACTGACGCCGTCTTGATCAGTGCAAATCGCATAACCATGCCTCGGATTTAAGCCATTTCCTTCTGCCCGCCCAATGTGCCGCGTGCTTCGTCTAGCATCGATGAAATGTGCGGGGAAGGCGTACGCGAAAAATCGATCCACGACCGCTTTCGCAGTCCACCTCAACCGTTCCTCGATGCACCGTAACAGCCCATTCGACAATGGAGAGGCCTAAGCCGGTTCCGCCCTCTTGGCGAGCCCTCGCTCGATCGACTCGATAGAATCTCTCGAAGATGCGGGCTCTATGCTCGACGGGGACACCGGGGCCGTCATCTTGCACTTCCACGATAGCGTCCGATCCGTCCTCCCGAACTCGAATCTGGATAATTCCCTTTTCAGGCGAGAACTTCACCGCGTTGTCGATGAGGTTCACAAATGCTTGTCGCAAAATGGTTCTGTCGGCGTTCACCCGGATCGTTTCACTGCTTTCGACGCGAATTGATTGTCCCTTCTCCTCTGCCAGCACCTCGAGAAGATTTGCCGATTCCTTTGCGAGTTCGAGCAGCGAAACCGGAGAGAAATGCAATGCGACCCTGCCCGCGTCCGCTCGTGACATGGTCAGGAGACTGTCCACCAGCTTAGTCAGCCGATTGGTTTCCTCGAGCATGCTGCCGATCGTGTCACGATAATAGCTCTCGCTTCCTCCTTTGCCGAGAGCGACCTCGCCCACACTGCGAATTGCGGTCAGCGGCGTCCTCAATTCGTGTGACGCATCAGCAGTAAACCTGCGTAACTGCGCGAATGAGCTCTCGAGCCTTGCCAACGTGGCATTGAAGGCCGTTCCCAGTTGGCCCAGTTCGTCGTCGGGATCCTTGATCGTAATCCGTTCGTTCAGTCGATCGGCTGTAATTTCCGCCGCGCGCTTGGCCATGACTTCGACAGGCTTGAGAGCACGCGCCGCGAGAAGGCGTCCTGCAATGAAAACGAAAACCACGATGACGGGAAGTCCGATTGCGAGAATGCCCACCATCTCCCAAAATTCTCGCCAGTAGGGCTCTTCACTCACGCCTAACCGAACCATGACCAATCTGCCGCCTGGGAGGCGATGATGTCGCGTGATGGTGCGAACCAGCGTGCCCGACTTTAGTCGGAGTGAGGCTGCGTGTCCGCGCTCGCGTGGCTCACGGTCGGTTGGAACCGGGCCGAGCATCTGGCCAATCAATTGATTGCTTCGGTAGAGGACAGAGCCGTCGGAGCCCAGCACCTCCAAAAAATACCCGCCCTCCAATTCATCTTCATCCGCTTCCCCTTCGTGCGAAGTCAAATCAACACGCCCGTCGGGACCCATGACCAGTTCCGTCGAGCTGTTCGCGAAGGTTGTGTAGGAAGAAGGCAGAAACACAAACTGCGTAGAGCACCAGAGCTCCGGCGAGAAGCGCCGAGTAGAAGACCGTAAGTCGCGTTCGGAGATTCTTGGCCAGCAATCGGCTCACGGTTCCTCCTCCTTGAGCGTGAAACCAACGCCGCGAACCGTGTGCAATAACTTGGCGTCGAACGGATCGTCCAGCTTCTTTCGCAACCGCGCAATATGGACGTCGATCACGTTGTCGAGCGGCGTGGCTCTTGCGGTCTCCTTCCACACATCGCGAGCAAGCATTTCGCGGGACACAACCCGGCAATGGTTTCGCGCCAGGTATTCAAGAAGATCAAACTCGCGGGCGGTGAGATCGATACGGTGTTCCTTCCTAAAGACTGTTCGTCGCACGGGATCGATTTCCAGATCGCCAATTTTCAGCGCGCTCTCGGAATCCGCCTTGTTCCGTCGAAGCAGAGCGCGAATGCGAGCCCCAAGTTCCGGGAAGGCGAACGGCTTGACCAGGTAATCGTCGGCCCCCGCATCGAGTCCGAGGACCCGGTCTTCGATCGCGTCCTTGGCAGTCAGCAACAGAACCGGCATCTTCATCCCTTGTCGCCTCAGAGTGTGGAGGATTTCAATTCCATCGCGACCGGGAAGCATGATGTCCAAAATTATCAAGTCGAATACGTTGGAGCTGGCATGGAAGAACCCTTCCTCGCCGGTTTGCGCCAGGACAATCTCATAGCCCTCCGTCTCAAGGCCTTCTTTAAGCGCACCCGCGACCTTGGGTTCGTCTTCGACTACCAGGATCTTCGTCATGCTTCCTCTTTCCTATTGTGAATCTTCGTGCCCCTGCCCTATGCCTGAAGTATTCCTGACAATTTCCTTAACGGCCAATTCAGAAATTTGTAAGGAGCTATTCAGGTGCACGTTCCGCCTCAAACCGGCTATAACAACATTGTTGAACGCCAGCCCGATAGGCGGTTTGTTTCCCAAATCAGGAGGTCTTCGATGCGAATCCCGTGGAGAATTGGAATTCTACTTTGGACGCTGGGTATTTCGGCCCTGACTCAGATCACAGCAGCTCAAGAGATTCCTGCCGACTACCAGCAGGTTTTGAAGATCGTCGGCAAATCAGGAGACTACAAATCAAATGTACTGAAAGTGAATATCCCAAGGAACGACCTGCACATGAAGGTCGCCGGGGTCGCGCTACCAACTCCGTTCGGCTTTGGCGGGTGGTTTGCAATGACCAAAGGTGAAGGCGGCCACGACGTCCTGATGGGAGACCTTGTGCTGACTCAGGAAGAAGTCAATCCTGTCATGTCGGCACTGCTCGATCACGGCCTGGAGGTCACCGCGCTTCATAATCACTTCTTTTGGGACGAGCCTCGCGTCTTCTACATGCATGTCCATGGACATGGGCAAGCTGCTGATTTGGCGAACAAAATCAAACCGGCGCTCGATCTCATCGGGCATGGAGCGCCAGCTCCAGCGGCAAGTGCGGGCAGTGCTGCTCCAAAAAGCACACTCGATTCGGCAAAAATCGCGAAGATTGTCGGCCATGATGGCGAGCAAACCGGCGCCGTATACAAGATCACAATCGGTCGAGATGACCTCTCGGTGAAAGAGATGGGCGCCACTATCAATGCCCGCATGGGACTGAATACCTGGGCAGCATTTGCGGGAACGGACGAAGATGCCGCAGTAGCGGGCGATGTTGCCATGAAGCCGCCCTGGATGAGTTGGGGAAGAGCGGCACTCAATAGTCGCGCAAGATCGGAGCGAAAAGCAGCCCGTGCTGAACAGCGCAAGAGCTTTCACGTACAGGACGAGGTGGCTCTCGTTCCTTTTTTGGATTGCTATCGCCTCCGCTTCATCGGGGCAGTCAAACCCCGCCTCGCAGGCGGGGAAGAGTCCAACGGGAGCGCAGGAGCCGCTCCGATCAGCCCGCGCAAGCCGGGTAGACAGTGCGCCGAAGCTCGATGGCACGCTTGACGATCCACTCTGGCAGCAGGCCACTCCGATCTCCAATTTCCTTCAACGAGAGCCATTCGAAGGACAGACCACGACGGAGCATACCGAAGTCCGCATTCTGTATACCCGCAATGAAGTCTATTTCGGCATTACCTGCTTCGATTCGAATCCGGCGGGGATCGTGGCGACTGAACTGCGTCGCGATGTCAGCCAGGAGTTGGACGACTACTTCGAAATCGTCATCGATTCTGCCCATGATCGCAGGAACGCATATGTATTTCAGGTCAATCCGCTTGGAACGCAGCGTGACGCATTGATCACAGAGGAGCAACGAACCCAAACCAGCCTCGGAGATGGGGACCCCGGCTGGGATGGAGTCTGGACCTCCGAAGCTCGAAAAACACAAACCGGTTGGACGCTCACTGTTGGCATTCCGTTCGCCACGCTGAATTTTATGCAGTCCCGGGACGTGATTTGGGGAATCAACTTCAAGCGCTTCATCCGCCGCAAAAATGAAGAGGATCTTTGGTCCGGTTGGAGACGCGTATTTGGCTCCGCACGTATCAGCCAGGCCGGTGAGTTGCATGGCATATCGGATATTGGCAGCGGACGCCTGTTTATCGTGAAGCCGTACGGATTGATGGGCTTCAGCCATTTTCCGCAGGATGCTGCGGGTACGGGACTGAATGCCGGCTGGAGTGCTCTTCACACCGGCGGAGTCGATGTGAAGCTGGGCCTGCGTTCAAACCTGGTCGCCAATTTCACAGTAAACACCGATTTCGCGGATGCAGATGTCGACACGCAGCAGTTCAATCTGACCCCGTACAAGCTCTTCTTCCCGGAGAAGCGACAATTCTTTCTCGAAAATGCAGGTGTGTTCAATTTCCCTCTCGGAGGCGACGCGCAGGACTTACTCTTCTTCAGCCGCCAGATCGGAATCGACCCGGTAACGGGAGAACAGGTCCCTATCAACGCCGGCGCCAGGGTAACCGGATCGTTGGGCGACTTTGAACTCGGTGTGATGGATGTCAACACGCGCACGTCCGGGCCAAACCCATGGGCCAACTTTGCGGTTGCGCGAGCCAAATACGCTCTGTGGAGCGGGTCGTATGTCGGAGTGATGGGAATTGACAAGAGGTCGGGGAATTCCGCTGACAGCTTCAGTCAATCGACCGGAGCAGACACAAGACTCGTATTCTTGCGCAACCTGGTTTTGAATGGCTACGCTGCGCAGACGCGAACGCAAGGATACACTTCCGGGCAAACCAATCTAGGCGCCGGAGTCAGCTACGAAACGAACTGGTTTGAGGGCCTTTACCAACATCGAAAAGTGGGGCCGAACTTTAATCCAGAAGTGGGGTTCGTTGAACGGACGGATTGTGTCTGTGATTTCATGGACGCAACCCTAAAACCGAGGCCGAGAATCCGAGGGCTTCGCGAGCTGAATTTCGAAGGCTTTCTCTTTCATGCTCCCGACACACATCGCGTCCTGCAAACGCAGGAATGGCAGGGCACGTTTCGAGCCGAGTTCAATAACGGATCGTATACCGATGACGATATCGTGAACGTCTTCACGCAGAAGCTGACGGAACCGTTCAATATCTATAAAAATGTCTTCCTTCCCGTTGGCGACTATCACTGGACACGTCATCAACTGACCTATGGCTCTCCGCAGGATCGCCGGCTCACGGTCAACTTCTTCGAGCGGTTTGGAACGTACTATAGCGGCCGACTAAATGAGGCGCGCGTTCGGAGTACGTATCGGGCCAACGAGCGGCTATCCTTCAATTTCGCTCAACAATGGAATCGCTTTCGGCTTCCGATGGCGGGAGGAGACTTTTCCGTCCTTGTCGGGAGCCTGCAAACGAACTATTCGTTTTCGAGATTCCTTACCCTTTCAGCACTCGCTCAGATGAACACGGCCAATCGACAAGCGGTGAACGCCAATATCCGGTTGCGGTGGAATTACCGGCCCGACAGTGACCTCTACGTGATCTACACTGCCGGCCAGGCATTCGCGAGCCTGGTCTCAACGAATCCACCCCAATACTATGAGAATCGCCTGGCGATCAAGTTCACGTACTCGTGGCGGCCGTGAGATGACTTGCCAAACGTGACCAGGACACCTATTTTGGCGGAGATTCTGCGGAGATTTCTTTAAAGAGGGCCGAAACCAGAGGCTTTGATTTCTGGAGAGCCGTTTTCCCCTCCCTTGTAGCCTGGAACAGGCGGACGGTTCCTTTCTGTGCCTTCTGAGCGTCCAGCCAGCCTCGCCGCTTAAATCTTCGCAGCATTGCCGACATCGCCTGATTGCTCAAGTTGTATCCGCGCTGAGTCAGCAGTTCGATTAGCTGTGAAGCGTCGACCGGATTCTTGCTGGCTGCGTGCAGCACATGCAGCTGGACGAATACATCGCACAGGTCTGCGGCTCCTGCCCGATTCCATTGAAGATCGTGATTCATAGAGGCCTGTCTCCAGTCTTATGTGAGTTGCGCGTTTCATCCTGCGCTGGAATTGAAGTTGGGCGAACCAAGTCGGTTCTGACGTGCGGGAATTCCTCGGGCGGTTGGAGACGGCGGAATGACACAAACAGCACAATGTCGTAGATGATTTTCAGCGAACTACCAACGAAGATCGGCGCAGCAAGAGATATCGTGCGCATGAAGATTCCTGAGAACGATGATGATGCAGCCCATCCAACGTTCCGTGCCACATTCGCGATTCCAGCAGCGAATGTCCGTTCCTCGGCGCGAACGACCGCTGCTGTGTAGGACTGGCGAGTCGGAACATCCATCTCCACCAACGCCTCGCGGCAAAGTAACAGGAACGCGGCGACGGGGAATGAGGGTGCGAAAGGTACAGCCATCAGAAATAGGCTGGAAGGCAGATGCGTGAAAACCATCGTGTTTACCAGCCCAATTCGACGCGAGAGCCACGCGGCCCCAAGATGAGACACCGCATTCAGAACATGGATGACAGCGAATAGAACTCCGAGGCTCTGCTCCGGAACACCGAAACGCCGAAAGAACCAGTATGAGATTAACGCGTCAGCCAGGAATCCTCCGCCAAATGCATCGAGCGAGAACAGAGCGGCTAGCTTTGAAATCACACGCTTTGTCTCGGGCGACACTCGATGCGCCTTGAGATTGCGATCCGCCGTTGCTTCAGCCGAGCGCGAGAGAAGGAGATAGGCTGCGAGGCTGGCGATCCCAAGAGAGCCCAATCCGCAGAGCACGTATCGATAGCCTGCGAGAAGATCCACACCGAACCAATGGCTGAGCAGAGCTGGAACTGCGGCAAGGAGTGAGCCTGCCGCTAAGCCGGTATCCAGCGCAACGTTGTACCAGGCAAGAGTCCACGTTCGCCTTCGATCATCGACCAGACCGGGAATGATCGCCTGCTCGATGGCGAATGCGGCCGAACGGTCCGAACCCATGGCGTTCAACATGCCGACGAAAGACAAGGCGAGCAGGGGCACGAAGCCGGGGCGCCAAGCCAATGCAAACGCAGGTACCGCTGCCAGAGCCGATAGCAGGGCAAGCGATCGACGCCTTCCCCGTTGGTCAACATACAGCGCGGATAGCGAAGTCGCGACAGCAGCGCCGGCTAATCCCGCGCCGATTACGAACCCGATCTGCATTGAGTTCAGGCCGTTCCGGTACAACAACACCGCCAGAACAACGCCGATGAAGCCCACTGTCATCGCGCGCACAAATCCGGCGGCGATGATCAGTGGTAGATCGCGTTTGGCGGCTGTAATCAATTTCACACCTTCATATTGAGAGGCACATTGGATGGGGTCGATCTCATTTCAAGATCGGGAGTCCGAAGATCAACAGCCCAACCGCACCGGATGCAAGAACAATGATCGGTTCCGGAATCTTCCATCGCCATAACGTTATGGCTGTGAGAGCAAAGATGATCACGGTGGGAATGTCGTGTATCGAGTGACGTCCGATGATCACGATCGCGCCTGCAATGGCGCCGGTCGCTGCTGCCGTCACACCCTTGACGAATGCCTGTACTCTCAAACTCGTCGAGAGACGCCTGTAGAAAGGGGCGCACACCGTGACCATCACATAGACCGGCAAGAAGACTCCGATGGCCGCCAGCACGGCTCCCGGGAGTCCATCTGCAAGGTATCCGATGAAAGCGACCGTGATCACGACTGGGCCTGGCGTGATCATCGCCACCGCAATAGCATCGAGGAACTGGCGCTCATTCAACCAGTGATGTGTATCAACCACTCCACCGTGAAGAAATGGAACGATCGCCAAGCCGCTTCCAAACACGAATAGGCTCGACTTGAGGAAAAACGTGAGAATCTCGACGTGCTTCGTCCCAATCCATGTGAACGACGCGAAGATCGGAGGCGCAATGCAGAGTGCGATGCGCCTTTTTTGATGCTTCGCCTTGAGAGCAACAGCAAAGATTCCTCCCAGCAGAAACAGCCAGAAGATTTCCCGTCCGGTGATCGCGGTCGAAATGCAGAGCACCGCGGCAATGCTCCACAATACCGGATCTTTCTTTAGCGTGGACTTTCCCAGCTTCGTTGCGGATCGGAGAATGATTGCGACCACAGCCGCCCCGATTCCATAAAAGACCGCCTGAAGCTGGGGTAGGCCATCGAAGCGCACATAGAGCGCTGAAATCGCAAGGACCATCAGGAAGGAGGGGAGGATAAACACAAACCCGACCAGCGTTGCGCCCGGAATACCGGCTTTGACGTAGCCCAAGTACATGGCGAGCTGAGCCGCCAGAGGGCCAGGCGCCAGTTGCGCGAGAGCCAAACCCTCGAGGTAGTCGTCCTGGTTGATCCAGTTCCGATCTCGTACCAGATCACTCTCCATGCGACTGGCGAGGGCAATTGGCCCGCCAAAGCCAAACGTGCCGAGTCGTAAGAAATAGAGGAGAAATCGAGCGAGAGACGTCTCGTCAGACTTTATGTTTCGCAAGGTCAGATTCATTGTGCGCTCACTCCGCTTGGGGATTCGCCGGGGTTTTTACCGACAGGGTCTCAGCTGAGTTCCTGAGTCTGTGTCGTTGCAATTTGCGCTTCAGTCTTTCTTTAGGTGATTGCGCGGTAGAGCCCTTCAATCATTTCCATTCCTCGCCGCATGAGTTCTTCATCGGTGAGTCCCTGATCGGCCCATCCCTTCAGCACCTGATTGATCACGATGCCTTCATTCCGGCCGAACTTTTCGTCCTCGATATCCGCGTCGTGGATCGCCTTTGCAATCAAGGCTACTTTTCGATCACGAATGCCGAATCGGTTGCAGAGAGTCTCGAACGTACAGTGGTCACCTTCATGTTTGAAGCCTCCGTTTTGATACATGTCGAAGGGCACAGCTTCAGCGTGGGCTTCTGTTCTGTTGTCAAAAACGAACTCTGCGCTCGAATCGATGAACCTTCTGATCAGCCATCCGGAGGACACTCGATCAATGCCGGGCCGCGGCCGGGTAATCCATGTTCGGCCCTGGAAGTCGTCTTTGTTGAGTTGGCCCTTTCGAGTGCGCGCAGGAGAACCGGCCGGGCGCTCGGCTAGATGCAATGCTTCCTGGGCTTTTGATCGAAGGGGCGAATGGAAGAAATCGATCTCAATGATCTCATCGAGGCGTCGTTTCAGCCGCGCCAATTGGGTTGAGAATGCCGATTCCGAAGGTTTGAGCGCCTGAATCTCGCGAATCAATGCGACGTAATCAGGCTTGCGGCTCTCTCGAAATCTTTCCTTCAGAACATCGTCGGGCAGATCGTCAATGGCCCGCACCTGCAATACCGATGCCTCGCCCTTGAAGCCTCGAATACTCGTCGCAAGCCATTCGAACCGTTCACGATTCGATGCGGTATCCGGCAGAACATACCCGGAATTGCGCAGGGGGAACGTCCCGAATTTCTGTAGCTTTCTCCAGATTCCAACCCGCTGACTTGCTTTCTCCGTGGGCAAATTGAAGACCAGCAACAGCCATGTAGTAGTCTCGCGACTGTGTGTTACATCCATAACATAATACTGTTACATATCCTTCGCTTCCTGGCAACCTGGAGCCAACTCGCCTGCCAGTCGTTGGCCGCGGCGGTGAAGGACAGCGAACCTGCTGAGGAATGCACGTTTCTTTCAAATGGAAACCATTGAGATGGCGTACGGGTCTGACGACTCTGTACTATATGAATGTGCGGCTTCCCACTGCTATCCTGGTGAACCTGTCCCTGGTGCTTACCTTTCTCCAGGCGCCGTTTCTGCACGTGCACGACCACGAAAGCAGCCGCCACGACCATCACGGTCTTTTTCACGCACATTTTCCGCACAGTCACCTGCACTCTTCAGAAAAAGCGGGGTTTTGCGCAATCGATTCCGATGATGACGCTCATTATGTAAATTGGGTTTCATCGCCCGCGCAGGACCATTCCCTTCCCGCGTTGGCTCTGCCTTACGAGTTCAGTTTCGTTCCTGAACAGCATTCGGAACTGTGCACCCACCTGGTGGGGCAATCGGGTCGAGCGCCCCCCCGCTCGCGGCTAAGTATCCCAAGGGCTCCTCCCGCCTAATCCTGCCATTGCCTGTGCGCCGATCGCATCCACCTGTTGGTGCGGTGCGTCTTCTGTGGACCGCCGGTCGCCTCTGACCAGATCCGTGGAATGATCGGCGTTCTCGCCCATTGCTGCTCTTCCAGCGATGTCTTGCAGGACCCTGATGAATAGAAAACATCTGCGTTATGCGCTCGGCGCTTTACTGTCAATCCCGAATGTCTGTCACTCGCAGGCTACGCTCTCATTGAATGATGCGGTCAGCTTCGCGCTTTCGCATCGGCCCGAACTCCGTGCCGATGATGACCGCGTGAGCGCAGCGGCGAGTCTTCGATCGCAAGCGAAGCTCATTCCCAATCCGCATTTCCTCTTCCGTAAAGAGGACCTGCGCCCCAGGACCTCACCCTTCGGAGAGAATTCGCAAACCTATTGGGAAGGCGAGCAACTACTGGAGATCTCCGGAAAACGCGGAGGCCGGATTGATGTTACAGATCAGACTGTCAAAGGACGCCGGTTACAGTTGGACCTCGATCGGCGGCAGATTGCGCTTACCGTCCGCGAAAGCTATTGGCGCGCAAGAGCGATCCAGGCACTTTCGGGTTTGTACGAAGAAGACGCCAAATATTTCGAGCAGATCGTCGGCTATCACGAAGCGCGCTTCAAAGAGGGAAAGATCGCAGAAGTCGACCTCTTACGCGTTCGACTTCAGGGGCAGCAGATCAAGGCCGCAGCGGCAAGCGCGAAGCTCGATGCGGAAAAGGCCTTGCTGGTCCTGGCTCAAGAGATGAATGCCGCTCCCGATTCCGAGTGGATACTCTCCGATGATCTCGAAACCCTGGAAGAGCCCCGAGTTATCCCCGCCGGCTACGACGCGGCGACTCTTCGCACAGAAGGCCAGCTTGCCGAGCAGGCCATTGCACAAGCCCAGGCACAAACGAAACTTGAACGAGCGAACGGACGGCCGGATCTTTTGTTCACGGGAGGCTATAAACGCGACGTCCAGCTGGATTCGCCAGTAGCGGGAGTGCAGTTCGATCTGCCCCTGTTCAATCGCAATCAGGGCGGAGTAGCGGCTGCAAAGTTAAATGCAGACGCAGCCGGACAAAGCCTCCTTGCCACACGGAACCGCTTGACGGCGGAGCTTTCACTAGCCCGTCGCGAATATGAGATGCGCCGCGATCAATACGTACAGATGTTCAAGCCCCTGCGGGATCAGGGCGTTCAAATTTCGGAAATTAGCCGTGCCGCTTACCAGGCTGGAGGCTTGGATCTGTTGCGCCTATTGGATGCGGAGCGGGCCAGAGTCGATGCCGAGCTGAGCTACGTGAGGGCACTTGAGGCGTTTCACATCAGCGTTGTCGACCTCAACTATGCGGAGGGTATGGACCAATGAGAACGATTGTGAGGCTTGCATGGTTTGCG
>WNGL01009320.1_pt1 | contig 13128 bp, 12 predicted proteins | sample 5400591 | NCBI WGS metagenome assembly WNGL01 (sample SAMN13153377, study PRJNA577476) | soil metagenome | isolation source: 80 cm soil or saprolite under Garry oak tree replicate 1 | place: USA:California | collected 2016-06-15
AGGCGACGAATATAGACATCGACAATATTGCTGTTGCCCTCGTTTTCGTTCCACACTTCCGACAATAACTGCTCTCTTTTGACCACGTGTCCATTATACGTCATCAGCATGCGCAACACCTGCATCTCCTTTGGCGTAAGAAAGACAACAGGATGATCGGGTATTACGACTTTCAGCTCGGCCGGCAACAGTTCAAACTGCCCACCACGAATACTGTGATTCTCTGCATTGCCGATCCTCTTGATGCGGCGCATGACAGCCTGCACGCGCGCTACTAACTCCTGGTGATTAAAAGGTTTGCAAATATAGTCGTCCGCGCCAATGTTAAAGCCCTGTAATTTGTCCTCAATCGAATCCTTCGCCGTCATAAAAATAATCGGCGTTTCATAGCCCACGGCGCGCAACTTCGCAGAAAATGCAAAGCCGTCAATATATGGCATGGTTACATCAAGAATCAGCAAGTCCGGCTCACGCTTCTCGATCATTTGCATGGCGCCGCGAGGATTATCCAATGTCTCGACTTCATACCCTTCTTTGCTGAGAACAAATTGCACTAATGTGTTGGCAAATCGATCATCATCGACAACAAGAATATACACTGTTCTTCTGTTCTTCCCGTTCCTTAAAATATATATATGGGGTTCCTGGGCGACCGCGAGGGTCGCCCATACATTTACATGGCGCGGTTTCTGGGCGACCCAAGGGTCGCCCCTACGTTTTCACGGCGCGCTGTTTCTCCAGGTACACCATCAAAATCGCTACATCTGCCGGCGTCACGCCTTCTACCCTCGAGGCCTGGCCAACCGTGCGCGGACGCATCAATGTGAGCTTCTGTCGCGCCTGAGTACGCAGGTGTAGCACCTCTTGATAGTTGACCGTCTCAGGAATGAGCTGCTCCTCCAGGCGCTGCGTCCGGCGCACGGTCTGCTCCTGTTTACGCACATAACTCTCGTACTTTACCTGCAACTCCACCTCTTCCGCTGCCATCTCCCCCAACGACGGAAGGGCCGTCTGCGCGCCCGCGCGCTGCGACAATTGCTCTACCTGGTTATAGCGCACATCCTGTCTGCGCAAGAGTTCCCGCGCCGAGAGCATCTGCCCCAGCGGAGCTATACCCACCTCTTGCGCGTGTGTCTCCACCACCCGTGATGATGTAAAGACCACGTTATCCAACTGCGCCAGTGCCTGCTGAATATGCTCCCGCTTCTCTGCCACCTGGACATAGCGCTCTTCGTCTAACAACCCGAATCGATGCCCGTAGTCACTCAAGCGCAGGTCAGCGCTCTCCGGTCGCAGCAACAGCCGGTATTCAGCGCGCGACGTGTGCAGCCGATACGGCTCAGTCATTGGACGCGTCACCAGGTCATCTATTAAAACACCGATATAGGCTTCGTGCCGCCCCAGCACAAAGGGAGCTTCTTCACGCACATACAACGCCGCGTTAATACCCGCCATGATCCCCTGCGCCGCCGCCTCCTCATAACCGGAAGTGCCATTGATCTGGCCCGCCAGGAAAAGGCCGGCTACTGCTTTCGTCTGCATGGTCGTAAACAATTGTTCCGGTGGAATATAATCATATTCGACGGCATACCCCACGCGCATCATCTCCACACGTTCCAGCGCGGGTATACTGCGCAGCATGGCCAGTTGCACATCCTCGGGCAGGCTGGTATTCATGCCCTGCACATAGACCTCACCCGTGCGCCAGCCCTCCGGCTCCAGGAAAACCTGGTGCGACAGTTTAGCGGCGAAACGCACGATCTTATCTTCTATGGATGGGCAGTAGCGCGGTCCAATGCCCTCGATAACGCCCGTGTAAAGCGGCGAGCGATGGAGGTTATTGCGAATAATCTGGTGCGTTTGCTCCGTCGTGCGCACAAGATAACAGGGCAGTTGCGGCCGCCAGCCGCACAAATCCTGGTCCGTCACCGGGTACAACGGATTGGGCCGACTCCCAGGCAGTTGCACGTCCTCGCGCGCCTTCGTATCTCGCGAAAAGTACAGGGGCACACGACTGCCAGGCTGCGCTTCAGTCTTGCTGAAATCAATTGTACGAGCATCGATACGCGGAGGAGTCCCTGTCTTAAAGCGCCGCACCGTCAGTCCTAATGCGCGCAGCGAATCAGAGATACCCAGCGCCGGGCCTTCTCCCGCGCGGCCGCCCGGCTGCGTCTTCTCGCCCACCACCAGGCGTCCATTAATGAAGGTACCGGTCGTCAGGATTACCGCCTGCGCCTTGTACTGCCAGCCGCTATTGGTGACCACGCCCGTGATGCGCGGTCTCCCATCTGTGCCAATCTCGCTCAACAGGCGCGAAATCGTCACCTGCTTCAATTCCAGGTTTGGCTGACCCTCCAGCACAAACTTCATGGCAAGACGGTACGCCTGCTTATCGCACTGAGCGCGCAGCGCCTGTACAGCAGGTCCCTTACTGGTATTCAGCAAGCGAATCTGAATGAACGTGCGGTCGGTATTGCGTCCAATCTCGCCCCCCAGCGCATCGATTTCTTTGATCAAATGCCCCTTCGCTGGTCCCCCCATCGAAGGATTGCAGGGCATGAGCGCGACGCTGTCCAGGTTCATCGTCAACAACAGCGTTTTGCGCCCCATGCGAGCGCTGGCAAGGGCAGCCTCGCATCCCGCGTGACCGGCTCCAACCACAATCACTTCATAGCTTCCCCGCACGATCTCATCTGGGGGAATCATGTGGCTCTCCACGGTGCTATCCATCTTTACATCACCACTTCATGCATAATAAACATTTTTACACAACCTCGCGTTGTATTATGCACCAGTCAAGTTGCCACGTCAATATAAATGCCTAAATAAATGAGAATGATACCATGCTCATCGCAGTACCGCGTTGGTTGCGCCAGGATTACCATTACTTTATAATGGCTCCAGCATTTAGAGTGGCTACGGCAGCCCATAGAATATTGTCCCTAGTGTTTTCGCACTTATCTCGTTGTCATTCTCCCAAAAAAGATTGTTGACGAAAGGCGAGTAGCATGATAATATCATCTCAACGCATCACATCAACCCTGGGGCGGTGATGAAATGGTAGACATTGGAGACTTAAAATCTCCTGGCCGCAAGGCCGTGAGGGTTCGAGTCCCTCCCGCCCCACTCCGCTTTACAAGCGCGTCTAGAGCCACTTTAAGAAACTTGCAACCCACCAAAAACAAACACAGAAAACTTTATTTTTGCCAATTTTTCTAAAGTCTCCTGGGTTGGAAGCGAACTATTTACGGTGCACTGTCCTCTCCTACACTTACTTCACACAATTGCTGAAATTATAGCACGCATGGGGAAATTGTAGTGAAATTATGAGGAAATTATGAGGAGATTCATGAGGAAATAAAACGTGGAAACAACCTCCCTTTAGACCTTTTAGATTGCCCCTTGCTACTTTGCCACGGCCATGATACACTTTCTACAGAACAGTAATTACAACTTTGAAAGATACCGTTCGTAGGTAATCATGAATAGGCTTATTTTCTGTTTTTCTTACTGACTTACTTGCTTATCCAAATACATAAAAATAGGAATGAACGAGCGGTGATAAATATGGAATCGACACTATCGGCTTCAAGTACACTGGGCGCTGTCGGATCACTGGCACAGCCAGTGCGCAAAACGCGCCGCAGAAATGCTACTGGCTCACAGAGTACCGTAAGCGCTGGACGATCTATTAGCAGCCAGACAGCAGTGGAAGCGCAATGTACACCTGGAGTCTACGCGCGAGAGCCTATCCTGGAGGCGATGAACGATGTTGCGCTTGTCGAACTGGTACTTTCCAATGACCAGGACGCCTTCACAGTGCTCGTCGAGCGCTATAAAGATGCTGTTCAGAATCTTGCCTACCGCATGTTGAGCAACACCGCGGAAGCAGAGGATGTGACGCAGGAAACATTTGTGCGAGCGTATACACAACTTGCCACCTATAAACCTGCGCATAAATTCAGCACCTGGCTGCTTTCGATTGCCTCTCACCTGGCAATTGACCAACTGAGAAGGCGCCGTTTTCTAGCATTGCCACTCGAAGATGTCCCTTTCCTGGAATGGATTGTCGATTCCGGCGCCGGCCCCGAGCAATTCGCTCTCCGAGGTGAGCAACAGGACGAGATACAGGTCTATTTGCAACGATTGCCGGGCAAGTACCGCGCAGTTATCGTGCTGCGCTACTGGTATGACTTCTCCTACGAAGAGATATCCAGGACACTCAACCTGACGCCTGCCCTGGTCAAAGCCCGTTTACATCGCGCACGGGAGCTGTTGGCCCGCTACATGAAACAAATTTCATCCAACGAGAAGGAGCATATAGATGCGCTGCAGCGAAGCTAAACGATGGCTGGCAGCTCAGCGCGATGGTGAACTGGCGCAGTCAGATATCTCCGCGCTTCAGGAGCATCTGAAGCAATGTCCAGCCTGTCGCGCTAACGAGCAGCGTCTACAATGGCTCAACACCCTGCCTTTGTCTCCGACTCCCCGCGCGTTCTCCAGCATCTCAACGGAACGCATCCTGGTGGCAGTACAGCACCAGAAGCGGATTACAGAGCAGCTCAAAGACATTGAGACGCGGCAACAGTCACGCATAGCGCGCCTGCGCGTCGTCGGTCTACCTTTAGCGGCAATTGCCTTTTTTACACTGGGAAGTATCCCTCTTTTATTGCTGGCTCTGACCATTGTTCTACCTGATCTGTTGGGGAATATGCTCTCACTACTCGGCGATGCTGTTGGTGTGCTGGTCATTCTCGCGCAATACTTACAGACAACATTGACGCTCATCACGCGCGATAACAGGCTCCTGCTAGCAGTGGCTTTTGTCTTAGTGGTTATGATGGGGATGTGGCTTCGCCTGATGCGCCATCCACAGGAGGCGTAGCGAGCGAAGGTCATGGTCATTCAGGAAGTTGATCGCTCAAACCGTTGACCATGATAGGGAGTTCCAGTATGCGACACGTCGGACGTAGACAATGGGTTATGCTTGCTCTCAGCGGGCTGTTGATAGTCATAGCATTCTTACTGGGAGGTGGCAGAGAACTTATCATAGGGATGATGCCTACGACATCCGTTGCCAGCGGCAAGGTGGCTCATCAGCACAGCGACTGCACCAAAGAACATCATGGTCCATCATTTGGCGGCGCGGTTGTTGTCGATACCAATGATGTCGAATGTGGCAATCTGACCACCTTTGGAGGAACGGTTGCCATCAATGGCGTGGTACAGGGCGACATCACCGCCTTCAATAGTGATATAGTTATCGCGGGCACTGTCGTCGGGAATATAGATCTGTATGGCGGCAACGTCATTTTGCAGAGCGGTTCCCACGTTCATGGCGATATACATCTCTACGGCGGCCATTTCACGCAAGCGCCTGATGCCAGGCTCAATGGCTCGGCGATTGACCGCGCCGGGAGTATAGACTGGCTAATTAGTGCCTACGGTGGCTTCGGGTTCTCTTTCTGGTCTCTTGTGCTCTGGATAGCAACCGGTATAGTGCTTACCTCTTTCTTTCCAGAACATGTGATGTATGTGCGTACAACTATAGTGAACAAGGCGCGGCGAAGCCTTGTCATTGGGCTGCTCAGCATATTACTCGCGCCACCTCTACTCGTCGTACTGGTGGCACTTGTTTTACCTATACCATTGGCAATTATAATAGGATTAGTAGTCTTAGTAGCCTGGGGTCTGGGTACGGTGGCGGTTGCTGGGATTGCCGGCGAATATATATTGCGCAAGATAGCGCCACAGCGCAATACACGCCTGTTACAAATAGTGGTAGGACTGACGGTGTTGGTACTGGCAGGATCTCTCCCCTATATCGGTTTGCTCATCAGTTTTGGTGTAGGGTTGTTAGGGCTTGGAGCCGTTTTCTTGAGTCGCTTTGGGACGCGGCTATACAGCCAACCCAAACAACCACTCACGCTTTAAAATTCGCCAATTCTTACGCGCAAAGAGGTCTGACCTTCTTGTGTTAGGATGGGACCGTGGAAATATGTGTTGGGGGGCTGGAATTACAACAAAAATATGTCGGAAAGGTGTGACGGACACGAACGACCTTGAAGATCGTCAGGTGGCCGCCGAGGGAAATATGAGTATTGACGTTGAACTAACGGACCTTGCTTACGGAGGGGATGCCGTAGGCCGATACGAAGGACGAGTACTTTTTGTTCCTGGAGGCATACCAGGAGAACGCGTACGTGTAGATATTGTCGAAGAACGCCGTGGACATGCACGCGCTGATCTCCTGGAAATTCTGCGTCCCGCGCCGGAGCGCGTCGAACCGAGTCACCCACTACTCACAGACTGCGGCTGCCAATGGCAACACATCGCTTATCCCGCGCAACTCACCTGGAAAGCGCATATCGTGCGCCAGCTCCTCGTGCGTATCGGTAAGCAGCCCGATGCTCTCGTGCATCCCACGCTTGGCATGCCTAACGGCCTATCTCCCTGGCAGTATCGTAATATTGCCCTCTTTTCAGTTGGTCCGGCAGGCGAGGTCGGCTTTAAGTTGACCGATAGCCACGATGTACAGGATCTCGAAGAGTGCGCGCTGCTGCATCCCGCCCTGGATATGGTCTACCAGCGCATCCGCGAGAAGCTCATCACCTATTTTGGCGAATCTCTGAGTGAAATGATGCAGGGCTTTACCATTCGCGGCGCCATCGGTACCGTGAACAGTAATAGTGCCGACATCAACGCGGTGAAAGCTGTGCCCACTCTCTTGAGCCTGCACGCGCGACCGGGTTCTCAGATGGAAGACCCACAGCAATTAGCCAACGAGTTGATGACCGTTGCCCCTGGCATGGTTGGCGTGATTGTTGAGCGCGTCGGTGGCCGCTATGGTCGTGTAGTCGCGGGCCAGGAGTTCCTGACCGATATGGTGCTCGGTCGTCGTTTCCGCGTCTCCTCCGACTCATTCTTCCAGGTCAACTTAGTGCAGACCGCTGTTCTCATCGAGAAGGTCTTGCAGATGCTGGAGCCGCAGCGCACCGAGGTTGCCCTCGATGGCTACAGCGGCGTGGGGCTGTTCTCAGCTTTCTTAGCCGCGCGCGCTGCTCGTGTCGTCGCTATCGAATCGCAGCCCAGCGCCGTCATGGATGCGCGCGCCAATGCCACGCTGAATAATCAGAACAATATCACCACGCTGGAAGGCACCCTGGAACGCATCCTCGGCCAGCTACACTACCGGCGCGAGCGCGTTGATATCGCCCTGGTCGACCCACCCCGCGCAGGGTGCCATCCCAAAGCGCTGCAGGCCCTGCAAATACTGGGTCCGCGCAATATCTGCTACGTCTCCTGTGATCCCAGCACTCTGGCTCGTGACATAGCTACGCTCTGCGGCAGTGGACGCTACCGCCTGGTAGCGGCACAACCCGTAGATATGTTTCCCCAAACACACCACATCAAGTGCGTAGCATTACTGGCTCGTGACGGCCCGAGATAATACAATGCGTCAAGATCAGATAAAACACAAAAAAACCGGCACTTCTCACATTGGAGCAGCTCAACAACAAGCAAACCAACTTGAAATATTGCAAGAACAACTGCGCAACATCTTTGCCATCAGCTCGGACGGCATCGCCCTCGTCGATGGCAATAGATGCTTCGTCGAAATCAATCCCTCCTTCGCTAACATCTTCAGCGTAGATCCCGCCCAACTCGTTGGCACAGATTGCTTGCAACTCTTTCATAGCGAAGATAGCGACGCTCTCGAAGCCGAGAGCGCGCATCGAAATGCCTGTGCCATACGGCTGGCTTTTGAACAGCAGCAGGCATTACCTTACCTGGAAGTTAACCTCACCATCAACGGCCTGCCACATTCCGTCGGCCTGACAATTACCCCTCTTGCCTCAGTTACCCAGCCCCGTAATCTGATGGTAGTGCGCGACGTAACTGCCATTCGCGATACAGCTCGTTTGAAAGCAAATTTCCTCTCTATGATTACGCACGAGCTGCGTTCGCCGCTCAACGCCATTCATGGCTATCTCGACCTGGCCTTGACGGGTATGGGAGGAGAACTCAACACGCAACAACGAGAATTTGTACAGCGTGCCCGTTCCAGCAGCGAGCATCTCTACGCCCTGATCGAAGATATCTTGCTTATTGCGCGCTCCGACTCAGGCCAGATTCGTCTGAATCGCGCGCTGGTCAGTCTGCAAGATATTGTTGCTAATGCTGTCGAGGAGTTGGAGTTGATGGCAATCGATCATAATATCGCCATCGATGTCGAGGTTCCCCAGGATTTCCCTCCCATCTATGCCGACGCGGTACGCATGCAGCAAGTCTTGCGAAACTTGATTAGCAACGCGCTGCGCTTCACATCTTCAGGGGGAAAGGTCACTATTGCCGCGTCCATCACTAATCTCCCGCGCAGTGATGGCTCGGGCACATTTTCTGTTGCAGAGGGCAGCAGACTGCTAAGGATAGATATCATTGACACTGGCCACGGTATCGCCCAGGAGCACCAGCAGCGCATTTTTGAGCGATTTTACCAGGTTCCCCAGGAGGCAACATCTGGCCGTTCCAGCGGACTGGGTCTCGGCCTCGCCATCGTCAAAATGATCGTCGAACTGCACGATGGCCAGGTGAGCGTCAGCAGTATACCCGAAAAGGGCAGCGCCTTTACCTGCTTGCTCCCCTGCCTGCTCTCCTGATCAGCCTCCACATCACCCACAAGCCCAGTTCCCCACAACATGTACCGCATTCGCCTGGCCAGCGAGCGTAATATCAAGCGTGCCAGATTTCACGTCGCCATTAATCGTAGTCGTGGCCGGCACATTGCCAGAATTACCCCAAATGGTCGATGCCGTCAGGGGTTGTTGCGCAAAAACCACAGAGATTTGCCCGGTCTTGTAGGTAGCCGATCCATTGAAAGCTGGAATCCTGGACACAAAGTTATATTGTGTATTGCCAACCATCCCACTGAAATAGAGATCATACTCTGTTCCAGAAGTCGTTACGCCGCAGCGGGCGATGCTTGTTACAGCCATCGTTCCCTGTACAGCCCCGGAAAAAGCGATATTGAAGATGGCGTTAGAGCCTGCTTCAGGTGTAGAGCCTGTCGTAGGGATTATGCATAAGGAGGTTGTCGAACTCGTGGGACAGACGGTAACTACCGGGGTGATTCCTCCAACATTGCTAGAAGTCGGGCTTATCCCAACAGCAGGCGTAGTGGTAGTCACTGTTCCCTGGGAACGCAACAAGTACAGCAGGCCGCCCGCAACGCTGGCCAGCACAAGAAGGCACACTGCCGCTATTATGATCCAGCGGGCCGCGGGACCTCGCCTGACCTTTGGAGCCGGAGAAACCGGGTACTGTTGAGGAACTTGCTCCTCCTCAACCTGTTCACTTGTTTGCAGCACACTCCCCTGAGCGTGCACCCTTTCAGCTTCAGTGAAACCCCGAGGCACAGCCGCCTCATCTGATACTACAGGCACATCTGGCGTATTGCCTTCTACCTGTTCTTTATCTTCAGCATGTACGAGTTCCTGCGTGCTCAGCGCAGTCACATCCTCCGCTTGCTCTCCATTCTCCTCAGCCTCTTCAGTCTGCAAAAGTTCCTGCGTGCTCAGCGCAGCTACATCTTCCACGTGCCGTCCATTTACCGCGGCAGTATCGCTTTCAGGTGTCTCTTCGTCGATGGTGATGACGGTACTGAACGTATGCCCGCATTTCCCACAGAAACGAGCATCGTCGGGTATCTCTGACCCACAAACAGTGCAGTGTTGCAAGGCTAGATCCTCCACATACAGAAAATGATACATCGAAGTATACCACAGCCTATGCATTTGTATAGAGAAAGCGCGGGAAGCATGGCATGAATGTAATGCTTCCCGCGCTTTCTCTTTGTAGCAAACTCAATTTACGACGCCATGCGACTATGGCTCCCATCCTGTGGCGTCGCTTTTCCCTTTGACGCGACAGCTTTTTTCTGCTTCACAGCGCTATGCTCGCTCTCAATCTGCATAGCTCGTTGATATTCTTCGCAGCGGCGATTGTACTCCTCCATTGCCAGCACATAGGCATTGTACATCCGCTCAAGAACTGGTAAAGCTACTCCCTGCTGCTCCGCCATTGCCAGGTCGTACCACTTCTGCTGCATACGCTTCTGCGCATACTCAAGCTCGTTCATACTCTCGGCTTTCTAGCTCTAGGAGGCTTTGCTCCGGCTTTGCCGGTACTCCTGGCTAAGCTGGGCTATCAACTCCCGCGCGCTGGCGAAGCTCATGCTCTGCGCGTTCTCAGGCTCGGGCTTGCCCAGGTGCTCACAAAGCTTACGAATACTGCTGAGTTGCTGCTCTGTAGCGCTGGCGTCAGCAGCAATCTCAGCCGTCCCCGGGGTCGCGGAGTGACCATTACCATCGGCTGTTCCATTGCTTTTTGCAGCAGCGGGACGTACCGTGGCCAGTGTCTTGCGCCCATTGCCATTCTCTTTGGCCTCAGCGGATGGAGTGCCTGACTCTACAGGGCTATCGACAATGCGATGCTCCTCCGACAACTCTGGCGCAAACTGAGTTCCGTAGCCCAGAGCAGCTAATGCGCGCCCTATAGCCCCTGTCTCAGCTTTCTCGATATAGTCGCCAAAACTGGCTGCACACTCTGATTTCGTCCCCGTTGCTCTGCCACCTTTACCATCCGTAATAGTTGCCCTAAACCGCGCGTAACCCTTCGCCCGTTTTATGACCTTCTCACTGCGCCGCTTCTCACTATTCCAAACAAAGACCTCTTCCTCCATCTCCCGTTCGAGATCCACCTCAACCTCCTCAGTCTCTATCGTCCCTTGCGGGCACAGTTCGCGAAACCAGACTAATCTCCATTGGACGGGCAAGTAATCTTTGGAGCCTTCTCGACTCTTCAACTGCATTAAATGTTCGTTCGGATTGAACGTTCGAACACGCTGCTCTTCGCGTTTCTGTCCACTATTGCGCTCGCTCATCTAATTCTCCTGTTCTAATTTTTGAATATTTGTTCTAATTTATTATACAAGCACCACCATATTCTGTCAAGTTGACATGCGTTGGCATGGATATCTACATATATATTCTTTCCAACTGGCCCAAAAGAGGCAACAATAGGCTCTATGTAAACAGGAAAACGGAATACCCTCTTACCCATTTTATGTTGTAGAATATAGTATCTTTTATACTCAATCACTGAGCATACTCGTACAATGCAGCGCACACGAAGAGGAACATTTTATGAACGCCACAACCATCTACAACGAAATACAGGCATCCTTGAAGAAGGGGGAACGCGTGGCAGTGGCTACCGTTGTCAAAACCGTTGGGGCCGCGCCCTGTGGAGCCGGCACGAAGATGCTGGTGCATGGCGATGGCACAACTTATGGCACCTTCTCGGGACCAAAGATAGATGCGCGTGTAGCGCACGATTCCCGAACCACGCCTCATCATTGCCGGCGCTGGCTACGTCTCCCAGGCCCTATCCCGCCTGGCAACGCAGCTCGATTTTCGTATCGTCGTCGTAGATGATCGCCGCGACCTGGCCGATCCCATCTCCTTCGATGAAAAAGTACAACTGACCTTCGGCGACATTCCCCAGACCATGCGCGAGATGGAGCCTGACGAAGCAACCTGGATTGTCATCGTCACCCGCGGTCACCACCTGGACAAAGATGCCCTCCGCGCGGCCCTTGAAACCAACGCCAGGTACATCGGCATGATCGGCAGCCCTAACAAAGTCAAACATATCTTCAAAGACCTGCTCAAAGAAGGCTTCACTCCTTCACAGCTTGCCAAGGTCCACGCCCCTATCGGGCTGGACCTGGGAGCCGAAACGCCCGACGAAATCGCCCTCAGTATTGCCGCCGAAATGGTTATGCTGCGCAAAAAAGCGACAGGGGCTCCACTCAACACCCTGCACCAGCTCCTCGCGGAGGAAGATGCAGGGGAAGAGGCGCCCGCTGAGAGCAGATAGCTCCTCCCTATAGTTCAGGGTTTGCTGTGTTGAATGAGCCGTTCGTGGCAGATACACGAACGGCTCATTCAACACACAAAGGGTGAAGGTGGCAAAGAGAGGTGATATACTATTATTGGGTATTTTAGTGTGGGATTAACAGGTGCTCGAAGATGGTATCTGGCAACCATACTGGTGTATGAAATAATTGTTGGAGAGAATTATGTCAAACTATCAGTACATTCTTGTAGAGCGCGACGAGCGTGTTGGTATTGTTACGCTTAACCGTCCCAGGGAACTCAACGCCCTCAGAACAGACCTGTTGGGCGAATTCGCCGACGCCCTGGAAACCTTTGATCGCGATGACGAGATCCGCTGTATCGTCATAACAGGCGCTGGCGAAAGAGCCTTCGCCGCCGGGGCCGACATTAACGAGATGTCGGACAAGTCGCCCATCGATATGATGCTCGGCAGCTTCGAGCACTGGACTCGCTTACGTCGCATCCATACACCTATGATCGCTGCTGTTGGCGGCTATGCCCTCGGCGGCGGCTGCGAACTCGCCTTGCACTGTGACATGATTGTCGCCTCAGAGAATGCTCGTTTTGGGCAACCAGAAATCAAGCTGGGGGTGATTCCTGGCGCTGGCGGCACGCAACGCCTGGCCCGCACCTTTGGCAAATACCGCACTATGGAGATGGTGCTGACCGGAGCGAATTTCACGGCACAGGAGATGGCCGATCACGGGCTGGTCAATCGTCTCGTGCCAAAGGGCGAGCATCTCAGCGAGGCCATCAAACTGGCCAAAGTAGTGGCTGCTCAGCCTCCCATTGCTGTGCGCCTGGCCAAAGATGCCGTCCTCTCGGCCTTTGAGACGACGCTGGAGCAGGGGCTTGCCATTGAGCGCAAGAATTTCTTCATGCTGTTTGCCACCGAAGATATGCGCGAAGGCATGAGAGCCTTTTTGGAGAAACGGGAAGCCGATTTTAAGGGCAGGTAAATAGCTAAGGAAGGCAGATCACAAATGGAAGATGCAGTTATCATCTCTGCCGTGCGCACTCCCATTGGACGATACGCGGGGAGCCTCAAAGATGTTCGACCCGATGACCTGGCAGCACTTGTTATCGCGGAAGCGGTGCGACTCGCCAACATCGACGCGGAGAGCATTGAAGATGTTGTTCTAGGGTGTGCCAACCAGGCTGGCGAGGA
>WNGL01007572.1_pt1 | contig 13124 bp, 9 predicted proteins | sample 5400591 | NCBI WGS metagenome assembly WNGL01 (sample SAMN13153377, study PRJNA577476) | soil metagenome | isolation source: 80 cm soil or saprolite under Garry oak tree replicate 1 | place: USA:California | collected 2016-06-15
TTGATTTCTTCTTCTTTCGTCATGCCTCACAGTCTATCACATCCTCTCCCACCTTGCAATGGTTATTCCCTGACGACTCCTAAGTGTCCCCAGAAACCTTTATTCTTCTCTCGCCACTGCGGGCGGCGAACATGAAGGAGAAAAGAGCGAGGTATCCCAGGGAATTTCTCATTCCTCAAAAAACTGCTCAACCCGCACAGGAAAGTTCGATACCACCCTTGATGGGAGCATATCCTTTCCACTGAATATTCCGAGTGAACGGTACTCTCTCCCCTCTAAGGTGAAGACCTCAACCAAGTGACGCTCCGTGCTGACGATCCAGTACTCCGGCACGCCCGCCAGGGCATACTCTCGATGCTTGTCTACCCGGTCCTCAAGGGCGGTGCTAGGCGAGAGGACTTCCACTGTCAAGTCAGGGGCACCCATCACTCCATCTTCTGTGAGTCTCTCCAAATGCTCATTTAACACCACCAGGACATCCGGCTGAAACACGTTCTTTGGCCCTAGTTTGACATCCAGGGGGGCCATTCGTACTTTCCCTAAACCGGCGAGTTTGATATATGTGCGGAGATGGGAGAAAATTTCACCAACGGCATTTTGATGTGGATCCTTTGGAGATGGCATAAGTAGTAAGACTCCATTCAAAATTTCATATCGATTCCCATCGTCAGGAAGCTTCGTGTAATCGTCGTATGTCCACTCGCCCTGTCTTGGCCCTGGTACCCAATCGGCGGGGGTCACTACTTCTGGTATCGTTGTTGCCATCTTCAACCTGCCTTTCAAAGCTAGAACGTATGTCTACTCGTATCATAGAGTAGCACATTCTCGGCTATGGAGCAACCTTCTCTTAACGATGCATAAAAAAGTGCCGAGGACCAGAATTGAACTGGTGACACCAGCATTTTCAGTGCTGTGCTCTACCAACTGAGCTACCTCGGCATTCGTGAAGCTTCACCTCCACGGGCCACACTATAACATTTCTCTCGCAACACGTCAATATCTGCTTTATAGCCTTTTTCTCCTATTTTTCAAAATATTCCATGCTGCTCCATGTTGCTGATGCGCTAATCTGCCTTATGCATCCATTTATTTGATTATGGGCATATCTGATTTGTGGTGGCTTGTTAAGTTGTATAGCAAAGGAGGGGTTAACATACACATGTATAGAGACCAACGCATCTGGCAGTATTTTCAGCAGCACCGAGCAGCAAGTATTTTAGTCGCCCATATATCCGTAGTGGCAGTGCTCGGAGTAATTTTGCTGAGCACTGGGCTGGGCACGAACCTACTTGGGGCATTTGCACAATCTCGTTGCTCCAGTGGTGATCGAACTTACATTGTTGCAAGTGGTGATACGTTAGGAGGGATAGGCGCTCACTACAAGATAACCTGGCAACGTCTTGCCTCCTACAATCACATTGCGAACCCCAATCTTATCTACGTCAACCAGACCATCTGTATTCCCGGCAAAGCGCCAGTAGGTAATGGCCCTCCGCCGGTTAAAGGACATGGTGATTACTTCCCCTACCCGCAATGTACATGGTGGGCCAGTCACCGTTACTATGAGTTGCGCCACATCTATGTGCCATGGACGACACAATCTGATGCCTGGCAATGGTCGGATCGTGCTCGTAACTTCCACTGGCATGTTTCTAGCACTCCTTCTCCTGGGGCCATTATAAACCTGCAGCCATGGGTGCAAGGTGCATATGGCTTGGGGCATGTAGCGGTAGTAGAGAGGATTCTGGGTAATGGCGACATTATTGGCAGTAATCTGAACTGGGGTGCATACCCCGAGCAGGTAACATACGTAGAGTTTTCCCCTGGTCCTGGGGTGACATTCATTAGCTATTAGTGCTCTCGAGACAACCAGGCCTCCGGCCTGGTTGTCTCAAATTTCTTCATTCCGCCCCAAAAACTGGGATAAAGTGGCAAGGGCGGAATGAACGACCCCCGTATATTTTTTGAGAGGGAACGCACCCAAATTATTGCTGTCTGGCTCCGGGCCAAAGTCGAGCAAGGGGTGCGAGATAAACCAGGCCTGGCTATCAAATGGCGGCACGCCAGGCTCAGGCTGAACATGAATATAGCTTCCATCAGGCAATAGTTCGCGTGCATTGACTGTGTCGGCCAGGATGCGGTCGAGCACCTGTTCGCGGATAGCTGTGCGCAAAACGGAGTCTTCGATAGGGAACAGTGTCTCCACGCGGCCATCCAGGTTGCGCTGCATCATATCAGCGCTCCCCAGGTATATCTCCTCATTGCCACCATTGCCAAAGTAGAAAATGCGGCTATGCTCGAGGAAACGTCCGACAAGACCTCTGACACGGATATTCTCGCTCACGCCAGCGACGCCAGGGCTTAGACAGCAAATACCACGTACAATCAGGTCGATACTTACCCCTGCCTGCGACGCACGATAGAGTATGTGGATGATCTCTGGATCGACAAGCGAATTCATTTTGAAGATCAGGCGTCCATTGCCTTGCTGCTCATGCATGCGAATTTCGCGTTCAATGCGCTCCACCATACCCTGTCGCATTCCTGTGGGGGCCACAAGCAGCTTGCGGTAGGTATTCTGGCGAGAGTATCCCGTGAGCGAGTTAAAGAGATCCGAGGCGTCTGCACCAATGTCGGGTCGGCAGGTGAGCAGGCAAAGGTCTTCATAAATGCGTGCAGTAGTAGCGTTGTAGTTGCCTGTTCCGAGGTGAATATAACGACGGAGACCATCTGCCTCCCTACGCACCACCAGGGCCACCTTTGCATGCGTCTTCAAACCGATCAAGCCATAAACCACGTGAACTCCAGCAGTCTCCAACGCTCTTGCCCACTCGATATTATTCTCTTCATCAAAACGCGCTTTCAACTCGACCAGAACTGCTACCTGTTTGCCGTTCTCCACCGCCTCTAAGAGCCATTTGACGACCGGCGAATTGATACCCACCCGGTAGAGCGTCTGTTTAATTGCCAGTACTTGTGGGTCTTGAGCCGCCGCACGAATAAACTCAACTACCGAATTGAAGCTATCGTAGGGATGATGCATCAGCAAATCACGCTGTTGAATGATCGCAAAGAGATCATATCCCTGGCGTAGCGGTAGTAGGGTATGCGGTACAAACGGTGGATCCTTCAGATCTGGACGTTCCAAATTGTGTAATTCCATCACATCACCCAGGCCAAGAGGACCATCTATGATTGTCAGATCATTTGCAGTGATCTCCAGATTGTCGAGGAGGAGACTGCGAATACGGGGCGGCATGGAGGGATGAACCGCCAGGTCAACAACTAAGCCGAAGCGCCGCTCGCGTACCTCTTGTTCAATATATTCAAGCAGGTCAGAAGCTTCATCTTCTTGTAATTCGATATCTGCGTCCCGCAGCACGCGGAATGGATAGGATTCCAATACATCAAAGCCTGGAAAGAGCATGCTCAAGTGGGCAGCAATGACCCGTTCGATCCACACAAATACAAGCATCTCCTGCTTATCTCCTGCGACGGGGACAGGAACAAGACGCGGTAGCGTAGGCGGTACCTTCACTCGAGCGAAGCGTTCTCCTTGCAGCGCATCGGCAATCACTACCGCCAGGTTCAGGCTACGATTGGAGATAAATGGGAAAGGATGTCCTGGATCAAATGCCAGTGGTGTCAATACGGGAAAAATCTCGCGTTCAAAATATGCCAGTATCGCCTCACGCTGCTGCTCATCCAGTTGCTCATAGTTCAGAATATGAATTTCCTGTTCTGCGAGCAGTGGCACGAGTTCATTACGCCAGTAATTGTGTACCTCCTGGATGAGTGGAGCCAGGTGCTGGCGTACAGCAACCAACTGCTGTTCTGCCGTTAGTCCATCTGGGCTGGGTAGGTTCACATGCGCGGCAATCTGGTCTTTGAGGCCAGCCAGGCGAATCATAAAGAACTCGTCGAGATTGGTGTCAAAGATAGAGATGAACTTGACACGTTCTAGCAGTGGATGGCGGCTATCCTGTGCCTCTTCAAAGACGCGGCGATTAAACTCAATCCAACTTGATTCCCGATTGATATACAGATCAGGTCGCTCTAACTCTGAGGGAGAAGGTGTAGATATCGGATTATGTTGCATAACGTAGTCTATCTCATGGCCTCTAGAATGCTTTTCCCATTCTATCACCCCACGGGAGAACAGTGCAATCGATTCCGCGAACCTCCCTTGTGGTCTCCATCCCTAACACGTTTTTCATAAGCGGGAAGTTACACGAACCTGGGCACCCCACAAGCTCTCTTCCAGCCACTTTTTTGCTTGAGGACTCGCGACCATCGGGTCGCTCGCAAATAAAACGTACGGCATGGGCTGTTCGTGGCTCCGCCACGAACAGCCCATGCCGTACAAAAAGAGCGGGATACAAACAATAGCCCGAAGGTCGCATTCAAGGAAATCGTCTTGACAGTGGCTATGCTGCTGATGTATCATCACTCAAGTGGGATATTGTCCTCCTTTATTGGAAATTACGGGCGGTTGCTGAAATTGGTAGACAGGGCGGACTTAGGATCCGTTGGCTTAAAACGCCGTGAGAGTTCGAGTCTCTCACCGCCCATTTTTAGAACTGCACCCGTCATGCGGGAGTGGCTCAGTGGTAGAGCATCTCCTTGCCAAGGAGAAAGTCGCGGGTTCGATCCCCGTCTCCCGCTCCAAGCTCACCTGTAAGGGTACCCAACAATTGAAGTTTCGTTAGCGGAGGAAATGTGAAGGTCTCAGTCGAAAAGTTGCCAACTAGTGAGGCCGTCCTTGAAGTAGAGCTGACCTGGGACGAAGTGGAAAAAGCCTCAGACAAGGTGTACCGCAAGCTGGTACAAAAAACCGATGTGCCCGGCTTTCGCCGAGGTAAGGCTCCTCGCTCATTATTGGAACGGAGACTCGGAAAAGAATATATCTACCAGGAAGGGCTAGATGAACTGATTGCCGAGGCCTATCGTAGTGCTGTCAAGGAGCATGAACTCACCCCAGTCGCTAAGCCAGAACTGGACACACCAGTTTTTGAAATGGGTCAGCCCTATCACTTCAGCCTCAAGGTGCCTATCCTCACTCCTGTCGTGTTGTACGACTACCGCTCCTTCCATTTTGAACGGGAAGAAGTTCAGGTTACCTCCGAGGAGGTCGAGCAGGAGCTTGAAAGCTTACGTCAGCAACAGGCAGCATGGCAAGTTGTCGAGCGCCCTGCAGCACTGGATGACCGTGTGACTGTCGATTTGCAGCTTTCTGTCGAGGGTGAGACTATCTCTGATCTGAAAGACAACCCCTTTGAACTCGCTGCTGAGCGCCATGGCATGTTTGTTGGCATAGATGAGCAGATTGTAGGTATGCAGGCCGGGGAAAGCAAAACCTTTACCACGACTCTTCCAATTGACTATCTCAATGAAAAGTTGGCGGGAAAAGAAGCCAATTATGTAGTAACTCTGCACAAGGTAGAAGCTAAAGAAGTTCCTGAGCTTGATGATGCCTTTGCTGAGAAGGTCAGCAATTCAACACTGGAGGACCTGCGCAAGTCAATCAGCGACCGGCTCCTTGAGAGCAAGCAACGGAGAGCAAACGATGAACTGCATGAAAAGGTCGTCAATACGGTCATTGAACAGTCACAGATTGCAGTTCATCCCAAGCTGATTGAGGAAGAAGCCGAAGGCATGCTGCACCGCTTCTCGCAGATTCTGGGGCGGCAGCACCTCTCGCTGGATCAGTACTTAAAGATGGTACGAAAAACACGCGAAGAGTATCTGAAAGAAATGGAGCCTGATGCCGAAAAGCAGGTAAAACGCCAACTTATGCTGGATGCAGTAGCCGATAAAGAGAACATTGAGGTTACTGATCAAGAACTAGACGCGCTCTTCGATCTCTATGCACAGATAGGACAAAATGTCCAGCGTACAGATGCACAGATTCGTGCTCTCCGGGCAGGTTTACGCCGAGAAAAGGCTCTCTCCCGTTTAATAGAGTTGACAACTGATTCTGATACCGATACCGAAAGCACTGAATCTGAAGCACCAACCGACACTGTCGAAGCGAATACCGAGAGCGAGAGTATTGAGGTTCAGGAGCCAACATAAGCGGGGTTATTAGGGGCCCGGTTCCCTTGCAGCCCCTATGCGGGGTGTGGGGTGTCCCCGCTCTCCCCTCTTCCCCCCGAAGGAGGGGGATAACAATTGATAAGGTACAATAGATATGTAACATCAGGTGTGACTCGCTAGCGGGTATTCTGAAATAATTGAGCACCCCTACGAGGAAAGGTGACAGACGTGGCAAACTCGAAAAATATCCGTACAACTTACCGCTGCTCATTTTGCGGGAAAAGTCAGGACCAGGTACAACGGCTCATCGCCGGACCGGGCGGTGTCTACATCTGTGATGAATGTATCGACCTCTGTCGAGAAATCATCGAAGAAGAGCAGGCCACCACCACTAAGCCGCGTCTGCCTTCTGGCAGGATGCCAACCCCCAAGAAAATTTATGAGCAACTCAGTCAATACGTGATTGGACAGGAGCGAGCCAAGAAGTCTCTGGCAGTGGCCGTATACAATCACTACAAGCGTATTGGCGCGGGGATGCAAATCGACGAGGTCGAACTGGGGAAGAGCAATATCCTCCTGATTGGCCCCACCGGCTGTGGCAAAACCTTATTGGCGCAGACACTGGCCAAAATACTCGACGTGCCCTTCTGCATTGCCGATGCAACTGCACTCACGGAAGCGGGCTATGTCGGTGAGGATGTCGAGAACATTCTATTGCGTCTGATTCAGACCGCCGACTTCGATGTGGCGCGTGCCGAGCGAGGCATCGTCTATATTGACGAAATTGACAAGATTGCACGCAAATCGGATAACCCCTCTATCACTCGCGATGTCTCGGGGGAAGGCGTGCAACAGGCCTTGCTCAAGATCATCGAAGGTACCATTGCCAATGTGCCCCCGCAGGGTGGGCGCAAACATCCCCACCAGGATTTCATCCAGATTAACACAGCCAATATCTTGTTTATCTGTGGTGGCGCTTTCGAAGGCTTAGATAAGATCGTCGAGCAACGTCTGGGCAGCAACAAGACGATGGGCTTCAGAGCAGTCACTGTTACCAATACCTCGACGATCACATCCGTATTGACACAACTGATCCCTGACGATCTCCTCAAGTACGGGTTGATACCCGAGTTTGTGGGGCGTCTTCCGGTCGCTGTCTCTTTGGATAGTCTCGATAAACAGGCCTTGATCCGTATCTTGACCGAGCCTAAAAATGCAATCATCAAACAGTATCAGAAGTTTTTACAGCTTGATCGGGTCGAATTAGTCTTTACCAACGATGCGCTTGATGCCGCTGCCGAAGGCGCACTCAAGCAAAAGACGGGAGCTAGAGGCCTGCGTAGTATCATTGAGGATGTGCTCCTCGATGTAATGTATGAGATCCCATCGCGCGCAGACGTGAGAAGGGTGGTTATCACCGGAGATGTGATAAATGCGCGTAACAAGCCTTTACTTGAGACGCGCACTAGCCGAACAACAGCATATCCTGAAGATGAGTCTGCTTAGGGCAGACTCATTAGATTTTATTCGTATTTATCTATCTCTTGAAAGGAAACAGGCGGGAACTCGTGAGTACACAAGAACGCCAGGAACTGTCTCAGGAGACCAACGAAACCTATCCTCTTGTGGCGTTAAAAAACATGGTCGTATTTCCGCGCACCCGCATGACGCTGGCAATTGCGCGTGAGAAATCCATGCGAGCTATCGAAGAAGCGATGATGCGCCCAGACCGTGCGCTCATCGCCGCATCTCAGCGCGACCCCGATATTGATGATCCCCAGCCCAAAGATATTTATCCCATTGGTGCTATGGTTGAAATCACGACGATGCATCGACAGCCAGATGGCAGCCTCCAGGTGTTGTTAAGCGGCCTGCGCCGTATACAGATTGAGGAATACCTCGACCTTGAACCATTCATGCGTGTTAGTGTGAAAGCGCCACCAGAACCGCAGACCCGTGGAGCGCAAGCCGACGCTCTGGTGCGCCATGCCACCAATCTCTTTGAGCATTACGCACAACTGAACCGCCGTTTCTCAGTGGAGGATATTAACTCGATTATCGCCCTCAAGACGCCCGCACGGCTTTCGGACATGCTCGCCGCACACCTCGTTACTGATGCTCAGCAGCAGCAGGATCTCCTGGAAACGCTCGATCCGCTGGAGCGCCTGGAGAAAATCTGCGTGATTATGGGCAATGAGATTGAGATCCTTGAATTGGAATCGACTATCCGCAGCCGCGTGCGTTCGCAGGTAGACCGTACCCAGAAGGAGTTTTACCTGCGCGAGCAACTGCGTGCGATCCAGGAAGAACTGGGGATAGAAACATCTACCGAGGTAGATGAATTACGCGCAAAGCTGAATGAAAAGTCGCTGCCATCCGAGATCGCAACGAAGTTGCGTAAAGAAATTGAGCGCCTGGAGCGAACGCCGCCCCAGTCCGCCGAGATAGTGGTGCTCCGTTCATACATTGATTGGGTGTTGGCCCTACCCTGGCACGAACGGAGCGAGGATAGCTTTGACATTGAATTTACGCGCCGCGTCCTGGAAGAAGATCATTACGGACTGGAAGGGATCAAGGAGCGCATTATCGAGTTTCTGGCGGTGCGCCAATTGCGTCAGCAACAGGCCCTTCGTGGTGGACAAAGCAACAAAGAAAGCCAGGGACAAATTCTCTGCTTCATCGGTCCTCCCGGTGTTGGCAAAACCTCTCTGGGCCGTTCGATAGCACGAGCACTAGGGCGCAAGTTTGCACGCATCTCATTAGGTGGTGTACATGACGAGGCCGAAATTCGCGGGCATCGCCGCACCTACGTCGGTGCGCTACCAGGGCGTATTATTCAGTCTATGAAGACTGTAGGCGTACGCAATCCGGTGTTCTTGCTCGACGAAATCGACAAGCTCTCTGCAGAGTATCGAGGCGACCCTGCTGCCGCTCTACTAGAAGTACTTGATCCTGAGCAGAACAGTCTCTTTACCGATCACTACCTGGAGGTTCCCTACGATCTTTCGGAAGTCTTCTTTATCTGCACAGGAAATGTAAAATATCAGATTCCGCGTGCGCTAGCCGACCGCATGGATATCATCGACCTGCCCGGCTACATACTTGATGAGAAAATCAACATCGGTCTGCGTCATCTCTTACCAAAGGTATTGACCGAACATGGCCTCGTACCAGAGCAGTTGAAGATCCCACAGCCGGTTATGCAACGTATCGTTACCGACTATACGCGTGAAGCGGGTGTACGCAACCTGGAGCGCCAACTGGCAACGATTTGCCGCAAAGCTGCTCGGCGCATCATCGAGAAACCAAAGACACGCCTGCGACTCACACTCAACAGCCTGGAGCAGTATTTAGGCGCACCTCATTACACCAATATGCCGCGCAGCCACAGCATGCAGGTCGGCGTGGTAACGGGCCTGGCCTGGACTGAAAATGGCGGTATCCTGCTGCCCGTAGAGGTGGTCACCATGGCTGGGAAAGGCGATGTGCAAGTCACGGGCCAACTGGGCGACGTTATGCGCGAATCTGCGATGGCTGCACACTCGTATATTCGCTCACGCGCTCACGAACTAGAGATTGATCCAAACTTTCAAGATATCACCGATCTGCACATCAACCTGCCAGAAATGGCTATTCCTAAAGATGGCCCATCTGCCGGTATCACCATCGCTACCGCTGTGATTTCAGCCCTCACAAAGCGCCCTGTACGTGGTGATATTGCTATGACTGGCGAAATCACTCTACGTGGACGTATCCTGGGTGTTGGTGGACTGAAAGAGAAAGTACTGGCAGCACACCAGGCGGGCATCCACCATCTTCTGATCCCGTCAGAGAACAAGAAGGATCTGGCCGAAATCCCGGCCAAAATTCGTCAGACTATCCAATTTACCCTTGTAGATACCATGGACCAGGTCATCCAGGTTGCATTGCTCAATGCCCCTGTCTCTTCGCCCGACAGCCAGGAGGATAGCGAGAACGAGCAGATGCTGCCCGAACCGCGCCAATTACACCTGGACGAGCGTATACCTGTTATTCGCGATCAAACCCTGCGTCGCACTGGAACGCCTGCTAATGAAAAGTCTGAGGATGATACAAAGGAGCACGACTCATCATCGTTAATCATTCCCCCGACGGATCCCATCACAGGCAATTCCTATCCACAAGCACAGGCGCAGGATTCCGAGAATTCCTGATAGGAATGCCAATGAGCAAAAAGAACAAGCACCGACGTTTTTACAATAGCGGATTATAGCGGGGTTCATCGGGGCAATAGCCCTATACAGGGTGTGGAATGACCCCACATTCTACATCCTTTAGAGTGACAGATTATAGCGGGGTTCATCGGGGCGGCAGCCCCTATGCGGGGTGTGGGGTACGTCGGGCATAGACCGAATTGGACACACTTCCCCTTTTTTCCAATTTCACCCGGAAGGATGGAGAACTGCAGTAACCTAACAGTTCACAAAGCCAACCTTTCGGAGTATACTACGTATATATACTGTGGTTACGAGACCTACACCCGGCCAGAGGCATCGAAACTTTTGCCACAGTGGTCTTATATTCGCAAGAAAGAGGAACACACTTATGAGTTGGAATCCTAACCAGGGTCAAGACCCCAATCAACCAGGCCAGTATGGTGGTTATACTCCACCACAGCAGCCACCACAGCAGCCACCACAGCAGCCAACGGACCCCTACAGCAGTCCGCAAAGCGGCTACGAGCAGCAAGGCTATCAGCAGAGCCAATATGGCCAGCCACAATACGGCCAACCCGGCTACCAACAGCCGCCGTACGGTGCGGCAGGAGCAGCCAGCCCGCTTGGCCCCACTTCGATGGGTATGCAGGCCAATGTCGCCGCCGGTCTCAGCTACCTGGTTGGCTGGGTCACAGGGCTCATCTTCTTCTTCGTAGAGAAGCAAAATCGCTTCGTGCGCTTCCACGCCATGCAGTCTATCATCTTCTTTGGTGGCCTCAGCGTGGTGAGCATTGTTCTCACTATTGTTACGAACCTCGGCATTCCTATCATAGACCTCTTTGCCCTTTGCATCAACAGCTTGTTAGGCATCGTGGGACTGGTCGGCTGGATCGTCCTGCTGATTAACGGCTTCCAGGGCAAGTACTTCAAGTTGCCGGTCATTGGCGACTATGCCGAGAGATACGCCAACCAGGGCATCCCAGGCATGTAAGCCAGATGATAACTCCCTGAAAGAGGGCATAATGAATCGGGCACCTCGTGCTAAATCCTGCAGACGGAATAACTGCACGCAGTGTCCGATTCATTGCGCTCTTCAACTTGCGGGATGGCTCTCTCCCTGACCCTTTTTGCTCAAGAACTCGCGACCTTTGGGTCGCTCGCACATACTTATGTTGCGTTGGGAGTTGGTGGCTGCGCCACCAACTCCCAACGCAACATAAAAAAGATCTGAGGCCCGCTTGCGGGCCGAGGAGTGCGAAGACCTCCAACTTTTCAGGGTTCATCTCGTAGTAACTAATAGCTGAAAGCAGAAATCCTATTACGAACGTGAACTCATCGTTCACAAAAGAGGAGCACTCCTATGGCACAAGACCCCAATCAGCAGAGCCAATATAGCACCGGCTACGGCGGTTACACCCCGCAGCCGAACGACCCCTCGCGTAGTCAACAGGCTGGTCAGCAATCCTTCTACGATCCACAGGCCGGGCAACAATCCTCCTATGGTCAACAACAACAGCAGCAACAACAACAGCAGTTTAGCAGCACCTATCAACCACCGCGTAGCGCAACCAGGGGAACAACTGCCGATGATCCCACCACAACACGTATGAATGCCAGAACCGCCGCACTCCTGAGCTACCTATTGTGGTGGTTCAGCGGGCTGATCTTCTTCGTGATAGAGAGAAAGAACCGCTTCGTGCGCTTCCACGCTGCCCAGTCATTTATCTTTTTTGGCACCGTCTCCATACTGTACGGCATTCTCAAACTCATCAGTCTTATCCCCATCCTGGGTTTCCTCTTGAGTCCCTTTCTCACCTGTGCCACCCTAATCATCGTCATCCCAGCAGTCCTCATCTGGCTCTTCCTCATGCTCCAGGCCTACCGAGGTGTCACCGTTCGCCTCCCCTTCGTGAGCGAATACGCCGAGAGACTCATCAGAAAGCGGGGTTCTTAGGGGCTGCCGCCCCTAAGCGGGGTGCGGGGTGACCCGCTTATTTTAATTGCTCTCTATCCCCACCTATGCTATACTGCCCTGGAAAACGAGAAGTGAGAAGGGAGCCTTCATGACAGAAGACATCTCGCACATGCAAAACCCATTTATCATAGGAGAGCGCATCTATCTGCGACCGCTGGAGCCAGCGCAGGACAATCACCTCTATTCAACGTGGATGAACAATGAAGAGATTCGCCGCTATTTCTCCATCTACCCCACCAGCGACACGCGTGGCAAAGAGCGCCTGGAACTCCTCTACAAAGATGGCAAGCATATTATCTTTGGCGTTGTCCTTAAGAGCGACAACCGCCTGATCGGCCTCGTCGGCCTCAAAGATATCAATAATGTCAACCAGAGTGCGGAGTTCTACGTCATTATTGGCGACCGTTCAGCATGGGGCAAAGGCTATGGAACCGAGGCAACAAAGCTGATGTTCCGCTACGGTTTTATGGAACTGAACCTGAACCGCATCCAGACCCAGGATATGGAAGAGAACGTCGGCGGATGGCGTGCCGACGAGAAGGCTCTACAGCATACTGCGAAGCGAATTTCTGGAGAATCAATGATTGTAATATGACCATTACCATTCAAGAAATCACCGACCGTGAGCAGTGGAACGGGTTTTTAACGAGCCAGCCGCGTGGACATCTGTTGCAATCCTACGAATGGGGCGAATTGAACCAATACCTGGGCGGGCGCATCTATCGCCTCGGTGCCCTCGAAAATGGTTATATGCTTGGAGCCATGCTGCTATCAGTATCACCTGTACCCTTGCCAGTGCATATACCAGGGCTACGTTTCAATTGGCTCTACTGTGTCCGTGGCCCTACCGTAGAACATCCCGACTCGCCCGTACTCGCCGCTCTCATCGAACATGCGCATAGGCTGGCAGGGCGAGA
>WNGL01009412.1_pt1 | contig 13120 bp, 11 predicted proteins | sample 5400591 | NCBI WGS metagenome assembly WNGL01 (sample SAMN13153377, study PRJNA577476) | soil metagenome | isolation source: 80 cm soil or saprolite under Garry oak tree replicate 1 | place: USA:California | collected 2016-06-15
TTCATATTGAGTAGCGTTTAGCGTATAGTTTAATTTTAGTTTAATTTTCTTCTAAACGCTAGACCCTCCTAGATGCTAATTAGGCCTTGTCAGTAACTTTATATTCTAACCGTTTGCCAAGCATTAATTGTGTGTGTGATATGAGTGCAGGTAGTGCGGAAAGAAAAAAGCCTACAATTGGCATGAGGAGAAACTCAAAAGGAAAAAGTATTTTTCGATACATCGGCAAATGTTGATTTGAGGGACGGTTTTTGTAATCAATAAAAAGCATTGCCAAAAGAGCAACCAACGCTATACTCAAAATAGATCCGGCAAGCTGTGGCAAACTAAAGCCAAGGGTTGTCCGTGAGTATACCGGATTGATAACTGCCATAACGTTGGCTGCAATGGTAATGATAAACCAATACGATGGCCAGAGAATATGATCCCACAAGACATTGAGTGTGAGATTGGTCTTTCTAAAAAAAGGCACACCCGGGACTGTCAGCCACCATTTGATAAAAAGCGGATTATCAGATACTCCCCAGGACCAGCGTCGTTCCTGATGATATTTATTTTTGAGACTATTGATATACCCATTTGATAAAGCAGCATCCATGGAAGTTCTGAGAAAAATTGGCTCTACCCAAATATTACCCTTTTTGTGGTAAAACGCTTTGAAGAAGATCCGGTAATCTTCCGGAATGACATCAACATCCCAAAAGTCAACTTCTTTAATCAATTTCATAGAAAGTGTATACGTGGCATGGGTGAGGAGTCTATCTGGCTGAACCAGTAGTGCCATGCGGTAGAGATTGCCAAAAAATGAGGTAATACGTGTTGGCGCGGGTACTTCCCAAATATTGTTATGGAAGACTATTGCCGATTGCCAGAATTTATTGTATCGCTTTGGATCGGTCAAAAATTTATAACTCAGGTAGGCAAAAAATTGTTTGTCAAAAATAGAATCGGCATCAACGGATGAGACAGTTGCATAATTAATATCCAGAGGTCCTTTTTCAAAAAGTTTTTGATAGGCAATACGTCCGGCATATGCTTCATTGGATGATTTTCCTTTCACTTCTCCCGGCACATCAGGATGATAGGTGGCAAAGATATCCCCGAAGATACTTTTGTATTCTTTAATTAACGTATCTCCCCGCTGGTTGGCTTCTGTTTCTCGTTGTTCCATCGCAAGGACAATATGCAGTTGCTTGGCAGGAAAGGTTTGCTGGGCCAAGACATCAAGAGTTTTGCGAAGCTTTTCTACCGACTCTTTATAGTTAAGAACGATCAGAATATGATGCATCTCCTTACTGTGCGGATGTGTTTTGACTTTTGCATACCAGTCATCGCGTTCTGCGAGTATGATTTTGCGAAGGGCAATCGTTGCTGTGGCAACAAGAGCAAATGATTTATAGAGCCAATAGACATCAAAAAAGAGGATAAAGTATGCCAGCGCTGTCGGAATAAGAAGGGAGCCCCAAAAAGGAGAGAGAATCAACATCCACGCAACAAAACCAGGGAAAAACTCCAAAAGTCTTCTGGTTTTGACAGGATAGCGAGAGAACAGATTTTCGAAAAATGATGTCATAGTGTAAATTCAAATTTAAGTTTTTAACTTGGTAAACATAGTATAGACATTTTTGTCTGTCTGTTCCACGAGTTCCTCATAGGAGACGCCAATACATTCTGCAATGAAGCGTGCAGTAAGTGTAACATATTTCGGTTCATTACGTTTTCCGCGATGCGGAATCGGAGTAAGATACGGAGCATCTGTTTCAATGACAATCCGATCAAGCGGTGTGAGTTTGGCAAGCTCCGGCAGGGCAACCGTGTACTATTACCATCAAATCCGATTGAAAAACCTAGGTTTAATGCATCTATTAATACCTCTTTGGAGCCGGCAAAACAATGAAACATACCTGGATTATTGAGTAGTAAGTGTTTATTTTGTTTGAGAACCGCTATGACGTCTTCTCCTGCTTGACGATTATGGATTTGCAGAGGGAGTTTGGCTTTATGAGCAAGTTCGATTTGAGCAACGAATATTTCTCTTTGTAACTTTGGCTCAACAATACCGTTTGATTGATAGGAATAGTAATCCATGCCGATTTCCCCAATTGCGAGTACCTTTGGATGTTTTGTGTGCTTTTCCAATTCATGAAGCCAGTAGTCAGGATCGACATTGTGAGGTTCCTGCTTAACATCCGCTACTCCTTCTGATGCTTCGACTACTTCCGGATGGTGTTGGATTTTATCTGCGTGATGCGGATGCACGCCCACGATTGCATACAGATTGTCATATTTTTGTGCAAAATCTACTGCACTACGGCTTGAAGAAAGCTGCGTGCCGGTATTGATAATCGCAGTTACGTCATTTGCAAATGCATCTTTAATAACTGCATCATAATCATTTTCAAACGCTTTAAATTGGAGATGACAATGGGCATCGATCATAGAAGTTTAAAGATCAAAATTTTCAGACCAATCTTGAGAATAATGGTTTTTGGCTTTTTATTGTGGGTCCTTTGAATTGGTCAAGGATTTTTTGGGAGGTCTCGGGCATAAAGGGGACGATTTGCCTAGCTAATGCTCTTAGCCAGTCAATTTCTTCCTGCAAAACGGTTTTTAATTTATTGTCATTATCTTTAATTGTCCATGGCTTAAAGTGGTCTATGTGTTGATCAATTGATGACAAACGGTTAAACCAGAGATTTTGCAGAATATCATTAAATCGAAATTCTTCAAAAGCTTGTTCTAGCTCTTTGGTATAGAGCTCTTTGAGCGGTTTTTCTACCGCAAAACTCAGACCGGAATTCTCTGCAAGCTTGGCAACTCTGGCAACTGCATTGCCCAGCCCATTGGCAAGGTCTGCATTGTAAGCGATTCTAAATTTTTCTTCTGAAAAATCACCATCGGAGAAGGGAGAAAAATAACGCAGGAAGTAAAAGCGCAAGGAGTCAGCGCCATATTTATTGATTAATGCTATTGGATCAATGACATTGCCGAGAGTTTTGGACATTTTTTGTCCGTTTACCGTGAAGTATTCATGGACAAAAAGTTTTTTGGGTAACGCAAGTCCAGCTGACAGCAAAAATGCAGGCCAATAGATAGCATGAAATCTTATGATGCCTTTACCAATGACATGGACATCTGCCGGCCACCATTTTTTGTATTCGTCTTCATTCCAGCCAAATCCAACACCGCTTTGATAAATATTAAGTGCATCAAACCATACATACATTCGCTGTGTGTTATCTCCGGGCACAGGGACGCCCCAGTTCTTCGCACGCTGATTGCTTCGTGAGATACTGATATCTTCAAGACCGTTTTTGACAAATGAGAGTACTTCATTGCGTCTGAAATCAGGAACAACCTCGAGTTTGTTTGACTCGATCAGCTCAAGGATTTTTTTTGTGTAATTGGAGAGTTTGAAAAAGTAATTTTCTTCCTCCACTTCTTCAAGCGGTTTGCCAGGATGCTCATAACATTCACCGTTTTTGTCTAACTCATCGCGGGTATAAAAAAGTTCACAACCGACACAGTAGAGTCCTTTATATTTCTTTTTATAAATATCACCATTCTCTTCACACAATTTCCATAATTTTTGTGACGCAGGATAATGATGTGTCTGGTTGCTTCCTTTTTGGAAAATGTCAAAGTGGACGTTGAGTTGTTTGGCGAGATTTGAGAAGAGATTGGTGTTATTGTCAACAAATTCCTGAACCGGGGTTTTTTCTTTTTCCGCTGCCTGTACGTTTTTTAGTGCATTTTCGTCTCCACCGGAAAGAAGCCGGGTTTCAAATCCTTTTACTTTATGATAACGCGCGACCACATCTGCCTGCACAAATTCAAGTGCATGACCGATATGTGGTTTTGCATTAACATAAGGAATTGCTGCTGTGATGTAGAATTTTGCCATAAGTATTGGTAAATTGTAGCACAAATTATTATTTATTACCTCTGCTGGAAACAAACATCTCAAGGGAGAAGAAAAGGGCGAGCAACAAAATGAGAAAGAAAGGATGCGTGAGATGGGTGAGCCGAAAAAGAAGATAAATAATGACGAATCCTGCAATCAATATGCCGTGTGTTTTACTATTGAAAAGATATGAGCCGATTGAAAAAAGAACTATTGTGACAAGAACAAAAAAAAGAATGAGAGGGGAGATTTGGGTAAATTTATCTAAAGTGAGGCTACTATTTGGTGGGAAGAAATAGATGAGCGATGCGAGAGTTAATAAGCTGATAACACCAATGATGAGTAGGGAAAGCGGCCTCCGGCGTGATCTCATAGGCTAGGGGCAAGTACTACTTGCAGGGAAACACTGTTGAATCTTACTACAGTATTGAAGTCCAGCGCTAGTACAATACTGAGCAGTAACAGTACCATTTGGTCCAGTAAATCCGGGTATGTGCAATATATCAAATCCAATTAGCTGCAAAAAGACAAAAGAGAAGATAAGGAAGATAAGCCCGACAATTGCCGCGATGAGCTGGTCTCTTCCATTCTGCAATTGTTCAGGTTTGCCTTGTGCAGTCATCAGTTGATATCCTGCTTTTATGATGAGAAGAAGAGCGATACCTCCCGAAACGCTGAGAAGCACGGCAAAGATTTTTTGAATAAATCCAGCTGGGTCGGTTGGAAAACCACCATTAGTTGTGTTGAAAGGTGAGTTGAAAGTTAAACATACACCATTTGGGCTCCATTGTTTACAGGGAGGTGACGGAGGTGGAGGAATATGTGTAGGTTCTTGGGGTTGCTGTGGCTGTTGACAAGTATAATGGCAAGCAGCACCACCAATGCTGCCGCAGTTAGACGGATCAGTTGTACTTTTGAGACATTGATAGCCTTTAGAAGTATCACAGGTAGAGTTATTTGGGTTACAGGTGCCGCTCGTTTTATTCTTTTGTTGGCAAGTATAATGGCAAGCAGCACCACCAATGCTGCCGCAGTTAGACGGATCAGTTGCGCTTTGGAGACAGGCAAAACCCTTGGAGGTATCACATAAGGAGTTATTTGGGTTACAGGTGCCGCTCGTTTTTTTCTGTAGTTGACAGGAGAAGTTACATGCAGAGCCACCGATGCTGCCACAGTTAGACGGATCAGTTGCATTTTTGAGACAGGCAAAACCCTTGGAGGCATCACACAAGGAGTTATTTGGGTTACAGGAACCGCTCGTTTTATTTTTTTGTTGACAGGAGAAGTTGCATGTAGGAGCACCAATGCTGCCACAGTTAGACGGATCGTTTGGGCTTTTGAGACAGGCAAAACCTGTTTTTGCGTCGCAGGTATTACTATTATTCGGATCACATGTACCACTTTTTTGCTTTGCTAGCTGGCAAGCATAGGTACATTGTGCCACTCCAATAGCGCCGGGTGCGTTACTGCAATTTTGATTGGCTGGAGATAGAGCACAGGTATATCCTGTGTTAGTATTGCAGATACTTGCTTGCGGTTTACAGGGACCACTAGTAGCTGTTTTTGCTGTGCAAACACCGGTATTACATGATCCTTGTATTCCGCACGTTTTATTATCAGGAACACAGACTAATGTATTTTTACCACATCCTTGCGCAAGGAAACAATTTTGACCTGCATTGAGTGCATAGGCAGTATTGTGTTTTGCGCTAAATACAAAAAAAGAAATCAGAAGAAAACCAAAAATAGTGAAGGGGAGAAAATACTTTTTCACATACTCAGCATGGCAAAAAAAAAGGGCAAATGCAAGAGAGTACTTTATAATTGAAATAAAAAATATTGTATCCTTGACAAGGACTAGCACTCGTGTTATATTATTGCTAATCCGATTTGCTCAGCGGATTAAGAGTTCGAACAGTTATGCATAACTTAACGCAGCGGCAAGTAGAGATTCTTCGAAGCGTTATCGAAGAATATATCGAGACTGCCGAACCTGTTGGATCGGAGACAATTGAGAAAAAGCACAATTTAAGTGCAAGTCCGGCGACGATCAGAAATGAGATGGTCAAGCTGTCGGATTATGGTTATCTCAAAAAACCGCATTCTTCAGCTGGACGTATCCCGACAGCTATGGGAATGAAATTCTATGTCCGGGAGCTCATGAAAGAAAAAGAACTTTCAACGGTTGAAGAAGTTGCCCTGAAAGAGAAAGTCTGGGATTACCGTGAGAGGATGCAGCGGTTTCTTAAAGAAGCGACACGCTCACTCGCTGAGAAAACCAATACACTTGCAGTTGCAACGACTGATGAGGGTGAAATGTATTGCTCAGGATATGCAAATATTCTTGAGATGCCGGAGTTCTTTGATATAGATGTCACCAAGACGCTGCTTGAAGCACTTGATGAATATGACAGTTTTGCAAGTATTTTTGCTGGCGCAAGTGATGATGAAGACATCCATGTGCTGATTGAAGATGAATTGGGAAGTCAGTTGCGCGGACCGTATGGTTTCATTTATACTGAATACTCAACGCCTCTGAATGTGAAGGGAAGAATTGGCGTTCTCGGGCCGGCGCGTTTGCATTATACATCAATTATCCCGACAGTTCGCTACTTTGCGGAATTGATTAATATCAGTGCAAAAGGGTGGTAATGTAATAATAAAATGAAAGAAAGAGACGATAAAAAAAGAAAAGAAAGTGAAAAGAAACAAGTCGAAGAAGTTATTAAAGAACTGGAAGCGTTAAAAAAGCAAGTTGAAGAATTTGAAAATAATTATCGAAGAGCACTTGCAGATTACCAGAATTTGCAAAAACGAGTTCAGGAAGAAAAGAGTGAGTGGATCCGCTCAGGCAATAAAGAATTGATCTTGAGAATTTTACCAGTTTTGGATACACTAATGTTAGCAAAGCAACATGTAAAGGATCAGGGATTACAGGTAAGCATTCAGCAGTTTCTGGATGTTTTGAAATCCGAAGGGGTAACAAAAATAGAAACAGTCGGACAGGAGTTTAATCCGCACCTGATGGAATGTATCACGACAGAAACAGGTGAAGAAAATATAGTAATCGATGAAATACGGGCCGGATATATGTTGTATGATAAAGTACTAAGGCCCGCACAAGTAATAGTAGGAAAAGGAAAGGAAAATAAAGTATGGGAAAAATAATTGGTATTGATTTAGGCACAACAAATTCATGTGTAGCTGTTATGGAGGGTGGAGCACCCAAAGTGATCCATTCTGCAGAAGGCCGCAACACAATTCCGTCAGTTGTTGATCCAAAGACACATGTCGTTGGTGATGTCGCAAAAAGACAGTTGGTTCTCAAGCCAAAAGAGACATGCTTTTCTATCAAGCGTCTCATGGGAAAGAAATTCAAAGATCCAACAGTTCAGGAAGATCTCAAATGGTTGCCATATACTATTAAATCAGGCCGTGATGATATGGCAGTTGTTGAAGTTGACGGCAAGACTTACACCCCACAGGAACTCAGTGCTATGATTCTCCAAAAAATTAAGGCTGACGCTGAATCTTATCTTGGCGATAAAGTCACCCAGGCTGTTATTACCGTTCCCGCATATTTTGATGATAGTGAGCGTCAAGCTACCAAACAGGCTGGTGAAATTGCCGGTTTGGAAGTTTTAAGAATCATCAACGAGCCGACTGCTGCAGCTCTTGCTTACGGTTTGGATAAGAAAAACGCGCACACGATTGCAGTTTATGACTTAGGTGGTGGAACATTTGATATCTCGATTCTTGAACTCGGCGAAGGCGTGTATGAAGTGAAATCTACCAATGGTGATACGCATCTGGGTGGGGATGATTTTGATAAGAAGATTATTGATTACATTGCTGATGAGTTTAAGAAAGAAAATAATGTTGACCTGCGAAAAGATCCTCAAGCACTTCAGCGTTTGAAAGAATCAGCAGAAAAAGCAAAGATTGAACTCTCAACCTCCCAAGAAGCACAGATTAATCAGCCGTTTATTACGCAAGGAAAAGACGGTCCACTGCATCTGACGATGACGTTGACTCGTTCCAAATTGGAGCAAATTGTTGATGAGTTGATCCAGAATTCACTCAAGCCTGTCGAAAAGGCTTTGAAAGACGCGAATAAAAAAGTAACGGATATTGATGAAGTTATCCTCGTTGGTGGTATGACTCGTATGCCAAAGATTGCTGAGACTGTTACCAAATTCTTTGGAAAAGAAGCAAATCGTTCAGTAAACCCTGATGAAGTCGTTGCAATTGGTGCAGCTGTCCAAGCAGGAGTTCTGGGTGGAGAAGTGAAGGACGTTTTGTTGTTGGATGTGACACCTTTGACTCTCGGTTTGGAAACGCTTGGTAGTGTTTCGACTCCTTTAATCAATCGTAACACGACAATTCCAACGTCCAAATCCCAAGTTTTCTCAACGGCAGCAGATAACCAGACCCAAGTTGAAATTAATGTTCTTCAAGGAGAACGCCCAATGGCAACAGATAACAAATCCTTGGGGAGATTTATTTTAGATGGCATTCCGCCGGCTCCACGCGGTGTTCCACAAGTTGAAGTGACCTTTGATATTGATGCAAGCGGCATTGTGAGTGTAAAAGCTAAAGACAAAGCATCCGGCAAAGAGCAAAGCATTAAGATCACCGGCTCAACTGGTCTTTCCAAAGACGAAGTTGAAAAGATGACTAAAGATGCGGAATTGCATGCGAAAGAAGATGAAGAAAAGAAAGATAAGATAGAAGCACGCAACCACGCTGACGCGCTCTTGTTCACTTCTGAAAAAGCTTTGAAAGACGGCGGAGATAAAGTGCCTGCGGATGTGAAGACCGAAGTTGAAGAAAAGATGAAAACGCTGAAAGACATTTTGGAAAGTGGCAGTAAAGAAGATATTGAAGCAAAGACCAAAGAACTGTCGGACAGTCTACAAAAAATTGGAGAAGCTGCATACCAGCAAGGACAGCAAGCACAGTCAGAGTCGGAGATCGAAAAGGAAGAAAAAGAAGGAAAGACTGAGGATAGTTCGGATGAAGAAAAGAAAGATAATAAAGACGATAAAGAAAAGCCTGTTGAGGGAGAAGTGGTAGAGTAAATTTAGTATATTAATTTGATTTATCAACCTCGGCATGTCCGAGGTTTTTTTGTAAAATACGATATGACACCAGTTGCAGAATTAGAAAGAGATTATGAATATGTACAAGGTGCTGATCCCTTAACCGTTGCTCAAAATGGAAGGGTGGGGGTTGGTGATCCTCATGTACATTTCACGGGAGACGTAATTGGTACACCAAAAAGCAAACTATTGGCAGCACAAAGCTTGGATATCGTCGCTGTAGCTGACCATGATCGGTTGAGTGGGCCTACAATAGAACGTAAACGCGATAACCTTGAATTATCTCTTGAGATAATAAGTGCTTCTGAAATTACCGCTGATAGCCTTGGGTCTGATCGAGGTCAACATAGTGGAAAGCATCTGCTCGTGTATAGACTGAAAAAATTGATACCATGTAAGACTACCTCAGGAAGATTAATTTCCCCTCAAGACCTCATAAAAGCAGCTCATGATCAAGGCGCTGTTGTTGCAGTTGCACACCCTGAACTCGGCGGCTTCTCTTATATAGCTGATGAAATTAGAGAAATGGCAGGTTGGGATGAGCCTCCTGATCTGATTGAAGTATTTAACGGCGGGGCAAGAAATGTAGATAGAAGCAGACTCGGTAGGGTATTGCGTGAGCATGTATCAGGGTTGGAAAAGAGAATCCCCGCATCAGGCTCCAATACGCAAGCGCGAACTATATTTGAAGAAGTAAAAGATAAGTTATTTCCTTTGGGAGGATCCGATGCTCATAACGCGCGCAACGTGAGAGATGTAGTAACAGGATTTGATCCTGAGATGGATTTTTTTGCTGCCATACGTGCAGGGAGAAGTTTTGTGATGAGAAGGAAAAAACCCAACAGACATACTATTAGCAATATCGTTGTAGGTACAATAAAAGGCAGGCAGTTAGAAAAAAGTCGTTTATTAGGACTTGCTGTTTAGCATGCACATGGGTTAGCAGAAATAGCTTTGATTTGCTATAATAATTGTATGGCAGATTCGAAAGATTATTATGATATTTTGGGAGTGGGAAAATCAGCGAGCGCTTCTGAAATAAAAAGCGCATACCGTAAATTGGCGCTGCAATATCATCCCGACCGCAATAAGACCAAAGAGGCAGAGGAAAAATTTAAAGAAGTTACCAAAGCCTACGAAGTCTTATCCAATGAAGAAAAAAGAAAGAGTTATGACCAATTCGGCCACAGCGCATTTGAACAAGGAGCAGGTCAGGGGCCTTTCGGCGGGGCTCAGGGTGGAGCCGGCGGGCCGTTTGGAGGGTTTGGTGGTCAGCAAAGTGGGGGACAATACGGTCCGTTTTCTTACTCATATTCTACCAACGGTGATGGGCAGGGTTTTGATTTCGGTGGCTTTTCAGACCCATTTGATATCTTTGAACAATTCTTTGGAGGAGCTGCTCGTCCGCGGCGTCCGGTGTATTCAATTACCATAAGTTTTCAAGATGCAGTAAACGGTACGGAAAAAGAAGTATCTATCGATGGGAAAAAGCAGAAATTAAAAATTCCAGCAGGTGTCGATCGTGGTTCTCGAATTCGGTTTGATCAGTATGACATCGTGGTAGATGTAGCGCCGGATAGTAAATTCGCTCGTGAAGGGTATGATATTATCACTGAAGAATCACTGTCTTATCCTGATGTTGCATTGGGTAAAGAAGTTTCTGTTGAAACCATTGACGGCGTCGTCAAAATCCGTGTTCCTGCAGGGACACAGCCCAATACTTTGATTAGATTGTCTGGACGGGGTGTCAAACGTATCCGTGGAGGCGGACGCGGTGATCATTATGTAAAAATAAAAGTCTCTATACCCAAAAAAGTAACAACTAAAGAAAAAGAACTTCTTGAAGCTTTGCAAAAAGAACAATCCGCTGATTCCTCGGATGAAAGAAAAAATAAAGGATGGTTTTAAGTCCGTTTCTGTGTATACTTAAGTAAACGGTATCAATGAAGTATTTAGATAAGTTCTCCAAACATCCATTATTAATTTTATTTATTTTCTATTTTATTTTTACTTTTATCAATTTAACGCTGTTGCCTATTTTTAACGACGAATCTATCTATCTTGACTGGGGTTGGTTATCGATCCATGTTCCAGGCAATGCATATATTTCTCTTACCGATGCCAAACAGCCACTTTTGATATGGATTTTTGGCATTTTTGCAACGATTTTCCCCGATCCGCTTTTTGCCGGAAGATTTGTCTCGGTTATTATCGGTTCACTGACACTCGCAGGTATCTATTCACTTTCAAAAAAATTACTTGATAAGCAGACCGCTTTTCTTTCATCACTTATCTATGCCATAACACCTATTTTTGTTTTTTATAATCGGCAGGCTCTTATGGAAGCGTCAGTTGCTTGTGTCGGCATTTGGTCGGGCAGTATGCTTCTAACGCTTTTGCAGAAACCGTCACTAAAAAGAGGAATACTGCTTGGCATTATTTTGGGTCTTGGGTTTTTTACTAAGTCCTCGACGCTTCTTTTTATTGTCTCTGCGACAATACTTGTTCTATTTTACCTATGGAGAGAAAAGAAAAAGCGGTTGTTCTCGTCTTTTCTTGTAACGCTTGTCAGTATTTTTATTGTTGATTTTATTCTTCTTATCAATCCTCTTTTCTGGCAAACATTTTCATCAAACAGCCGCTATGCCTATACGATTGGAGAGTTATTAATGTTTCCTTTTATCCCTTGGGCAGTCCATTTCTACGGTTTTCTGGAAATAGGGTTTGTTTATATTACACCATTTGTTTTCCTTGCGAGTTTGTGGGGAATATATCTATTGATTAAAAAAAGAGTAACCTATACCGTCGGAATCTTTTTCTATTTTATTTTTGCGTTACTTTTGGAAATTTTTACCGTAAAAGGACAGAGTCAGCGGTATCTTGTTGATTTTCTTCCGTTTCTTAGTATTCCGGCAGCATATGTGCTCGGGAATTTTTGGCAAGGGAGTAACGTGAAAAAAATATCTGTCGTTATCTCTCTTTTTATCCCATTTGCGCTTTCACTTATGATTCTTTTTGCGCCGGATGCATACATTGTCCAGTTGGCAAAGGTATCAAGTTATTCGGATACCTCGGATGTGTACGGGTATACGGCAGGATATAGTATTAACGAAACACTCCAATATATCAAAGAACATTCGGTGCCCAACAAACCCACGATTGTGTTTTTTGCTCTCTGGACCGGCAATCCCGAGAACGCCATGGATGTGTATTCCTTTAAGTCAGCAAATCTGTACCCGTTGCGGATTGATTCCCGGTTCTTTCCAAATTTAACAAGCTATCAATGTATGACGTCTGACTTTCCAACATATTTTGTTACAAGAGATGGCATCCGCGCGGGTTTGGATAATTATTTTTTTCTTAAGAAGACAATTCCGACCCATGATCCAGCGTATGCTATCAAAATTTATACGCCGTCGAAACACTGTCACGGCAAGACACTCTCCCTCTCGGATGTATACCTACAGCTTATCAATAAAGAAATGGAGATAAAGTTGGGATTGTAACATTGGTTGCGAGTTGCGGAATTAGCATCACTCTTAGTCGAATCAGAAGTGATTAGGAGAAGGAAAGGATGAGGTCCTTCAGAGAAGAATTTATAAAAAATTCTGCTATTATAGATCTGCTGCATGGAAGGATTACTAGACACATTAAATACAAAAGAGGGAGAAGACGTATTCTCGTTTGAAAACTATTTTGTTCCATTAACAAACACTAAGGCTATTACTTGGATTATTGTTATAGGTATTTTCATTTATGCAAACATGTTGTTTAACGGATTTGTATGGGATGATGTAACTTATTTTGTAAATAATATTGATTTCCAATCACTAAATTTTTATCAATTATTTGGTCCAAATATATTTAATATAACCAATCAATACAGACCAATTCCTGCCATATATTTTTTTACTCTTCACTCAATTTTTGGACAATCAACTTTTTTTTACCATGTAATTCAATTACTAATTCATATTACTCACTCATGTTACGCAATCACGTAACTAATTTCAGTTTTTGTAATTCCAGCATACTTGCTCTGAGTGCTTGAACAGAGAGTTTTGTCTTAAAAGCAAAATGATTCAGTTTTGTTTTCTTTTTTAAAAACTCAAGC
>WNGL01007144.1_pt1 | contig 13119 bp, 10 predicted proteins | sample 5400591 | NCBI WGS metagenome assembly WNGL01 (sample SAMN13153377, study PRJNA577476) | soil metagenome | isolation source: 80 cm soil or saprolite under Garry oak tree replicate 1 | place: USA:California | collected 2016-06-15
GGAAATATTCCGCCACCGTCAGCCCGGTCAGTGCCACCCGAAGACGCGCACCCGGAGGCTCGGTCATCTGACCGTAAATGAGCGCGGCCTTGGAGTGCTCCGGATCTCCCGGCTTGATCACGCCCGATTCCGACATCTCCAGCCACAAGTCGTTGCCTTCGCGCGTGCGCTCGCCTACGCCCGCAAACACAGAGAATCCTCCGTGTTGCTTGGCGACGTTGTTGATCAGTTCCATAATGACGACGGTTTTGCCCACGCCTGCGCCACCAAACAGTCCGATCTTCCCGCCCTTTAGGAAGGGCTGTATGAGGTCGATGACCTTCACACCCGTCTCGAACATCTCCGCCGTCGTGGCCTGCTCATCGAATAGCGGCGCCGGGCGATGGATGGGCATGCGTTGCTTGTGCTCGATCGGTCCCAGCTGGTCAACGGGTTCACCGATCACATTCATCACCCGTCCCAGCGTGCCGCGGCCCACCGGGACAGAGATGGGTCCGCCCTGGTCAATCGCTTTCATGCCGCGCACCATGCCATCAGTCGCCGACATGGCGATGCATCGCACGCGGCCTTCGCCCAGGTGCTGCTGCACTTCCAGAATGACGTTGATCGGGGACGGTACGGTGAAACCGTCACTGACGACCTTCACGGCCTCGTAAATCGGCGGCAGAGTTCCCTCAGCAAACTGCACGTCCACCGCGGGACCGGAGACTTGAATAACATGTCCAATGTTTTCTGGCATAAATTCAGCGTCTAGCTGCTAGCTCCTAGCTTTTCAAAGCGGCTCAGCATTCAGCCATCAGCCCTTAGGTTTCGCTCCAGCGCGGGAAATACCACGACCGGCTAAATGCTGCGTGCTCTACTCGTTACCCGCAACTCGATACTTCCTTACATCGCTGCCGCGCCGCTGACGATCTCGATGATCTCTTTCGTGATCTTCGCCTGCCGCGCCCGGTTCATCGCCAGCGTCAGCGAGTCAATCATGTCCGTGGCGTTGTTGGTGGCGGCGTCCATGGCGGTCATGCGGGCTGCATGCTCTGCCGCAACCGACTCCATCAGCGCGCGGAATATCTGGATGCCCACATATTTCGGCAGTAGCACCCGGAACAACTCTTCGGGCGGCTGCTCGTAGATGTAATCCACCTGCGATGTGCCGAATTGCCCACCCTCGTCCGCCAAAATCTCAGCTTTCCGCATGCCCACCCCAGCACTGACAGCGGCGGCTTTGGCCTTTTTCTTTTCTTCCTCCGACAGCTCTTCGGCCTGGCGCACCGCGGCTTCGCCAATCTGCTCAATGGGCAGAATCTGTTCCACCACCAGCCGCTGAGCGATTACCGACTTGAATTCGTTGAAGGCCACATAGACGGAGTCGATCTCTTGGCGTTCGTAACGCGCAATCACAGCTTCAGCCAGGCGGCGCGCCTGAGAAAACTCCACTTTCCCTAGAATGCCCACATGCTCGCCAGCGATCTGGATCGCTCCTGCCCGTTCTTCCCCTTGCCCTTCCGGCTCCAGCATCTCGTCTTCTTCGGCCAAGCTACGTGTCTGCACCGCTGCGACCGGATAGCGCCTTCGCAAGAAGTCGCGTCCTTTGCGACCCACGGCTTCAATGTCGATATTCTTGCCCGCTTTCGACTCCAGAAAGCGGCTCGCGGCTTTAATGATGTTGGCGTTGAACGCGCCTGCCAGACCCTTGTCACCAGTGACGACGATCAGCAAAATGTTGCTTTCCTCACGCTGCGCCAGCAGAGGATGCTTGGGTTCACCCGTCTTCGGGTCGTAAATTTCCACCCGAGACACCAGCGACTTCAACACATTCGTCAACATCTGCGCATAAGGGCGCGCCGCCAGCGCCCGATCCTGCGTCCGGCGCAGCTTCGCTGCCGAGACCATTTTCATGGCTTTGGTGATCTGCCGCGTGTTGACCACGCTGCGGATGCGACGCCGAATGTCGAGAATGTTTGCCATGGGAACCAGCTTTTGGCCATTCGCTGTTAGCCCTCAGCCTTTCGCGCCCCACCCTCCCATCGGTCAAAACCGAAGCACCGATGATCTTTCTTGTGGTGGTCTCTGCACCGGCTTTTGCTATCTCTCGTCGAAGATCGTTGCCAGTGTGTCGTATGGCACCCGACCCTCTTCCGGTTCAAGCCAAGAGCTAAAGGCTAAGAGCCTATTTCGCCACCGCTTGCCGCTCTGCTACGAACTGCTGCTTCGCTTCCTTGATCACGCTGGTGAGCTGCGCCTTCAGTTGATCGTCAAGAATCTTCTTCTCCATCACCGCCCGAAGAACTCCGGGATTCGTCGCATCCACGTACTCGTAAAGTTCCTTTTCGAAATCGCGCACCTGCTCGACCGGGAGGTCATCAAGGAATCCGCCCGTGCCGGCAAAAATGATCAGGATCTGTTTGGAAAACGGCAGCGGAGAGAACTGTGCCTGTTTCAAGAGTTCTACCAGGCGTTTTCCGCGATTGAGTTGCGCTTGCGTGGCCTTGTCAAGATCGCTGCCAAACTGCGCGAACGCCGCCAATTCGCGATATTGCGCCAGTTCGAGCTTGAGCGTACCCGCCACCTGCCGCATGGCTTTGATCTGCGCGCTGCCGCCCACGCGGCTCACCGACAGACCCACGTTCACGGCCGGCCGCACACCCTGGTTAAACAGGTCAGTTTCCAGATAGATCTGACCGTCGGTAATCGAAATGACGTTGGTCGGAATATAAGCGGAGACGTCGCCGGCTTGCGTTTCAATAATGGGCAATGCGGTCAACGAGCCGCCCCCGTTTTTGTCGCTCAGCTTCGCCGAACGTTCCAGCAAGCGGGAGTGCAAGTAGAAAACATCTCCCGGATAAGCCTCGCGTCCCGGCGGGCGACGCAACAGCAACGAGATTTCACGGTACGACGCGGCGTGCTTCGAGAGATCGTCGTAGATCACCAGCGCATGCCGCTTGGTGTCACGAAAATACTCTCCCATGGCGCACGCCGCATAGGGCGAAATGTATTGCATGGGTGCCGGTTCCGATGCCGATGCCGCCACCACGATGGTGTACTCCATCGCTCCAGCGTCTTCCAGAATCTTCACAACCTGCGCAATAGACGATCGCTTCTGACCGATCGCGTTGTAAATACAAATTAGATCATTGCCCTGGCTGTTGATGATGGTATCGAGCGCCACCGCAGTCTTGCCGGTTTGCCGGTCGCCAATGATCAACTCGCGCTGTCCGCGGCCAATCGGAATCATGCTGTCGATGGCCTTGAGCCCCGTCGCCATCGGCTCACGCACCGGCTGCCGGTCAATCACTCCTGGAGCTAGACGCTCCAGCGCAATGGACTGATCGCTCGCGATGGGCCCTTTGTCATCGATGGGCTGGCCCAAGGAATTCACCACGCGGCCCACTAAAGCCTCGCCGACGGGCACGGCCATGATGTTGCCCGTGCGCTTTACCTCGTCGCCTTCTTTGATCTCGGTGTATTCGCCAAGGATCACCACGCCCACCTGGTCTTCTTCGAGGTTCATGGCGATGCCGGCCACACCGTGTGGGAAAGAAAGCAATTCTCCGGCCATGACTTTGTCCAGGCCATACACGCGAGCGATACCGTCGCCCAGTGTGATGACCGTGCCAGTCTCGTCCACAGAGATCTTCGACTCGTAGTTCTCGATCTGCTCGCGGATCAGTCGGGTAATTTCGTCTGCCTTGATTTGTGCCATAGAATCAGCTCTTAGCCTTTAGCGGTTACTTCTCTCCGCGGCCTTTGCGGCCATTCTCTGCGATAAGGACTTTGCCTTTTGCCCTTCACCCACGAACCCGACCGGTGTGTGGCATTCAAGCTAGAAGCTAAGCGCGAATGGCTTCCCTGATCTTCTCCAATTGCCCCTTCACCGATCCGTCGTAAATCGTGCTACCCACCCGCACTACAACACCGCCCAAAAGCGACGTATCCTGCTCGTATCGGGCGCGCACTTTCTTGCCGGTTAACGTCCCCACTCTCGACTCCAGAGCACGTTTTTCGGATTCGCCCAACTCGCGGGCACTGGTTACATCTGCTTCCGCGAATCCCAGCCGGGCGTCAAGCTCCTTCTGCACTTGCCGGATGATGGGATCGAAAAACTTCACGCGTTGATGGTCGATCAACACCGCCACAAGATTCCGCACCGGGCTCGAGATCCGGTCGCGCTCCGCGATCGCGTCGAGCAGTCCGCGTTTTTGCTCCGCCGGAATCGCCGGATTCTCCCACACCCGCCGCAATTCCCCACTCTGGGCAAGCAACGCCTGCACGGTACGAAGTTCCGTCAGCGCCTGGCCAGCGTCCAGTTTTACGTCCAAAATCACGTCGGCGAAAGCCCGAGCGTAAACGCTGGCTACTGAAGCCATGATCTTAGCGCCTGCCCTTCCGGCCGGGCGGTCCATCCGGCGACGCCGCCAATTGTCCGGCAAACTCGCGCACCAGCGCCTGATCGGTCGCGGCATCCACCCGAATCTGTTTCTGCGCCAGCCCCACAGCAAGGTCGGCTGCATAAGCCGTCAATTCGCGGCGCGCCGCTTTCGCCGCGGCGGCGATTTCCTGCCCCGCGGACTCCACAATCTTTCGCGCATCTTCTTCAGCAGCGGCGTGAATACGCGCCTCCTCGTTTGCCGCCTCCCGCTCTGCGGCGTTGCGCATCATGCCAATTTCCCCATCCAGTCTCATCAGGCGCGACTCAATCTCCGCCAACCTGCGCCGCGCTTCATCGTTGGCTTTTTGTGCTTCCTGCATCGCCCTCTGGATGGCAGATGTGCGCTCGCGGAACAGCCCCGGCAAGTACTTGCGCGATGCCCAGAAAAGTACCCCGCCCATAACGGCGAAATTCAGCAGCACACATAACCGGTAGGCATGCTGCAGACTCAGCCCAGTCTTGCGTGCGATCCACTGTACCGCCGCCGACTGCTTGAATTCCGCGGTCTCGTTCTTCTCTTCTTCTCCCGCGGCTTCACGGGATTCTCGCGCCAGTTGCCGGCCGAAGCCCTCCCGCTGCGGCTCTGACTTAACCTGCTTCTTTTGTTGTGGAAGCTGCTCCTGCGCGCGAAGTGGAACGAAAACTCCGGAGAGGGCCACCAGGAGCAGGGCCAGCCCGCAAACTCGTGGGATTCCCCGGAAGACACTCTGAAAGAAGTTCACCGCGCATCCCCCGCCGGTTGCAGCACGCGGCGCACGATTTCCGCTGCCAGCGTCGATACTTGCGCTTGCAACCCCGACTTCGCCTTTTCCTTGTCCAATTCGATATCCTGCTTGGCCGCCTGAACCTGCGCCTGAGCTTTTTTGCGCGCTTCCGCTACCGCTGTTGCCCGCGCATGCAGAGCTGCCTGCCGCCGCGCCTCCTGGCTGCGGAACACCGTCGCTCGAGCCTCGCGTAGGCGTTGCTCATACTCCGTGGTGCGCGCCCCGGCAGCGGCAATATCGGCCTGCGCTTTTTCCACCGCCCCTTCGGTCTTGCTGCGGCGCTGCGCCAAGACCTGTTGCAGCGGCTTATGCACGATTGCGCTATATAAGGCAAAGAGCAACGTCAGCAGAATCACGGTCGGTACTGACCCGAGCAGTAATTCGCCTAGCTGTCGCAGCGTCTCGTCCATGGGTTGCTGATATAAGCCGGAGAAATGAGGGCTACAAAACCTATAAAACTAACATCCGAGGGACTTTATGTCAATTCGACGGCATTGATTTTCTTGCCGTTTCATCGATTCACAGGGCCGGATTTTAGCGCAAGATTGTCCACGGCGCGGTCAAAGATTGCTGCAAAAAACTGCAACTAGTCCTTGACTTCTCTGTCAAGAAGGTTAGCATAGAAGTATCACCTCCGATCCAATTCAGGATCGAGTGGGCCGGCAGCCAAGGAATGTCACCGCTTCTTGGTCGTCGGCCCATTTAATTTTGGGGTCTTAAGTGTTGCTGGGCGTTCCCCCGAACAAAACCGGTCGCTCCCTGCCTTTCATTCCCTGACCTTCACTGCGTGGCTGTGCAGGATTGCGTACGCACCGCCGGCAGAATCCGGTTGACCAGCTCGCGATCTCCAGCCGGATCCTTGAGGATTTCCCATCCCGTAAATACCACAATCATATCTTCCTCCGGAAACACCATCAAACGCTGTCCGCCAAAGCCTCGAGCCATCCAGACGTACCCCTGCCGATCCGTGCGCGGCAGCAGCCACCACTTGAATCCATACTTGAAACCTTCCTCGGCATCGATGAAAGGAGCCAGCGACTGTTTAACCCAGTCTTTCGACACAATCTGTTGTCCGTCCCACATTCCATCGTGCAAATAGAGGTAGCCCATCTTCGCCAGATCTGTGGTGCGCAGAAACAGACCTCCCTCGGTATCGACCACAGCCATTGGTGAGCGCTTCCAGTAGTGATCCATGCCCAGCGGCATGAATAAATACTTCTCTCCATACTTTTCAATGTCCTGCCCGGTCTCTTTCTGGAAAATAAAGGCCAGTAATTCCGACACACCGCTGCTGTAATTAAAAACCTTTCCCGGTTCGTGTGCCATGGGCCGATCGATCACATACTGCACCCAATCGTCAGTAGCCTCCATCAAGTCGGCATCGTTTCTGGGATCGTCGTATGCCACCTCTTCATTCCAGTCGAGACCGCTCGACATCGTCAGAACGTGACGCAGCGTAATGCGTCGCTTTCGCTCGTCGACATTCTTCACCCTTGCCCCGTCGAAATACTTGAGCAGCGGCGTGTCCAGGCTAGCTTTGAAATCGCCGCGCGTAACTGCGATGCCGACAATAATCGACGAAACGGTCTTGCTCACAGACTGCATGCTGTGCAGATCAGTTCCGTGATAGTAGGGGTGCCAGGCGGGATCGAAGTAGTTGTACGGGCCTGTCAGGCGCGCGTTCAGCGGACCACTCTTCTTCGCCTCTTTCGCGTAGATCGTCCCATAGTCGTGAGAATATGTCCGCTCGAAGACCTCGTTCCCGGAGCGAAACACGGCAAAGCTGTCCACCATCGGATATTTCCCGGTCGCCAGATCAGCATCTAACCCGGCGAGGACTTTCTCGTCAAGTCCAACGCTGGTCGGCGCACTCTTAGCCCAACCGTGGGTCGGCCACGTTGTGCCGCGCGGTCCGGAACCCTGGGACTCTCGCGCTCGCAGCGGCGCGTTCTGCACGAAGAAGACACAGCTTACGAATACCAGGACTGACGCAGCCTTTTTCATTCGGGGATTAATTTCCTTCCGTGAATACTACTCTTCCGCCGACCATGGTGATCACCACTCTGGCCTTCGCAATTTCTTCAGGCTTGGCCGAGAAGATATCTTGCGAAAGCACCGCGAGGTCAGCTTCCTTTCCCGCTTCCAGCGTTCCCGTCCGGTCGTCAGCGAATCTGGCGTAGGCCGATCCCTGCGTGTACGCATTCACGGCTTGTGCCACGGTGAGCCGCTCCTCGGGAACGTACGAGTCCTTCGTCGGGACGGTTCCTCCCTGGCCTGCCCCGTCAAAGATTCCTCCGGGAAAATCGTTCCCACCCTTGGCCGGTCGCCAAATCGTGCGAGTAACAGCCTCCTGGATCGCGACCAACGGGTTCGGCGGCCAGGTACACGGCCAGTCGCTGCCGAAGGCCAACTTCACTCCGCTTTTTTCCATACTTTGCCATCGATCAGTTGTGGTCCGGTCGCGCGGATCATAGTTCGAGCCATTCTCGTCGCAGCAGAACGTAGGCTGCATGCTGGCGATCAGAGAGAGCTTTGCCATCCGTGGAATGTCTTGCGCCGGAACAAAGTCCGCGTGCTCCAGGCGGAGGCGTCGGTCTCGCGGCCCGTTGATCTTCCCAACTTCTTCGTAGGTGTCCACTACCAAGCGCGAGGAGTCGGGGCGATAGGTATGCGTCATAATCTGGTAGCCGCGCTTGTCCAGTTCGAGAACCAGCTTCTTGTATTCCGCAGGTTCATAGGTTAGCGGCGGGATCAAACCGGTGCCTCCGTCGACGAAGAATTTCACCAGATTCGCCGAAACCCAGTCGTCGTGATAAAGCGTGCGCGCCTGTTCCAGATCGGCGAGGAACTCAGGGGTCAAGTGGTGGTTCACGGCCACCGCTCCGAAGGAAGTCCGAGTGCGGACTGTGAGCTGGCCACGGTCCCGCAACGCAGCATAAAGCTGGATCTCCGCCAGCTTCCCGGTCGCATTCACCACGCTGGTGACTCCGTAGCGGCTGAGATGCTGCGATGCGTCCCGCAGCAGGGCGAGCTTTTCTTCCTGCGAAAACTGCTTCGCCAGAGCCCGCTCCATGGCCGCCATCGCAGCCTCGAGCAGAACTCCGCTGGGATGTCCGCTGGCATCGCGGATGATATTTCTTTCCTCCGCCGGATCGGCCACTGGCTGATCCGTAATTCCGGCGAGCGCCAGAGCGTTGGCGTTCACCCAGAGCGCATGTTCAGCCGTGTTATGGACCACCACGGGACGGTCGGCAACGGCACGGTCCAACAACTCATGCGTCGGCGTCGATGGCGGAGTGGTGCTGTAGTCCGCCCGAACGAACAGAACCTTATCGGAGGGATGGCTCGCGGCGTAAGCCTTGAGCCTGCTGACTAGAATCTCAGGATCGTCTTCCGGTGTGATGCTCGACTCGGGAGTTGAGAGATTGAGCCCGTGAAGTGCCAGCGCCCCGAACCACATATGGGTGTGAGAATCAGAAAATCCCGGAACCACGGTTCTCCCTTGCAGATCGATAACTTCCGTTTTGGCCGACCGCCGGCTCAAAATCTCCCCGTCCGTCCCCACGGCGTCAATGCGACTGCCGCTAATTGCCAGCGCCTGTACCCAAGGAGCTTTTGGATTGCCGGTGTAGATGTGTCCGTGAATCAGAACCGTGTCAGTTCCAAACAGCGCAACTCCGGAGAAGAAGATGGCAACCGCAACGCAAAAGCTGAGAAAGCGGCGACGTGCATTCATCATGCGCTCCCGATCTGAGGCCCGCCCAAACAGCGAGTTGACTTTCCCAATTCAAGCGCCAAGTCTACCCTATGACAAAATCCCGCACCTTCCGCACCACCGACTCCGGCGCTTCCGCCTCCAGTTCCACTGCCCCATCTTTGTACTTCCGCGAATAGATTCGCGCCCGCGCCGCCAGCATCGCAAGCATCTTCCCTTCCTTCTGCGGAACGCGCAGGTGTACGCGGCTTACCCGATCTTCATCAATCTTCGCGTCGATGCGTTCGAGCAGCGTGCTAAGCCCAGTACCTTCCACGGCCGAAACATACAGCGTCGTTGCATCATCGCGCAGAGCGCCAGCCTGCAAAGCTTGGGCGACCTCCACATCCAGCAAATCAACTTTGTTCATCACCAACAGCCGCGGCTTCTTTTCCACTTCCAATTCTTTCAAAACCAACTCCACTTGTGCGTCCTGCTCGGCCGAGAGCCGGCTGCTCGCATCAGAGACTTGAAGGATTAACGACGCCCGCTGCACTTCTTCCAAGGTCGCTCGAAAAGCCGACACCAGCGTGTGGGGCAGGTTGCGGATGAAGCCCACCGTGTCCGACAGCAGAACTTTCCGCTTTGAAGGCAGCGCCACAGCCCGAATCGTCGGATCAAGCGTCGCAAACATCTTGGACGACGCCAGCACACCAGCACGTGTCAGGGCATTGAACAGCGTCGACTTCCCAGCGTTCGTGTATCCTACCAGCGCCACGGTCGCAACCGGCGCCGACTCCCGCCGCTGTCGCTGTTGTGCCCGGATACGCCGCACGTTTTCCAGTTGCTGCTCCACGTGCCGGATACGCCGGTAAATCTTCCGACGGTCCGTTTCCAGCTGCGTTTCACCAGGACCGCGTGTACCGATGCCGCCGCCGAGCTGGGACATCTCAATCCCCCGCCCCGCCAGCCGCGGCAGCATGTACTGCAGTTGTGCCAGCTCCACCTGTAACTGGCCTTCTCGCGTGCGCGCGTGGCGGGCAAAAATGTCAAGGATCAGCTGCGTGCGGTCGATTACGCGCCGCTTTGCGATTTTTTCAATATTGCGCTGCTGGGAAGGACTCAGATCGTGATCGAACAACAGAAGGTCGGCGTCCATGGAAGCCGCTGCGCCAGCGATCTCTTCGAGCTTTCCCGCGCCGATCAGCGTGGCTGGATCAGGCCGGTCGCGCCGCTGCAGGATCTCGCCGATAACTTCCGCGCCCGCACTTCCCGCCAGAGCTCGCAGCTCGGCCAGCGATTCTTCCGCGTCGAATTCCGGAATGGCGGGTGCTTTAGACGTAGCCTTGGCGCCAGAGGCGACACTCGCCGAGGTTAGCGCACTATCGCGAGCCGCCTGCGCGCCCGCCGTGAGGGCAGCTTTCGCGCCAGAGCGTCGGCGTGAGCGACACCACAGCCCAACCAGGAACGCTCGTTCGCGTGGCCCAGCGGTCTCGTGGTCTGCGCCATGGCGCGCAGCTCTACCCACACGCGTTACGTCGCGGGCATCCTTGAGATCGGACCTGCGCAAGCGAAGCTTTACCCTTCAGTGCCCGACGCACTGGCCGCCGCAACCGCTGGCGAAGCTGTAGAGGTCGCCGCCGGTTTCGTATCGGTATGGGCCAGGTGCGTGCCATGAGCCGCCGTCCGGCCCATCACCACCGTAGAAATGGCGTGTTTGAAAATCAGCTGCTCCTGCCCGTTCGCCTCCAACACCACCGCATACTTGTCGAAGGAGCGGATACGGCCCGTCAGCTTTACTCCGCTCAACAGATAAATGGTGATGTTCGTCCTCTCCTTACGGGCGGTATTGAGGAAAGAGTCCTGAATGTTCTGCGCCGGCTTGTTGCTTTCCATAGCCGATCTCCTTGCCCATTATTGGCCTTTCAACAAACTAGTGCACATGCAACAGCATGTTCCGTGCGGCTTCCGCCTGCCGCGAGAACAAGGGGGGACATCCTGCCGTCCCGGTGCCGCCAAGTTTCCGCGAGGCAGCACCTCCGGCAGATGGCTGCGAGTACCATACGGCGTCCCGCCGCGCTTTTCAACTCACCTTTTCATCAGGTTCCGGTCAGTAGGTTCTGCGCAGGTCAAAATCACCGAACCTTGACATAACTTGGTCAAAATGCAAGCATTCCCCCGCCCCAGGAAACACCAGCGGACGAAAACTAGCGTGGCAGACGCTTGCGCTGCCGCAGTTGGCTTTGAGATCTTCGCAACGCGCGCCCTTCTCTGGAGCCGGGGAATCTGTCACTTCAAGGTTAGCGGAGGAACTAATGCATGATCTGGCTGGGTTCGCATTTGTGATGCCCAATCACACCGGCACGGAAGCTCTGGGCTTAATTCTGCGCTGGTTTCACTTTCTGGCCGGCATCACATGGATCGGACTGCTGTATTTCTTTAATCTGGTCAACGTCCCCTTCATGAAACAGGTGGACGCCACCATGAAGCCCAAGATATTTCAATACCTCACACTGCCTGCTCTGAATTTATTCCGTTGGAGCGCGTTGATCACGGTCTTCGTGGGCTTCTGGTATTGGGCGCAGATATTCGTCGGTCCCGACGCGCAGCGCATGGGCGTAGGCGCGGGCAGCACCATCGGACTATTCTTGCTGGTCTGGATTGTGAGTTGGGGAATCCTATTCGCCGTGATCAAGAAGCTGCCTAGCGGATACGTTCTCGGGGCCGTTACAGCCGTCGTGGTCATTGCAGCCGCATGGCTGTTTGTCAACTATACTCCCGTCGGCCAGGACGATAACCACGTCCTCTCCATCGGAGTCGGCGGCGGATTTGGCTTCATCATGTTGTTCAACGTCTGGGGCATCATCTGGCCCAACAATAAGAAAATAATCAAAGGCACCCTAGCCGGTACTCCACCCGCCGACGCCGCCACTCTAGCCCGCCAGGCCTTTCTGGCGTCACGAACAAATCTCTATCTCTCTGTACCGCTGTTGTTCTTCATGGCTACCAGTTCGCACTACACGATTTTGGGAAAGTAGCATTGAAGGAGTGGTCAAAGACGTGAAAAGTCCGCTTCCGAGATTTGACTTGGAACCTGCCGGCGGGATCAATTTGCCCCTTTTCCTGCAGAATCCTGGAAATGCAATTTTCCACAGGCGTGGCCCACATTTTCTGTAGACTCAATCCCGGCGGATGTTTTGGCGAATCGGCAGCGTGACGCGCGACCTGCCGAAAATATCCTGCAAGGGCGCAGGCGGCCGGGGACAGATGGAGAAAGCTTTACAATCCTTGCCTCTTCCCCGGCTGGACGACGCGAGTACATGGAACAGGCGCTCTACTTACACGCTCTGGACCTCTTCAACCGCGCGGCATTCTTCGACGCACACGAGGTCTGGGAAGACGTTTGGCGCGCGGCGCCGCCGGAAGAAAAGAAGTTCTTGCAGGGACTAATTCAGGTCGCGGTTGCCTTCCATCATCACTCGACTGGGAATCTCGTCGGCGCACGCTCCTTGCTCGAGCGCGGCACGCGGAATTTGCAAGGCTATCCCGAAGAACATGGCGATCTGCGACTCGCCGTCTTTTTGCACTCTCTTGCCGCGTGGAAGCGGGCGCTGGCAGACGGCCGGCCTCTCCCCCCGCTGCCTCACATCGAGAGGTGCGAAGGCTCGGGTACCCGCCTGTTACAATCCGACTTTCCCGTGACCGCACCTTCAAAGCCGCATACGCTGGGGGCGAAGCCGCTGGCGGCCGTACCTTTGCTCGACTTGCAGAGGCAGTATGAACAAATCCGCGCCGAGGTTCTGGCGGCGGTGGGGCGGGTGTGTGCCTCGCAACAATACATTCTGGGAAGTGAGGTGGAGTCCTTCGAGCACGACCTCGCCGACTTTTGTGGAGCGAAAGAAGCCGTCGGCTGCGCGTCGGGAACGGACGCGCTTTGGCTCGCCCTGGTCGCCGCCGGCGTGCAGCCCGGAGACCAAGTTCTTACTACTCCCTTCAGTTTCTTCGCTTCCGCTAGCGCAATTGCGCGAGCCGGGGCACGTCCGGTGTTTGCCGACATCAATGCCGCTACCTTCAATCTCGATCCAACGCAGGTTGAAGCCCGTCTGCGGCACAGCGGTTACCGGAAGTTGCGAGCGCTGCTTCCCGTCCATCTGTATGGCCAGTGCGTCGATATGGATCGCTTTCAGGTACTGGCCAACGAGTTTCATCTGGCGATGGTTGAAGACGCCGCCCAG
>WNGL01007145.1_pt1 | contig 13119 bp, 13 predicted proteins | sample 5400591 | NCBI WGS metagenome assembly WNGL01 (sample SAMN13153377, study PRJNA577476) | soil metagenome | isolation source: 80 cm soil or saprolite under Garry oak tree replicate 1 | place: USA:California | collected 2016-06-15
GCGGGACCGACTGCGGCCTCGGGCCGCGGGTGGGAAGCCCGGAGATCGCCTGGGCGAAGCTCGAGGCGCTCGCGCAAGGCGCGCGCCTGGCGAGCAGGCGATTGTGGATGCGCTCGGCGAAACCTTCGAGGAAGCGCGCAGTGGTACGAAAAAAGCAGGCGCGAAAGAAGAAGGCCAAACGGGGCTAGTCGGCCTTGATGTTGGCGGCCTTCGCCACCGCCGTCCACCTGGCGATGTCCCTTGCGATGATCCCGCGGAATTCCTCGGGTGTATTGCCCGAGGGAACGATCGCCATCTGATCCAGCCGCTCCTTGATCTCGGGGAGCTTCACCACGCGCACGATGATGTCGTTGCCGCCGCCAGCGGCGTAGCCGACGATGATGCGGATGGGTTTGTTCGGGAAGTCCTGCTGCGCATGGACCGTCGCAGCCATGGATGAGGCGGCGGCAAGGCACGCGAGCCGCGCGGCGAGTCGTGGTCTCATGTTTCCCTCCTGCGCGTAGATTGCCACGTTGCGGTGCGGGGCTTCAACTCCTTTTGCGGCGGCAGCGGGGAAGCGTCGGGATTGCGCGGGCGGGCCGCTCTCGATAGAGTTGTCCAATGGGGAGGCTCATCAGCGTACTGGCGGTCGTGCTCACCTGCGCCGCGATCGCGCTGTCCGCGGATCTGTTCCGGATGGCGGGACTCTCCCTCTACACCGAGCAGGTTCTGGCCGGCCTGCTCGCGATCGCCACGCCCCTCGTGTTCCTGCATGTATCCGCCGCCGGCGAGCGGGGTCGCGCGGGCGCGGTGCCCTGGTACGACCTCGTTGCGGCGATCATCGGGTTCTTCGCCGCGGCGTATCTGGCCGTTCGCTACGCGAGCCTGTCGGAACTCACCTCGAAGCAGCCCTGGGACGGGCTCCTCGCCGCGGGAGCGCTGCTCGTGCTCTTTCTCGAAGGCCTGCGCCGCACATCCGGTTCCGCGCTGTTCTATACCACCCTTGCGTTCATCGCGCTCGCGATGTTCGGCGGATACTTGCCCGGGGAGTTCGCCGCACGCTCGATTCCTCTGGCGCGCCTGGCTTATTACCTGGTATGGGATTCGAGCGCGATTCTCGGCATCGCGATCAAGATCATCGCGACTGTCGTGGTGGTGTACGTTTTCTTCGGCCAGGTTCTCCTCAAGGCGGGCGGCTCGACTTTTTTCACTGGGATCGCGATGGCGCTGATGGGGAAATACCGCGGCGGTCCTGCCAAGATCGCCATCGTGGGCTCGTCCTTGTTCGGATCGATCTCGGGCAACATCGTCTCGAACGTCATGACGGTGGGCACGGTGACGATTCCGCTGATGAAGCGCGCGGGGTTCCGGCCGCATCTCGCCGCCGCGATCGAAGCCTGCGCTTCGACGGGGGGCCAGATCACGCCTCCCGTCATGGGGATCGCGGCCTTCATCATGGCCGAGTTCCTCCAGGTGCCTTTCTACGAAGTCGCCCTGGCGGCGGTCATTCCCGCGCTCCTCTTCTACGTCGCGCTCTTCATCCAGGTGGACCTGGAGGCGGCGAAGAGCAAGATCCTGCCGATGCCCAGGGAGGATATCCCGCGGCTCGGCCGGGTTCTCAGGGAGGGCTGGTATTTCCTGCTGCCCCTGGCGGCGCTCGTCTACTCGCTGTTCGGCCTGAACTACGAGCCGGAGATGGCGGGGCTGGTCGCGACCGCGATCGTGCTCGCTCTCGGGGTCGTCTTTCCCTTCCGGGGCAAGCGCATCGGCTTTCGCGACCTCTACGCGATGCTGCGCGACGCGGGGATCTCGGTGCTCGACCTCTTCATGCTCGGCGCGGCGGCCGGGGTCATGATCGGCGCGCTCAATTACTCCGGAGTGGGATTCACGCTGACGCTCGTGCTGATTCTTCTCGCGGGCGGAAGTCTCGTCGCCCTCCTCGTGCTCTCGGCGATCGCCAACATCATCCTGGGACTGGGGCTTCCGACCGTGGGCGTCTACATCGTGCTCGCGACCCTGGTGGCTCCGGCGCTCGTCAAGATGGGGATAGCCCCGATGGCGGCGCACATGTTCATCATGTACTACGGGTGCCTGTCGATGATCTCGCCGCCGGTGGCGATCGCCGCCTTCGTCGCGGCGAATCTCGCGGGCGCGGATCCCAACCGCACCGGCTGGGTGGCGATGGCGTTCGGCTGGACGCTGTTCGTGATTCCCTTCCTCTTCGTGTTCTCCGGAACGCTGCTGCTGAAAGGCGATCCGCTGTCGATCGCCGTCGATTTGTCGCTCGCGGTCGCGGGGGTCTGGTTCATTTCCGCAGCGATGATGGGCTACGCCGCGCGTCCCCTCGGATTCGCCGCGCGCGCCTGCCACGGGGTCACGGGCCTGTGCCTTTTCATGCCGGCGAACGCCTTCGGCGCCGAGCGCTGGATCAACGCGGCGGGAGTCGGACTGGCCGTCGCGCTGTTCGTCCGGGAGAAGGCCGTCAGCCGGCGCGTCGTCGCCGCCGGGGGATGAAGGGCCGGGATTCGAATCGTGCATAAAGCTGCAGGGGTCAAGATCATCCGTCTGGTCAAGCGGCGGGCGGACCTGACGCTCGCCCAGTTCAAGGATTACTGGCTCACTCGGCACGCGCTGCACGAGCGGCACGCTATGGCGACGACTCCGCTGCAAAAGGTCGTGGCGAGCATCGCCACCGGCGAGGTCGCCCTGGGCGGGACGGTGGCGCCGTTCGACGGCATGGTGGCGCTTCATTTCAGGAGCCTCGAGGACGCCCGCGTGACGTTGTCAGGGCCGGAGACCGCGGCGATGCGCGAGGACGCGAAGAACTTCGTCGATCCAAGGTCTTCGCCGCAGATCTTCGCCGATGAGTATCTCGTGTCCGAAAAGGACGACGCCTCGGGGACGATCCGGCGATCGGGGCAGCTGAAAACCATCCGGACCATCAGCAGGCGCCGCGACTTGACTCACGCGCAGTTCAAGGATTACTGGCTGAACCAGCACTCGAGGCTCGAACGCGAGGTGATCGAGACCACGAGCATGCAGCGTATCGTCGCGAGCTTCGCGCTGCCCGAGAACCCGGTGGTTCCGGACTTCGACGGCCTTGCGGAGCTCTACTTCGCGAAGGTCGAGGACATCCGCGCGATGTTCGGTGGACCCGTTCCCGCGATGATGCGCAAGGACGAGGAGAACTTCGTGCAGATGAACGCCCCCGCGGTGCGGCTGGTCGCGGAGGAATACGTGATCGGCGAGAAGGGGGAGGCGGCATGATTCAGGAGAAAGATATCCAAGTCCCGGTGCGGGACGGCGTGAAGATCGGCGTGCGCATCTACCGCCCGGAAGGAAGGGGGCCGTTCCCCGCGCTCTTCGCGGCTTCCCCCTACCGCTACGACAACAACGAGCTGCCGCCGCGGCCGATGTTCCTGTGGCGCGAGACCGGTCCGATCGAGTGGTACGTCGAGCAGGGCTACGCCTACGTGCACGCCGACGTTCGCGGCACCGGCATCTCGGGCGGCGAGTTCGGTTTCCTCTCGCGCGCGGAGCAGCAGGACCTCCACGACGTCATCGAATGGATCGCCAAGCAGAAGTGGTCGAACGGCAAGGTCGGGGGAATCGGGCAGTCGTACTACTGCATGTCGCAGTGGTTCATGGGCGTACAGAACCCGCCGCACCTGGCCTGCCTCGCCCCCTACGACGGGATGAACGACCCCTACCGCTATCTCGCGTTCCGCGGCGGGATCGAGAGCAACTTCCCCTTGTACTGGTTCAACGCGAGCGTGCGCGTGCCGAACCTGTACCCGGCGAACGGCGACCACCCGCGCATCCTGGAGAAGGATTTCTACCTCGACGTGCAGCGCCATCCGAATTACGACGACTACTGGAAGGAGCGGGCTGCCGCGGAAAACCTGGAGAAGATCAAGGTACCCGTGTTCTCCATCGGCGTGTGGGCGAAGATGGAGCTGCATCTGGCGGGGAACATCCTCGGCTACCACAAAGTATCGGGGCCGAAGAAGCTCTTCATCACCGGCACGGCGACTGCGGTTACGTCGCAGGTCGACTTCAACAACGTCGAGTTCCACAAGAAGCAGCTGCTGCCCTTCTACGACAAACACTTGAAGGGCGAGAAGACGAGCTACGACGAGCGGCCCCACGTCGAATACATCGTGAAGAACACGGGCGTGGCGCGGTCCTTCGATTCTTGGCCGCCGCCGGGCACGCGAAAGGCGAGGTTCTATCTCGGGAAGGGACCGACGGGGTCAGTCAGTTCGCTCAATGACGGCGCGCTGCGCAGCGCGCCGCCCGCGGCGGACGACGGGAGTACGAGCTACGCCTATCCGCATGCGCGCTGGGTGCTCGGTGTGGTCGCGGTCGGGCCGCAGGGGCCAGACCCCGCGGCGGCGGTGTTGACTTTCACGAGCGCGCCGCTAGCCGCGGACATGGAAATCGCCGGCCACGGCAAGGCGGTCCTGCACGCCTCCTCGACGCGCAACGACATGGACTTCCACGTCAAGCTCTCCGAGCAGTTTCCCCAGGCGCCCGAGGAGCGCGCGAAGGGCGTGCAGCCGCGCTATGCGATCGTCACGAAAGGCTGGCTGCGCGCCTCGCACGGCATGGAGCGCGATGCCTCGCGCAGCACCGAGGACGTCCCGCACTACACGCACGCGAACCCGAAGCCGCTCGCCCCCGGCAAGGTCTACGCGCTCGAGATTCCCCTGATGGCGATCGCCTGGCGCTTCCAGAAAGGCAGCCGCGTCCGCGTCGAGATCGCCTGCGGAGATTCACCCATCACCGATGGCCTCTTCTTCCACGTCTATCGCCCGGACAAGATCGGCAGCGACACGATCCATCACGACGCGGCGAGGCCGTCTCAGCTGATCCTGCCTGTGCTGGACGCAAACTGAGCTACTTGCTTATCCCGATTTCCCTGTAGTACTTCATCGCTCCGGGATGCAGCGGAACGCCCTCGAGGGGCTTCGCCATGTTCTGCGGCTGGAACAATCCGAATGGAGGGAAGGTCGCGACCAGGTCCTCCTTGCCGTCGTGCAGGGCCTTCGCCACCGCGTACACGATCTCATCGGACACCTTGGCGTTGGTGATCAGCACCATGTCGAACGCGATCAAGTTGGTCGGCTTGGTGATTCCATCGAGCGCAGGATTCGGCGCGACCTGCATCACGTACGCGCCCGGCAGCAGCGCCTGTGTGCGCTTCAGCGCGTCGGGCGAAGTGCCGACTTCGAGGACGCGCAGTCCTCCGACGCTCGCGTTCGCCTGCTTGATCGCCGCCGAGCCCAGGGCGAAGAACAGCACGTCGACTTTGCCGCTCATGAAGTCTTCCGCCTGCCGGACCACGTTCGGGGCGGGAACCCTCACCACGTCTGCGTAGCCCAGACCCATGTTCGCGAGGTGCGCCTCAATGATCCGCGCGATGGTCTTTTGCGCGTTGAACTCGCTCGAGACGCGCCTGCCTTTCAGATCGGTGATCGAATTGATCCTGGAGTCGGCGCGCACGTGCATGGCGACTCGGTACGGAATGAGCGAGCCGACGTAGCGCATCGCCGGTTGCCTTCCCCGGCCCTCGTATTCCCCCGTCCCGGTCGAATAGAAAGTTGCGTCGAACGAGTTCGACACGTTGAAATCAGCCGAGCCGCTTTCCACTTCCTCGAACCCCGTGCTTGCCTGTGCCTGGACGATGGCCCGCAGCTTCGCCCTCTCGACGAGCACTTTGGCGATCGCCTGCCCCGCAGAGTTGGAGAAGGACCCCGCCGGCGTCGTGACGATACCTATCGTCTGGGCGATCGCCGCGCCCGTCAGTAACGGCGCACACAAGGCCACGGTGCGCAGCGATTTCATGGTCGATTCCTCCTCGTGGGTTGGCGGGCTAGACTGCCATTTCTTTTGCGGCGGCTTTTTCTTCCGCGGCGGGGAACAGCAATGCTGCGGTAAAAGTGACGAACGCCAGCGTTCCCAGCACGTAGTACAGGAGCTTGAAGTCCCCGCTCGATCTATATACCCAGGCGACGAGCGGGACGGCGAGCGCGCTCGCCCCGAACGAGACCACGTAGCGCACCGCATAGGCGCGCGCGCGCCATTCTTCTGCGGTGTAACGCGCGATCATGGCGTCGTTGATCGGGACCTGTCCGAACACGAAGAACATCATCGCCACGGCGGTCGCGAGCATCAGGTAGCTTTCGGTCGTGCCGGCGAGAGCAAGGAGCGGTACCTGCAGCGCGACCACCGGGACAAACACCGATTTGAGCGAGCGGCGGTCGAGCCACCAGCCGACGCAGAGCTGCGCCACGGCAGCGATCAGGTAGACGCCGCACACGAGCATGCCGATGCCGAACGTCGAATGGGTCAGTGCCGAGAGGCGCTCGTCGAACACCTTGGGCATGGAAATGGTCGTGGCGTTGAAGATCACGCCGCCGCAGGCGGTGGCGACCGTGAGGACCACGAACACGCGGGCGAGGTCCGCGCGCGAGGCCCGATAGAACCCGCTGCGGCGCACCGGCGTTTCACCTTGCCCTTCGCGTGCCAACAGCACGAATGCCGCGCCCACGCCGAGAGCGATTGCGCCCGGAACGATGAACGCCGCCCGCCAGCCTACGGTGTCGGCGAGGGCGCCCGCAACCAGCGCGGAGAATGCAACGCCGATGTTGCCGAAAACCCCGTTCACTCCGAGGACCCGGCCCACGTTCTCCCGGTTCGCGACGAGCATCGCGATGCCGACCGGGTGGTAGATCGCGGCGAACACGCCGACAAGCGTGAGGCCCAGTGCGACGTGCACCGGTCCGGTGGCGAAGCCCGTGAGGATGCTCGCGGTGCCAATGCCGAAGAAGAACGCCACCATCATGCCTCGCCGGCTCCAGCGGTCGGCGAGCCAGCCTGCGGGTATCGAAAAGGCGCCAAAGGCGATGAAGCCGCCGAGCGACAGCGGCAGGAGATCCGCGTAGCCGCGGCCGAGCTCGGCGCCCATCGCGAGCACCACCGTCGGAAAAATGAGCATGAGGAGATGATCGAGCGCATGCCCGAGATTGAGGAACAGGCTCATGCTGCGCGAGACGCCCATGGGGAAATGATAACCGGGCGGGCGGGACGCCGCTCGGCCGACAGTAGAAATCGGCGCCGTTTAGTAAGACAATTCCGTGCATCAGAGGGAGCGAAGATGATCGAACATCGAATTCTGGCGGTGTCCGCGGCCTTGCTGCTGGGGTGGGGCGGCGCCGTTGCCCAGGAGCCGAAGGAAAGACCCCACGCCCAGAAATCCCAACAGACCCAGGCGGAGCTCGAAAGAGAAGCGGGGGAGATGCTTGGCGCCGTGGTGCGGATCAGGATGAAGGCCATTCTCAACGCCCGCAGCAACACGACCCTGGGTCCGAGCCGCGAGGGAACCGGCGTCGTAATCGACGAGCGCGGGCACATCGTCACGATCGGCTATATCGTGATCGAGGCCGATTCGATCGAGATCACCACGCAGGACGACAGGACGGTTCCCGCCACCTTGATCGGTTACGACCACGCGAGCGGCTTCGGATTGCTGCGCTCGGGCGCGCCGCTGGGAGTGAAGCCCATGCCCATGGGGCAGGCGGCCGATCTCGCCATGCGCGAGCCGGTCATGGTCCTGCCGGCGGGTGGACGCGACGCGGCGAGTCTTGCGTACGTCGTCTCCAGACGCAAGTTCGCGGCCAGCTGGGAATATCTGCTCGAGACCGCGATCTTCACGGCGCCGCCGACCCTGCAGTGGGCAGGCGCGGCACTGGTGAGCCGCGAGGGGAAACTGGTCGGCATCGGCTCGCTTTACGTGCGCGAAACGCAAGAACGCGGATCGGAGATTCCAGGAAACATGTTCGTGCCGATCGACCTGCTGAAACCTATACTCGCCGACCTCATCGAAAAAGGACGCAGGAGCGGGCCTGCGCGTCCGTGGCTCGGTCTCGCGACCGAGGAGTTGCACGGGCACCTTCTCGTGACACGGGTCTCGCCGGAGGGTCCTGCGGACAAGGCCGGGGTCAGGAATGGAGATATCGTCGTGGGCGTCGGCGCGGACGCGGTCAAGAGCCACGAGGAGCTCTACCGCAGGGTGTGGGGCCTGGGCGCGGCCGGGGTCGAAGTTCCGCTCAAGATCCTGCAGGGCGCGGACGTGCGCGAGTTGAGGGTGCGCTCGATCGACCGCTTCCAGTACTTCAGAGAAAAGCCGATTTACTGACTTGAGGAGGAGCGCTCTCCAAAAAAAATCGGCGTAGCCGCAACGCGGGTACGCCGAAAGGTGCTACGGAGGAGATCGGTTCTTACCGGCGGCGGTTGCGCACCAGGCGGCGATAGCCGGTTTCGAAATCGTTGGCGACGGCGTAGGTGAAGCGCTCGTTGCTGCCTTGCATCAGCTGGTACACGGACAGCGCCGTACCCAGCGCGAGGCCGGCAACGCACAGGATCTGAAGCACGACGATTGCGATTTCCATGGTCTATCTCCTATTTTCCGGTAAAGCAGCTCGTATCCTTACCCTGCTTAGAGCAGGAAGCGCGCCATGCCTGGTTCGAGCTTGACATATAACAATAAGTGTATGATTAATAGTACTTATTCAAGTATACACCAAGCCCGTCTATTTATAAGTGAGCACCTGCTCATTGGTGCTCGCATGACAGCGGCGTCACGGCCTTGAACGGGCAATTCACCGGCACGATGCCGATCCAGGAGCACCAGAGCTTCGACGTGGGAGCGCTGGAGGGCTATCTCCGCAAGCACGGCTTTTCCGGGCCGCTCGCCGTGCGACAGTTCAAGGGCGGCCAGTCGAACCCTACGTATCTGATCGACGCCGCGGGAAAACACTACGTGCTCCGGGCCAAGCCCGGCCCGGCGGCGAAGCTCCTCCCTTCCGCGCATGCGGTGGAGCGCGAGTTTCGGGTGATCACGGCGCTCGGGCCAGCGGGAATTCCCGTGCCGCGCACTCATTGCCTGTGCGAGGACGAGGGCGTCATCGGGCGCGCGTTCTACGTCATGGAGTACGTCGAGGGCCGCGTCCTTTGGGACCAGTCGCTTCCGGACATGACGCCGCCCGAGCGCGCGGCGATCTACGACGAGATGAACCGCGTAATCGCGGCGCTGCACCGGGTCGATTACGCGGCCGCCGGGCTCTCGGACTACGGAAAACCGGGCAACTATTTCGCACGGCAGATCGGGCGCTGGAGCAGGCAGTACCGCGCTTCGGAGACCGAACGAATCGAGCCCATGGACGCCCTGATCGCGTGGCTGCCGGAAAACATTCCGTTGGGGGACGAAACGACGGTGGTGCACGGCGACTACCGCATGGACAACCTGATTTTCCATCCGCGCGAACCCAGAATTCTCGCGATCCTCGACTGGGAGCTTTCGACGCTCGGCAACCCGCTCGCGGATTTCTCCTATCACTGCATGAGCTGGCATATTCCGCCGGGGCAGTTTCGCGGCATCGCCGGGCTCGATCTCGCCGCGCTCGGCATTCCGGGCGAATCGCAATACATTGCGTCATACTGCGGACGCACCGGGCGCGAGGGGATAGAGCATTGGGATTTCTATCTCGCCTACAATCTCTTCCGGATCGCCGCGATCCTGCAAGGCGTGATGAAACGCGCGCTCGAGGGAACAGCGGCGAGCGCCCAGGCGCTCGAGGCGGGCCGGCGCGCCCGGCCGCTCGCCGAGCTGGGATGGGTATACGCGGAAAGATCGATGGCGAAAAAATAGCGCTATATCTGCCCGAGCCGGACCGCCGCCGGTTCGGCGAGTTCACCAGCGATGATTTGCGCGGTTCCAGGCGTACAGCAGAGCAGCGAACGCGTTGTATATCCGATGCGGGCAGGCGTGTGCCCGAGCAGCTCCGACAACCGGTTCGGATGCGGCACATTGTCCCGCCGCATGAGTTCAATATGGCCGAACGAAAGCGGCGAGAAATGAACCAGGTCGAACAGTTGGCTGGCGAGGCGCGCGAGCCAGGCGGGAACCAGAATTCGCAGAGCGGGCCGCCGCCCGGCGGGCCGCAAAGCTGCCAGGTAGTCGCCGATGCTCCGCGGTACGCCGCCGCCGAGTTCGACTTCGTGCCAGTAGCACGCATCGCGCTTCTCGCACAACGCAGCGATCGCCTCGCCGAGCTCTCCAACGTCTAGGGCGTCGATCCGGCCGCGTGCATCGGCAGGCAGGAAGTGCACCGGCCAGCGCGCCACGCGACGGAACCACAGTGCGCCGTAGCCCCCTTCGCCGTCGAGGAGGGACGGCCGCACGATGCTGTAGTTGGAGCCGCAGGCGGCGATCGCTCGCTCGCCCGCTAGCTTGGAAGTGAGAAAACCGCTGCGCGCGTCAGCGTGCAGCCCGAGGGCGGACACGTGGACCAGGCGAATCGCCGCACGCGCGCAGGCCGCTGCGAGTGCGGCGGGCGCGAGATGGTGCACGCGCTCGTAGGTTTCCGCCCCGCGCTCGCGCAGGATGCCGACCGCGTTGACCACGGTGTCGACCCCGCGCAGCAAGGGCTTCCAGGCCTCGGGCGAGCCGAGCCGTTCGAGGTGGACCTCGCGCCGCTCGCAGCCGTGGAGGGCGGCGGGCAGCCGGCGCGGGGCGCGGGAGGGATGGCGGGTGCCGATGACAACCGTATGAGCGCGCTTCGCGAGAGCGGCGGCGGCGTGCCGCCCGATGAAGCCTGCGCCGCCGAGGACTAGGACGCTCATCTTGGGGTTCATGGCTGTCTAGTTCTGTTATTTCTGTCTTGACAGAAATGTATGACAGGAGTAGCCTGTTGTCAAGGATTTCTATGGCACAGGCGGCAAAACTGCACGCGGACCCCTTGGCCGATGCGATCGGCGCGGTCGGCCGGCGCTTCGTACTGCACTGGGGCGAGATGGGCTGGCGTTGGGGCGTGAACCGCACCGTGTCGCAGATCCACGCGCTGCTTTTCCTGCTCGGCCGGCGGATGCACGCCGAGGAGATCGCCGAGCTGCTGCAGGTGGCACGCTCGAACGTCAGCAACAGCCTTCGCGAGCTGCAGAACTGGAACCTGGTGCGTGTCGTGCACCTCATCGGCGACCGCCGCGACCACTACGAGACGGCCAAGGACCCTTGGGAGCTCTTGCGCGTCATCGTGCGCGAGCGCAAGGCGCGCGAGTTCGACCCGACGATCGCGGTGCTGCGCGACTGCGTCGCCGACCCGGATTTCGTGCGCCAGGACGCCGCAGTGCAGAAGCGCCTGCGCGAAACGCTCGCGCTGATGCAGGCGCTCTCGCGCTGGACCGACGAGATGCTGAACCTCGAAGTATCGACGCTCTCGAAGCTGGTGAGACTCGGTGCGAAAGTGCAGGGATTCGTGAGGCGGTGAGGGCTGCGGCCGTGAGGCCGATCTGGTATCCGCTTACTGTGTTCTACAACGCCTCATCCCCGGCCTGCGCCCGCGAGGTCGACGCGCTGAAGCGGCTCGAGCACCGCGGCCGGTTGGTGTTCGTCGATTGCTCGGCGCCGGACTTCGACGAGGGCATGCTGGCGGGCATCGCGATCGGGCGCGCCGACCTGCTTGCGCGCATCCACGCGCGCGACGCGCATGGCAGCTGGCACACGGGGATCGGCGCCCTTGAGGCTGCCTACCGCGCACCTTATTGAATCGCGCGACGAAGCGAATCGCCGTACATTGCGGCATACTGCGCGCGCATTGGCATACGGGATTTCCTCCACCGCATGGATTTTGCCTACTCGGACAAAGTAAAGACGCTCCAATCGAAGCTCTCCCGCTTCATGGACGAGCACGTCTACCCGAACGAGCGCCGTTTCCGCGACGAGGTCGAAGCGAACCGCGCGAAGGGCAATCCCTGGGTGCCCACGAAGCTCATCGAGGAGCTGAAGCCGAAGGCGCGCGCCGAGGGACTCTGGAATCTTTTCCTGCCGCGCTCGCCGCGCGCCCCCGAAGGACTCTCCAACCTCGAATACGCGCCCCTGTGCGAGATCATGGGGCGGGTGCACTGGGCGCCGGAGGTGTTCAACTGTTCCGCGCCGGATACCGGAAACATGGAGACGCTGGAGCGCTACGGCTCCGAGGAGCAGAAGAGGCAGTGGCTCGATCCGCTGCTTCGCGGAGAGATCCGCTCGGCTTTCCTCATGACCGAGCCGGACGTGGCCTCCTCCGATGCGGCCAACATACAATGCCGCATCGAGCGGAAAAGAGACGACTACGTCGTCAACGGGCGCAAATGGTGGTCATCGGGCGCTGGCGATCCGCGCTGCAAGCTCTTCATCGTCATGGGCAAGACCGATCCCGGCGCAGCCAAATACGCGCAGCAGTCGATGATCCTCGTGCCGCGCGAGGCGCCCGGAGTGAAGATCCTGCGCCCCTTGAGCCTCTTCGGCTACGACGACGCGCCGCACGGCCACATGGACATCCAGCTCGAGAACGTGAGGGTGCCGGCCTCCAATGTTCTGCTAGGGGAAGGCCGCGGCTTCGAGATCGCTCAGGGGCGGCTCGGACCCGGACGCATCCACCACTGCATGCGCCTGGTCGGAGTCGCCGAGCGCGCGCTGGAGCATATGTGCAAGCGGAGCCTCGAGCGGGTGACGTTCGGCAAGCCCGTCGCCGAGCGCACGGTGACGCAGGAGCGCATCGCCGAGGCCCGCATCATGATCGAATCGGCGCGCCTCCTGGTGCTCAAGGCCGCGCACATGATGGACACCGTCGGGAACAAGGCTGCGCGGGCCGAGATCGCGATGATCAAGGTGCTCGCGCCCAACGTCGCCTGCAAGGTGCTCGACTGGGCGATCCAGGCGCACGGCGGCGGCGGCATGTCGGAGGATTTTCCGCTCGCCTACATGTACGCGCATTCGCGCACCCTACGCTTCGCCGACGGGCCCGACGAAGTGCACCGCAATGCGATCGCGAAGCTCGAGCTCTCGAAGCACATCGCGGCGCCGAAGCGCTGAACCTCGCCTCACGCGGCGGCTCCGTCACCCCTTCCTGTCGGGAAGCGGCGGGACGGGGCGCGGCCTGCGGTCCGGGCCGATGGCGACGTAAGTAAGCGTCGCCTCGGTCACCTTGACGGTCTCGACGTCGGTGGGGTTGCGCTGCGCGTAGACCTCGGCGTTGATCGTGATCGAAGTGGTGCCCACGCGCACGATTTCGCAGTAGAAGGAAAGCACGTCGCCGA
>WNGL01016619.1_pt1 | contig 13119 bp, 13 predicted proteins | sample 5400591 | NCBI WGS metagenome assembly WNGL01 (sample SAMN13153377, study PRJNA577476) | soil metagenome | isolation source: 80 cm soil or saprolite under Garry oak tree replicate 1 | place: USA:California | collected 2016-06-15
CAAGATGGTCGACGCGCAATCCATCACCGTGGCGACATCGGCCACGAATCAGGTGGGTAACGAGGGTACCATCTTCCGCCACGTGTTCTGGCATTCGATCGCGCTGGGCGCGATCGTCGGGATCATCGTGTTGCTGTACGCGTACGTGTTCCCAGCCGGGGTGCCGCACGGCCTGACCATCGTAAAGTGATGCGAGGATGTCGAAAAGATGTAGGGGCGCAGCATGCTGCGCCCCTACTGTTGTCTGCGCCTGCTGTTTTCAGCCCCTGGCGGGCGCGCGCACTTGCGACGGTTGCCAGATACTGATCTTCCGGGTCTCCGGCATCAGGAACAGGCTCAGCACGAACGCGACGGCCGGCACGGCGATGGGATAGACCAGTGCGTGGCCCAGGCTCTGGGACATGCTGAGCCCCGCTGCCTGCGCGGACACATACGCCGCGGTCGTGATCACGGGCACCAGTCCCCCGCCCCAGCCGTTGCCGATGTGATATGGCACTGACACGGACGAGTATCGAATGCGGGCCGGGAAGTACTCGGCGAGGAACGCGCCGATCGGACCGTACACCATGCCGACGTAGGAGACCATGATCGCGACGATCAGGATCGCCACCGGGTAGTTGATATTGGCCGGGTTGGCGGCATTGCCGAGCGCCCAATACAGCGGGTAGTAGGTGACGGCCGCCAGGAAGAACCCGGCGAGAATGATCGGCTTGCGACCGATCCGGTCAGAGAGCCAGCCGAAAAAGATGAGCGACGGCGTGGCGATGAGCAGCGCGAGTCCTGTGATGATGGCCGGGTGTAAGACATCCGGCTTCTGCACCTGTTGGATGAAATAGAGCGCCCAGAACTGGCCGCTGTACCACACGACCCCCTCCCCGATCACGACGATGCTGGCGATCAGCACGTATCGGATGTTCTGACTCCAGAAGGCCTCGCGCCACGGATTGGCCGCCGTCTGCCCCTTCGCCTTGATGGCTTGGAAGATCGGCGTCTCCTGGAGCTGTAGTCGGATGTAGATCGCGATCGCGACCATCAGCAGCGAGAGCAGGAACGGGATGCGCCATCCCCACGCGGTGAACGCTTCGGTCCCCAATATCTCTCGCGTGGCGATGATGACGATCAGGGACACGACGATTCCAAGCGTCGGCGAGGTCTGCAGCCAGCCGGTGTAATAGCCCCGCTTCTCATCCGGCGCGTGCTCCGCGACATAGGTGATCGCGCCGCCGTACTCGCCGCCGAGGCACAGCCCTTGGATCAGGCGCAGCAACAACAGGATAATCCCCGCTGTCGCGCCAATGCTGGCATAGCTTGGCACGACGCCGATGAGGGCGGTCGCCAGACCCATGCCGCTCAGCGTAATCAGGAACGTGTACTTCCGACCCACGATGTCGCCGATGCGGCCGAAGACGAAGGCTCCGAACGGGCGGATCAGGAACCCGGCTGTGAAGGTTCCGACCGTCTTGATGAGCGCACTGCCGGAGGCACCTGCCGCGAAAAACTTCGTGGCAAGGAGGGCGGCCAGGCTCCCGAAGATGTAGAAGTCGTACCATTCGATCACATTCCCGACTGCTGCGGCGATGACGACCCTGCGAAGGTCCTTCATGGCGAGCTGGGGCGCAGTCATAAACTCCCTCGGGTCGGTGGTGGACGTTAGTGGCCGGCTGAGACGGCGCGTGTCACGCTTTGTCGCCGGCGCCACCGGCGACGAGTCCCTTGGCGCGCCACTTCTCGAAAATCCGCTTTACCTGCTGGTGCCCGTCGTCCAGCGCCTGCGCCGGGGTCATCCGCCCGGTAGCCGCGTTCGCGAACATCGTCGGCAACACGAAGGTGTCGAACACTTCGGATTCCGCCGGGTTGGCCGGCCCCGGATAACCGATGTTCGTCGCCCACTGCAGCGCGGTGGCGATCGGCCGGAGCTTCGTCGGCGGGTTCGACCCGAACGGGTCGTTGGCCGTCGCCTGCTCGAGCCACCGGTTGCCGGCGGCCGGCTTCTGCGCCAGCGGCGTGCCCGGATCGGCGAGGGAGCCGGGGTAGGCGGGGAAGTTGTACAGCTTGCTCCCCATCACGGCGTCCCGGTAATGCGCGATGAGGTCGAGCAGGAACTGCTTCGCCGTGTCCGGGCTCTGCGCGAACTTCCAGATTGCGTAGATGCCCATCACGTGCTCGCTCGCCCACCCCGTCCCGCGCGGCCCCTTGAGCGCCGGCACGAAGAAAATGTCGTCCGCCACCGGCAAGTGGTTGTCCTGCGCGGTGCGGTAGGCGGAGATGGAGTTGAGGATGTAGGAGGTCTGGCGGGCGTTGAGCGCCTGGTTGTTCGACGCGGCGTTCCAGCTCAGCACCGCCGGGTTCATCCCGGCCTCGAACAGCCGCTTCGCAAAGTTCAAGGCCTCGAGCGCGTGGTCCGACTTCAGGACCACGTTCTCGTTGGCGTCCTGGATCGAGCCGTCGTGCGACCACAGCATCGCGCGTGTCGCCATGTTGGTATCGAGCTCCTGCGACATTCCGATGCCGATGGGGATCTGGATCTCGGGGTGCTTCGCCTTGATCTGCGGCCCCGCCGTCACGAGGTCCTCCCACGTGGCCGGGCCGTCGGCCTTCCCGAGCTCCGTCCAGACGCTCTTCAAGTAATCGCCGGGATCGGGGACGTAGTTGTCGCTGAAGCCGAACCATTTCCGGGTCACCGGATTATAGGTGCTGCGCTTGCACAGGTCGACGAGCGGCCCATGTGTGCGTTCGGCCTCCTTCACGACATCCGCCATGTCGAGGACTTGCGGCTCGAACGCCCCCGGCGGCGACAGAAATTGAAAGAGGTCGTGCCCTTGTTGGGCCGCGACCTCGGCATTCGCCCGCGTCGTCAGGTCGGCGAGGGAGATGTGGTCCACGGTGACCTCGACGCCCTTGGCGGTGCCCCAATCCTTCGCGTACTTGTCGAACCACGCGTCGTAGGCGGGAACGAAGTGGCTCCACTGGATGATCTTGAGCGTCTTCTGTTGCCGCTTGACCCAAATCGTCGGCCCGAGGGCTGCGGCCACTGCCGCCGCGCCGGTCTTCGTGACAAACTCCCGCCGATCCATCCCCTTTCGCTTGGCCATGAGACTATCCCTTGACCGCTCCCAGCGTGAATCCCTGGATGAAGCGATCGATGAAGAGGTTGTAAACGATGGCCAGCGGAATGCTCGTGAACAGCGCCGCGGCCATGAGAGCCCCCCAGTGGTACACATCGCCCCGCACCAATGCGATCGGCACGCCCAGGCTCACGGTCATCCTGTCGACCGAGCTGATGAAAGTCAGGGCATACACGAATTCCTGCAACACCAGCGTGAAGCTGAACACGACAACCGTCAAGATCCCCGGAACGATGAGGCGGGGCACGACTTTTACGATCACGGCGAGCCGGCTGAAGCCGTCGATCATGGCCTGCTCCTCGATATCCCAGGGCACCGAGCGGAGGAAGCCCATCACGAGCCACGTGCAGAAGGGGATCGTGATGGTCGGATAGATCAGGATCAGGGCCCCGAGCGAGTTCTGGAGGCCGAGCAGCGCCACGAGGCGCGCGAAGGGGATGAAGAGCAGCGTCGGCGGGATCAGATAGGTGAAAAAGATCCCGATGCCGAGCCGCTCACCCCAGCGGCCCGTGAGCCGTGCCAGGCTGTAGCCCGCCGGCACCGCCACCGCCACCGTGATGACGACGACGGCCACGACCACGATCAGGGTGTTGGCGATCCAGCGCAGGAAGTCCGTCTGCCCAAAGAGCAGCCGCACGTGTTCCAGCGTCGGCGGGTCGTTGAAAATCCACGGCACGTGCCGCGTGTCAAACGCGCCGACGTAGAGGTCGCGGTTTTGCTTGAACGCGGTGACCAGCATCCAGTAGAACGGAAAGCCGGCGAAGGCCATGAAGCCCAGGGCGGCGGTGTACAACGCGACCCGCTTCACCTGGCCCCCCCCCCGACCTCCGTGTGGCGAGCCAGCCGCAGCATGGCGATCGCGACCACGATGAGGAACGGGAGCAGAAACACGGCGATGGCGGCGCCCTGGCCGAGGTCGGCCCCCTGGATGCCGCGCTGGAAGGCGAGCGTGGGAAGGACGTGCGTGGTGTTGGCGGGCCCGCCGCCCGTCAGGATGTAGACGACGCCCAAGTCGGTCGCCGTGTAGACGACGCCGAACAGAACCGCGACCGCGACAACGGGGAGCAGAAGCGGCAGCTCGACGTAGAACAGCCGCCGCCAGAACCCGGCGCCGTCCACGATCGCCGCCTCCATCACATCCTGCGGGAGTGACGCGAGCCCCGCGAGCACGATGACGGTCGCGAAGGGAAAGATGCGCCATGCCTGCACGATGGTGATCGCCACCAGCGCCAGTCGCGGCTCCCCCAGCCAGTAGAGCCAGCCGTGCAGCAGGCCGGCAACCTTGAGGGTCCAGTTGATCACGCTGAACGTGGAGTCGAAAATCCATGTCCAGGCGATCGCGGCGAGCGAGACCGGCACCGCCCACGGCAGGAGCAGGACGAAGCGCGCGGTGCGCTTGCCGTGGAACGCGGCGCGGAACACCTGCGCCGCGGCGGTCGCCAGGACGACCACCAGCACTTGCGAGCCGATCGTCACGATGGCGGTGTTGGCCAGGGCGCGCCGGAAAATGGGATCGGCGAGAATCGCGCGGTAATTGGCGAACCCGGCCCACCCGAAGCTGAGACTGCCGGCGGTGGCGGTGCTGAAGCTGAGGACGATCGCGAGCACGAAGGGCACGCCGACGAGCAACAGCACGTAGGCGAGTGCCGGCGCCAACAAGGCAACGCCCAAGACGTTCTCACGGTCGGCGAGGCTGCGTTTCACTGTCGTTGCCGTGCCCCCGTGGCGGCGTCGAAGTAGCACAGCGCCCGCTCCGGCACCGCGAACTCCATGTCGCTCCCCTCCGCGATCTCCGTGGCGACGTTCGCCGGCAGCTTCGCGATCACCGTCGCCCCCGCGCCCCCCGGCAGCTTCGCGATCACCGTCGCCCCCGCGCCCCCGACGCTGCCGTACACGTAGCGGTCCGAGCCCAGGTACTCGACGCGGCGCACCGACAGCGGGAATGTCCGGAGCGCTTCGTTCGCGCCGAAGTGGGCGACCGGGAGAAAATGCTCGGGGCGAAAGCCGAGCAGCGCGCCTTGCAGCTCGACGAGGTTCATCGGCGGCTGACCCAGGAAGGTCGCGACAAACGTGTCCACCGGGTCTTCATACACCTCGTGGGGTGTCCCCACCTGACGAACCTTTCCTCGATCCATCACAACGATCCGGTCGCCCAGCCCCATCGCCTCCACCTGATCGTGAGTGACGTAGACGACCGTGCGCTTCACCTGTCGCTGGAACCGCTTCAGCTCGTCGCGCGCCATGTTGCGCAGCTTGGCATCGAGGTTAGCGAGGGGCTCGTCGAGCAGAAACACCTTGGGGTCGCGGACCAGCGCGCGGCACAGCGCGACGCGCTGCCGTTCTCCGCCGGAGAGCTGTCTGGGATACCGGTCGAGATAGGCTCCAATGCCGAACATCTCCGCCGCCCAGCGCACCTTCCCATCGATCGCCGCGCGTGGCAGCCCGAGCGCTTCGAGGGGGAACGAAATGTTGCGGGAGACGGTGCGGTGAGGGTACAGCGCGTAACTCTGAAAGACCATCGCGATCCCGCGCGCGCGGGGGGGGGTGTCGTCCATGCGCTCGCCACCGATGTGGATCTCCCCCATCGTGGGTTGCTCCAGCCCCGCGATCATGCGAAGCAAGGTGGTCTTGCCGCATCCGGACGGGCCGAGCAGCACCAGGAACTCGCCCTCGCCAATCGAGAGGTCCACGTCGTCGACCGCGGGCAGTTGCCCGAAGCGCTTGGTGAGGTGCCGAATCTCGACGCCGGCCATCGGGTGTGGGCGCTCCCCGGTTGCAGTTCGATGCAGCCCGTATCGGGCATGGGCAGCTAGTGTAGCGTGGATGGCAGGCCGACGCGATCCGCTTTCACCATCACCACATGGTCATTGCGAGTCAAGGGTGTAGGATTATTCTCGTGAGCGAGCTCCCCGCTGTGACCCCCGAGTACTTCCAGATCCTGGTAGTCCGCGAGCTGCGCAAGGTGGGCTTTGAGGTGGGCACGGTCCGGATCCACCGTCGATCTGAGTTACCCGAACCGGAACAGGGATTCGTACTCGAGCTCGTTGTCCCGCTCGGCCGCGCAGGCACGACCTGGCGGGCGCTGGTAGCCTGTCGCAGCCAGGCCGGCGCGGTCGAGCGGGAGGTGATCGAGTCGGTGAAGGCGCGGCTCCCCCAGGTGCCCGCCGCGGTGGCTATGGTCTTCGCCACGGCCGATTTCGGCTCGGACGCCCTGGCCGCAGCGCGGGAATCGGGCGTGGCCCTGTTGCGCGTCGTCGACGGTCGCAGCGCCTTTGACACGAGCGGTTGGAACAACCCAGGCCACTATCCCGCTTGGCTGCCGGCCTACCTCGCGCAGCTCGTGGATCAAGATGTCTCCGGTCAGCCACGGGCCCGGCTGCTCCAAGCGGGGCGGGCGGACATGATTCTCGATTGCTTGCGGATAGAGGCGCGAGCCTAAGACGGATGATATGAAGAAGGAGCGAGGCATGGCCGAGTCGGGGCTGAAGGACGCGATGGACGTGCTGCAGGCGTGGGTGGACCAGTACAACGCGCGGGCAGGGGCTAACATCGCGCTCGACTCGGGCGGCGAGTCAGGAGGCGCTCAGCTCCGGCTCAAGTACAGCCCGACCGAAGAGACGATCTCGATTCTGCATTTCGTCGCGGTGATCAGGGAGGGCCGGCCGGCGATTCTCGTGAGCCGCTTCGAGGGTCCGACGGCCGAGACGTCGGTGCAAGCAGGACTGTGGGCCAGCGGCCAACTTGGTCGGCGGCCGGGAGCGACACCTTGAGTTCAGCGACTACGGCGGTACCGCTCGAGATCACGCGTGCCAACGAATGGGACGTTCGCATCCGCTGGAGTGACGGTCACGATGCCGTCTACCCCGCGGCGTATCTCCGGCAGCGCTGTCCGTGTGCCATTTGTCAGCAGGCTGACCCAACCCAGGATGCTGGCGTTCACCCGCTCGCCATCAGAGCCGTTGGGCAGTATGCGGTCCAGTTCGACTGGAGCGATGGGCACGCAGCGGGTGTCTACTCCTACCATTATCTGCGGGGGATCTGTCCCTGTCCCAGGTGCGCAGCACGCCAGTGACCCACCGATGCGCTACGCGTGTCCCGCCCACGTCGTCTCACCTGGCGTGTACGGCGCGCACGGATCGAAGCGCCCCGGCGTCTCCCGGTACCGCATCGCCTGCGTGCAGCCGATCTCCGACGTGAAGTAGCCGAACAGCGTGAGCTCCTTCATGAGACGGAAGAAATGGGGAGGCGCTCCTGGCGCGCGGCTATCCATGTACGCCTTCTGCTCGCGGTCCAACTGCTCGAGCTGGGCCAGGCGCTGTGCCGGCGTCGCCGTCATGAACGCCGCATCACTCAGCTTTCGCATCCCGTCGCGGAAAATGGCCTGCTGGCCGTCGTCGTAAGTATCGGTGACCATTACCGCCATGAATGCACCGGTATGCGCCGCCTTCGCCCCCGGTGTCTTGGTCTCGGGGAGAATGGTGTCCGCCACCTCGTCGAGTAACGCGATGTCCTGGGCGGTAAACGCGCCGATCTGCGCCCGCGAGGCGGCGACGCGGGAATGTACCCGCTCGCACACGGTGGCGAGATCGCTACCGCCGATGAACACGACTCCACCCAGCATCGCCGTGACCCGCCGAATGGCTTCGCGCCGATCGATGCCCTGAACCTGTTTTGCTGCCGACATAGTCGCGGCCCTCGGCTAGAGGTTACGGCGCTTCAGCTCGCTGACGGCGAAATCCGCCGCGCGGGCCGTGAGCGCCATGTACGTGAGCGATGGATTCGGACAGGCCGTTGACGCCATGCAGGAGCCGTCCGTCACGAAAACGTTCGGCGCGTCCCACACCTGGTTGTGCGCGTTGAGGACCGATGTCTTGGGATCCCGGCCCATCCGCGCCGTGCCCATTTCGTGGATCCCCATCCCCGGCCAGTAGCCGTTGTCGTACGTGTGGACGTCCTTCACCCCGGCGGCCTCGAGCATCTCAGCCATGTCGTTCATCATGTCCTTGCGCATCAGCCGCTCGTTCTCGCCGGTGGCGCAGTCGATCGCGAGCACCGGGAGTCCCCATTTGTCCTTCTTGTTCGGATCGATGGTGACCCGGTTCGCTGGATTGGGGAGCATCTCGCCGAACGCGGTGCCGCCGATCGACCACGCGCCCGGCTGCGCCGCGGCGTCCTTGAACGCCGCGCCTACGCCGAGCTCGGCCACGGCGCGCGACCACCCCGAACGGCTGGCGCCGCCCTGGTACCCGAAGCCGCGCAAATACTCGCGCTTGTCGCCGAACAAATTGCGGTAGCGCGGAATGTAAAAGCCGGTGGGGCGGCGGCCGTAATAGTACTTGTCGGCGAGCCCTTCGATTGTGCCGGACGCACCGGCGCGGAAGTGGTGATCCATCAGATTGCGCCCGAGCGCGTCCGAGCTCGAGCCGAGGCCGCCGGGCCAGACGTCGGTCGCCGAGCGCAGCAAGAGCCACGTGGAATTCAACGTAGACGCACAGAGGAAGACGACTTTCGCGGTGTAGTCGGTGGTCTGATTCGTGACCGCATCCAGCACGCGCACACCCGTCGCGCGCTTCTTGTTGCGATCGTACAGCACTTCGGTGACGATCGCGAACGGCTTGAGCGTCAGCCGTCCCGTCGCCATCGCCGCCGGCAGCGTGGAGGACTGCGTACTGAAATACCCGCCGAACGGACAGCCCAGCCAGCAGGCATTGCGAAACTGACATTGGGCGCGTCCCGGCAGCGGCTGCGTGAGGTTCGCGGTGCGCCCCGGGATGATCCGGCGGCGGCCGTCGAAATGCTGCTTGAGCCGGCCGGCGATCAGCTCTTCCCCACAGTTGAGCGGCATGGGCGGCTGAAATTGTCCGTCGGGGAGCTGGGCCATGCCCTCGAGCGAGCCGGAGATGCCGGCGTGCCGTTCGACGTGGTCGTACCAGGGCGCGATGTCGGCGTAGCGAATCGGCCAATCGACACCGATCGCTTCGCGCGCGTTCGCATCGAAGTCGAAGTCGCTCCAGCGATAGCTTTGGCGACCCCACATCAGCGACCGGCCGCCGACGTGGTAGCCGCGGTACCAGTCGAACCGTTTCACCTCGGTGTACGGCGACTCCTGGTCGGAGGCCCACCAATCGAGGTTCGTTTCGTTCAGCGGGTAGTCGCGTTTCAACACCGGATACGCCAGCTCCATCGCCTTGGTGCGTCTGCCGCGATGGGGATAGTCCCACGGCGCCTTGGTGGCATTCACGTAGTCCTTGATGTGCTCGATGTTCTTGCCCCGCTCGAGCAGCAGGACGCGAAGTCCCTTCTCGGTCAGCTCTTTCGCGGCCCAGCCGCCGGAGATTCCGGAACCGACCACGATCGCATCGTAGCTCTGTGACTGCACAATCCCTCCTTTAGATCAGCGCTCGGCGGTGCAGTGTCAGGTGAGCTCCTTGAGACCCTTTAAGATGAGCCGGCGAAACGTGTTGTCCACCTCCTGCGGCGGCTGCTTCGCGCCATGATCCAGCCACCAGGTGAGCACCGCCATGAACGCACCGCCGATGTATTCGGCCGCGAGTGCCCGCTCTTCAGTCGTCCCTCGGAATCCGAGCGCGTGGACATCCTTGGCCGCCAATTCGGCGATGGTTCGATGAATGCGCTGGAGGACGAACGCGCCGCTGTCGTGGCCGATGATGGCCTGATAGAGACGCAGGTGCGCGTACGCATGCTCGAGCATCGCGAGACTGAAGCCGAGCGCGGGGGTCTGACGCTGGCGCTCGAGCAGCAGATGGCGGAGGTCCTCGAGCCGGCTGCTGAGCAGCGTCTCCTTGTCGGCAAAGTGCGCATAGAACGTCGCGCGGCCGACATTGGCGCGGTCGATAATATCCTGCACGGTTGCGGCTTCGTACCCCTTCTCCATGATCAAGGCGATAAGCGAATCCTGCAGTAACGCCCGTGTCCGCTGCACCCGCCGATCGACTCCACGTTTCCGCACAGACTCCTCCCGAATGTTCAGAATCGAACGCCAGCGCCATGCCGTTCGCTGGCGCCGTGCCGTTATTAGACACAATGTTCGATATAGAACAGTATGTCAATAACTGAATACAATGTTCTACACCGATCACACCGGAGAAGCAGCCATGCACACCGCCGCCCGCCGTTCCCTGTCCAGCGTTGCCCTAACCGCCGTGTTCATCACGATCAATCACCTGTACTCGCTGGGGCCAACTGCGCTGATCCTGGGAGCGGTGCTCCTCCTGCTGCCGACGGCATTCCTGCTGTGGTTTCGCAATACGAAAAGCGAGATCGCGTTTGCGGGCTATCTCCTCATGAACCTTTGGATCGTCGCTGGGTTTGGCCTGGCGAAAGGGTTTTGGGGCGACCTGCTGCGCCTCTTCGCCGGAACGGGCTTGGCCGCGCTGTCGACCTCCTTCCCCAAGCCGGTCGTCGGCTCATACGGATTCGAGGCGAGTGGCCTGCTGATGTTCATCGGCAGTCTCTTCGTGGCGTACACGGCGTATGTGCTCATCCAAACACAGCGCGCGGCCCAGGTCGCGCCCGCTCGGTCTGTGGGGACGATGGCCGCGGTGCTTGCCGTGCTCGCCGCGGCATTCGTCTGGACCGACAAGGACCACTGGTCGGCGCCGGTGGACGGGATCGTGCGGATCGGGGTCATCGTGCCGCGCAGCGGTCCCTACGCCATTCTCGGCGGCTCGTTTTTGAAGGCGGTCGAGATGGCCAAGGAAGACCTCCACAGCACCCGGTACCGGTACGAGCTGGTCACGGTCGACGTCGGGACCGATCCGCGGGCGGCTCGCGCGGCGATTCAGCGCGCCATCCGCGAGGACCGTCTGGACGGGATCGTCGGCGGGATTTCGTTGTTCGGCCAGGTTACGAAGCCGCTCGCCAGCGCAGCACGCATTCCGCACACCTGTGTCTGTACGGTGACGTCGATCGGCGACGGCGCCTACAACTTCACCAACATCCCGACCCCCGAGGCGGAGGCGACGCTGTGGGTGCGTGAAGCCCAGCGCCGCGGCATCAAGCGTGTGGCGCTGCTGTCGCAGAATTATCCCAGCATCCATAACCACGTGCGGGCGCTCAAAGCGGAGGCGGCGCGCGCCGCGTTGCCGATCAGTTACGAGCAGGAGTTCGGCGACACCGTGACGGATTTTCGTTCGCTGATCTCGGCGGCACGGGCGTCACAACCGGACGTGTATTACGTGGAGGCGCTCAGCCCGCAGCTGGACGTGCTGGCTCGCCAGTTGTCGGAGGCGGGGATCCACAACATCGCGTCCGTCGTCGCGCCCTCGCTCAGCCAGCATCCTGAGCTTTTCGAGGGGGCATGGTACACCGATAGCGACCTGCGGGATTTTGGCTTCAAGACACGGTTTGAGCGGAAGTATCCTGGCATGCAGTTCGCGACGCACATGATGCCCTACGCGTACGACGATTTCAATCTGATCGTGCAGGCGTTCGAGCGGGGCCAGAACCCTGCCGTCTATCTCCGCAACCTCACGCGCTACGAAGGGACGGCCGGCCCGATCACCCGCGCTCCGGGTAGCGGGAACTTCCAGTCCGCACCGGCCGTGTGGACCATCCGCAATGGCAAGCCGGCGCTGTACAACTGAGAGGAGCCACGACCATGACCCGACGTGCTCACAGCTGGATCACGATATCCCTACTGATTGCCGCGTTGCTTGGCGGTGCGTATCTGATTGTTGAACGCAATCCCGCGCCATCAGAGGCGGATGCACCCAGTGGATTCATGCATTGACGCGGATCCCCCGGGATCAAAGCCCGGGGGGATTCGTCATTTGCGGTCCTTCTCCGTCGCCACCACGTAGGCGACGGTGTCCCAGGCATTATGAATGCCAACGAACAGCAGCACCAACGCAGCGGCGCCGATCGCAAACAATGCCCAGGGCTGATCGTGCGATAAGCCGGCGGCGCCGACGAACAGCGTCGCGTAGGCGATCATCGGCAGGATCTGATGCCAGATCCAATCCTCGAGCACCGGCGTGTATCCCGACTGCCGGCGCATGCGTCGCAGCACGACGAGCACGTAGACGATACCGGCGAGCGCGGTTGCTCCCACGACATGCGCGGGGTCCTTCAGTCGTGTCCACGGGGCGCTGAGGACCGCTGCCAGCAACAACACGGCGACGAAATGGAGCACGTTGGGCGTCCCGAACGCGTTGATCGAGTCCGGATTGCGCGGCAGCGAGGATTCCCGCACCAGGGCGACCACGACGAACATCAGGCCGGTCAGGCCGCCGGCTGACGACCCCACGATGACCCAGAAGCTTTCCCACTGCGAGAGAAGGGCGTGCGCGGGTGATTCCATATCACCGCACCTGAAAGGTGAGTGTGGCCCACTTCGATTCGTAGTTCACGCTGTCTGCGGCCACGGGGACCATGTGAATGAACTTGATGTACCACTTCCCCGGCGTGCGGATCACGAATCGCGCGACGCCTTGTGAATCGCTCCGCGCGCGAACTTCCGGAAACCGCGTGGTATCGCGTTCTCCCCCGGCGATGACGAGCTGTTGGGCGACCGGCCGGCCATCCGCGAGACACCGGACCGCGAGCGTATCGCCCACAACCACGAAATAGGGGTTGGTGAGCGGCACGATCTCCGCCGGATATCCCAGCACGGTTTCGAACGCTCTCGTCCGCAAGTCGCCGACCTGGAGAATGGCTTTGACGTGCTTCTGATAGCGCTCGCGTGCGTTCTTCGTGAGCTCGCCGTCGCGTGTGCGTGCGGCCAGGACGTCGGGAATTCCGTCTTCCTCGAGATACGCGTTGAAGACCTTCGCCGCGAGCGCGATCTCGCGCGGCAGCAGCGAGGCGCCAACGACGTAGGTGCCGGGCGCGCCGGTCGTGAGCGTGAGCCACGTCGTGTCGCCGTGCGGTTGCCAGGAGCCTCGCGCCAGGGCGACGCGGCCGGCGGCGCCCGCCACGCTGAGGTCGCGCAACCGATCGGGTGTGACGGCGCCTTCGCTGGCCGTGAACGACC
>WNGL01013400.1_pt1 | contig 13112 bp, 15 predicted proteins | sample 5400591 | NCBI WGS metagenome assembly WNGL01 (sample SAMN13153377, study PRJNA577476) | soil metagenome | isolation source: 80 cm soil or saprolite under Garry oak tree replicate 1 | place: USA:California | collected 2016-06-15
GGGGTACCAGATTGTCCATCTTGTCGATCCTGAAGATTCTGGGATCCTGCGCTTTGAAGAAACAGGAGAGATACCCGAGGGGATGGACTTCGCCGTGCGATGGAAGGGGGTCTGGCGCGAGGGCCGGTGCTACGATTCTGGAGACCATTCCATTGCGGGGGCAAACTGACTGCGCGGCTTGTGATCAGTACCCTCTTGCTTCCCTTCCTCAACCGATGCCGATAGACTCGGCTTCGCGATGATGCGCAAGAGAGGAAGGGCATGAGCAGCACAGATCAGACCGTGCAGGTGTATCAACTGCGCATCTGGATACGCCAGATGAGTCAAGAGATGTGGCGTCACATCTCTACCCGTCACAAGATGTTGTACTCTCGTACCAGGCTGTTGCCGCCACATCCCATGCAATGGCTATGGCTTGAGGTCCAGCACCGCGCGGCCTGTCTCCAAATCGACAGGCACCGAGTTCTGATGGTGCACGATCAGCCACTTGCCGTTGACCCTCCGCCAGCAAGCGGTCCAACGCAGCCAGAGATCGGTCTTCTGCCCATTGTTCATGGTTCCGCTTATCCGGTTGAGGCTGTGGGTGAAGGCAACGTCCTCGCCCACCGTGATGGACAGGTCGTGAATTTCATAGCCTATCGGACCCTGGAACGACGAGAGTACCTCTTCCCAGGGTTTCCTGAATGCCTCTGCTCCCACGTAGCGCAGCGGGGGCATGATGTCGAACGACACGACCTCCTGCGCGTAGAGAGACATGACGCCTTCGATGTTCTTGTCACGAATCGCCTCGACCCCACCCTCTATTACCCTTTGGATTTCGGCTTCATCGTTTTTCTTGTTGTCTTCGACTGCCATAGTTTCCTCCTTCCTCTCGCCTGTTCTGAATCGCACATTCTCGTGGTGATGTGTACATTGTGGGGATACGCTGCTGATTGCTTGGCCATGCTTCTGTTGAAAGCATCTCCCCTTCTTTCGCCTGTGAAACCGTTCTCGCGGGCCTCATCCCGCGAGAACGGGAATCGAGAACTCCCAGGAGAATGGACAAGCAATCCAGCCGCTTCTTCCCAAAATGTACAGGCGGTTTATCGCCTTTGGCCCGCGCTGCTCATCCTCTCTTGCTGCTCGAGCACAAGAAGCGCCTGTGGGATGCCCTGCCGATAGGTCGGGGCAACCACTGGTTGCCAACCGAGCGAACGCGCCGCCTTCGCGTTGGAGACGCGCATGGAGGTCGTGAAGAAGTCGGTCGCCAGGGGGGCGAGTGGACGCATCATCCAGCTTGGGAGTGACAAGGGCCTCGGGAGGTGAGCCTGCTGGCACAGGAACGTGAAGAAGTCTTTATTGCGCACCGGTTCGTCATCGACGATGTGATACGCTTCTCCTGCCTTGCCCCGTTCGAGGGCTGCGACCGTGGCGGCTGCCGCATCTTCCAGATACATCCAGGAGGTGACCGCGCGGCCCCCATCAGGCAGAGGAAGGCTTCGGCGGCGCAGCATCGCCAGGATAGGGACGAGAGATGCTGGCCCATAAAAGTATCCATAGCGCAGCGCTATCCCCTCGATCCAGCCCGCTTGGGTCGCCTCCCAGATCTGCCGCTCCAATGAGCGGAACCCGGCCACGTGCCGTTCTAGTTGGGAAGAGCTTCCAGCAGGTGCGAACGGACCGTCTGGAGTCGATGACCTGTTCGCCCCAGTCCCCGTAGCCGTAGCCCAGCGTCATCGACTCCGCTACGAACCTGCGTGCTCCGACCTCCCTGGCGGCTGCGAGCAGATTCGTGGTCCCAGCATCGCGCAGCGCGTTGGTGGCATACATATCCTGATGACGCAGAGGCGTCTTCTTGAGCGCGGTCAGCGCATGAATGACGGCGTCGGCTTGCACCCCCGAGACCGCTCTCTCGAGGTCGTCGCGATCCATCACATTTGCCAGGATCGGGTGAGCGCCAAGGTGAGAGAGGTGATCCATCCTCTCAGGGGAACGGGCCACCCCAAGAACTTCGTGTCCTCCCGCGATGAGGGCACGGGTCAAGGGGGTGCCCAGAGCCCCACTCGCTCCAGCAATAAGCACTTTCATGAGAGCCTCCCTTCTGCTGACTAGCTACGAAACTATCTACATGAACAGTGACAGTATCATGCTTCTAGTGTCAATTTTGAGATGAACCTGGTGGAATTTTGCTGATGACTCTGTTGATGAGCTATCCTCTCTCTCCTCATTTGGTCGGTCCTCTCGTTGAGGCGAAAACCGTTCATCAACAGAAGAAAGGCCCAAATTTGACCAGGTTCATCTCAAAATTTACAAACATGCTGCTCTTCAAGCAGACGCAATTGTATTTCTTCATTCACCTGAATGCACAGGGCTGGTTTGTGGCTCATCTGCTCTCCCAGAAAAACAGAACAAGACGAGAGTCATGCACTCGAAGGCGAGTCGAGGAAGTGATTTCCTCCTCTCTCGTCACTTCTATGAAACGGCCAGATCTCCGTAGAGCTATTCTATCATGCTTTTGGTATCGAGTCCCTCACAGACTTTAGTCGGTCGCGGGCCGTGTCCTTCCCACGGCGCGCCCGAGGAGGTAGGGAATCATCTGCCGATGGATCAGGCTGACACCCGCCCACAGCGGGTGTGCCAGGCGCCGCGTGTAGTACACGTTGGTGGCCAAGACGGCCGTCGAGCTTGCCACGCGCAGGATCAGGTGGGCGGTCATCAACGCCGAGCGCAGTTCGAGACGGACCGCCTCGGGCGACGTTTCGGCGATCCGCCAGCCCAGCACGTGATCGGGCCACGGCCGTGGCCCGAGCCGGAGGCCCAGCACCCCCTGCCACCCCAGCAGAAGGAACCAACGCGACTTCGCGCGGGGCACTCTCGAAAACAGCGCGCGCCCACTGCTCGGGTGTCCGCGTATCCGTCCTGTCGGTCGGCACCTCGAACGCATCTCTGTAGTCCGGCGGGTTGTCGGTGGCTCGGGTCTCCAGAGGTGCTGCAACGCGATGCGCGCGTCTCGAGCCGGTCTGCCTGCCCATGGGGTCCCTCCTTCTGTCTTGCATCTCACCGCATCCCGCAGAACGGGTGTCCAAGAAGCGCTCATTCGGCACGGTACTTGACAACTTCTTCTTTATCTACCACTCAATCGGCAGCCTTTCACATCCTTCGCTCTCGCCCTACCTCTTGTGCTCCATCGTCATCATCGGTGTTGCTTGCCCCTGGTCCTGCTGGCGCGAGCCGGCCAGGACAAACAGTCGCCATCCGAAGACGACGTACCAGGCAAGCATCTCCACCGACAGCACCCGTTCCAGCAGCCCACCCACGTGCGCCGGGGCCAGCGGTGTGCCCGGGGTGAACGCCCAGAACTCGACGGCGACCAGCACCAGCGTCACCAGAGCAGCGACGAGCGAGTAGGTCCCCCACCCGCGCCAGTGGGAGGTGCGACGAAGCCCAAGCCCGATCACGAGGAACGCGCTCATCATGCTGAGGAGGGCGACGATGGTTGCCAGCGAATGGATGCGGACCGTCGCGGGCGCGTCGGTGAAGAGGCCTGTGGTGACCTGCGCCAGCCCGCGCACAAGGAGCAACGCGGCACCGGACCACCGCCACCCCACGGATAGCACCTGCCGCATGAGCAAGATGAACCCCACGGCAAAGGCCATCAAGAGCAGCGCATGCAGCACGGCGATGGCGTTCAGCAGCGATCCGTTGGGCCCAACGCCCAGATCGCTAATCGCCTGGTGAATCGGGGAGTACCCAGGACGCAGGAGACCCGCCACCGTATAGGCCAGCACGAACGCGATCGGATTGATCACTCCACCAACGAGGGCGAGCCAGCGCGCCGTTTGATTCCACCGCGGCTTCACTGAGGTACGTCGTACGTTTTCTTGCATAGAAGAGCTTCCTTTCTGCCGATGGGAGAGGTGAGATGAACCTCTCCCATCCTCTTGGAGGAGCAACCGGAGGCAGGCCGCCATCGGCGCCCCGAGAGCCGCGTTACTGGGTGCTCGACGCACCGGTTTTCGCCAGCGCAAACCCCGCGGCGATGAGCCAGACGAAGGCCGGGAACCTGGTGAGCGGGATGAGCAGCGGGATGGGGTTCGTCACGGGCAGCAGGACGTTGAGCGGGGTGTTTTGCGCGATGCCGGGCCAGGTCATCGCCCACAAGATGTGAGAGGCAGACGCGATGTCGAGGGCCGTCATCAACCCGCTCACGAGCACGATGCTCACCCAGACGGCGGGCGCGCCAAGCCCGCGCAGGCGAAATGCTCCGCCGACGGCGAAGATGCCGAGCGCGATGCCGGCCCCGAACTGGAAGAAGGTCGCGGTGCGCACCAGGTCGGAATGCCTCTGGAAAAACGCCACGATGGCCGAGGCTGCCGCATCCGGCGCCGGAAAGGACGGCCGTAAGGACGGGTTGAAGTTGCTCACCAGGACAATGCTGGCCAGATGCAAGACCGCGTAGACCACCGCCGCGATGCCGAGGAAGGGACCGGTGCGGCGCGCGAGCGTGGTCGTCGCGTTCAGTTGAACATCCCTCTCGCGAGTTTGTGTGGGTTCTTTGTTCTGAAGAGTCATTGGAATACACTCCTTCTCAGTTTTCTCGTCAGGCCGACATGCGGCGCCCCAGCGCGGCTCGTGCAGCGGGTGTTGCCAGCAGGACCAGGACGGCGACGAGGACCCCCAATATTACCCGATGATAGATGGTATTCGCCTCGGTGCTGGGGCCGGCGCCGAGGGCGAGCGCGGTGATGCCCAGCAGGACACCCGCCACGGCAACGAGGTGGGCGGCCAGAGCGGTCCCCCAGGCCCACGTCGTGCGGGCGAACACCGCATAGGTACTCACAGCCAGGAACAGCCCGCACAGTCCTTCCACGATGGCTGCGGGAAGGATGCGGGGCTCGGAGAAACCCAGCGGGATCCCCACGTGCAAGAGAGCCGCGAGCAGAAAGGTCACGGCTTCTGCCACCATCAGCACGCTGATCACCGTGACGACGGGAGTGAAGCTCCCAGTACTCGTCTTCATCATGCCAACTCCTTTCTCCTGAATATATAGCTGTGCCTGACGTGCAGGTCGGCGCACCCGGCCCAGTGTGCTCAAAGGTTGATGACGGCGGGAAGGACCTCGCGACCGATGATCTCGAGCGGTTCGATCCGATACACCTGCGGGATCACCCCCAGCACCGTCTGTATCCCCATCGAGGCGAGCCAGCGCAATTGCCCGAGCAGTTCGCCCACCTTGGAGCCATCTTCGCCCACGTCGAAGGCAAACATACAGGTCTTCTCAATCGCGTCATAATCGCGCTCCTCGGCCTCACAATGCTGGCGCAGCACCTCGAGCTTCCTGGGGATCTCCGGACCAGGGCGCAGGTTGCAGGCATCGGCGTAGCGGGCGACCAGGCGCAGCGTCTTTTGCTCGCCGGAGCCTGCAATCAGGATGGGCGGATGGGGACGCGTGAGGCTCTGCGGGAGGTTGAGCGGGCGCTCGATGTGGTAGTACTTCCCCTCGTAGGGACGCTCGTCCCCTTGCTCTCCCTGCCACATGCGCAAGCAGATCTGCAGCAGCTCCTCCAGTCGCTCGTAGCGCTCTTGCAGGGGTGGGAAAGGCAGTCCCGAGCCGCGCGCCTCCTCTTCGTAATCGCCGACGCCAATGCCGAGCCAGGCCCGCCAGGGTCGGATAGCAGGCGAGCACCTCGCGCTCTGGACCACCGAGAAAGTGGCTTTGCCACACGTGGTCCCCCACGCTGATGCGATCAAATCCCCCCGCATCGGCCGTCTGCGCGATCTTGACCAGCGTGGGGCCAAGCTGGCCGGCCCCTCCCGGCCAGCTCACATCGTTGACGTGAAGTCCCAGTTTCATACTCTCCTCCTTGATTTAGCTCATGATGATGTGTCTCGGACGAACTGACGGAGGACGCGAGCGAGTTCGGCAGGTTGATCAAGAGGGACGAGCGTATAGCTGTCGGCGATCTCGATCAAGTGTCCGCGTGGGAGCAACTCAGCCCAGCGACGCCCGTACTCGCTTGGATTGATCCGGTCTTCCGGTGCCCAGACCACCAGCGCCGGACGGTCAAAGTGACGCAGGCCATCCGCCGCAGCACGCATGTCCCCCTTATCGAAAGCATGTACAAACCTGGCGAGATCGCGGCGGATTTCCCGCTGGGTCTGCAAGGAGCGCAACCAGGCATCGAGCAGTTCATGGGGAATCGGTCGCTTCGCCATCCACCCAAAGGTCAACGGCAACCGTCGCAGGGCATGCCAGCGCAGAGCCTGTGCCAGGAGGAAGGCTCCGCCCGGCATCTTGAGGCCCAGCTCTGCGGTCCGTCCGGGCAGACCGGGAGGGACGTTCTCAAAGGATTCGCAAGGTGTAATCACCAGGCGCGCAATGCGCTCAGGATACCGGCCAGCGGTGAGCTGAAAAATGCCCGAGTCGTTGCCCACCAGGGTCACCTCCCGCAGGTCCAGGGCTTGCAGGAACTCGGCTTGAAGTTTCGCGATGCCCTGTGGTGAGAGATCAGCATCCGCTCGCATCGGCCGCCGGTGGCTCCCCAGAGGCATGGTCGGGACAAGACAGCGGTGATCAGCGCGTAACTCCCCCACGACCTGACGCCACAGCGAGCCGTCCATGGCCAATCCGTGCTGCAGGACCATGACAGGACCGGGGCCCCCGGTGTCCTCATACTCGATGGGTCCAGCTTCCAGGTCGATCTCATCCATGCATTCACCTCTTCTCTCCTCTGTTCGTGCGCAAGCAGCCGTGAGGTCAGTGCTTTCTGTACCTCAGACGCCGGGTTCGCACAGCAAGACGCTTTGATCGCTGCTTACAAAGACCCTGGTGCTCCCTCCCCGTTAGCGGAGAGAAGCATCATGTTCCCCTCGTGACTATTCAGGCTCCCCCTGGTACCCTTGCTGCGCGCCGGCGCGCTGATGCGATCCTACCCAAACGAACAGTCGCCATCCACGACCACATGCCAGGCAAAGACCAAGAGCACCAGAACTCGACGGCGACCAGCACCAGCGTCACTAGCGCAGCGATCAGCGAGTACCAGCCATACCCATGCCACCCGCTGACGCGCAGCCATTGCCAGCCAACGATGCCACACACCACGACGGGCGGGAGAACCGCCAGTTGGAAGCCGAGTGTCCAATGCACTGTCACCGTTGCGGGGGCTTCCGTAAAGATGCCAGCATTGATGGCTCCCATGCCCGAAAGGATGAGCAGGATCAGACAGGTTAGGCGCCACCCGTCCGCGAGGACCTGGCACATCCCCAGGAAAAAGCCGATGGCGAAGGCGAGCAACAGCACGCCAAAGACCACACAATCGATGTCGAGCAGCCAGGCATTTGTCCCGACGCCCAGATCGCTGATCGCCTGGTGAATCGGCGAGTAGCCGGGACGCAGGAAACCGGCGAGCGTGAATGCTCCGACAAACACAATGGGACCCACGACTCCAGCCAACGCCAACCAGCGAGCCGTGAAATTCCGTTGCTGCAGCGATGGGACCGATGGTATTCTCGCTTGATTCATTCCGTGTCTCTCCTCAGCGATTGGGCAACTCCTTGTTTGAAGGGGAGGGGGACCTCTCCTCCCTCGCGATAGCTCTCGTAGAGACCGCTGCTGTGGTCGTGGGTGGTCTACTGCGCCACGCCATAAAGCCATCAGGCCGGAGCAGCACCACCTCCCTCCGGCGCCACGCCCATCCTGGCTGGCCAGTCGTGCTCCAGATCATGCAACCCGCCATCTGGCCACAGGCGGGAGCCCGTCTCTCCAGCGCTAGCGGTCGGTCGGCGTCAGTTCGACATGCACGGTCCGATAGCCGCGCAGGCGGTGGTAGAGCGGAATGAGGGTGCCCTGCAGCAGCGGATACTTCTGAGCCAGTGCCTGAGCGGCATGGACCGCCTCAGCGCCGCCGAGCGCGCGAAGCCCTCCTCTCGTCACTCTCCTTCTTCTGTATCTCTCTCTCCTTCGCGGAGTCGTGGCCGGTAACACACGCATCACCCCAGGCACCTGTACGTCTTCGTGCGAATCCTCTCCAGGTTGGCCCTGTCCGTGAAGCACAAGAAGCTCACTCCTCTTCTTAGATTATAGGAGGAACTGGGATGGACACAAGAGCCACTTTGGGCTATACTAGCCATGCCACTTTGTACGAGCGCGACAGGAGGAAGACATGCACGAGCGTTTCATGGAGCAGCAGGCCACCATCATCCTCGACCCAACCGTAGCGGTCCCTCTCCACAAGCAGCTCTATGAGGGGGTGAGGAGCGCGATCCTACGGGGACAGCTCCAGGCGGGCGCACGTGTGCCCTCGACACGCGCCTTTGCTCGCGAGCTGGGGATCTCGCGGGCAACCGTTCAACTCACCTTTCAGCAGCTGATCGCCGAGGGCTACCTGCAAGGTCGTGCCGGCTCGGGCACCTATGTCGCCGCCACCTTTCCTCCAGAAGGGGTCGAGCAACCGGTGCAGAATGCTCATCCTGGCCAACCCAGCAGTGCCGGACGAACCATCTCAGCACGGGCTCACACGTGGCTCTCAACTCCCTCTGTTTCTGAGCCCCTGCTGGTTCCAGGACAGGGGTTGCAACGGGCCTTTCGCGTGGGGCTGTCGGCCCTTGATGCCTTCCCCCGCAAACTCTGGCAGCACCTCCTGCTACGGAGTTGGCGTCAGATGCCGCCAGAGTTGCCTGCCTATCACCAACCCGCCGGCTACCTGCCTTTGCGGGAAGCCATTGCAAGCTACCTGGCGACCGCCCGTGGCGTCCGCTGCACGGCTGAGCAGGTCATTATCGTCACTGGATTGCAACAAGGCATTGACCTGGCCGCACGCGTGTTGCTCGACCCAGGGGAGCAAGTCTGGATGGAAGACCCAGGCTACCCGGGGGCGCGTGGCGCCTTGCTTGGGGCCGGAGCACGCCTGGTTCCCGTGCCGATCGATGCCCAGGGGCTCGTCGTCCAGATGGGAAAAGAGCGCGCGCCTCACGCACGTCTCGCCTTTGTGACCCCCTCGCACCAATTTCCGCTGGGCGTGACCATGAGTATGGCGAGAAGGCTGAGCCTGTTAGCGTGGGCGAGTGCCGCCGGTGCCTGGATTGTTGAGGACGACAACGACGGTGAGTTTCGCTACGTCGGTCGCCCCCTGGCAGCCCTGCAGGGCATAGATCGGGCGAACCGCGTGATCTATCTTGGGACCGTGAGCAAGGTGCTGTTTCCCGCCATGAGACTGGGCTATCTCGTGGTGCCTCCTGATCTGGTCAACGTGTTCATCGCTGCCCACCTCTTTACCGGCATCCATCCTCCTCTGCTTGAGCAGATCACGCTGGCAACTTTTCTGCACGAGGGACATTTTGTGCGCCATATTCGGCAGTTGCGCCAGCTCTATCAGGAGCGGCAGGTGACGCTGGTGGACCTGGCTCGAGAGACGTTGGCAGGCAAACTGGACGTGCAACCGGCAGTGGCAGGCATGCACCTGATTGGGTGGCTCCCCGGCAAGCAGGATGACCGCCAGGTAGCACACGCGGCCGCGCGCGTCTGGGTGGATGTTTCCCCGTTGTCGCTCTATGCCCTCGAAGGAAGTGAGCGCACAGGCATCCTGCTGGGATATACCGCCGTCGGGACAGAAGAAATGCGCGCAGGCCTCCAGCGCTTGGCGTCTGTCCTCGTGACACCGCGGTAGAGGGCATCGCTCTCAGTCCTTCCGGTCATACATGCGGAGCTCGCTTGTGCTCCAGCTTCTGGACGGTGGAGGACCAGCTTCCGTGGCTTGGCCGTCTGATGGTAGCGAGCCATGCAATCGAGGAGGGCTTGCTGCAACTCGTCAGTGCTGGCAAAATGGGTGGGCTGCAGGAACTTGCGTTGGATCCGACTTCACCAGATCTCGATCTGATCCAACCAGGAGGCGTTGGTGGGCAACCAAGAGAGCGGCATCGTCAGCTTCCCCTCCGATGCCCTCGCCAGTTCCTCAACCCAACGCGGGAGCTGCTTGGATGCGTGAGTCGGACCAGTATCGAGAACCAAAGCGATGGCCTGCACACTACGACGCTGGGCACAGGCCTCAACAACCGTCTCCAAAAAAGAGCGGAAATCGACGAAGCGTTGGCGAGGATGACACTGGCCAGAGACCAGCCCATCAGCGACACGAAGCCGCCGCCATGAGATGCAGTGCTCCCCGGCGATGAGAGCGAGGTGACTGCTACCCCGGATGCTGGCGGATAGCTGGACGAGGAGCCTGTTGAGCCTCCCGTGTCTGAATCGAGGTGTTTTCATCGGGACAGACCACCCAGATGCCCTGCTCGAGCAAAGCGGTGGCGGGCTCATACAAGCGCAGGACTGGGCGGGCACGGTGGAGGAAGGTCTCCGGATTCTGAAGATGCTGCCACGAATGGAAGCGACAGCCGGGGATCTGCTCGGCGGTCAGCCAACGTCGGGGTCCGAGTATGACCCGACCGAAAAACAACGCGAAGGATTTTTGAGCGTGTTGAGCGCTTCTGAGAAGAGAGCTGAGCAAACATCATAGGCTCCAAAGGCTTCGTTGTTGTCGGCTCCTCCTGTCAAAATCGTTCAAAATGCCTGTCTGCTAAGAGATTGCCGTTCTTAGCGTTGTTTTCCGGTCGGATCATACTCGGACCCCATATCCGAGATTTCCTCACGTTAGAAAATAGGCATATGACGCTTGAAGTGCAAATCGGCTAATTCGGGAGTAAATGGCTCAAAATTCTACGAATCGTTGTCATATTCCAGCACCAGGCTCTCCACTTCCCTGCGCGTCCGTCCCATCTCGTGCGCCTCAACCTGCCAGCCTTCGAGCAAGCGGAGGGCCTCCTCGGTCTTCCCTTGCGCGATGAGCAGGCGGGCGGCGATGAGGTCTTCTTGCTCCTGGTGCAGCCGTGGCAGGCTCTCCCGCTGCAGAGCGCTCGTCGTGGACCAGCGCTCTGCTGTCGCGAGGTCTCCTGCCGCAAGCGCGAGCCGGGCCTGCAAAGCCTCGATGCGCCGCTGGAGCAGCGGCAGGTGGGGCGTCGCCCCTGTCGGCAGCCGAGCAAAAAGCACACGGAGCCGCTGTTGAGCGGCTGCTGTTTGCTCACGAGCATGCTCGATAGTCGCCAGAACAAGCGCTGCCTGCACCCGCAAGGTCTCCTCCCCGATCCGTGTCCCCAGATCCAGGGCCTCCTGCGCCTCCTGCCAGGCCTCTTCCAGGGCATTCCATTCGTAGGAGAGCCGTGCAAGGTCAAGCTGTGCCTGGCCAGTGTCGAAGAGATCCTCTCCCGCTGAAGCTCTGGCTGCACGATACAGCTCAGCCGCCTGCTGCAATGCTCCCTGAAGAAAGCAGGCCTCTGCTAGCAGGAGCTGCGTTGCACGCACAGCGTAGCTGTTCCCGGTAGTCGCAAGCAAGGCCCATGCTTCCTGGAAGAGCTGTCTCGCAGAACGCGCCCGGCCGGCCTGCAGCTCTTCTTCCCCGAGAATTCTTAAACAGCCCCCACGCCATGGCGACTCACTGTCTGATAAGCTGGCAAGTGCTTCTCTGGCGAAACGAGCGCCCCGTGCAAGATCTCCTTGCTCCCTGCTGATGAGGGCACGAAATGTGAGGACCTGCCCCAGCCCACTGTGATTGCCCTCGGCCTGCCAGGCGCGCTCTGCGCAGTGCAGCAGCCGTTCGATCTGGGCCAACGTAGTGGGTCGGCAATCGGCGCGTCCGTGCCCTCCCCAGGAGAACAATAACAGAAAGACCGCATGCACACAGAGTCGCGGATGCTGCTCCAGTGTCGCATCCGGTAAGGCAGCGAGCCAGCGCTGAAGCGTGTAATGCTCATGCATCGTATAAAAATAGTGCGGCCTCATACTCTGCTCAAGGAGAGCAGCGACCCGCGCAAACTCCTGAGCTTCTAGGGCCATTTCCACCGCTTCACTCAGCAGGCCCTGCTGCTCATGCCACACGCTGGCTCTGCACATCTCACTTAAGCCAAAAGGAGGAAAAACAAGACAAGAAAGCTCCAAATCTGGCATAATGCCAGAAAGCAAAAAGAAAAAGCAAGGAGCTTTCGATGTACAGATTACGCGAAATGGAAATCGATGACAAGGTGTGTGAACAGGTCAGCATGACGATGCTCGAGGGAGTGTATCCCAAAGCAGTGATTGAGCGCTGTGTGCAAGAGAGTGAGCCCTGGTCCACCAAAGTGCGGCGCGTGCGAGCCAGCACGGCCTTGGCCCTGGTGCTGTTTGTGATGGGGATGGCACTGTGGAGTCGTCTGAACCAATGCCAGGTGTGGCAAAAGTTGGTGGGCGCCCTCAGTGATCTGCATCCGAGCTCGCCGGAGGATCCCCTGAGCGATTCAGGGATCAGTGGACGACGCCAGGAACTGGGCAGTCAGTGCTTGCAGGCTCTCATGCGCGAGCGCTGTCGGCTGCTCGCCCACCCAGCGAGCATGCCCGGTGCCTTCTTTGGGCGCTATCGGCTCATGGCCATTGATGGCACGGTCTTTAACACCCCGGATACCAAAGCCAACGCGGCGGCCTTCGGGCGCAGTAGCAATCAATATGGACCCGGAGCCTATCCCCAGGTACGTTGTGTGCTGATGGCCGAGTGTGGCAGCCATGCGGTCGTTGGGCTGGAAATCGACCGCTATGATGTTTCAGAAGTGCATGGAGCACATCGCTTGCTGGAGAAGCTAGGCCCCACTATGCTGGTGCTGGTGGACGCGGGTATCACCTCAGGAGGGTTTGTGGAGCACGCCCTTCAGTGCAAGGCCCATGTGCTGGGAGCCTTGGAAGCTGGGGCGTGGGAACAGCTGAGCCCCCAACGCCGTCTAGCCGATGGCTCGGTACTAGCCTGGGTGGGTCCCACGCGCCCCAACCAAGCGCACTATCGGGTGCATCGAGGGATATGGGTACGCATCATCTCCTACCGGGTGACCGATGAGCGCTTGGGAGAGCCAGGCAAGGTCTATCGCCTGGTGACCACCCTGCTCAATCCGCGCGTAGCTCCAGCCTTGGAACTGATCGCCTTGTATCACCCACGAGTTGCGCAACGAGATTGTTGCAGAGCTAAATCTGATCTGAGGAGCGAAAGTTGCTCAAAACCGGAAGCCCAGTCCGCAAGAGATGGCAGAAACAGGAGAACAGAGAGGAAAAAAGGCGGAAGAGAGCAAGA
>WNGL01007155.1_pt1 | contig 13110 bp, 9 predicted proteins | sample 5400591 | NCBI WGS metagenome assembly WNGL01 (sample SAMN13153377, study PRJNA577476) | soil metagenome | isolation source: 80 cm soil or saprolite under Garry oak tree replicate 1 | place: USA:California | collected 2016-06-15
CCGGCTTGCTCGGCATGCTGTTCGGCCATGGTTTCCTGGGCGGCCTCGGCGGCTTCGCCTCGATGCTCGGCCTGATGCTGCAGATCGGCCTCATCGCAATCATCGGCTATCTCCTCTGGACGTGGTGGCAGCGCCGCAGCCAGCCGGCGCTCGCGAGCGGCCCGGCACTGCGCGATTACGCGTCTGGCGCGGCGCGTCCGCAGATGGGATTCGGCGGCGGCAGCGGCGCTCCTGCATCGAGCGCGCGCGCATCCGGCACCGACGAAGTCGGGCTCACGCCGGACGACTTCAATGCCTTCGAGAAGATCCTCGGCGAGGTGCAGAGCGCGTATAGCGCCGAAGACCTCGCCCGGTTGCGCCGGCACGTCACGCCCGAGATGCTGTCCTATTTCTCGGAGGAACTCGCCGCGAATGCGAGCAAGGGCGTGGTCAATCGCGTCTCCGACGTCAAGCTCATTCAGGGCGATCTCGCCGAGGCTTGGCGCGAGGGCGGCGCCGACTACGCCACCGTCGCGATGCGTTTCTCGCTCAACGACGAGACGCTGGATCGCGATAGCGGCCGCGTCCTGCAAGGCGGGCCGGATGAAGCCACCGAAGTGTGGACCTTCATGCGCGTGCGCGACGGCCATTGGCTGGTGTCGGCGATCCAGCAGTCCTGACGCATTAGTCACAGGGTCTCGACGTCATGGCCGGGCTCGTCCCGGCCATTTCTTTGGCGATGTCCGGGGGCGGGACTGCCGTCTCAGCAGGACGGCGATCGCGCGGCTTTGCTCACGCCACTGCTCGTGAGCCACGATCATCGCTCGGGCTTGCCATATCCGCCCGCGGTCGGCGGCTGGATGATGATCGCCTCGCCGGCATCGATGACAGTGGCGTCGCAGCCCGCAAGCTTCTCCACGCGGCCGTCGTTGCGCCGCACGGAGTTCTCGCCGATTTGACCGGCTTCGCCCCCGGCAAAGCCGAACGGACGCACGCGACGGTGGCTCGACAGAATCGTGCAATCCATCTTCTCCAGGAAACGAATGGTGCGGCGCACGCCGTCGCCGGCATTCCAGCGGCCGCGTCCGCCCGAACCTGGGCGGATGTGGAAATCCTCGAGCAGCACCGGATAGCGAAATTCCAGCACCTCGGGGTCGGTCAATCGCGTGTTGGTCATGTGGGTGTGCACGGCGTCGGTGCCGGGAAAACCCGGGCCCGCCGGCGACCCCGAGCATATCGTCTCGTAGTACTGGTACTTGGCGTTGCCGAAATTGAGGTTGTTCATGCTGCCCTGCGCGGCGGCGAGCGCGCCGAGCGCGCCGAACAGGCAATTCGTCACCGCCTGCGACGTTTCCACGTTGCCGGCGACGACCGCGGCGGGATATTCGGGCGACAGCATCGATTTTTTGGGGATGACGATGTTAATCGGCCGCAGGCAGCCGCCGTTCATCGGGATCTCGTCGTCGACCATCACCCGAAACACGTAGAGCACGGCGGCGCGTGCCACCGGTTCGGGCGCGTTGAAATTGGTGTTCTGCTGCGGCGAGGTGCCGGTGAAATCGACGGTCGCCTCGCGCTTGTCCTTGTCGACGCTGATCTTGACCTTGATCCACGTGCCCTGGTCCATCTCGTACTCGAATGCGGCATCGTGGATGCGATCGATGACGCGGCGAACGCTTTCGGCCGCGTTGTCCTGCACGTGCTGCATGTAGGCCTTGACCACCGGCAGCGTGAAGTGCGCGACCATCTTGTGCAGCTCCTGCACGCCCTTTTCGTTGGCCGCGATCTGCGCCTTGATGTCGTTGACGTTCTGCAGCGGATTGCGGGCGGGATATTTCGCGCCGTTGAGGAGGTCGTAGAGCGCCTGCTCGCGGAAGCGGCCGCGGTCCACCAGCTTGAAGTTGTCGATATAGACGCCTTCCTCCTCGATCGTGGTCGCGTCCGGCGACATCGAGCCGGGTGAAATGCCGCCGACGTCGGCGTGGTGGCCGCGCGAGGCGACCCAGAACAGGAGTTCGCGGTCGGCGTCGTCGAAGACCGGCGTGCACACCGTGATGTCGGGCAAATGCGTGCCGCCGTTGTAGGGCGCGTTGATGGCGTAGACGTCGCCCGGCGCGATCTTGCCCTTGTTCTCGCGGATGATGGTTTCGACCGCGCGGTCCATGGAGCCGAGATGCACCGGCATGTGCGGCGCGTTGGCGACGAGGGTGGAGTCGGCGGCGAACACGGCGCAGGAGAAGTCGAGCCGCTCCTTGATGTTGACCGAATAGGCGGTGTTCTGCAGCGACACGCCCATTTGCTCGGCGATCGACATGAACAGATTGTTGAACACCTCGAGCATTACCGGGTCGGCGGCGGTGCCGACGGCGCTTTGCCGCTTGAGCGGCACGACGCGATCGAGCACGAGGTGGTTCTTGGCGGTGATTTCGGCGCGCCAGCCGTCCTCGAGCACGATGGTCTGATGCGGCTCGATGATGATGGCGGGGCCGCGTATGGCGTGGCCGGGCGAAAGCTGCTCGCGGGTGAACACCGCGGCCTCGTGCCATTGGCCGCGCGAATAAAACCTCGTCCGCCGCGCGGGGGAGGGGAGCGCGGCGCTCGTCCTCGATAACACCGGCTCGGTGAACTTCGCGCCGCCGCCGACCGCCTCGATCGACACCGCCTCGACCACCAGCTCCTTGCTTTCGTCGATGAATCCGAAGCGCGATTTATGCGCGGCCTCGAAGGTGGATTTCATCTCCGCGAGGGAGAGGCCATCGAGTCCCAGATCAGTGGGGCGCAAAGGCGCGCCGGCGGGAGGCACGGAGAATGCCGGCACGACTAGCGCGGTGTCGGTGCCGGCGTAGCGGATGTGCGCGCGAATGAAGACCTCGACCGCTTGCGCGGCGACGCCCTGGTCGACGACTTCGCGCCTGGCGTCCTCCGCCAGTCGCCCGCCGACGCGCGCAATCGACGCCAGCGCCGCATCCCCGAACGGCTCTTCGACCGCCTGCTGGCGCGTGGCGCGGATGTCGGCGAGGCCCATGCCGTAGGCGGACAGGAGCGACGAGAACGGATGGATGAGCACCTTGGTCATGCCGAGCGCATCGGCGACGAGGCAAGCATGCTGGCCGCCGGCGCCGCCGAAGCAGTTGAGCGTGTAGCGTGTCACGTCGTAACCGCGCTGTACCGAGATTTTCTTGATCGCGTTCGCCATGTTCTCGACCGCGATTTTGATGAAGCCGTCGGCGACGTCTTCGCCTGAGCGGCCATCGCCGATCTCGCGGGCGAGCTCCGCAAAACCCGCGCGCACCCCCTCGGCGTCGAGCGGCAGGTTCTGCTGCGCGCCGAAAATTTTTGGAAAGAAATCCGCCATCAGCTTCCCGACCATGACATTGGCGTCGGTGAGCGCGAGCGGGCCGCCGCGGCGGTAGCATTTGGGGCCGGGATTGGCGCCGGCGCTGTCGGGCCCGACGCGGAAGCGGGCGCCGTCGAAATGCAAGACCGAGCCGCCGCCCGCCGCCACCGTGTGAATCAGCATCATCGGGGCGCGCATGCGCACGCCGGCGACCTCGGTCTCGAAGGCGCGCTCATACTCGCCGTCGAAGTGCGAGACGTCGGTCGAGGTGCCGCCCATGTCGAAGCCGATCAGATGCGAGAAGCCGGCCTCGCGTCCGGTCTCGGCCATGCCGACCACGCCGGCTGCCGGTCCCGATAGAATCGCGTCCTTGCCTTGGAACAACTCCGCCGCGGTGAGGCCGCCGGACGACATCATGAACATCAGGCGCGGGGCATGATCTGCGACCTCTCCATGCGCCGCGCTCTGCGCGCTCCCCCTTCCAGCAAGGGGGAGGGGAGCAGTACCCATATCGCGTGCCACCTGCGCCACGTATCGTTGCAGGATCGGCGAGAGGTAGGCATCGACGACCGTGGTGTCGCCGCGGCCCACGAGCTTGATCAGCGGCGAGACCTCGTGGCTGACCGACACCTGCGGGAAGCCGATCTCGCGCGCGAGCGCGCCCACGCGCTGCTCGTGCTCACAATAGCGGTAGGCGTGCATGAACACGATCGCGACCGCCTTGATGCCGGCCGCGAGCGCGGCCGAGAGCTCGGCGCGCACGGCGGCAAGGTCCGGCTCCTTCTCCACCGTACCGTCGGCGCGCACGCGCTCCTCCACCTCGACCACGCGCTCGTAGAGCATCTGCGGCTTGATGATGTGGCGGGCGAAAATTTTCGGCCGCGCCTGATAGCCGATCTTGAGCGCGTCGCGGAACCCCTTGGTGATGAGCAGGAGCGTACGTTCGCCCTTGCGCTCGAGCAGCGCATTGGTCGCGACCGTGGTGCCCATCTTCACCGAGCCGATGATCCCCTGCGGGATCGCTTCGCTCGTTTTTATGCCGATGAGATCGCGGATGCCCTGCACGGCGGCGTCGCCGTAGGCCTCGGGGTTGTCGGAGAGAAGCTTGTGGGCGACGAGCGCGCCGTCAGGCCGCCGTCCGATCACGTCGGTAAAGGTGCCGCCGCGATCGATCCAAAAATCCCAGCTGCCGTCGGTTTGCATCGCCGTGCGCCTGCGCATCTACTGGCCGCTTTATAGGGGCGCATGCGCCCGAGGCGAAGCGTCTCGTTCCCCACGGCCGTTGGCATCGATCCGCCCACGCGTTGGTTAGACTTTGTGCGGGTTTTTGACGTCCCAATGTCGCTGCAATCTCCGATATGATGGCGCTGGGGGCAGTTTGCGAACTCCGCTCTCGGGGCCCGTGGGCCATGCCAAAGGTACGATTCTCGGCGTTCGCAGCGGCTGTCGCGCTCGCGCTCGCCGTCTCGTCGGCCTGCGCGCAGGTCCAATGGCGCCTTCTGTCTGCCTACCCCGCTGACAATTTTCACAGCGAGAACCTCGCCGCCTTCGCCAAGGACGTGGCGGATGTGACCGGCGGCAAGCTCGCGATCAAGGTCTATCCCAACGCGTCCTTGTTCCCGGCGACCGCCATCAAGAGCGCGGTGCGGATCGGCCAGGCGCAAGCGGGCGAGATCCTGATCTCGCTGCACGACAACGAAGACCCGATGTTCGGCATCGATGTGGTCCCGTTCCTGGCCGCGAGCTACGACGAGGCGCGCAAATTGTGGGCGGCGTCGAAGCCTGCGATCGAACGCAAATTCGCCGCGCAAGGCTTGATGGTGCTGTTCGCCGTGCCGTGGCCGCCGCAGGGCATCTACGCGAAGAAGGAGATCAACAGCATCGCGGATATGCAGGGGCTCTCCTGGCGGGTGTACAATGCGGGAACCGAGCGCATCGCCCAGATCGTCGGCGCTTATCCGGTGACGATCCAGGCCGCCGACTTGCAGCAGGCGCTCGCCACCGGCCTGATCAACGCCTTCATGACCTCGGTCGCGACCGGCTACGACAGCAAGGCCTGGGAGACCATGACCTATTTCTATGACACGCAGGCCTGGCTCCCGAAGAACGTCACCTTGGTCAACAAGGCGGCCTTTGATCGGCTCGACAAGCCGACGCAGGATGCGCTGCTCAAGGTTGCCGCCGCTGCCGAAGCGCGCGGCTGGTCGAGGTCGCAGGAAAAGCACAAATGGTACGGCGAGCAGCTCGCCACCCACGGCTTGAAAGTATTGTCGCCGAGCGAGGCCTTGAAGACCGGCCTGCAGCAGATCGGCGAGCGCCTCACCGCAGAGTGGCTCACCAAGGCGGGCGCCGACGGCCAAGCCGTGATCGACGCCTACAAGAAGCTCGGCACGTAACGCGCGGTCGCCGATCGCGAGCTCATTATTTAGCTCTGGTGTATTCGGGGCTGACCTTGATGGTCATTTTCGGCTTCGGCTGATTTTTGTTCGCCGTGGTGGTTGAGCCAGCCTGCCCACCGCCCGATCGGGCTCCGGCTTGCCCGACGCGCGAACCGGTTTCGGCCACGCCGGACACCATCGCGACGACGGCAAGCGTGGCGACAAACGCCACCAGACGCCAAATATTCTGCTGCATCGACGCCTCCGCGGACACGGGATCTGGACGTCACCTCAGAACGATAGTCTCAGCTCAGAGAGAACGGAAGGACGCAACGGCGCGTGCGTCGGCATGTTCGAGTTGCAGGTGTTGATCCGGGTTGCCAAGAAATTGGCGGGGGCCCGACGGTTTTCCGCCGAGCCCCCTTGAAGCGCATCAGCCGGCCTGTAAGCCGGGTTCTGTAAGGCGAGGACTTGCGCCCTCGCGTGACGGCCATTCCTCTGCGACGCCGGTTGCCCGGCGCCTTCAGCAACCTACCCGGACGGCCAGATCCGGACATGGATCCCGGGACCGCTTCCGCTCTCGCGGACGCGACCCCGCGCCGTCCCTATTCGGTCTTGCTCCCGGTGGGGTTTGCCGTGCCGCCTGCGTTGCCGCAAGCGCGGTGCGCTCTTACCGCACCGTTTCACCCTTACCGCTCCCTCCCCGCAAGCGGGACGCGATGGGAGCGGCGGTCTGTTCTCTGTGGCACTGTCCCTGGGCTTACGCCCGCCGGACGTTATCCGGCACCGTATGTCCATGGAGCCCGGACTTTCCTCTCGGGTCCACCTTTCGGCATTGACCCGAGCGGCCGTCCAGCCGACTGACGGATAAGGCATGGGGTGTGCGCGGGGGAACGTCAAGACCCACGCCGCAACCGCGTTAATGCTGCCACGTCGGCGCCGATTGCCTCAACCGGGCTTGCTCGCGCTGAGGCGGGCCTCGCGCGCGGCGATGAGGTCCTTCAGCGTCGAGGTGGTCGAGACATCGATGATGCCGTCGACCCGCTGCGGGCGGAAATGGCGCTGGAACGCCGCCACGGCGTCACGCGTGGCGCTATCGAGATAGCCGCTCGCGGTGACGTCATAGCCATATTTTGCCAGCAGCGTTTGCACCTCTTCGATGGAGGGATTGGTTTCGCCGAGGGTGAAAATCGCTCCCGCTGGGTCGATGTGAGCGGGGTTGACCCACAGGCCGATGCCGGAAGCGGCCAGCGTCTTCCAGGGAAACTTTTCGCCGGGATCGCGCTTGCGCGCCGGTGCGACGTCGGAATGGGCGAGCACGCGGTCGGCGGGAATCCGGTGGCGGGTAAAAATGCTGCGGCAGAGCGCCGTCACCGCCGCGACCTGCCGTTTCGGAAAGGCGGGATAGCCATGGTCATGTCCGGGATTGGCGATCTCGATGCCGATCGAGCGCGAATTGACGTCGCTCTCGCCCGCCCAGGATGATGTGCCCGCGTGCCAGGCGCGCCGCGCCTCGGCGACCAGTTGGATGATATAGCCGTCCGGCAGCACGACGTAGTGTGCGGAGACCTCGCTCCTCGGGTTGCAAAGCTGCCGGATCGCGGCTTGGTCGTCCGGCATGCCGGTGTAATGCAACACGATCATGTCGGGCGCGTCGCCGCCCTTGCGCTCGCTGTGGTTCGGCGAAGGTCTCACCTCGGCGACGACGGAGGACTCAGGACGCAACTCGGACGCAACCATACGCGCACCGCCCGGACGTTTGCAGGAGCCACTTGCACACGACGAAAAGCTCGTCGCGTCAGGAGGCGGCGATTGTGCAGAAACGACGATGCGAGACAAGCTCGTCTGCGCGCGCCTGCGCGGCGGTTGTGGCGAATCCGCGGATGTTGTTGCAGGCGAGCCGCACCCTTAAGAACGCGACGGCCGGGCCGGCCTGTTGCCGACCCGACCGTCCAACTCCGGGACGCCTTCGTCCCGCTTACGCTACTCACTCGACGTTCCCGACAAAACGCTACTCACTCGACGTTCCCGACAATACGCTACTCGCTCATCGGCCCCGACAACACGCGACTTGGTTAATGTTCCCCGAACGTCCTTGTTAGCGTCCCGCCGGCGGAGTGGTCGGCCGCGGCGCCATCCCGGTGGTCGGCGACCCGCCAGCGCCGCTCGTCGTGCGTGCCGGCGGCTTGTAATATTGGAAGTCCGGCGCGTTCTTGAGCTGGTCTTTGGTCCAGCTGACTTTGAGCTTGACCATGGTGGGGTCGTCATTGCGGCTGACCATGGCGGTATTGCCACCAGCGCCGGTGCTACTGCCGGTGTCGGCAGGAACCGGCTGGAATGCGCTCATATCGATGGCGACACTCTTTTCGCCGATGCCTAGGAACCCGCCCACACCCACGATCAGCCCGAGGATCTTGCCGTTCTTGTCGAACAGCATGTCACTCACATTGCCGATGTGTGCGTTGTCCGGGCCGAGGACATCGGTGCCTTTGAACTTGGAAAAAACCCACTGGTCCGTGCCCTGCGCCGCGATGAATTTCGCAGTGTCGTGCGGGATGGCTTCGACCTTCGCCGCTGGCGCCGCCGGCTGCTTTGGCGACATATCGGCCTGCGCCAGGGCGCCTGAAACCATCAGCGCGCTGACCGCGGCCGAAATCATAAGGGTCTTGAGCATTTGTGGCCTCCGATCGTTTTGTTCCGTCAAGGAAAAGAAGCCTTCCTTGCCCGGGAACAACTCGCGAGCACAGCCATGCGTTCCGTGCATTGGGAACCTGGCATGCGCCGCTGCGAGCGGGTTTGCGCACTGCAAACCCGCTCATCGGAGAGGGGGCCGAGCGCGACAAAAGCAAACCGCGCGTCAGCACGGGAGTCCTAGCCGCCGCGGTGGCGACGCCCAAGCGTTAACCACTGATTAACGTCGCGTCGCGACGGGGCCGACTGCCAATTCTGCGGACGCGCCCGATGGCTGGCTGCTCAACCATTCCTTAAGCCGGCATCCCATTAATGGGCCATGGAGATTCCAGTCGAGCCGGGGCGCGGGATGCGCCCGGGCGGTTGATTGACGCCCAAGTGATCCCATGATAACCCATGGCGTCCCATGCGGCGATGCGGCGTCCAAGACCGCCCCCGCAGGGGCGGCGCGGGTGCCTGTGGCTCGCGCCGCAGTAGCGCCGAAGCGACCCGCGGGGGTGAACCAGGGACGTCATGGACCGCTTCGTGTCCCACTACACCTTGCGCCTCGATGCCAAGGGCCGGGTGTCGATCCCGGCGCCGTTCCGCGCGGTGCTCGCGCGCGACGGCTTCGAGGGCCTCTATTGCTATCCGACGATCGACCGGCCCGCGCTCGACGCCGGCGGCAATGCGTTGCTCAGGGAGATCGAGACGCTAATCGCGCGCTTTCCGCCCTATTCGGAGGAGCGCGAGCAGTTTTCGGCGGCGCTTTACGGCACGAGCGAAGTGTTGAAGATCGACGGCGAGGGCAGAGCGATCCTCACCGAACCGCTCAAAACCCACGCTGGCATCAGGGACGAGATCGCCTTCGCCGGCCTCGGCCACAAGTTTCAGATCTGGGAGCCCGGACGCTTCCGCGCGGAACTCGCGGAGGCCACCGAGAAGGTTCGCGCGCTCACGAAGCAGCTGGGCTCCCGGGTAGCGGCGGAAGGCCCGCACGGAGCACGGGAATGATGGCGAGCCGCGACAGCGGACGCGCTGTCGCTGGCGGACTGGCTCGTCACATTCCCGTGCTCGGCCGCCCCACGGTCGAATTCCTCGCCATCCGCGCCGGCGGCATCTACGTCGACGCGACCTTCGGTGCCGGCGGCCATGCTCGCGATATCCTCGCGGCCGCGAACTGCAACGTCATCGGCATCGACCGCGACCAAAGCGCAATCGCACGCGGCGCCGATCTCGTGCGCGCCGCCGGCGGCCGGCTCGTTCTGGTGGAGGACAAATTCTCCAATCTGCAGGCGGTCGCGCGCGGCTGCGGCTACGACGCGGTCGACGGCGTCGTCTTCGACCTCGGGGTCTCCTCGATGCAGCTCGACGAGGCGGCGCGCGGATTTTCCTTCCGCCTCGACGGTCCGCTCGACATGCGCATGGGCCGCGACGGGCCGACCGCGGCCGACATTGTGGCGTCGGCATCCGAGCGCGAGCTTGCGGCCATTGTGGCGACGCTCGGCGAGGAGCGCCATGCGCGCAGCATTGCCCGCGCGATCGTGGCCGTGCGCCGCGACGCATCGATCCGCACGACGCGCGCGCTCGCCGACATCATCGCCGGGATCGTACATGCGCGCCCGGGCGCGATCCATCCGGCGACCCGGACGTTCCAGGCGCTGCGCATTTTCGTCAACGAGGAGCTGGCCGAGCTCGCCGCCGGCTTGACTGCCGCCGAGCGCGTGCTCAAGCCGGGCGGTCGATTGGTGGTCGTGGCGTTCCATTCGCTCGAGGACCGCATCGCAAAATCCTTCCTGGTCGAGCGCAGCCGGCCGAGCGCTCCCTCGCGCCATCGTCCGGCACCCGCGCAAGCGCCCGCGACCTTCCGCATTCTGACCAACCGGCCGATCGTGCCCGACGAGGCCGAGATCGGCGCCAACCCCCGCGCGCGTTCGGCCAAGCTACGGGCGGCCGAGCGCACCGACGCGCCGATCGCCAGCCGCCGCGCCACCCCGTTGCTGCCGCGATTGCCGTCGCCCGCCGACATTATCGCCCGCCAAGGATCGGGGCGGCCATGATGATGCGCATTCTCAACATCTGCGTGATCGGCGCGCTCGTGCTGGCGGCGGCCGACGTCTACAAGATCAAGTTCGAATCGACGCGGCAGGCGCAACGCGTCGCCAAGCTGCGGCTCGAGATCCGCCGCGAGCGCGACGCGGTGGCGGCGCTGCGCGCGGAATGGGCCAAGCTCGACAATCCCGGGCGCATTCAGGCCCTGGCGCGGCGACACCTCGCCTTGAAGCCGGTCGATAGCCGGCAAATCGATCCGCTCGACAATCTGCCGGAGCGGCCGCCCGACCTCGTGCCGGTGGACGAGCCTGATCCGATCGGGACGGTGATCGCCAATCCCGAGGTGCTCGATCGCTCGGCGACCGGCGGCGTGCCGGCGGCGACAAGGTGAATGGGGATGACGGCGCCCGTGGCAGATCAGCTGGCACCTGCGCGCGAACCGCGGCGCCGAGGGTTCGTGGCTTCGCTTCTATATGGCCGCAACGTCGATCGCGCCGCCAAGACGCGGGCGCGGATCGGGCTCGCCGTGCTCGTCATCGCGCTGGGTTACACGGTCATCGCGGCCCGGCTGGTGATGTTTGCGACCGTGCCCGAGGGTCATGGGTCGCGGCGCGCTATCGGACAAGATGCGGTGGCGACCGCGCGGCCTGACATCCTCGACCGCAACGGCGAAATCCTGGCGACCGACGTGCGCACGCCCTCGCTGTTCGCCGAGCCGCACCGGATCATCGACGTCGACGAAGCATCCGAACTGCTCACCGCGGTGATGCCGGACGTCGATGCCGCCGAGTTGCGCGGGCGGCTCGCCTCCAAGCGCCGCTTCGTCTGGCTCAAGCGCGAGATCACGCCGGAGCAGCGGGGGCAGATTTATCGGCTCGGCATTCCCGGCATCGGCTTCTTGCCCGAGAACAAGCGCATCTATCCGAACGGCGCCGAGGTCTCCCATCTCATCGGCCACGTCAACATCGACAATCAGGGCATCGCCGGCATCGAGAAATGGCTCGACACGCGCGGGCTCGCCGACCTGCATCTGGCGGGGCTCGCCACCGACCGGCTGCAAAAACCGGTCGAGCTCGCCGTCGACCTACGCGTCCAGCACGCGCTGCGCGACGAGCTCACCGCTGCCCGCGCCAAGTTCAAGGCAGTGGCGGCTGCAGCCCTCCTCACCGACGTGCGCACCGGCGAGGTCATCTCGATGGTCTCGGTGCCCGATTACGACCCCAACAATCCGCGCCAGGCGCTCGAGCCGACCCGCATCAACCGGCTCACCACCGGCGTTTACGAGATGGGCTCGACCTTCAAGGCGCTCACCGTCGCGATGGCGCTCGACTCCGGCAAGATCACGCTCAAATCCGCGTTCGACGCCAGCCATCCGCTGCAATACGGCAAGTTCGCGATCCACGATTTCCACGCCCAGAACCGCGTGCTCACGGTCCCCGAGATCTTCACCTATTCCTCCAATATCGGCACCGCGCGCATGGCGCTCAGCCTCGGGATCGAGCACCACAAATGGTTCCTCAGGAAGATGGGCCAGCTCGATCGGCTGCGCACCGAATTGCCGGAGAGCGCCGAGCCGCTGGCGCCCAAGCGCTGGGCCGAGCTCAACACCGTGACGATCGCGTTCGGTCACGGGCTTTCGGTGGCGCCGCTGCAGGCAGTAGCGGCGATCGGCGCGCTGATGAACGGCGGACGCCTCATTCCGCCGACCTTCCTCAAGCGTAGCGAAGCGGAGGCCCTCGCGCTCGCAACCCAGGTCGTCAAGCGCGAGACCAGCGACAAGATGCGCTATCTCATGCGCCTCAACGTCGAGAAGGGCACCGCCACCAGGGCCGACGTGAAGGGCTACTACGTCGGCGGCAAGACCGGCACCGCGGACAAAGTGGTCGGCGGCCGCTATTCGAAGACCAAGGTGCTCACGTCCTTCACCGCGGTCTTGCCGGCCGATCAGCCGCGCTACCTTCTCCTCATCATGCTCGATGAGCCGCAGGCGACGCCCGACACGCATGGCTTCACCACCTCGGGATGGAACGCGGTGCCGGTGGGCGGTGCCGTCATCAGCCGCATCGCCCCCTTGCTCGGGCTCGAGCCGCGCTTCGAGCTGCCGCCCGCCGACAAGTTGATTCTGGCGAGCGTGGGCGGACGGTAGGCCGTTGTCGCTCTTCCGTTTTCGGAAGGCAGCGCGTATCTGTCGGCACTATGCGAAAGCCACGAAGCGGCTGAACGGTCGAGATCGCGTTCCCATGAAGCTTGCCGACCTCCTCACCGCGGATACCGTCACCGACGCGCGCTTCGCCGCGCTCGACCTCACCGGCGTCACCGCCGACAGCCGCAGCGTGAAGCCGGGCGATCTGTTCGTGGCGGTGGCGGGCAGCAACGATGATGGGCTCAACTTCGTTTCGCAGGCGCTCGCGTCCGGGGCCGCGGCCGTGATGGCCGAACGGCCGCCGGCGACGCCGCTTCCTGAAGCCGTCGCCTTCATCAAAGTTGCCGACGCGCGCCGGGCTCTGGCGCTCACGGCGGCGAAGTTCTTTCCGCGCCAACCGCAGGTGATCGGAGCGGTCACCGGCACGAGCGGCAAGACGTCGGTCGCCGCGTTCACGCGCCAGATCTGGACGGCGCTCGGCCATGCGGCCGCCAGCATCGGCACGGTCGGGCTCGTCTCGCCGAAACGGGAAGTCTACGGCTCGCTCACCA
>WNGL01007156.1_pt1 | contig 13109 bp, 16 predicted proteins | sample 5400591 | NCBI WGS metagenome assembly WNGL01 (sample SAMN13153377, study PRJNA577476) | soil metagenome | isolation source: 80 cm soil or saprolite under Garry oak tree replicate 1 | place: USA:California | collected 2016-06-15
GTCGAACACGGCCTGGCCGACGGCGGCGCCGGGGGAGGCCGCCACGCCGGTGGCGATCCGCGGCAGGCTCGTGTCGGCGCTGAAGCGGGGGAACATGAGCTGGGTGAGTTGCGCGCCGGTGACGCGGCGCAGTGCCTCGTCGTCGTCGATGAGTCCCTCGGCGCGCAGGGCGTCGGCGATGCGGAACGCGGCGGCGGCGGTGCGCTTGCCGACGCGGGTCTGCAGCATCCACAGCCGGCCGCGTTCGATCGTGAACTCGATATCGCACAGGTCGCGGTAGTGGTGCTCCAGCGTGCGCATGATCTCGGTGAGCTGGGCGTACGGCACGGGGTGCAGTCGCGCGAGTTCCGCCAGTGGCAGGGTGTTGCGGATGCCGGCGACGACGTCTTCGCCCTGTGCGTCGGCGAGGTAGTCGCCGTAGGCGCCGGGGCGGCCGGTGGCCGGGTCACGGGTGAAGGCGACGCCGGTGCCGGAGTCCATGCCGAGGTTGCCGAACACCATGGCGCACACGGTGACCGCGGTGCCCAGGTCGTGCGGGATGTGTTCGGCGCGACGGTAGATGCGGGCGCGTTCGGTGTTCCACGAGTTGAACACCGCGCGGATGGCCAGGTCGAGTTGCTCGTGCGGGTCCTGCGGGAAGTCGCGGCCGGTCTGTTCGCGGATGATCGCCTTGAACCGCTGGGCCAGCCGCATCAGGTCGGCGGTGTCCAGGTCCAGGTCGCCGGTCACGCCCTTGGCGGTCTTCGCGTCGGCCAGTGCGGCGGTGAAGTGTGTCGGGTCGATGCCCAGGACGGTCTGGCCGAACATGTGCAGCAGGCGGCGGTAGGAGTCCCAGGCCAGTCGGTGGTCGTCGGTCCAGGCGGCCAGGCCGTGGACCGATTCGTCGGTCAGGCCGATGTCCAGGACGGTCTCCATCATGCCGGGCATGGAGTAGCGGCCGCCGGAACGGACGGACACCAGCAGCGGGGCGTCCACCTGGCCGAGCTTGCGGCCCATCCGGCGTTCCATCCCGTGCAGGTGCAGTTCGACCTCGTCGGCCAGCTCGGCGGGTTGCGCTCCGGTGGCCAGGTAGGCGCGGCAGGCCTCGGTGGTGATGGTGAAGCCGGGCGGTACGGGTAGGCCCATGGTGGTCATCTCGGCCAGGTTGGCGCCCTTGCCACCGAGCAGGTCGGCCATGTCCTTGTTGCCCTCGTGGAAGTCGTACACGTACTTCGGCATCACGGTCTCCCGGACTTGACTGTCTGAAAGGGACTGGAGGGTGGGGTGCCGTGCCGGTCGGTGACCGGCACGGCGTTCCCGGCTTCGGTGGTGTTGTCGGTCAGCGCAGCCACGGGTTGCGTTGCACGATGTGCTGCCGGTGCCACCAGGTGCCCAGGCCCCAGACGGTGCCGGCCGCGCCGAAGGTGACGGCGAGCAGGGCGAGGATGAACACGAGGTGGTAGTCGATCAGCGGGTTGGTCGAGGACGTCGCCGCGCCGAGGGAGGTGTGGCGGGCCAGCGGCCATTCGGCGATCCACATCAGGGCCAGCAGGATGGTGCCGCTGACGGCGGCGATGCGCATGCCGATGCCCAGGGTCAGGGCAATGCCAAGGCCCAGTAGGGCAAGCATGAACAGCCAGTCGGCCAGGCCGGTGCCGGCCCAGTCGCGCAGCATGCCCTGGAACGGGCCGGCCTGGACGTGGGCGAGGAAGCCCTTGGTGGGGGAGCCACCGTTGACCCATGCCTGGGTTGAGCTGGTGGCGTAGCCCCAGCCGAAGGTCTTGTCCAGGAAAGCCCACAGGAAGGTCAGGCCCAGGGCGATGCGGACGGCGGCCAGTGCGCGGGCGGCGCCGACCTTGTGGGTGGCGGTCGGTGTGGCCGGCGCTGGTGGCGCCGACGGGGTGGTGTTGCGTTGCGGCGGAGTCGTCCCGACTTTCGGGGCGTGATCCTGGATAGACATGGGGTCCTCCTTTGCCAGGTGAGGGAAGTGTCGATCCGCTGATCCGGCCGGCGCTGGTGTCGAACGGCCCTTCCCCGAGGGACCTCCGGGCTCAGTTGGGTGGCGGCCGCCCGAACCGCGACCTAAGTCCTCCCAACCGATGCCTACCGACCCTGTCCGGGCCGCGCGGCCCGGTGTGCCCTGAAGTCGTCCATGACAGTCGAGCGGAAGGAGTCGCGATGACGACAATGGTGCGTCGCTCGGCGCCGGTGTTCCCCGAGTGGTTCTCGTTCCTGGACAACGTCTGGCCGTTCACCGATTTCGGATCGATTCGGGTCGAGAGCTATGTCGACGACGGCCGGTTCGTCGTGCGGGCGGAAGTGCCTGGGATCGACCCGGCGAAGGAGGCCGAGATCACCGTGGGCCACGGCCGGTTGACCGTGACCGTGCGGCGCGAACAGCACCACGAACAGACACGGCACAGCGAGTTCCACTACGGCTCGTTCAGCCGGTCCGTGCTGCTGCCGACCGGTGCCAAGGTGGACAAGGCCACCGCGATCTACACGGACGGCATCCTTGAGGTCGCGGTGCCGATCGACACCGCCGGACCGGACAAGCCGACGACGATCGAGATCAAGACGAAGTGAGTTGAGTGGCGGCACCGGGCAAGGTGCCAGTCCGGTGTGGACGGTCGTTGACCCCCGGCCGTCCACGCCGGCGTCAACGGGAGGTTCCATCATGCACGTACTACTGACCGAAGCCCTGTTCGGGGACGCTGACGAGTTGGCCGAGCGGTTGCGCGCGGTCGGCTGCCAGGTCAGCGGCTGCCATCGGCGTGCCGGTGTCTGCCAGGCGCTCGCGCCGGCTGGCATCTGCCCGTTGGACGGCGCCAACCCGGTCGACCTCGTGGTGGACGTGCGGACGCCCAATCCCGAACTGACCGCGCGCGAGTTCGGTGTCGTCTGCGCGTTGCGGGCCCGGCTGCCGGTCGCGATCGTGCCGGCCGGCGACAGTGAGCCGGTCGTGCCGCCCGGTCTGGAGAACCGCGTGCTGGTGATGAGCCGGGACGAGCTGATCGAGGTGTGCGGGGAGACCGTGCAGCGCCATCCGTTCGGCGAACACTTTCCCGCGTTCGCGGTCCGGCCGCGCAGTCCGATGCCGACGTCCTAGCCGCGTCGCTCGTCGGGAAATGGGTCGACAACAGGAATGGAGCGTTATCATGGGTTGGATCATCGGCGGTATCGTCATCGTCGTCATACTGGCGGCCCTGTCGGTGCGCATCGTGAAGCAGTACGAGCAGGGTGTCCTGTTCCGGCTGGGCAAGGTCATCGGCATACGCCGGCCGGGCCTGCGGTTCATCATCCCGGTCGTTGACGTGTTACGGCGGGTGTCGCTGCGGATCGTGACGATGCCCATCCAGTCGCAGGGCATCATCACGCGGGACAACGTCAGCGTCGACGTCTCGGCCGTGGCGTACTTCCGGGTGGTCGACGCGGTGAAGTCCGTCGTCGCCATCGAGAACGTGCACGCGGCGATCAACCAGATCGCGCAGACGACGCTGCGCAAGGTCGTCGGCCAGCACACGCTGGACGAGACACTGTCCGAAACGGACAGCATCAACAAGGACATCCGTCAGATCCTGGACAAGACCACCAACGAGTGGGGCGTCGACGTCACGCTGGTCGAACTGAAGGACATCCAGTTGCCCGACACGATGAAGCGGGCGATGGCCAAGCAGGCCGAGGCCGAGCGGGAGAAGAGGGCGAAGATCATCAACGCGGAGGGCGAGGCCATGGCGGCGTCCGCGCTGGGCGCGGCATCCGACACCATGATGGCGCACCCGCTGGCACTGCAACTGCGGAACCTGCAGAGCCTGGTCGAGATCGGCGTGGACAAGAACACCACCGTGGTGTTCCCAGCGCCGTTGATGAGCACCATCGGCGAGCTGGGTTCGTTCCTGGCCCGCGAGGCCCAGTCGGCGGCCGCTGCCACACCGGCCGTGCTACCGGTCCTGGTGGACAACGGAGCGGTCCCGGCCCAGCGGTAGCGGATATCAGGACGGCATGGATCGGCGCGGCACAGGCCACGCCGATCCATGCCGTGTCAACACATCGACGAACATGTGTCCAGAAGTCCCTTGACGAGCGGACTTTCTCATCTTGCCTGCGGGTTGTCGGCTCCTACCGTCCCGGCTATGACGACTGCGATCTCGACGACCGGGTCTCGTGAAGCGGTTCGGCCGGACCACCGCCCTGGACGGGCTGGACCTGGAGGTCCGGACCGGCGAGGTGCACGGCCTGCTCGGACCCAACGGAGCCGGCAAGTCCACCACCATTCGGGTGCTGCTCGGCCTGCTCCGCGCCGACGCCGGCTCGGAACTTTCGGCCGGATGAACGGGAAGTAAGTGCCATGAGTGAGCTGGAGAGGGCAAAGACAACCGGCGACGCTCGCCGGGATCTGTTGGCAGGCGCCACCAAGCCCGCGCACCTGGACCCGATGGCCCGCTTCCTCGGCGCCGAGCACTACCAACAGGTGCGGACCGCAGCCGGCGAGCGTGGGCCGGCGGTCGCCGAAGCAGCCGGCGGGACAACGAAAGCGGTCCCCGGCCGGCGCCGGATTGCCGTCGGCATCGACGGCTCGGAGTCGGCGCGTGCCGCGGCGATCTGGGCCGCCGGGGAAGCCGTCCGACGCGGCACCGCGCTGCGGCTGGTGCACGCGCTGGACATCCAGCCCGCGGTGTTCGGCGGCGCCGAGCCGAACCTCGTGCGGGGACTGCGGAAGCGGGGTCGTGCCTGGCTGGACGAGGCCGCGGCTGCGGTACGCGACTCGTATCCCGATCTCGCGGTCGGCACCGAACTGCGGACCGGCTCGCCGGTGCCCGAGCTGATCGAGGTTTCCCGGCGGATGGCCATGATCGTGGTCGGTTCGCGCGGTCTCAGCGGTATTTCGGGACTGCTCACCGGTTCCACCGCCGTCGCGCTGGCCGGGTACGGCGAGTGCCCGGTCGCGGTGATCCGGGAACAGTCGGCCGGGCGCGAGGCGACGCTGGCCGGCCCGGTCGTGGTCGGTGTCGACGGGTCGTCAGCGGGCGCGGCGGCGCTGGGCGTCGCGTTCCGGGAGGCGTCGCTGGCCGGTGCCGAACTGGTCGCCGTGCACACCTGGTCCGATGTCGTCATGACCGGCCGGGCGTTCGCCGTCGCACAGGCCGCCAGCCAGGACATGCTGGCGCGTAACGCGGAATCCATGCTCGACGACTGCCTCGCCGAGCACCGGCGGAACTACCCGGACGTCCGGGTCCGGCCCGTCGTGCTGGCCGACCGGCCGGCGGCACAGTTGGTGGCACAGGGCCGGTGCGCCCGCCTGCTCGTGGTGGGCAGCCACGGCCGGGGCGGATTCGCCGGCATGGTGCTGGGTTCGGTCAGCCGTGACCTGATGCACCACGCGCCGTGCCCGCTGCTGATCGTCCGCGGTGACCTGACGGAGTAGCCCGACCACACGAAAAGCCGGGCCGGCACTGCCGGCCCGGCTTCATGCCGCGCGGCTTGGCGGTTGGACGTCGGCCGGGCCCGGGGTCTGGTGCAGGGCAACGAGTTCCAGTGTCCTGGCGACATCGGCGGCCGAGACGACACCGACCAGGCGGTCGTCCTCGACCACCAGGATCAGGCCCGTGCCGCGCGGTAGGCCGGTCGACGCCAACACGGTGAGCAACGGGGTTTCCGGTGGCACCGCCGACAATGTGGTCGGATGTGGCCGGACGTCGGCGACCCGGGTGGTCAGCCGGGCGTCCGATGGCACCCTGGCCAGGTCGGCCAGCGTCACGACGCTACACGGCCGGCCGGTGAAGTCGACGACGGAAAGGCCCGCTGCCCGGCGTGTCGCCCGATCCGCTCGACGAACGCGTCGACCGTCAGCCAGGACGGCGCCACGGTCGCCGGGCTCATCACGTCCCGCACCGTCACGCCGTCCAGCCCGCGCCGCAGTTGGTCGTTGGAGCGTTCGCCGTTCGCCGCCGCGGTCAGGTACCAGCCCAGCAGCGCCAGCCACAGGCCGGCGAGCAGCCCGCCGAGCACGATCTCGATCACGCCCAGCGCGAGCGTCACCGAACCGAGTATCCGGCCGGATCCGCATGCGACCGCCGTGGCGCGGTCACGGTTGCCGGTGAACCGCCAGACCAACGCGTGCAGCACCCGGCCGCCGTCCAGCGGCGCCGCCGGCAGCAGGTTGAACGCGGCCAGCACCAGGTTCACGCCACCGAGCCAGGACAGTCCCGCGACGACGAGTGCCGCCCAGTGCACCGAGCCGGCGGCGAACCCGGCCAGCACGAACACACCGCCAGTCGCCAGACTGACCAGCGGGCCGGCCAGCGTGACGCGCAGTTCGGTGCCCGGCGTCGGTGCCTGGTCCTCGATGGTGGTGGCGCCGCCGAGCAGCCAGAGCGTGATCCGGTCGACCCGGACTCCCCGGCGTCGAGCGACTACGGCGTGGGCGAGTTCGTGTGCCAGCAGGGATGCCAGGAACACCACCGCGATGACCACGCCGGCGGCCCAGTAGGCGGCGACCGGGTAGCCGGGTGCCGTCGACGGCAGGACCAGCAGGGCCGTCGTCTGCGCGATGAACGCGATCGTGAGCAGCACGGTCCAGTGCGCGCCCACGGGGATGCCGGCCCACCGGCCGAGTCGGAACGTTGTCGTCATGGCGCACCTCGCGTCCGGTCGGTCGCGGACGCTGTCAGTCGCTCAGGTGCACCGGCTGGTGCTTGATCGCCGCGATGTCGTTGCCACTCGCGTCCAGCAGGGTCCGCGCGAGTTGGTTGAGCGCGCGGGACACGGCGAGTTCGTCGCCGATCTCGGGAATGTCGGTGTCGTGCGGGTTGCGCCGGGCGATGCCGGTGCCGACGAGATGGGTCTGGTCACGGTTGACCAGCCGGGCCTCGGCCCGCGTCGTGCCGTCGTGTTCGTCGATGAAGATCTCCACGGTCCATCGTTTCTGTTGCATGGCTTGGTACTCCCAACGGCCGCGTTGTGTCGGACACCGTCGACGTTCGCCCGGTGGCGGGCGCCGGAGCAGGGTCGCAGGTCCGCGATCGAGGTGACCTTCGCCCGGTGTCGCCAGCCGGCCGACCGATCAGGCTGGAAGGCAGGACCACGACCGGGCGGAGGTTTCGACGACGCCGAACTGGCGCAACTTCCTCTACCGGTACCGGCCCGCCGGCACACCCGGTGCGGCGACCCGGCCCGGCGTGCCGGTCGACCGCACGGCCGAGTCGGCCGCCGGACTGGCGCCGGTCTTCGCATTGCTGGCCGACGTCGAACACGAGGCGGTGATCATCCGGGAGCGCGGTGCCGAGGCGGCGCGGCAACGCGTCGAGACGGCCCGGAACCTGGCCGCCTCGATCGTCGCGGACGCCGAGGACCGGGCGGCGGCGGTACGGGCGGCGGCCGCGGCGGAAACGCTCAACGACGCCGAGCGGACGGCGGCCGGCCTGGCCGCGCGTGGCCAGGAGCGGGCGACCCGCATCCGTGAGCTGGCGACGGCACGCACGCCGGCTCTGGCGGACCGGGCGTTGACGCTGCTCACCGACGCGGTGACCAGCCGGTCGCGGGACGGTGTCCGGTGACCGCGGCGTGGATCGCCGGCTCGGTCCGGGCACGTGCGCTGCTCGACCGGCGGTTGGGCCCTGTACGGGTGTTCGCCGCTGAGATCGCCGCGACCGCACGACGCGTACACGCGCTGCGGCGCCGCTGGATCCCCATGCTGACGACCGAACTGGCCCGCGTGGAACTCGCCCTGGACGAACAGGACCGCGCCGAATCCATCGGCCACCGGCTCGCCGCGGCCGGCCGCAATGATGCCCGACCGGAAGTGGGCTGAGCGGCTAAACCGACCGATCAGCGTTGGTGCAGCGCATCGAGCGCGCCAGTCGCCCAGCAGTACACAAACCACGCGAATGCCCGATACCCGCGGCTCCGGCAATCCGACTCAGTTCGTCGCGCATCCTCCACACCCTGCGGTCCAGTCCTGCCGCGCTGCCCGCCTGGCCAAGGCGAGCCACGTCCTGCCGGGCCGCGAACCCGCCGCAAGACAAAGTCCCAGTATTCGCTGCCGGCGTCGCATAACGTGCGATCGACAGTGTCCTGAGCACGATCACCTGTTACGATAAGTGGCTGCGTAGCCGAGGAGCCTTGGTGGCCTGACTTGGAGCTTGGGAGCTGGCTATATGGACCCAAATCTCATCATCGGCGGGTCATCATTGGTACTGACCGGGATTGGGACGTGGGCAGGGGTAGCGGCAGTCCGAAGCCAAAGACCACCAACTGTGATCGGAGCGATCGACCCTAGGCCGGCCCGAAACGTGCTTGACCAGCGAGTGAAAGATCATTCAAATTCAAAAGTGCTGGAGATACTGGCGCGTTTCGTGTTCGTCAGCCACCAGGGGCCGATAGTGGTCGGCGCACTCGATCAGTTCCGCATCACATTGTTCTTGGACCTGTTCTCGGCCGCCACTGTCCCCAGATATCGAGACAGAATATCCAACTTGATCGTTGACCATATCAGACAGGTTATCCAGGACAGGGAGCAGCCGCACTACGTAGCGGTACCCAAGGAGGGCAACGTCTTGCTCGCGGATGCTGTCGCCAGGAAACTCCGAACGCGCCTCATCGTCATACGCACGATGATACCGGCTATCCGATTCGGAGATCCCGTAGAGGGACCATTCGCCTCCGGTGCGTGCGTGGTGATCGTCGATGACATTGCCTCCGACGGCGAACTCCTGGTGCGAACCGCCGGCCATGTGCGAACACATGGCGGTCGAGTCTCCTTGTGTGTCTGCGCTGTCGAGCGGAAGGATGGAAACAGCCGAGAACGACTGGCTGAGCACCAGGTCGAACTCAGTGTGCCCATCGAGTTGGACGAACAGACGCTTCGAGATCTCGCACGCCTTCCGAATTCACCGATGCAGCAGATCCACAGTGAGGATCAGCCATGAAACAAGATAACTCGACTCTGCCATCGGTTGACTGGTGGATCACCAGCAGATGCAACCTGCGCTGCGACTTCTGCTATGGGCCGATGCCTGCGCGAGATCCGGTGGATATCAGGGAAGGAATCTCTGCCGCTATAGCTCAAAGCCACTCGTCCGCCACTACTTTCTGCGGGGGAGAGCCACTGCTTGTGCCCGACATCTACCGGTTTGCGAAGCAGCAGGTCACCGCCGGAAAGAAAACAATCCTCAATACAAACGGTGAATTACTCGACGGCAGGCGGATGACTGGCGATGCAGAGGATCTCCCCTTCGATGTGGTAGGCATTTCGATCGATGGTCCGACCGATGCCGTACATCGGGCAATGCGAGGAAATAGTGCGAGATTCGACCTGGCTGTCAGTGCTGCCGAAAGAATTGCGAGACTCGACTCGACTGACCTCAAGGTTGCGACGGTCGTAAGCAGAGTCAATTTTGAACATCTTGAGGACCTGGTACCTCTCGTGAAACGGCTGAACCCAATCGTTTGGCGCATCTACCAATACAGCCCATGGGGACCGGTCAATTATGGCAGGGATCGCCATTTGATTTCCGACGTCGAATTTTTGGCGATCTCCGCTCGATTGCGACGAGCCGCGTGTCCGATCGCTGTGTGCCCGTCGGGGACAAGGGACACAGCGGGTTGTGTTATAGTCGACCCCGTCGGTGATGTCCTTGTTCCGACTCCTCAAGGGTACAGGACTCTCGGCAACTGCTTGGACCAACCTATAGACGCTATCTGGAGGCGACATCCACTCGCAGCGCCTGTTGTTGCCAACAAATCGTGGCACGCTTACGTCAGGCATCCGATAGCACGCCAGAAGGGCATGATCCGATGACCAAGGAGCGAACAAAGTTGTGTCCTTCCATGGAGGATGTTGGCGAAAAGAAATTCATCTCAGATTTGCTTCCGAACCTGGGAGTCCATCAGAATTTTCTCAATGGATTTGGCGATGATGCCAGCGCGGTTCGACTTCCGGATGGTACTGTGCTCGTATTCAAGATTGATCGGGCCGCCGGTCCTACTGCCGCGAATCGAGGCTGGACCGACTATCGGATGTGGGGAAGGCTGGCGGTTACCAGTAACTGCAGTGATATACTTGCGGGGGGCGGTCTCCCCGCAGCCATGATGATCGCGTTGATCCTACCTCGAAGTTGGAGTGCCGCCCAGGCAGAGGAAGTTATCTATGGTTGTGCCGAAGAATGCAGCTCTCATGATGTTGCATTCGTGGGCGGAGATACCAAGGAGGGGTCGTCTCCAGAGCTGGTTGGTTCGGCTGTTGGCGTTGCGCCGTCGGGTAGCTTTCTTACCAGAAAGCACGCGAAGCCGGGCGATCTGATCGTTCTCGCCGGCAGTTTGGGGGGCTTCCTCGGAAGCTACCTGCAGATACTCGCGAATCTGAATGATTCGGGGATTCCTGTGCACAAGAGAGCCGACGACTGGCTGGACTATATTTCTCACCCGCGCGCGAGATGGACGGAAGGCCGGGCTATCATTGGCTCTGGTGTGGCGACATCAGCCATGGATACAAGCGACGGCCTCTATGACGCAATCTCCACTCTCACAAGAGATCTGGGTGCGGAGATCTTGTTGGACGAACTGCCGTATCATTCAAATGCATTTGAATGTAGAGAGGCGCTCGGCACGCAACTGTTGAACCTCGGCCTCGGGGTTGGCGACTGGAATATTGTCTATACGGTTGATGCCGCAAAGTGGGAACGATGGTGGCCTACTCAAGATCAGACTGAGCTGAATTTCACCGTAATCGGACAGGTCAAGGACAGTGGTGGCCTTGAGTGGATAGATCGCGGTGGGCGAAAATATCGGTGCACACCGATCGTCAACCAGCACTTCAAGGCTAGGTTTGAAGACGAGTCGACCTTGATCGAAAGACTTAGAATGGAAGACATGCTCATGCCGATCGAGGCAGGGAAGTAGTGTTTTCTGCTCCATCGATCCGACTTGTCATTATCGGTCACGTGGGATTCGCCGAAGATCACACGGTGAGCGGCAGTTCGACGGGGCTGGGCGGGTCGGCTTACGCGTGCGCTATGGGCGCCTCTGTCATCAAGCCCAGGGGAGTCGGTGTTGTCGCTCGAGTTGGAGACGACTTCCCCGCTTCCTCGGTCGAGGTTCTCGGTGTGAACACCGAAGGTCTGAGCTATGCCGCTGGCCGTGCGCCTAGGCTCAAGATAATCCAGTATGCTGAATCCAGGTCATTTAGCTCCGAGCTCGGTGTGGCGAACGACGTCGTAACAGGCTCTTTTCCAGATAGCTATGCTCGGGCTTCGCATATCCACCTGGCGACCATGCCACTGGTTCAACAGATGAGGTGGCTTCGATACTGTCGGCAGAACGCGCCAGCGGCCACGATGTCGGCCGATATGTTCGAAGCGACAGCGGAGTCAGACCCTGAACTGTCTCGCTCGCTTTGCTCACTTGTAGATATTGCTTTCCTGAATGAATGCGAGCTCAAGATTCTTTACCCGGACGACGTGGACCGCCCGCCCCGCTATGTGGGTAAACGGGGCGCAGGAGGGGCAAGTTACTTTGCCGATCGGCAAGAGCTGTCAGTGTCGGCTCCCAGCGTTGATGTCGTGGATACAACGGGTGCCGGAGAACTCCTGGCTGGAGTTTTCCTCAGCATGCTCACTGCGGGCCATGATGCCCACCACGCACTCGATGTCGCGGTTCTGGTGGCGTCGACGAAAGTTCAGGAGTTTGGACTGGACGGAGCGAAGCTGCGTCAGGTCCTGGCCAGCGTTCAAATTCAAGCCACCCGGCAGGCCGGACATGAGGGCTTGACCTAGACAAACGTAGCCAACTCCGTGGGCAACCTGAGCACAGGTATAGGCCGGCCGAGGCAGTGCTCGGCCGGCCGTGGGTTGACAGGGGTCAGCTCGGGTACTTCGCCATGATGTCCCGCAGTCGCGTGACGAACCGCAGCGACTCGTCGTGTTCACGTTGCCAGATGTTGCGCCCGAAGATCAGGCCGGTGGCGCCAGCCGCCATCGACTCCTCGGCCTTGGTCAGCATGGCTTCGTCGGACTGTCGGGAACCGCCGGACACCAGTAGGAGGCTGCGGTTGGCCGAGCGGACCACCGCGTCGATCGCCTGTTGGTCGGTGAATTCCGCGTCGTATGCGGCCGGCACGCCGGTTCGCCTGGCGGGCTTGGGGAAGTTCACCTTCACCAGGTCGGCACCGAGCTCGGCCGCGGTGCGGGCCGCGTAGTCGACGGCGTAGAAGCTGTCGCGGCCGCCCTTGGCCTCGATCGCCGAACCGCGCGGATACGCCCACACGATCAGCGGCATGCCCAGTGCAGCCGCGCCCATCCGTACCTGCCGCAACTGCTCGAAGTCACGTTCCTGCGCCGCCGTCCCGACGTACAGGGTGTAGCCGACGGCGTCCGCGCCGAGGCGGACCGCGTCGTGCACGCTCGTGTGCAACGGCGACAGTGCCACGTCGTCGGGCGGGATTTCCGTTTTGCCGTTGAGTTTCAGCACCAGCGGCACCTCGCCGGCGAAGTCCCAGCAGAACTTCTCGGCCAGTCCGATCTGGTTGGGCCAGTGGGTGTCGACTGGACATGGTGCACTTCCGTTCGCAGGCGGTTGTACTTGGCCACCCGCTCACCCCGCGCCGGCGCGCCGGACTTGAGTTGACCGCTGCCGCAGCCCACGGCAAGGTCGGCGATGAAATCGTCCGTCGTCTCGCCGGAGCGGTGTGACACCTGCGCGGTCATGCCGTTCTCACGGCAGGTTCGGACGCCCGGCCGCACACCAGGTCGGCGATCTCACCGGTCACCGAACCGGTCGCGCGCAGTACGCCCAGCCCGAGCGGACCGCGGAAACGTGGGAGCAAGAGGGACTCGGCTCATCGACGAGGGGACTGATCGAGGCATGAACGCGACACGATCACGATTCCGGCCGGACCACCAACTCACGGCCCGCATGGCGCTGACCCTGTTCCTGCTCGGCCTGGTGTATGTCAGGTGAAGATGATCTGTCCGCCGGCCGCGAGCTCGTAGAACTCGCCGACGGTGATGATGTCCTGTACCTGGTCGATGAAGTCGTCCTTGGCCAGGCCGAACAGGTCCACGGACGCCTGGCAGGCGTACAGCCCGGCACCACTGTCCGCGATCATCTCGATGAATTCGGGGATGGGCGGGATA
>WNGL01023808.1_pt1 | contig 13109 bp, 10 predicted proteins | sample 5400591 | NCBI WGS metagenome assembly WNGL01 (sample SAMN13153377, study PRJNA577476) | soil metagenome | isolation source: 80 cm soil or saprolite under Garry oak tree replicate 1 | place: USA:California | collected 2016-06-15
TGGTGTTGGCGCGCGCGTGCCCCTGGAGCACGTCGCACGGGGCGAAGCGCGCGCCGTAGCGCTCGGCGAGCCGCTCGAGCTCGCCGACGATGCGGGCCGGGCCGAGGTCGTCGGCGTGACGCAGCGGGCCGCCGCGGAACGGCGGGAACCCGAAGCCGAAGATGGCGCCGATGTCGCCGTCGCGCGGGGAACGGACGATCCCTTCCCCCACCGCGCGCGCCGCCTCGTTCAGCATCACGAGCACCAGCCGCTGGATGATCTCCGCGGGTCTCGGGCCCCCGTTCGGCTGGGTGCCGATCAGCTCGTAGACGGCGGCATCCACGCCGCCCTTCTTGGCGCCATCGTAGGTGTAGAAGCCCTTCCCCGCTTTGCGGCCGAGCCGCCCGGACTTGACCATCCCGGCGAACGCCGGGGAGGGCGTGAAACGCTCGCCGAACGCGTCGTACATCACGCCCGCTACCTTCTCCGCGACGTCCATCCCGACCTCGTCGAGCAGGGTGATCGGCCCCACCGGGAAGCCGAACTGGACCATCAGGCGGTCCATCTCCTCGATCGCCACCCCTGCGGCGAGCAACTGGCCCGCCTCGTTCATGTAGGGCGTGAGGATGCGGTTGATCCAGAAGCCGGGGCTGTCCTGCACGACGATCGGGGTCTTCCCCATCCGCCGCCCGAACGCGACCGCGGTACTGACCACCCCCGGGGCGGTGCGCTGCGACGGGATCACCTCGAGCAGCGGCATCCGCGCGACCGGAGAGAAGAAGTGCATGCCGATGACCTGCTCGGGCCGGCGCGCGGCTGCGGCGATCCGGTGGATGGGGATCGTGGACGTGTTCGAGGCGAACGCGGCGCTCTCGGGTATGGCAGCCTCGACCTCGCCCAGCACCTGCTGCTTGACCTGCAGGTCCTCGAACACCGCCTCGATCACCAGCTCGGCGCGACCGAACCCCGCGTACGTGTCCCCGCCCGAGAGCAGCGCCACGAGCCGAGCGTGCTCGTATCGGGTGATGCGACGGCGCTTGAGCCGGTCGTCGAGGATCTCGCGCGCCGCCGCGAGCCCCTTCGCGACGCGAGGGAGGTCGGCGTCCTTCATCCGCACGTCCACGCCCGCCTGCACGACGGCCGTGCCGGCGATGCCCGAGCCCATGAACCCTGCGCCCACGACGCCGAGCCGCCCCACGGCCACGGGCGGCGGCGGGTTCGGGATCCCGAAGTCCTTCTTGAGCGCGGTGGTGGCGAAGAAGATCTGGACGAGCTTGCGGGAGACGTCGGTGACGGCGAGCTGGCCGAACAGCTGCGCCTCGCGCTTCAGCCCTTCCCGGATGCCGTGCTTCAGCCCGTGCTCGACCGCTTCGAGCGCGGCGAGGGGCGCCGGATAATTGCCGCCGGTCTTCTCACGCACCTGCTTGCGCGCCGTCCGAAACACGAGCTGCCGCCCCAGCGGGTTGCCGTCGAGCAGCCAGGCGGCGAGGCCGCCGCGTCGCCGGCGCTTGGTGCGCCAGCCGCCCACCATCCGCTTCGCGGCGGCGAGGGTGATGTCCTTCAGGATCGCCAGGGGCACGAGCTCGTCCACGATCCCGAGTCGGAAGGCCCGCGGGGCGGGCTCCACCTTCCCGGCGAGGATCATGTCGAGCGCGGCGCGCGCGCCGATGAGTCGCGGCAGCCGCTGGCACCCGCCGGCCCCGGGTAGGATGCCGAGCTGCACCTCCGGGAGGCCGAGCTGGGTCTTCGGGTGATCCGAGGCGACACGGTAGCGGCAGGCAAGCGCGAACTCGAGCCCGCCGCCCAGGCAGGCGCCGTGAATGCCGACCGCGATCGGCTTGGGGAACCGGGCGACGCGCTCGAGCAGGTCCTGACCGTCGGCCGACAGCCGCTCCGCCTCGGCCGCGCTCGTAAGCGTGACGAATTCCTCGATGTCCGCGCCTGCGATGAACGTGTCGGGCTTCCCCGAGAAGAACGCGACGGCCTGCACTTGGGCGTCGCGCTCGAGCGCCTCGAACGTCGCGAGGACGTCCTGTTTGACCGCGCGGGAGATCTTGTTGACCGGCTCGCCAGGCAAATCGAACGTGACGACGGCGATCCCGTCCGCAAGCGCCCAGGTGAGCGCCGGGCCGGGAGCCATCAGCGGCGTTCCAGCACGACGGCGATGGCCATCCCGCCCTGGGCGCAGATCGACACGAGGCCGAACTGCACGTCGCGGCGCGCCATCTCGTTCGCGAGCGTGGTGACGACGCGCCCGCCGGTCGCGCCGAACGGGTGGCCGATCGCGATCGAGCCCCCCATGACGTTGACGATGTCCTCGTTGATCTCCCACCCCAATGCCCGCCACCCCTGGAGATTCGAGAGCACCTGCGACGCGAAGGCTTCGTGGACTTCGATCAGTCCCAGGTCCGCCCATGCGATCCCGGCGCGCTCCAGCGCCTTGGGGACGGCGAAAACCGGCGCCTGGAGCAGCTGCCAACCGGGGTCCACCGCCGCGACGGCGTACGACCGGATGTAGGCGAGCGGCGTGTAGCCGAGCGCCCGCGCAGCGACGTCGCTCATCACGAGCACGGCCGAAGCGCCGTCGGTGAGCGGCGAGGAGTTCGCCGCCGTGACCGTGCCGTACTTCCGGTCGAACACAGGCTGGAGCTTGGCCATCTGCTCGAGCGAGGTGTCGCGGCGGATGCCGTTGTCCTGGGTCACGGGGGGAACGCCCGGACGGCCCGGGAACCAGGGTACGATCTCGGCCGTGAGGCGGCCGTCGTCGGTCGCCCGCGCGGCCAGCTGGTGGCTGCGCAGCGCCCAGCGGTCCTGCGCGTCCCGGTCGATGTGGTTCTCCTTCGCCATCTTCTCGGCGGACTGGCCCATCGTCTCCCCGGTCGAGGGTTCGGCGATCGCGGGGGACACGGGAATCAGGTCCCGCGGCCGGATGCGGCTGAAGGTCCTGAGGCGGGCGCCGAGCGTCCGCGCCTTGCTCGCCTCGACGAGGATGTCGGCGAGGCGGCGGGAGGCCAGGATCGGAATGTCGGAGAGCGACTCGACGCCGCCCGCGAGCACCACGTCCGCCTCGCCGAGGCTGATCTCGTCGTACGCGCTGGCGACGGCCTGGGCGGAAGAGGCGCAGGCGCGGTTCAGCGAGTAGGCGGGGATCTCTTTGGGGAATTGGGGGAGGAGGCTCACTTCGCGGGCGACGTTCGGCACCAGCGCCGACGGCACCACCTGTCCGAAGATGACGGCGTCCACCTCGGCGCCGTCCAGATTCGTGCGCTCGAGCAGCTCACGCCCCACGAAGCGGGCCAGGTCCACGGCCCGGGCGTCCTTGAGCGACGTCCCCGATTTGCAAAACGGCGTGCGGCAGCCGGCGACCACCGCGACGCGCCGTCCGTTTCCCAGCGGCATTACATTCTCCCTCTGCTGACCGCTCGAAACCTACCATGGCCCGAGAGGGGGGCCAAGCCGGAGAACGGTTGACGACCGACACGCCCTTTTCTCAACGCTCGCGGGTCGCGGCGCTCGAGTCGATGGCCGCCGAGCCCGTGGATGTCCTCGTCCTCGGTGGAGGAATCACGGGCGCGGGGATCGCGCGCGACGTAGCGCTGCGCGGCTTCCGCACGGCGCTCGTGGACAAGGGTGACTTCGGCGGCGGGACATCCTCGCGCTCCTCGCGACTCATCCACGGCGGTATCCGCTACCTCGAGCAGTACGACTTCGGGCTCGTGCTCGAGGCGAGTCACGAGCGGCACGTGCTGCTCGGGATCGCGCCCCACCTGGTGCGTCCCCTGCCGTTCCTGCTTCCGGTGTATCGCGGGGCCCGCGTCCCCGGCTGGAAGCTGCGGGCGGGCATGTGGCTGTACGACCTGCTCGCGGCCTTCCGCAACGTGCACGCCCACCGCTGGCTGCGGCGCAAGGCGACACTGCGGCTGGAGCCCGCGCTGCGCGAGACCGGCCTGCGGGGTGCGGCGCTGTACTACGACGCGCAGACCGACGACGCGCGCCTCGTGATCGCGACCATGCGGAGCGCCGCGCAGGCGGGTGCGCTGGTCGCGAACTACGCGGCGGCGACGAGTCTCCTCAAGCCGGACGGGCGGGTCCGCGGTGCGACCGTGCGCGACGTGCTGAGCGGCCAGCCATACACCGTGCGGGCACTGGTGGTGGTGAACGCGGGCGGCCCGTGGGTGGATCAGCTGCGGCGCCTGGACGATCTCCGCGCCGAGCCGCTGCTGCGACTCACCAAGGGCGCGCACGTCGCCGTGCCACGACGGCGCGTCGGGCACACCAACGCCATCACGCTCACGTCCCCGATCGACGGTCGCGTGATGTTCGTCCTGCCGTGGGGGGACCTGAGCTACATCGGTACGACGGACACCGACACGGACGTGTCGCCCGACGACATCCAGGCGACCGCCCAGGACGTGATCTACCTGCTGCGTTCGGCGAACGCGTTCTTCCCCCAAGCGCGCCTCGCGCCGCAGGACGTCATCGCGACCTGGGCGGGGCTGCGGCCGCTGCTGCGGACGAACCGCGCCGTCGCGCCCTCCGAAGCGTCGCGCGAGCATCGCATCGTCGAGAGCGCGAGCGGGCTGCTCAGCATCGCGGGCGGCAAGCTCACGACCTATCGCGTCATGGGGCGCGACGTGGCGGACCGCGTAGCGGCCCGGCTGCGCGCGCTCGACGGCCGTCCGCATCCGCCCCGCCCCCGGACCGATCGCCTGCCGCTGCCGGGCGGCGAAACCGCGGACCTCGAGGTCCTGGTGAAGGCGGCCGCCGGGCGCGTCGCCGAGGCGACCGCTCGGCATCTGGTGGGGCGTTACGGCAGCGAGGCGGCGGCCGTGCTGAACCTGGTGGAGCGCGACCGCGGGCTCGGCGCACCGATCGCGGCGGGGCGGCCCGAGATCTGGGCCGAGGTGACGCACGCCGTGGAGCGCGAGATGGCGGTCCGCCTCTCGGACGTGCTGGTGCGACGGCTGCACCTGTTCTCTGCGGCGCGCGACCAGGGGGTGCCGGCGACGAGCGCCGTAGCGGACCGCCTGGGTGCGCTGCTGGGCTGGGACGCCAGCCGCCGGGCGGCCGAAATCGCCGACTACCTGAAGCTCGTGGAGCGGTCGCGCGCGTTCGTCAAGGAAGTGGCGAGGGTCCGCAAACGCTGATACTATCTCCGCGCTGATGCGCCGCTTTCGCACCCTCGGATTGCTGTGCGCAGCCGCCGTCGCGTGCGGACGCGAGTCGCGCGCGCCCGCGGCCGCGCTGCGCGGACCCGCGGATTCGCTGATCCCCGATGGCCCGCTCGGCGCCGCCATCCGGCGCGGCCGCGCGCTGCTCGTGGCCACGCGCGACAGCCTCCCGGGCCACGTCGGTAACCAGCTCCGCTGCGTCAGCTGTCACCTGGACGAGGGCCGCCGCCCGATCGGCTCCTGGGTGGGGGTGTACGGCAGGTACCCGCAGTACCGGTCGCGCAGCGCCACCGTGGAGACGATCGAGTACCGCGTGAACGACTGCTTCCGGCGCAGCATGAACGGCACGCCGCTCGCGACCGACGGCGTCGCCATGCGGGATATGGTCGCGTACTTCTGGTTCCTCTCGCGCGGCGTCCCGGTCGCGCCACCCGGTCCGAGCCAGCTTGCGAGGTGGGCGGGATTCACGGCCGACACCGTCGCGGGCGCGCAGGTCTATCGGTCGGTGTGTGCCAAGTGCCACGGGCCGGACGGCCAGGGCACCGCGGTGGCGCCGCCCGCCTGGGGCGCCGGCTCGTACAACATCGGCGCCGGGATGGCACGGGTGCGCACGGCGGCGGCGTTCATCAAAGCCAACATGCCGTTCGACCAGCCCGGCACGCTCACCGACCGCGAGGCGTTCGACGTCGCCGCGTACGTGAACGTCCACCCCCGTCCCGATTTCCCCGACAAGATCAGCGATTGGCCCAACGGCGACCCGCCGCCCGACGTGGCCTACCCGACGCGCGCGGGGCGGCGGTCCCAAGTCCCCCTTCACTGAAGGAGACGATCATGCTCGACCTCAGCCCCTTCACCACCCATCGCCGCGGCTTCCTGGGCCGCCTCGCCGCCAGCGCCGCCGCCCTCGGGCTGGGCGGCCTCGTCGCACCGCTCTCGGCCGCCGCCGCGCAGCCCCGAGCGGGCGGGGACAGGTCGAGCAGTCCCGACTTCGAAAAGTGGCTCGACGGCATCACGGGAAAGCACCGGCAGGTCGTAGACGCCACAAGTACCCGCGAGAACTTCCCCCTCACGATGACGTTCGTGTGGCTCATGACGCAGCGCGAGACCTACGGCATCGAGGACGCGGACTTGAGCGCCGTACTGGTGATGCGCCATTCGGCGATCGCCATGGCACTGTCGGACGACGTCTGGGCAAAGTACAAGCTGGGCGAGCACTTCAACATCGCAGATCCTGCGACCAAAGCGCCCGCGCTGCGGAACCCGTTCGCGCACGTCCGTGAGGGTGAACTGCAGCCTTTTCCCGACATGGCCGTGGAGAAACTGCTCGCCCGCGGCGTGAAGATCGGCGCCTGCAACGTCGCGCTCACGCTCAACAGTGCCCGCGCCGCGCAACGCCTAGGGCTCGCCAAGGACGACGCCAAGAAGGAATGGGTCGCGGGCCTGCTGCCCGGGGTGGTCGTCGTGCCGTCCGGCGTGCTGGCCGTCAGCCGCGCCCTGCAGGAATGGCATCGCGATGCCAAAGAACGAGAGCCCGAGCCCGATCAGATAGTACAAGGCGATCGCGCCTGTCGCGGCCACGACGCCCAGCTTGAACTTCTCGGTGGCCTTGATCAGCCCCGAGCGATAGGCCAGGAACATCGCCGCGAACGTGGCGAAGGTGAGTCCCACGGCCTGCATCACGATGCCCGGATACTTCGTCTCGAGCACGGCCGAGAGGCCGCCGATCGCCAGGCCCTCGAGCGCCGCGTACACGGGCGCCGTCACCGGCGACCATTCTTTCTTGAAGACAGTGACGATCGCCGCGATGAGCCCGCCGATCACTCCGAGCGCGATCCACGGTCCGGCCACCGCCGGGTCGAAGCCGGTGCGTACCTGGGACCACACCCACGCCGCCGGTACGGCCACCAAGAACAAGAGGAACGCCGCCTTGTTCACCGTGCCTTCGAGCGTCATCGCGGGCGCGGTGGGATCACGCCGCACGTCGGCGAAGGTCTTCGCATTGAGGGCCGGGTTCGAGGTGCGCATCAGAGCCATCGTTCACCTTTCGTTGGAGTCGGGTGCCACCCTGCAATGTAACACCCGCGTTTCACTTCCAACCTCGCAGGCTCCGGATGTAATCATGCAGCACGAGAAACTTCTCGAACACCGGCACGCCCTTGCGCTTCCGCCCGAACTCCGCGAACAGCTCGCGCAGCCGCCCGCGCCGCGCCACGTAAAACCGGAACGTCTCGGCGAAATCCTCCTGCGGGTGCGTCGCAGCGTACCCCGTGACGTAGTTCGGCAGCGTCGTGGTGACGCCCCGGCGCTCGAAGTCCACCCACTTGGAGTCCGCCACGCGGTACATCTTGCGCACCTCGCCGAACGCGCGCCGGAAGCGCCCGGTTCTGGTGAACGACCAATGGTGGTACAGGTAGGAGTGCCCGAGCTCGTGCAGAATCAGCCCCGTGAGCATGTTCCACGAGATCTCGTCGCGCCGTCGCTTCCCCGTCACGTAGCGCCGCTCGATCTCGATGATCTTGGGCGTGCGGTGCGTCACGCCCGAGACCCCCGGACGCAGCAGCAAGCGGTAGCTCCAGGCCTTGACGCGCGCCACGACGAGCAGCTGGCGCACGCGACGCAGCGCCTGGGGGATCAGGTCCCGCCCGGTCGCGTCCTTGCCGCACCAGGGGCAGACCTCCATCCAGTCGTCCACGCCCTTGTTGCAGTGGGGGCAGACGTTCTGGAAGCGATCGCGGTAGCGCCACTTCTGCGGCCGACCGCACCACGGACAGTAGCGCATCGGGTACATCACCCCGCCCCCGCACCCCCAGCGACAGCGCCGCTGATACGTGAATCCTTTGGGTGCCTTGAGCGGCTCCGGGCTCGAGTCCCGGTCGCGGATCTCCCGCCCGCACCAGGGGCAGTACGAGAAGCTGTCCGACACGACCCAGCGGCAGTAGTAGCACTCGGCGCCCGTCTCCTTGGTGGTGTCGCGCCACTCGAGCCGCCGCCCACAGTTCGAGCAATGCGACCAGAAGCGCTCGAGCTCCGCCGCGCAGGTCGGGCAGCGCAGCTCCGGTGTCGGGATCTCGCGCCTACGCCGAGTCACGTGCCAGCGCCTCGTCCACGATCCGCTGGATGAAGTCGTTGTAGCCCATGCCCGCCTTCTCCGCCGCATCGGCCATCTCGTTCTCGTACGCGAGGAAGGGATTCGGGTTCACCTCGAGGACGTACACTTCGTTGTCGTGCGTCAACCGCAGGTCAACACGACCGTAGTCCTGGAGCCACAGGGCGTGAAACGCCGTGGTGCAGATGTCGCCGATCTTCCCCGTCACCTCGTCCGGCAGGCCCTTCGCGAACACGTTGCGGATCTTCTTGCGCTTGCGGTATTCCTCGTCCCACTTCGCCTTGTACGTGGCGATCTGGTGGTCTCCATTGGACTCGCCGAAGGTCAGCTCCACGAGCGGCAGCACCTGGAGCTTGGCGTTCCCGATCAGGCCCGCGTACAGCTCGCGCCCCTCGATCAGCTCCTCCACGATCGCCGCCTGGCGGAACTTCTCGTGGACGAACTGGACGCGCTCCGCGAGGTCGTCGTCGTTGGCGACCACCGAGGCCTGGGCGATGCCGATCGACGCATCCTCGAGCAGGGGCTTCACGATGAGCGGGAAGCGCAACTCCGACGGCCGGAGTGGCTTTTCGCCCGCGGGGAACTCGGCGAACGCCGGCACCCGGATCCCGTGGTGGGCCAGGATCTTCTTCGTGAGCGACTTGTTGCGGGCGACGAGCAGGGCCGTCGGCGGCGAGCCGGTGTAGCGATAGCCGTGCATCTCGAGCACGGCCGCGAGCGCATACTCGTGCCGCGCCTGCCCGCGGAACGCCTCGCAGCCGTTGAAGACCAGTTTCGGTTGGAACGCCCCGAGCCGCTCGAGCATGCCGCCCAGCTGCTCCGCGACGCCGACCATCAAGACGTCGTGACCCTTCGCCATGAGGGCCCGGGCCACGTCGTACTCGGCCTCCTCAACCTTCGCCTCCACGTCCTTCTTGTAGTCGGCGTCTTCCCAGTCAGGGTGGAGGGTGTCGAAGACGAGGGCGATTTTCACCGCACCCCTCCTCCCCACCCAACGGGGATTGCGGAATGCGGAATGCGGAATTGAAGTGGGAGGTCGATCGCCCAACGACGCTCTCCCTGACATTCCGCATTCCGCACTCCACATTCCGCATTCATGTCTTTACCCTCGCCATGTCCCTCCCCACCGTCGTCAGTGCGATCAAGATGACCAGTCCCCCCACCGCTCCCGCCGTCGGCAAGAGCAGCATGGCCGGCCGCAGGCCGAACCGGTCGGATAGGTACCCGATGAGCGGCGGCGCGATCGCATCGCCGGCCAGATGCGAAAACAGCACGTAGGCGCCGATCACCGACGCCCGCACCGCCGCGGGCACGACGTCGAGGATCACCGCCGAGAGCGGGCCGTTGTACCACGAATAGAGGAAAAACGTCGCGAGCAGCAGTGGCACGAACAACCGCAGCTCGTCGATGAGGAGCAAGGCGGCGCACACGGGGCCCCCGAGCACGAATCCGGCGCCCGACACGACCACGCGACCCCCGCTCCACCGCGTGAGCAGCCAATCGCCCACCCGGCCGCCGAACAATCCGCCGAGCGCTCCGCCCGCCAGGCCCCACAGCCCGAATTGCCGCCCCACGGCGGCGACCGAGAGCCCGTGGGTGCGCTCGAGGAAGCTGGGCGCCCACGCGATGAGTCCGTTCACGGCGAACGTGACCAGCGCGCCGCCGAGGAACATCCAGATGAGGGTCGGCGTGCGCAGCACGGTTGCGGACGCCTGCAGGAATTCGCCGAAGGCCGTGGCCGCGACCTCGGTGGCCTCCGTGGTGCGGCGCACGGCCACCGGGACGAGCCGCACGACCGTCCAGATGATCCCCGCGCTGACGCACGCGCCGAACACGGCGGTGTCGAGCCCCGGCGGCAGTCCCCGAAACATGTCGAGCGCGCTGCTCAGCACCGCCCCCGTGAGGGTGAGCCAGATCAGCGGGCGGGCGAGGACCAGCGCCTGGCGCGCGCGCACGCGGCCCCGATCGTACCACCCCTCGACCGTCGCGCGGATGGACGGCGGGGCGCGGCGCTGCGGCTCGCGCAGGCGCGAGGCGAGCAGGGCGAGGATGAATCCCGGCACCCCCAGCACCACGAAGGCAGCGCGCCACCCATACCGCTCGGCGAGCACGCCGCCCAGCCAGATGCCCAGCACGCCGCCGAACGTCATGCCCACCGAGTAGACGCCGATCGCGAAGGCACGCCGCTTCCCGCGGAAGAACTCGGCGATGAGCGCCTGGGCGGCGGGGCCGTAGCCGGCCTCGCCGACGCCCACCATCGAGCGGTAGAACAGCAGCTGCCAGAAGCGGCTCACGGTGGCGCACAGCGCCGTGAACAGGCTCCACAGCCCCACGCCGAACGCGATCACGGCGCGCCGCGACTTCAAGTCGCCGACCACGCCGAGCGGCAGCGCCGTGAGCGACAGGACGATGACGTAGGCCGAGCCGAGCCAGCCGAGCTGCTGATCCGAGAGTGCCAGCTCGCGCTTGATCGGCTCGAACAGGGCGAAGACGACGTTCCGGTCGGTGTAGTTGAGGAGATTGATGAGCGTGAGCAGCCCCAGGGCGTATACCGCGTACGCCCGGGAGCCGGCGGCCGCAGTGTCCGCGTTAGGGTCTGCGCTCGACAGTCGTCGCCTCCGCGCGCGCGTCGCGGTCCGCCTTCGTCTCCAGGTAGGCCGCCGTCAGCTGCCGCATCATCTCGTCGCGCCGGTCGTACAGGCGCTTCAGGCGCCGCTTCTTCCGCCGGGCGAGCGCGTACGCAGCAAGAATCGGGAAGCCCACCGTGTTGTCGAGGTAGCACACCACGGTCCCCGGCAGCTTATCCGGATCGACCTTCCCCCAGCTCACCGCCTCGGAGGGCGTGGCGCCCGAGAGGCCGCCCGTGTCGGGGCGGGCGTCGGTGATCTGGAGATAGTAGTCGTGGCCTTTTTCGCTGATGCCGAGGACTTCCTGGATCTGAGGCTCGGTCTGCAGCACGAAGTTCTTCGGACTGCCGCCCCCGATGATGAGGACGCCGCTCTTCCCGCCCCTGACCTTCGCGTCGAACACGATGGCCGACGTTTCGTTCACGTCGGCACTCGGGTCAAAGCGCAGCTGCGATCCGGAGAGCGCCTGCTCGGCGACGTTCATGCCGATCGAGGAATCGCCGGGCGACGACGTGTAGATCGGCACGCCGCACTGGTGCGCCACGCCGAGGACCGACTTCCGGGAGAGCCCGAGGGCCTTCTCGCGCTCCAGCACGTAGCCGCCCAGCAGGTAGTGGTACTCCGCCGTGCTCATCGGGCGCTGGAATTCGGGGCCGGCTGAGACCTGCCGGATGTATGCGTCCGTCGAGAGGAGCACTTCATAGTCGAAGAAGATGTCATAGATCCGGACGATGCCCTCCTCCCGCAGCTCCACGTCGTCCGCGAAGGGCGTGCCGCGGTGCATCGCCAACCCCAGGCCGAAGTGGGCGTCATGGTACAGGTTCGCGCCCGTCGACACGATCCAGTCGATGAAGCCGGCGTCGATGAGGGGGATCATGGTGGACATGCCCAGGCCCGCTGGCGTCATCGCGCCGGTGAGACTCATCCCCACCGTCACGTCGTCCGCGAGCATCAATTCGGTGAACAGCCGGCACCCTTCGGCGAGGCGCCCCGCGTTGTACGCGAGGAACGCGCTGTCCACCAACTCGGCGACGGTTTCGCGACCGCTGATCGGCTTGGGGTCGATGCGCGGGCCGCGCAGGAAGTCTTTCCGTGTCATGGTGCCTTCAGGTGTCGCGTTGCGTCTCGAGGGCGGGATAGGCCCGGGTCCGGCGCTCGCGGGCCTGCCGCACGAGCTGCACGGCCTCCGGGGGGCTGTCGGTAATGTGCAGCAGGTCGAGATCCTGCGTGGCGATCTTCCCCTCCCCCGCCACCCGGTCGCGCAGCCAATCGGCGAGGCCCTTCCAGTACTCCCGGCCGAAGAGAATGACCGGGAAGTACTTCACCTTGCCGGTCTGGATCAGCGTGAGCGCCTCGAACAGCTCGTCCATCGTGCCGTAACCGCCCGGAAACACGATGAACGCGGTCGAATACTTCACGAACATCGTCTTGCGGACGAAAAAGTAGCGGAAGTTGATCGCCCGCTCCACGTACGGGTTGAGACCCTGCTCGAACGGCAGCTCGATGTTGCAGCCGATGGACAGCCCGTTCCCTTCCTGACAGCCGCGGTTCGCGGCCTCCATGATCCCCGGGCCGCCGCCGGTGATGATCGGGAACCCTTCCTCCGCGAGCATGCGCGCGGTCTCGACCGCCTTTGCGTAGTAGGGATCCTCGGGCGGGGTGCGCGCGGACCCGAAGACGGTGACGGCGCTGTAGACGTCGGAGAGCGTGTCGAACCCCTCGACGAACTCTCCCATGATCCGCAATACCCGCCACGAGTCGGTCCTGGTGAACGCGCGCCGCTCCCGCGGGACCTGCGCGAGGAGTCGTTCGTCCTCAGTGACCGGGGTGCGTTGCGAGCCGCTCGAGCGCTGTGACATGGTCGTCCTGCACGTTGTAGAAGAAAGGAGAGAGGCGAACGTGGCCGGGGCGCGCATCCGCGATGACACGCTCCGCCGCGAGATGGCGCACCGCGGCCGCCGGATCGGCCGCGGGGAGCATCACGATCGCCGAGCGTTCCTCGGCGCGCGCGGCCACCTTGGGCCGGAAGCCGCGCTCGCGGGCGCGCGCGATCAGGTCCTCCGTGAGCGCGGCCGTCACCTCGCGGATCGCCGGCACGCCGATCTCGTCGATGTAATCGAGGCCGCCGAGCTGCGCGTACACCGCGGCGAGGGACGGCGTGCCCAGCTCGAAGCGCCGCGCGTCGTCGTGCAGCTCGAGCGAGCGCGGGTCGAAGGCGAACTGATC
>WNGL01020136.1_pt1 | contig 13107 bp, 10 predicted proteins | sample 5400591 | NCBI WGS metagenome assembly WNGL01 (sample SAMN13153377, study PRJNA577476) | soil metagenome | isolation source: 80 cm soil or saprolite under Garry oak tree replicate 1 | place: USA:California | collected 2016-06-15
TCTACATCTGGGGCAAGCGGAAGCGCCAATTTGACGGTCGTATACCCCAACGATAACCACACCTCCCAGTTGATTCCCATTAAGTTGGGGACGAGCGGCGGCAATTCCACCGACAAGACCACCACCGGCAATACAACTACGTGCTGCTCGGGTACTTTGGGCAGCCTAGTGAGTCGAAGCGGCACGTTTTTCATCCTGAGCAACAACCACGTCCTCGACAAATCTGGCCAAGGAACAATTGGGGATCCCATAACTCAGCCGGGCTTGGTGGACAACAACTGCAATGCGGGTACGTTGGTCGCCAATCTTTCTCAGGCAGCTACCCTGAAGCCAACCAACGGGACCTCGGGGCCGGCGCCGAGCAATGTTGATGCGGCGATTGCCGCGATTGTAACCGTACCCGTTTTCGCTGTTGACATCAGCGGCGCAATACTTGATCTCGGTACAGCGGGCCCGAGCAGCATCGCTGCAGCCCCACCTTCAAGCACACCCGCCGTTCCGGCCACCGTGTTGGGAAGCAATGAAGGAGTGGCAAAGAGCGGCCGCAGCAGCGGATTAACCTGCTCAACGCTGTCTTCCATCAGTACGAATGTCTCCGTCACCTACAAGGCATCGTGCAACGGGGCCACGTCTTTCACTTCGACTTTCTCAAATCAGGTCGTGATCAACGGCGGCAATTTCAGTGCTGCAGGCGACTCCGGGTCCTTGGTGGTGACATCGGACACGGCGCGCCCCCTCGGGCTGCTTTTCGCTGGGAATAGCACAAGTACCGCAGCCAATCCCATCCAGGACGTCATCACTGCGTTTACAAACGCCAGTGGAACGCCCGCCATCGTGGGCGGCTCGGACCGCATGGTGAGCTGCCAACCGACGGCCACCGCCAGCAGCGCAACCCTGCTTTCCGGAGCCAACTCCGCCACGCTTTCTGTCGAGGAGCTTCAGCGCGCCACCGTCGTCAAAGAGGCGCATGCCGCCGAATTGATGAGAGATCCCGCCATCGCGGGAGTCGGCGTGGGAGTAAGCGCCGACAATCCCAAAGAAGCCGCGCTGGTGATTTACGTGACCGGCGCGACAATCCAGCGAATCCCTCCGCAGATCGAGGGTGTGCGCACCAAAGTGATTTTTGGCACGCCGTTTACGGCTCGGCCGCTGGAAGCCGCAGCGCCCGCCTTTATGTCGAAACGGGTAAGCTGCGGTCTCCGATCCCAGCCGAAATGGATGGAGTCCGCACGAAAATCATCGAAGGAGACCGCTTCCGCGCCTTTGATTGGGGGAATGAACCGAAAGCAACTGCGTCCTGCTCAAAACCTTCGTCCAAAGCAAATAAGAGGAAGTAATCGAGATCACGGTCCGCCTGGCGGGAAGCGCGTAAACCCCTTGGTGGCAAGCGCGGTGCCGAGAAACAACGTAAAGTTATACCCAAGATGGCAGAGATAACTGGCCAACACCGTGCCGGTTCTCGCGCGTACGTAAGTAAATGCAATTCCCACAAGCGTCAGCAAACCAACTAGCTCCCAAGCCCAGCCCAGTTGAAGGCCGTGAAGCAGGCCAAAAAGAGTTCCCGTGACCAGGACGCCTGCAGGTACGCCAAAACTCCGTGCTATCACCGGATACAAGAATCCTCGAAAAATTGTCTCTTCGACGAGTGGGGCCACCAGCACGGCCAATCCCAAAATCATCAGCGTGCCATTCCGGTCGTTGAACAATTCTTCGATGGGAACCTTTCCCTTGGGATGCACGCTGCTTCCGGTCGTTCCGACGAAGATAGCCAGCGCAATCCCCCCGAGGAAGCATGACCATGCCGCCGCTTGCCGCGACATCGTCTTCGGCAGCAGCGGACGCCAGCCGATCCCCTGCCAAAACGGCGTTTGCTTGATCAAGCCGATGGTCACGTAAAGAAACAGCATCCACGCGCCAAAGATCAGCAGTTGCGCCCCAACAGCGAATGCCGCATTGCTCATCAGCACCCGTTGCACTTCGCCAATCTTCATTTGCCGCGCGAACATCAGATACGCCGCGAACGAAACAGGGATTACCACCGTGCTTCCCGCTGCAAAGACCACGAACAGGAACATATGCGCCCACGACCAGGGAACGCGGAGGTCGTCCGGAACGCTTGCGGCGGCTGGGGCGGGCGGAATTTGCTGGGCCGGCTCCGCGGGACCGGCCGCTGCGTTTCCGTTCGCCGGCGCCGTCGAGTTATTTTCAGATGATGTCAATGGTCCGCTCTTGGATGCGTCTCGTATTTGCTCCGCAGCACTCTAAAGTCAGTCATGGCCGGGTGCAAGCTCGCCGGCAGAAGATTCCGCGGCAATCCCTCCGGGGAAAAGACGCCCTCGCTCACTTGCCGGCCGACGCGCTGTGGCCGTTGAGGACGCGCCCGAGGACTTGGCCGGTGTAGGATTTCTTGTTGCGCGCGACTTGTTCCGGCGTCCCCTGGGCCACGATGCGCCCGCCGGCCTCGCCGCCTTCCGGGCCAAGGTCAATGATCCAGTCGGCCTGCTTGATGACGTCGAGATGGTGCTCGATGATGAGCACGGTGTTTCCGAGGTCCACCAGGCGGTGCAGCACGTCGAGAAGTTTCCGCACGTCGTCAAAATGCAGACCCGTGGTGGGCTCGTCCAGGATGTACAGGGTTCTTCCCGTTTGCCGCTTGGAAAGTTCGCGCGCCAGCTTGATGCGTTGCGCTTCACCGCCCGAAAGCGTGGTCGAGGATTGGCCAAGCTGGATATAGCCAAGCCCCACCTCCACCAGCGTCGCAAGCTTCTGCCGGATCTGCGGAATATTTTCAAGAAGCTTCAGGGCGTCTTCCACGGGCATATCGAGCAAATCCGAAATGGAATGGCCTTTGTAGCGCACCGCGAGCGTTTCCGAGTTGTAGCGGCGCCCCCGGCACACTTCGCACATCACGTACACATCGGGAAGAAAATTCATCTCGATCCGCCGCAGGCCGTCGCCCTGGCAGGCTTCGCAGCGCCCGCCCTTGACGTTGAAGCTGAAGCGCCCGGGACGATAGCCGCGCTCGCGCGATTCCGGCAGCATCGCAAACAGCTCGCGGATCGGCGCAAACACGCCGGTGTACGTGGCCGGGTTGGAGCGCGGAGTACGGCCGATCGGCGCCTGGTCAATCTCGATCACCTTGTCGATGTGCTCGACGCCGAGGATTTGCTTGTACGCGCCGGGCGTCTCCATGGAACGGTACAGTTTTTGCGCCAGCGCGCGATACAGAATGTCGTTTACAAGAGTGGATTTGCCCGAGCCGGAAACCCCGCTGACCACCGTGAAAAGCCCCAGCGGAAGCCTCACATCAATGCCCTTCAGATTGTTGGCTTCCGCGCCGCGAATCTCGAGCGCTTTGCCGTTGACGCTGCGCCGTTTCTCAGGAATGCCGATCCGCGCCTGGCCCGAAAGATAGCGTCCCGTTAGAGAAGAGGCCGTGGCGGCAATCTGCTCGGGCTTGCCTTGCGCCACCAGGTAACCGCCGGCGTTGCCCGCGCCGGGTCCCAGGTCCACCACAAAGTCGGCGCGCCGGATCGTTTCTTCGTCGTGTTCGACCACCAGCACGGTGTTGCCGAGGTCCCGCAATTGTTCGAGCGAGCGCAACAGCCGGTCGTTGTCCCGTGCGTGCAGCCCGATGGAAGGCTCGTCGAGAACATAGAGGACCCCGCGCAGGCGCGAGCCAATCTGCGTGGCCAGGCGAATCCGCTGCGCCTCGCCGCCGGAAAGCGTCGCCGCCGACCGGTCCAGGCTCAGATAGCCCAGCCCCACGGCGAGAAGGAAGTCCAGGCGCTCGGCAATTTCGTCGAGAGCCCGCCCGGCAACTTCGCACTGTCGGGCCGTGAGATGCTTCAGGATTTCCTCCACCGCAGGGCGCGCCGCGCTGATCGAAAGCGCGGCAAAATCGGCGATCGAGTACCCGGAAAGCTTCACGGCCAGGCTTTCCGGCCGCAGGCGGCGCTCGCGGCACACTCGGCACGGCACCGCCGACATGAACTGCGTCATCCATTCCCGATAGGTGTCCGAGGCGGATTCCTCGAAGCTCTTCTCGAGGTAAGTGAACAGCCCCTGGAATCGAAGGCCCTTTTCTACCCGGCCTGCGCGCGCCGCGGATTCGCCGCCGTTGCCGGGGTTCTGAGCAGCGCCGGGCCCATGGCTCGGCGGGTTTCCATAGAGAATCAGGTTCTGCACGCGTCGGGAGAGTTTTTCAAACGGCGTGCCGAGATCGAAGCCGTGGGCATAGGCGGCCAGTTCGAGAGTACGCTTGAGAAACGTCGAACCCGCACCGGGACCTAGCCCGCCATCAAACAGCGGTCGCGACCAATCCGCAATCACTTTGCAGGGATCGAGATCGAACTTCGCTCCGAGTCCATTGCATGCCGGACAGGCTCCGTAAGGTGAATTAAAGCTGAACGACCGCGGCTCAAGTTGTGGCATGGAAACGCCGCAGTCCGGGCAGGCCAGTTTCTCGGAATAGACGCGCTCCGCGCCCCCCACTACCGCAATGGTCACCAGGCCCTGCGCAAGTTTCAGCGCGGTGGCGATGGAGTGCTCCAGGCGGCTGGCGATCCCGGGCTTGATCAACAAGCGGTCCACGACCACTTCGATGGTGTGGTTCTTCCGCTTGTCCAGGCGCGGCGGGCCGTCCAGCGGGTAGAGCTCGCCATCAATTCGCACCCGGACGAAGCCGTCCTCCGCGAGTTTCTCCAGTTCTTTCCGGTACGCCCCCTTTCTCCCGCGCACCACCGGCGCGAGGATCATGATGCGGTCGTCGCGCTTGCAATACTCACCGCCGAGAATCGCCTGGACGATTTGCTCGGTGGACTGACGGGAGATGGGCTTGCCGCAGCGGGGACAATGCGGGACGCCGATGGAGCTATAAACCAGGCGGAGATAGTCGTAGATTTCGGTGATGGTGCCGACGGTCGAGCGCGGCGAGCGCGTGGTGGTCTTCTGCTCGATGGCGATGGAAGGAGAAAGCCCCTCGATGGCGTCCACGTCCGGCCGCTCCATCTGATCCAGGAATTGACGCGCGTACGCAGAGAGCGACTCGACATAGCGCCGCTGCCCCTCGGCATAGATGGTGTCAAAGGCCAGCGAAGACTTGCCCGATCCGGACAATCCTGTAATCACGGTTACAGTGTTTCGCGGAATCTCCAAATTGATGTTCTTGAGGTTGTGCTGGCGGGCGCCGCGAACGATGATCTTTGTCAGGCCCATGGTGCGGGAGGCCCCTCCACTGTGGATCTGGCATACAGCGCGGACACTGAGGCCAGAATAACCCCCCAACATAGCAACTGAAGTTTTCCAGGTCAAGTAATGGAGTGTTCCGACGTCTCAAAAAAGTTCTAGTCTGCGAATTTTTTGCCCGTACAGGGCGTTTTTACCTGCCCGCTGGCCTGGCAAAGCTATATTCCTCAACCAGTTAGCTTTGGTTTACGACGTGCTCCCCCACTCCGGCATAGGGGGAAGCCGAGCCGAGGATCCCTTTAGGGGATTGAGGGCTGGGCCGGTTCGAACTTCCCCCTCTCCACTTCCGCCTCCAACCATACCCCACACCCCAAACTGAACCCGACTTGGCGGAAGTGCGTACTCGCATCCCCTAACCTGCTTCTTGTTTAAAAGAGGTTAGCCGCTGATAGGCAGCCAGCTGCGCGTGAGGTAGTCGGTTAGGGTAAGCGCCAGCAGGATTGCCAGCCACACTATGCCGGAAATAATCACCAGTTGGGTGCGCCGGGGGCTGTACCGCGCGTGCATGAAGAAGAGTACAACCAGGGTGGCCTTCAGCGTAGCAATGACCAAGGCCACTACGATATTGAACTTGCCGAGATCCTGGGTCGCGGCATAGTAGGTCGTATACGTCAGCGCCAGAAGCGTTGCGCAGATGGTGTAATAGATCTTCTTCGGGACAATGTGCTCGGACACGATTCCTCTCCGCCGTTTGGCTTCAGCGATGACGGTCAATCAGATACAGCAACGGGAACAAATAGATCCACACGATATCCACGAAATGCCAGTACAGCCCGCAAATTTCGACCGGCGAATGGTATTGCGGCGTATAGCGCCCGCCCGCCGCTTGCCTTAAAAGAAACAGCAGCAGACCCACGCCGACCACCATGTGCAAGGCGTGCAGGCCGGTCATTCCAAAATAAAGCGAGAAAAAAAGTTGGGAGTGGACATTGAGGTCCGCATCCTTCCGGGCCAGCTCTGGTGTCATCGGAAACTGGAACCCGTGACCCGGGACAAGGTGATGATGGAACTTGTCGGCGTATTCAATGGTTTTGATCCCGAGGAACACCGAGCCCAATGCCAAGGTCACCACCAGAAAAAAGATGAGCTGTTTGCGTTTGCCCGTCTGCGATGCCCAGACTGCCAGCGCCATGGTGAGGCTGCTGACGATCAGGACAGCGGTGTTGATGGCGCCGAGGTTGACGTCGAGTTCCCGGCTCGATTCGGCGAAGGCCGCCGCGTGGAGCGATCGGTTGATCGTATAGGTGAGGAACAGGCCGCCAAAGAACATCACTTCGGTGATGAGGAACACCCACATTCCGAGCGACGCTGCTTCGCGCTGCTGCTCGAGGTCTTTGTACTGGCCGTACAGCTCGCCGGTTCGATGCATCTACCTCTCCGCCAATGCGTTTCGCGCCGCGCTCAATCGTGTTCCGCTGGCCGCAAACCCCGGATGTTCGGGGGCGGGGGCGGCGGCGCCAGCTTCAGGTCCGGCCGGTGATAAAAGTCGTAAGGCTCCCAGGTGACTTCCGGCGTCTTTTCAAAATTCTCAGTAATCGGCGGCGAATCGGTCTGCCACTCGAGGCCCGTCGAGGGCCACGGGTTGCGTCCCGCGGCCCTTCCATAGCGCGCGGCCCACACCAGATAAATCATCGGCAGCAGATACCCGATGCCGAGAATCGAAGCGCCGGCCGTGGACATCACGTTGAGCACCTGAAATTCCGGGGGGTAGGAGTGATATCGCCTGGGCATGCCCAGGTAACCGAGAATGAATTGCGGGAAAAAAGTCAGGTTGAAGCCGACGAACAAGATAATCGCGGAAACCTTGGCCAGCCCCTCCGGGTACATCCGTCCGCTGATCTTCGGCCACCAGTAGTGCAGCCCGCCGAGATAACCCATTACCGCGCCGCCCACCATAATGTAGTGGAAATGGGCGATTACGAAATACGTGTCGTGGACGTGCACGTCCACGCCAAGGGACGCGAGGAACAGCCCCGTCATCCCGCCAATCACAAACAGGCCGATGAAGCCGAGCGCGTAGAGCATGGGCGTCTCGTAGGAGATGGAGCCTTTGTAAAGCGTGCCCATCCAGTTGAACACCTTCACCGCCGAAGGAATGGCCACGAGATAACTCAGGATGGAAAACGCCATCGCCGCGTAGACGGACATTCCGGTGACGAACAAGTGGTGCGCCCAAACGAGAAAACCGATGACGGCGATGGCCAAGCTCGCCGCGGCAACGAAGTGGTACCCGAAAAGCGGCTTGCGCGCAAAAGTCGGAACCAGCTCGCTGACCACGCCCATCGCGGGGAGCACCATGATGTAAACGGCCGGGTGCGAATAGAACCAGAAAAGATGCTGGAAGAGCAGCGGATCGCCGCCGAGCGCGGGGTTGAAAAAGCCGAGATGGAAGATGCGCTCGAGTCCGGCGAGAAGCAGGGTAATCGCAAGCACCGGCGTCCCGAGAATGAAGATGATGCTGGTGGCGTAGTGGGCCCACACAAAAATGGGCAGCCGGAACCAGCTCATGCCCGGCGCGCGCATGGTGTGAATGGTGACGACGAAATTCAGCCCCGTCAGGATTGAAGAAAAGCCGGTAATGAAGATGCCGAGCACCGCCGGCACAACCGCGGAATTGGAATACAGGCTGCTGTACGGCGTATAAAACGTCCAGCCGGTGTCTACGCCGCCCATCACCACGGCATAGAGAGTGAAGCACGCGCCCACCACGTAAACGTACCAGCTCAGCAGGTTGATGCGCGGGAAGGCCAGGTCTTTCGCGCCGATCATCAGCGGGATCAGAAAATTCCCCAGCACCGCGGGAATCGAAGGAATCAGGAAAAAGAAAATCATGATGACGCCGTGCATGGTGAACAGTTTGTTGTAGGTCTCGGGGGAAACCAGGTAGCCCTGCGGCGTCAGCAGGTGGATGCGGATCATCACGGCAAACGCGCCGCCCAGGAAAAAGAACAGCGTGATGGAAACCAGGTACAGCAGGGCGATGCGCTTGTGGTCGGTTCTCTTCTTTTCCCGGGCTGCGGGAGCCGGCGCCGCGGCGCCGCCCGCGTGCAGACCCGCCGCGCCCTGGGGGGCTTGCAGAGACTTGATGTACGCAATGAGGTTCAGAACCTGCTCCTCGGTCACGAGTCCCTGAAAGGTCGGCATGATGGGCTGATAGCCCGCCACGATTTTCGCTTTCGGTTGCAGGATAGATTCGCGGATGTACGCGTCATCGGCGGCGACGCTTTGGCCGCCTTCGAGGCGAACCGTCGAGCCATACACTCCGGTCAGCGAGGGCCCGCGCGCTCCCGGCAATCCCGTATGGCAGGTGTTGCACGCGAGTCCCTGAAAAAGTTTCGCCCCTGCGGCAACGGGCGAAGTTTCTCCGGAAGAGCCGCTGAGCCAGGCCTCGTACTCGGCCGGCTCCAGAACCGTGACCCAGCCGCCCATGAGGGCATGGTTAGTGCCGCAATACTGCGAGCAGAAGAAATGGTATCGCCCCGGACGCGTCGCGCGGAACCACATCGTCGTATAGCGGCCCGGCACGACGTCGGTTTTCACGCGGAACGCCGGCACAAAGAAATCGTGGATCACGTCTTCGCTGGCCATCACCAGGCGAACGTCCCGGTTCACCGGAATGTGCAGCTCGTTGATTTCGCGCCGGCCGTCGGGCTGCTGCAGCTTCCACATCCACTGCTTGGCGATGACGTAGATTTCCAGCGCTTCTTTCGGCGGGCGGCGCATGTTGACGTAGATGCTGGCGCCCCAGCCGAACATCACCATCGCGAGCAGGAACGGAATTCCCATCCACGCCGCTTCCAGAGCCATCGAGCCCGGGATGGCGATGCCGATTTCATCGGGTTTCTTGCGGCGGAACTTCAGGAAGAAATAGAGAATGGCGATGGTGATCACCGCGGAGAAAAACACGGTCACCAGGAGCAGGTAGAAAAACAGCGCGTCCACGCTGCCCGCGAAACTCGAGGCGCGCTCCGGAAACAATGGAAGTTCCGACTGCACGGTCTTAGCTGGCCCCCTGCGATTTTAAGTGGCGCGCGTGCGACTCCCGGCGCCGGAAAATGAAAATAGCGGACAGGATTAACAACACCACCAGGATGCCTCCGGCGCGGACCATGCGCAGAACCATCGCGCTGTAGCGGCCCGATGAGGGGTCGTACTGGTAACAGAACAGCAGCACGTGATCCATCGGTGTGCCGATCTTCCCCGCCGACGCTTCCACCAGGCCCAGCCGCACATCGCGGGGCGGATAATCAATGCCGAAGAAATAGCGGGAGATGCGGCCCTCCGGCGTCAGGACCAGGATGCCGCTCGCATGCGCGAACAAATTTTTCTGCGCATCGTACGCGTAGCGGAAATTCGCGGCGCGCGTCAGAGCGGCGATGGACGCCTTGTCGCCGGTCAGGAAGTGCCAGCCCGCGGCGGTTCCCGGGCGGGCGTAGCGCTCGACTGCGTCTTTCTTCTTGCCCGCAGCCAGTTGGGGCGTCTCTCGCGGATCGAAACTGACGAACACAACGCTATATTCCTTGCCGGCGTCAAACGAAATCATTTTCAGAACGCCGACCAGCGAAACCTGGATCTGGTTGCAGAGCATCGGACAGCCGTAATAGACAAATGCCAGCACCACCGGCTTGCCGTTGAAATATTCCCGGAGCTGCACGGTGCGGCCGGTTTCGTCGCGAAACGCCAGGTCGAGCGGCAGCGGCGCACTGAGCTGCGGATCGAAGTCCACGTTGCGCAATGCCGGGGGAAGCCCGCGCGGCCCGGCAGTTTGCGGAGCGGTCTGCGCGCAGCCCGGTGCGGCTGACGCAAGCAGGCAAATGAGGGCAAGAAAGGTGTACGCCGCGAAATATCCGCAGCGCAGCGCGCGAGCCAATTTTTTCGAACCGCTATTTTCCACGTTCATTTCTCCTCCGGGATTTTTGCGGCCGCTTTGCTCTCTCTGGAGGGCAGCCCTCTTCCCGCGATGAGTTTCATCGCCTCTTCGATGGGAATGTGCGCGACGCCCGTTTTTTCATCCACCCAGCCGTAATTGTTCAGCTCTTTTTGCGTTTCGCTCAAATACTTGCGAAGGTCTTGCTGCGGGTCGCTCGCGTGCCCCGGCACGCCCTGAAGGCGCGGCTCAGGCGGTTCCGGCTCTTTCATCCCGGCGCGGAGCGGCGAGGGCGGCCGGTCAGACCGCGCCGCGCGAGACTCGATCAGCGCAAGCGACCACCAAACGACCAGCAACGCCACGACAATCGCCGCTCCCAGGTACACCAAAAAACTCAAGACCGCTCGCGGCGTGACGTCGGTCTGGTCGAAGGCCACGTCCTCGTGAATCGGTTGGGCGCGCCCCCTTGCCGGGCGCGCAGCCTTACGCGGGTCAGTGCTCGCCATGTTCGATGGCCTCCGCCAGTTCGGGGTCGCCGAGCGGCAGCAACGGCCTTCCTTTCAATTGCCACGCAAAATAAGCCAGCCAGATTCCGCCGATGCCGGCGGGTGCGGCCACGTCCATCCAATGGACCCGAAACGCATCCGGAGAAAATTCCGGCGCGGTCATCCAGAATAAATCCACCAGGCGCATGAAAATCACGGCAATCGCCAGCCGCGGGAGCAGCCGCGCGCTGCGTTTCAGGTCGCGCGAAAGCAAAAGGAAAAACGGCAGCGCAAAATGGAAGAGCAGAATCAGCACTCCCAGCGCTCCCCAGCCGCCGCGGAGGCGCTTTACGTAAAACGGGATTTCTTCCGGAAGGTTCCCTGCCCAAATAATCAGGAGCTGCGAGAAAGCGAAGTAGGCCCACAGCATGACGAAGGCCAGGAGCAGTTTGCCGAGGTCGTGCAAATGGCGCGGCTGGAGGATGCCGGACATCGGCTCGCTCTGCGCCAGGAGCACGGCCACCGCGATCATCAAAGCCATTGCGGAAACAGCCTGTCCGCCGACAAACAGAAAACCGTAAATCGTCGAGGACCAGTGCGGCGAGAGCGACATCACCCAGTCCACCGCGGCGAAAGTCATGGTGAAGACGTACAAGACAATCCCCGGACCGCTGAGCATTTGCAGCTTCCGTCGCAGCGCGCGCTCGGGCCTCGCGTCCTGCTGAAGCGACCAGCCATTCAACAACAGCATCAGCAGGATCCAAATGGCGAAATAAATCGCCGCGCGCGTGAGGAAACCGGGGATGGTCAAGTAGCTCATCTGAAATCTCGAAAGAGGCTTTTCCATCGGTCCGGTCCAGGCATAAAGCTGGCGAAGGCCGAACCCCAGCGGAACAAATAGCACCGCGAGAACCGGCAGCGTGCGCGTGGCGGATTCCAGCGGCCGGCGGATCATAACGCCCCAGTGGCCGCCCGTCAGATGCTGGAGCATCAGAAGGCCCAGACAGCCCAGCGTCACGCCCAGCGCGAACAAGTAGCCCACCAGATACGAACGGAAAAATTGCGCGGGGCTTGCGGACGCGCCGAACATCATCAGCGCCAGCCCCAGAATGCCCACGGTCAACGCGCGTTGCTGCAAACGGCCAACGCTCGCGGGCGCCATGTAGTTCTGCGCGCTCATTTCGCGGCGTCTCCGGTTTTCAGCTTTTCGCGCATCTCCACGGGCAGCTCGCTGGCCGGCGCATTCTGGCTCAATTGCAGCGCGCGGATATAGGCGATGATGGCCCAGCGGTCACGCGGAGGAATCTGCGCGGAATAATCGGGCATGGCCCCAAACCCGTTGGTCATAACGTCGTAAAAATGTCCCACCGGCGCCTGGCGCAATCGCTCGCTGTGATAGGTCGGCGGGTGGCGGAAGCCGCGTTGCGCCACCATGCCGTTGCCGTCGCCGAGCTTTCCGTGGCAAACGCTGCAATAGATGTCGAAGCGTTCGCGTCCGCGCGCCAGCAATTCCGGCGTCACCGCCAGGGGAAACGCGTCGGAATCCTTCGGGATGGCTAGCGCGTCCTGCTCGATGCTTCCGCGCGCGATCGTGCCTTCCACCAGCGCGCGCTCGGACCGTCCATCCCCGAAGAAATCCGTCGGCGAGAGCGGACGCTGTTTCGGCTGGCGCGCCATGTCCTGCTGGCAGCCGGCGAGGCCGCAGGCGAAGCACAGCGCCAGCGAAGCGCAGAGAATCGGCCGGCCCCGAAATGTGGCCGGGGCCCTAAACATCCTCCACCTCGCAGACATCGTGCGCCTTCAGGCTCACAAGAAGTTTTTCCGTGCTGGTGCGGTCGAACTTCGGGTCTTTCGCTTCGACGCACAGGAAGAACCGGTCGTTGGAGGCCAGCGCAAACCGCGGCACGTTGAACACCGGATGGTGCGGCATGGGCAGCTTATTGAGCGCCAGCATTCCCAGCACGGCAAAGATCGAGGCGCCAAGCACGGCAAGCTCGAACGTTACCGGAATGAACATGGGCCAGCTATTTAGCGAGCGGCCGCCGATGTTTTCGGGATAACTGACCGCGGACATCCAGTACTGCATGAAATACCCGCCCGCGCCCCCCAGCAGTCCGCCGATCAGCGTGATCAGCGGCACGCTCGAGCGGCGGAATCCGAGCGCCTCGGCGAGCCCTTCCACGGGAAAAGGCGTGTAGGCATTCACGTAGCGGTAGCCTTCGGCGCGGCATCGCTCCGCGGCCGCGATGAGCTGCTCGGCCGCGTCAAATTCCGCCATCAGTCCGTAGAGGTGCGAGCGGCGCTCGATCATTTCTTTTCCTCGCTGCCGGTGTGCGCCACGAGCTCGCGCATCTCCGCGATCGAGATCACGGGCAGGAAGCGGATGAATAGAAACAGCAGGGCCACGAAGAGCCCGAGCGTCCCGGCGAGCATGGTCCAATCCCAAATCCGCGGCATGTACATGCCCCAGGCCGAGGGCATGAAATCTCGGTGCAGGCTCACCACGAC
>WNGL01011042.1_pt1 | contig 13105 bp, 15 predicted proteins | sample 5400591 | NCBI WGS metagenome assembly WNGL01 (sample SAMN13153377, study PRJNA577476) | soil metagenome | isolation source: 80 cm soil or saprolite under Garry oak tree replicate 1 | place: USA:California | collected 2016-06-15
GCGATCGAGTCCGCCCCCGCGACCTGACGCCCGTCAGGTCTGCCTAGTAACACGACCACTTCAGGCCGAAGTGCGCCTAACCGCCCGCGGCGGCACGGGAATCGTGTGCCTCGCCACCGGGCGACTCGTCAAACTCGGGGGAGAGCAACGTCACGAAAGCCCTGGCGCAGGTGTGCAACCCGCCCGCCTCCGCCCGCCTCCGCCCGCCTCCGCACCTCGCGGAGCAACTCCGGATCCGCGCCCGAAACGAGCCGCTCAACAACCGGCCACGCTGCCGCAGGCGTATCCCGCTTGGACAAATCCTCGAGCAACGTTGCGGTTTCGGAACGAATCATGGCCGCCCTTTCGGCTGCCCGAGCGGCGCGCACGGCGATCCGGATCGCGTTACTCCGGGCGCAGCGCGCCGACGAGGGGGACGCCCATGGGCCCGACCGGGATGTAGATGGTCGTGTGGTTTGGGCTGTTGACCATGGCCTTCTGCGCCTCGATGGCCTCGTGCTGGATGTAGAGCGGCGTGAGCCGCTGCTGGATGATCTGGGTGGCCCGCGCAATGCCCTCAGCCTCCACGACGCGCTTCTCGGCGTCCTTGCGCGCGATGGCGACCTGCGTGGCGCGCGTCTCCAGCTCTTGCGCCGCGGCGAGCTTGGCCGAGACCGCCTGCGTGACCACTGCCGGGAACTGGATGTTCCCCACCACCACGTTCAGCACCTGGAACGGAGTGTCGGCCGTCCTCGCCTGCACCCAGGCCGTCAGCTCCTGGTTGATCTTGCCGATGTTCTCGTTGAGGGCGAAGGCGTCGTAGCGCGCCACGGCCACGCGGATCTCCGTCCGCAGCGGCTCCTTGAGGACGTTCGCGAACGCGACCTGCACCTGGTCCTTGCCCTCGCCGAGCGTGGTGAACTGCTCGATGAACTCCTTCACGCGGTCGGGCCGGACCCGGAAGACGGTGTGCGCGCGGAAGCCGACCGTGAGCTTGTCGTGGGTCAGGACCGCGCCCTCGCCGGTGAAGTCCTCGCTGTAGGTGAAGGGCGTCACCGAGACGTTGAAGACGCTCAGCATCCAGCCCAGGCCGTAGCTCGTCGGCCCGGTCTGGAGCCCCACGTAGCTGGCCTTCCCGACCAAAGCTCCCCGGGTCAGGTAGCCCACGTAGCCCGCGGGCGTGGACGGATTGGAGCAGGCGGTGAGGACGAGCACGGCAGCGACGAGGACGGAACGCAAGGGAGCCCCTTTCGGCGCCGAGCGGCGCCCACCCACTCGACCTGTATCGTATCAGCGGCGGTCGGGTTTCCGTGCGGTACCTTCATCATGATTGCGCGGGAGTGCTCAGGGACGGCCGGTGAGCGCAAGCACCGCGAACACGATGCCGCCCGCGCCGATCGCCATCGACGCGAGCCAGACGAGCCGGATCCGCGTGAGCGCCGCGACGGCGCCGAGCGCGATCGACACCTGGAAGAACGCGACCGCGGCCGCGTAGCGGTGGTGGAGGTGGAGGAGATGGTCTGCCTCGTGCTCCTTCGCGTCGCGCTCCCGCTCCTTCTCCTTCGCCTTCTCCTGGATCGCTTCCTGCTCCTCCGCGTAGCGCCGGCGCCGCTCCTCGTACGCGGGCGGCGCCTCCTTGCCGGCGGCCGCGTAGACGGCGGCGGCGCCCTCCGCGACCGACGCCTTCACGCCCTTCGCCTGGTAGTAGGCCCACTCGTCGCTCGCCTCCGCCTGGAGGCGCGTCGCTTCCGTCTTGAGGACGAGCGCCTCGTTCACGGTGGCGCCGGCCTCGAGGCTCGCGAGCGCCGCGAGCGCCGCGAGCAGCGACGTGGTGAGGGCGATGCTGCGGATGAACCTGTTGCCATCCTTCTCCAGCTCCTCGTGGATCGCCTCGTGCAGCTTCTCGGTCTCGATCTCGGGTCCTTCAGGCATGCAGTTCTCCGAAGACGGGCTCTGCCCATCTAGCGCTCCGGCGCCGCGGCCGCCAGGGGTCTCAGGCGCCGCAGACCTCGAGTCCGGACGCGCGCGCCGCTCGTGCCAACCGCGCGTCGTGCGTGGCGAGGACGAGCGTCGTCTTGCCGGCGGCCGCGAGCTGGAGTGCTGTCGCCAGGTGGACGGCGTCCAGTGAACCCAGCGCAGTCGGCATCGGGCCGGCCGCGCGCACGAGGAGAGGTTCGCTCAGCGCGAGGACGTCCACGGAACGCAGGAGACGCCGAGCCTCGCGGTGCAGGTGTTCCACCTGCTCGTCGTCGATGTCGCCGGCGAGGCGGCTCCGGTCGATCACCCTGCCGAGCTCGACGAGCAGCATCCGGGAGGCGTATGCCTCGGTCACTTGCGACCACTCGGCGAGTGAGCCTTGCTCGCCGAAGAGCTTCCGCAAGACCACGCTCGTGTCGATCAAGGCGATCATCGCCGAGCCCGGTCCTCCATGAGCAACTCGGTGGTCGCTCTGCCGCGATACCGGATCGCCCGCACCTCGAGCTGTCCGAGCGGCGGTGCGGTGGGGTCTCGCGGCCGGGCGACCGCGAGCTCCTCTTGCCCCGCGGTCCCACGCTCGTCGTAGGGGAGCAGCCGAGCCACCGGGCGGTCCCGGTCGGTGATCACGACTTCCTTGCCTGCTCGGACCGCTCGCATGTACTGGCCCATCTTGGCCTTGAGGCGAGAGGAGCTCGTCCGGAGCTTCATATCCAATCATGTACATGAGTGTCCATCGTTGGTCAAGACGATCCGCGCCGCTCTCGGCGCGGCGTCGGGGGCACGGTGGTCGTTCGGGATCGCGTCCTGGAATGCGCGCACGCCGCCTCCTCGGGGCCGCCCGCCATTCCTCCCGCCCGGTGCTTGGCGCGCGCGATCGGCGCTCCTAGCGTCCGCCTACCACGGCATCACGTGTGCGCCCTGCAGCGACACGGGCGCGGGCGCAGCGCGGCCCGGCCGAGCCGGGGCGCAGGAGGTCACATGGTCCACACGTTGCTGAAGCTCTGGCGCGACGACGAGGCCCCCACCGCCGTCGAGTACGGCCTGATGGTCGCGCTCATCGCGATCGTGATCATCACGGCTGTCGCGCTCCTCGGGACGAACGTCCAGGCGACGTTCAACACCATGGCGGCTGGCATGGTGAAGAGGCTCTGGCAGGACGAGGAAGCCCCCACGGCGGTCGAGTACGGCCTCATGGTGGCCCTCATCGCGGTCGTGATCATCACGGCTGTCGCGCTGCTCGGGACGAACGTCCAGGCGACGTTCAACCAGGTCGCGGCATCGATGCCGTAGCGAAGGAGGAGCGGCTCCGGCGGCGGCGACCCCGCCGCCGGAGGCGCTTCGAGAGCTCCCTGTGACGAGCGGTGCGGAGCATGTCGTGCTCGCGGTCCTCCTCGGGATCGCGGCCGCGTGGGACGTCCGCCGACGCCGGATCCCGAACGAGCTCACCGTGTCGATCGCGGTGGCGGGGCTCGTCGCGCGGGCGCTCGCGTCGGGCGCCCCCGGGGCCGCGTCCGGCCTCGCCGCCGCGCTCGTGGCCGGGGTGGTGCTCTGGCCCGCCTGGGCCCGCGGCGCGCTCGGCGGCGCCGACCTGAAGCTCGCGGTCGGGGCGGGCACGTGGGTCGGGCTCTCGCGCCTAGTGCCGTTCGCGCTCGCGAGCGCGGTCGCCGCCGGGGTGGTGGGCGCGATCTGCTACGCCGCCTCCAGCCGCGAGGCGCGGCAGGCGATGCGGACGAACCTCGTCCAGGCTGCCCTCGGGATGCGCGTCGCCCCGCCCCTCCGGTCGGGCGGCGGGCGGGTCTCCGTCCCCGCCGGGGTGGCGGTGGCGGTCGGGGCGCTCTTCGCCACGATGCGGGGAGGGTGACGTGCGCGTGCGCGGACGACGGAGGATGGAGCGGGGCGCGGCGGCGGTCGAGTTCGCGCTCCTGCTGCCGTTGCTGTTGCTGATCCTGCTCGGCACGATCGACTGGGGCTACTTCTTCTTCATCGAGCAGCTCGTGACGAACGCGTCGCGGGAGGGCGCGCGGGCCGGGAGCCTCACCCCCTTCTCCGCCGGCTCTCCCTCGGCCGATGCGACCGCCGCCTCCAATGCGACCACCGCGGCCCAGAGCTACCTCGCCGCGGCGGGGCTCGTCGCCGCCTCCGCGACCGTGAGCGTGACGTCGGGGCCCCAGATCCAGGTGAGCGTCTCGTATCCGACCGGGTCGATCACCGGCTTCACCGTGCTCACCGCGATCCTGCCCGCGTCCGCGCAGGCCACCGCCGTCATGCGCCGGTAGCGCGAGGGGCTCGAGATGGCGACGGCGATCGCAGGGCAGGCGCGGCTCAAGCGCGCGGCGGAGCGCGGCGGGCGCCGCGCGGGCATCCGGGCCGCGCTGTTCCTCGTCCTCGCAGTGATCGCCGCGGGGGCGACCGCGGTCTTCTTCACGCGGTACCTCGACGCGCGGACCGCCGCGGTCCGGGTGCCGACGACGAAGGTCGTGGTCGCCGCGAGCGACATACCCCTCGCCATGCCCCTCCGCGAGGAGGCGCTCGCGGTGGTGGACTGGCCGACCGCGAGCCGCCCGGACGGCGCGTCGTCCGATCCTCGACAGCTCGCGGGCCGCGTCGCGCTCACCACCCTCCTCAAGGGGGAGCCGATCCTCGAGCCCCGGCTCGCCTCCAGCACCGCCGGGAGCGGCCTCGCCGCCCTCCTCCCCGCAGGGATGCGGGCGCTCGCGGTCCGGGTGGACGACGTGGTCGGGGTGGCCGGGTTCGTCCACCCCGGCGACCGGGTGGACGTGATCGTCACGATGAAGCCGTCCGACGCCTCGGGCGTGCCGCCCGTCTCGAAGATCATCCTGCAGGGGATCCGGGTGCTGGCGGTCGGGAAGGACGTCGCCGACCTCTCGAGCGGGCGCGACAAGGCGCTGCCCGCGACCGTCGCGACGCTCATGGTGGACTGCCCCCAGAGCGAGAAGCTCGCCCTCGCCGCGACGAAGGGGAGCATCCTCCTCGCGCTGCGGAGCCGCATGGACGTCGAGGTGGTCTCGACGCCGGGGATCGCGCCGCCGGTCCTGCTCACCGGGATCGCCCTCGAGGCCCCGGGCCCCGCGCGCCCGCCCCCGCCGGCGCCGGCGCCGGCGCCGGTGAAGCCGCAGCTGCGCGCGTCGCACCGCTCCGCGCAGGTCCCGAGGCCGCCCGCCGCCGAGCCCGCGCCCGTGCAGCACGACGTGGTCGAGATCCTGCGCGGCGACCTGTACGAGAAGCGCGACTTCAAGGGGACGGGGAAGGGAGCTGGAAGATGAGGATCACCTTGGCGGGGCTCGCGCTCGCGCTCGCGGGCGCGGCGGCTTCCCAGCCCCCCTCCGACCAATCTCCGCAGGCGCCCGGACAGGTCGCGGCGCCCGTCACGCTCCGCGTCGATCGCGAGGTCGGGGCGGTGCGGGAGATGGCGCTCGAAGCCGGGCAGAACCGGCTCCTCGTGCTCTCCGAGGCGATCGGCCGGATCGCGGTGGCCGACCCGAGCGTGGCGGACCTGAAGGTCATCACACCGACCCAGGTGCTGCTCACCGCGAAGGGCGTCGGCAGCACCGATCTCACGCTGTGGAACCGCCAGAACGACCCGCTCGTCATCGCGCTTCGCGTGACGCGTGCCCTCGACGGGCTGCGCAAGCAGCTCAAGGACCTCTTCCCCGGCGAGGAGATCGGGATCAGCTCCGCCGGCGACCTGGTGGTGCTCACCGGCCGCGTGTCCGACGTCCGGATGCCGGAGCGGATCGCCGAGGTGGCGCGCCTGCACAGCCCCCAGGTCGCGAACCTCGTGCAGGTCACCGGCGAGCAGCAGGTCCAGCTCGAGGTCCGGTTCGCGGAGGTCTCGCGCGAGGGCCTGCGCGAGCTCGGCATCAACCTCTTCCACAAGGAGACGAAATGGGTCGGAGGCGCGGTCGGCCCGAACACCTACCCGGGCGACTTCCTCAACACGCCGCAGAACCCGGCGATCCCCGGGACCGGGCCGCGCGGTCTGGCGGTCCCTGGGGTCCAGCCGCCCGACGTCCCGAACCCTCCCTTCGCGACGGCCCAGGGCGGGGCGTTCAACTACTTCTTCTCCGGGTTCGGAAACTTCCCGCTGAGCGGAATCCTCAGCGTCCTCGAGCGCAACGGCCTCGCCAAGGTCCTCGCCGAGCCGACCCTGGTCACCCTCTCCGGCCAGGAGGCGAAGTTCCTCGCCGGCGGCGAGTTCCCCATCCCGCTCACCTCCGCGTTCGGGTCCGCCCAGGTCGAGTGGAAGAAGTTCGGGATCATCCTCAAGTTCACGCCCACCGTGATCGCGGGGACGACCATCCACATGAACCTCTCCTCCGAGGTGAGCGACATCGACCCGGCGCTCTCGGTGGTGATCGGCGGCGTGCAGATCCCCGGGCTCTCCTCGCGACAGAGCGAGACCACCGTCCGGCTCGGCGACGGCCAGAGCTTCGCCATCGCGGGGCTGCTCTCGGAGAAGATCCGGTCGCAGATCGACAAGGTCCCGCTCCTCGGCGCGCTGCCCATTCTCGGCGTGCTCTTCCGCTCCACGCGGTACCAGAAGAGCGAGACGGAGCTGCTGGTGGTGGTGACGGCGCACCTCGTCCATCCGCTCGAGCCGCACCAGCTCCAGCCGCTCCCGACCGAGTACGAGGACAACCAGCCGAGCGACCTCGCCCTGTTCCTCCTCGGCCTCGACGGCGAGCGGGTCCGCCCCGCGGCCCCCGGCGCCCCCCCCGGCGCATCCCGCGCCTCGCCGGCGCCGCGGCCGCGAGGGGCCACCGGATTCGCTCGGTAGGAGAGGAGAAGCCGTGGAACCTCGATCCCTCGCGCTGTACGGGACGACCCCGGAGGCCGCGGGCGCCATCTCGGCGGTGGCGACCCAGCTCGGCCTGCGCGTCGGCGCGGCCCCGGGGCCCGACGCGCCGGCCACGAACCACGTCGCGCTCGTCTCGGTCGAGCGGGACCCCGACGCGAGCTTCCGGCTCGCCGCCTCGCTCGCGCGTGGCGGCGCCCGGGTGGTGGTCCAGGGCCCGACCAAGGACCCCGACCTCATCCTCCGCGCGCTCCGCGCCGGCGCCCGGGAGTTCGTGGTGGCGGGCGACGGAGAAGGGCTCCGCCGTGCGCTCGAGGACCGCGCGCCGGCGGAGGTTCGCGGCCGGGTGGTGGCGGTCTACCCCGCGAAGGGCGGCCAGGGCGCGACCACCCTCGCGACCAACCTCGCGGGGTCGCTCCAGCGCCAGGGCGTCCGCGCCTGCGTCGTGGACCTCGACGCGGCGCTCGGCGCGGTCGCCGCGGTGCTCGACGTGCACCCGCAGTACTCGCTCCACGACGTGGTCGCGAACGTGCACCGGCTCGACCGCGAGCTGCTCGACGCGTCGCTCCCGCACCACGGCTCCGGCCTCGCGGTGGTCGCGGCCGGCGACGACCTCGCCGCCGCCGAGCGGATCGACGCGAAGACCATCACCTCGCTGCTCGAGTTCCTGCGCCAGCACTACGACGCGGTGATCGTGGACGGCGCCCGGGGCTTCGACGACCGCTCGCTCGCGGCGCTCGACGCGAGCGACCAGGTGCTCCTCGTGCTCACGCAGGAGGTGGCGGCGGTCCGCAACGGGCAGCGCTGCCTCGACGTGTTCCGGCGCGTCGGGTACGCCGCCGGGAAGGTCCAGGTGGTGCTGAACCGGTTCGACAAGGGCGCGGCCCTCACCCCCGAGATCATCGAGGAGTCGCTCGAGATCCCGCCGGCGGCCCGGGTGGCGAACGACTACGCGGCGGTGACGCGGAGCGCCGCCTCCGGCGCACTGGTCGTGGACGCGGCGCCGCGCTCCGCGGTGGCGCGCGACGTCCGCGCGCTGGCCCTGCGCGCCGGACTCCTCGCGGGCGAAGCCGCCCCGCGGTCGTGGCTCGGCCGGCTCCTCGGGAGGAACGCGAACCATGGCGCTGAGTGATCGGCTCCGGGGCCCGCCCGGCGCGATCGAGGAGGCGGCCGGCGCGGCCGACGGGCCCGAGCTCGCCGGGGGGGACGCCTTCCAGGAGCTCAAGGGCGAGCTCCACCGGCGGATCATCGACAAGCTCGACCTCAAGACGATCGAGAAGCTCCCTCCCGACCGGCTCCGCGAGGAGCTGCGCGCGGTCCTCGGCGGGATCGTCGCGGAGTCGGCGGTGCCGCTCAACCAGACCGAGCGCGAGCGGATGATCCAGGACCTGCTCGACGAGCTCACCGGGTTCGGGCCGCTCGAGCCGCTCCTGCGCGACCCCACCATCTCCGACATCCTCGTGAACACCTGCACGACGGTCTACGTCGAGCGGCGCGGGAAGCTCGAGCCGACCCACGTCCGCTTCCGGGACAACGAGCACCTCATGCGGATCATCGGGCGCATCGTGTCGCGCGTGGGCCGCCGGGTGGACGAGACCTCGCCGATGGTGGACGCCCGGCTCCCCGACGGCTCGCGCGTGAACGCGATCGTCCCGCCCCTCGCGGTGGACGGCGCGATCCTCTCCATCCGGCGCTTCGGGGCGTCGCCGCTCAAGATGAGGGACCTCGTCTCGATCGGCGCCATCACCCGCGAGGGCGTCGCCCTCGTCGCCTCGTGCGTGAAGGCGAAGCTGAACATCCTCATCAGCGGCGGGACCGGCGCCGGCAAGACCACCCTCCTCAACGCCCTGTCGGCCTTCATCCCGGAAGACGAGCGGATCGTCACCATCGAGGACTCCGCCGAGCTCCAGCTGCAGCAGCGGCACGTGGTCCGGCTGGAGACGCGCCCCGCGAACATCGAGGGGAAGGGCGAGATCCTCGCCCGGGACCTCGTCCGGAACAGCCTGCGCATGCGCCCGGATCGGATCGTGGTGGGCGAGGTCCGCGGCGCGGAGGTCCTCGACATGCTCCAGGCCATGAACACCGGCCACGAGGGGTCGATGACCACCATCCACGCCAACACCGCCCGCGACGCGCTCTCGCGCCTCGAGGCGATGCTCGGGATGAGCGGCGTGCCCCTCTCCGACGCCGCCATGCGCCAGATGATCGCGCGGGCGCTCCACATCATCGTGCAGCTCAACCGCGGCTTCGACGGGCGGCGCCGGGTGATGAGCGTCTCGGAGGTGACCGGGACCGAGGGCAGCACGGTCACGATGCAGGAGCTCTTCCGGTTCGAGCAGCACGCCGTGGACCAGGCCGGGCGCATCGTCGGCGAGTTCGTCTCCACCGGGATCCGACCCAAGGTGGCGGAGCGCTTCGAGCGGTACGGCGTCGACCCGGAGCGGCTCCTCGAGCCTCACCTCGGGCGGGAAGCATGATCCGGCGGAGCCCGGCATGAGGAACGCGCTCGTCGCCGCGGTCGCGGTCGCCCTCCTCGCCGCACTGGAGGCGGCCTACTTCTTCGTGCGCTGGCTCGGCGACCGCCGGTCGGCGGAGCTGAAGCGCCGCCTCCAGGCGATCGGCCGCCCGGGCTCCGCCGCGTCCACCCTCCTCCGCCCGGGCCGGCTCGCCGCCACCCCGGCCCTGGCGCGGCTCGTCGCGGCCGTTCCCGGCGCGCGGCGGCTGGAGGCGCTCCTCGAGCACGCCGACGCGCCGCTCACCGTCGCGCAGCTCCTCTCCACCTGTCTCGCGCTCGGCGGCGTCGCCTCCTTCCTCGCCCTCGCGATCCGGGCCGAGCCGCTCGTCGTCCTCGTCGTCCCGCTCCTCGCCGGTACGCTCCCCGTCCTCGCGCTGCTCGTCCGGCGGTCGCGCCGCGGCCACCAGCTCTCGGAGCAGCTCCCCGAGGCGCTCGACATGATGTCCCGCTCGCTCCGGGCCGGCCACGCGCTCCCGGCCGCCTTCGAGATGGTCGCGAGCGAGATGCCGCAACCCATCAGCCTCGAGTTCGCGCGCGCCTTCGAGGAGCAGAAGCTCGGGCGCTCCCTGGAGGAGGCGGTCCAGCGGATGGCGGAGCGCGCGCCCGGAAACGGCGACCTCAAGATCTTCGCGGTGTCCGCGGTGATCCAGCGGGAGACCGGCGGCAACCTCGCCGAGATGCTCGGGAAGATCGCCGAGACGATCCGGCAGCGCTACCGGTTCCAGGGGAAGCTCCGCGCGCTCACCGCGGAGGGGCGCGTCTCCGGGTTCATCCTCGGCGCGCTCCCGTTCGGCGTCGCGCTCCTCATCTCCATCACGAACCACGGCTACTTCGCGCGGCTGTTCGACAACGAGAAGGGACAGGCGATCCTCACCTTCGCGATCGTCATCTGGCTCGCCGGGATCTTCTGGATGTACCAGCTCACCCAGCTGGAGGTCTGACCGATGCCCGTGGACGGCGCCGCCCTCACCGCCGCGATCGTGCTGGTGCTCGCCCTCGCCACGGCGGCGTGGACCGTGGGATCGGCCCGGGCCGGCCGCCGGGAGCGGATGGTCGCGCGCCTGCGGGTGGACCGGAGCGGGACCGCCGCCGTCGCCGCAGCGCCCGCGCCGGGCCTCGCCCGAAGGCTCTTCGAGAGCCTCCGCCCCATCGCGCGGATCGCGACCCCCACCCGCGAGGACGAGCTCTCGCGGCTCCGGCTCGGCCTCGCCCGGGCCGGGCTGCGCTCGGAGCACGCGCTCCAGCTCTTCCTCGGCGCGAAGGTCGTCCTCGCGCTGGCCTCGACGCTCGGGGTCCTCACCTTGAACGCGAGCCGGGCCGAGCCGCTGCAGGGCGCCCTCGCCCTGGCCGTCCTCGCGTGCGCCGCGGGGTTCTACGCCCCGAACCTCTGGCTCTCGAAGCGGCGCGACGCACGCCAGCTCGCGATCCGTCGCGGCCTCCCCGACTCCCTCGACCTGCTCGTCACCTGCGTCGAGGCCGGCGTCGCGCTCGACGCGGGGCTCCTCCGCGTCGCCGGCGAGACGCGCGTCGCCTTTCCCGTCCTCGCGGACGAGCTGGAGCTCACCTTCCTCGAGGTGAAGGCGGGGATGAACCGGCCGGAGGCCTTCCGGCGGCTCGCCGATCGCACCGGGGTGGACGACCTGAAGCAGCTCGCCGCGACGCTCGCGCAGACCGAGCTGTTCGGGACCAGCATCGGCGCCGCGCTGCGGGTCCAGGCGGAGGGGATGCGCGTGCGACGGATGCTGCGGGCCGAGGAGCGCGCCGCGATGGTGGCGGTGAAGATGACCCTGCCCCTCGTCTTCTGCATCCTGCCCTCGCTCTTCGCCGTGATCATGGGCCCGGCGGTCGTGAACATCATGGAGACCCTCCTGCCGCGAATGGGGAACCGATGACGCGCGCGCTCCTCCCGTCCCTCCTCGCGGCGTGCCTCGCCTGCGCGACGACCTCCGGGGCGCGGCGCGAGGACGTGGCGAGCGCGCGCCGGCAGCTCGCCCGCACCCTCCTCGACCGCGGCGAGCCCTCGGCGGCGCGCGAGGCGGTGGACCCGCTCTGCCACGGGCGCCGTCCGGACCCGGAGGCGCTCGGGCTCCGTGGCGTCGCCCACCAGCGGCTCGGCCTCGAGCGGGAGGCGGAGGAGGACCTCCGCGAGGCGCTGAAGCTCGATGGCCGGCTCGCCTTCGCGCACTCCGCCCTCGGGATCCTCCTCGACCTGTCCGGTCGGGGCGCGGAGGCGGAGGAGCACCACCGCCGCGCGGTCACCCTCGCGCCCCGCGACGCGCGCTATCTGAACAACCTCGGCTTCTCCCTGTTCGCCCGCGGGCGGCCGCGCGACGCGGTCCCGGTCTTCCTCGAGGCGCTGCGCCAGGACGCACGCGACGTGCGTGCCCGCAACAACCTCGGCTTCGCCTACGCCGCCGGCGGTGACTTCGCCCGGGCGCGGCAGGAGTTCGAGCGCGCCGGGGATCCACGCCAGGCGGTGGCGAACCTCGCCCTCGCCTACGAGCGGAGAGGCTCCTTGGCGCAGGCGTACGACCTCTACGTGGAGCTGGGCCGGCTCGCGCCCGACGACGCGGAGGCGCGGGCCGGCGTCGCGCGCGTCGCGCACGCGCGCGGCCTCGAGGGACCCGCCGCGGCGGCGGGGGCGAGCGGTGCGGCGCGAGGGGGTGGCCTGTGAGGCGGACGGCGGGGATGGGGATGGTGGTCGCGGTGCTGGCGGCGTCGCCGGGGTGCATGGGCGCTCGCCACATGGCGCCCGACTTCGGCAGGGCGACCGGGGCCTGGGTCGCCGCGCAGCGGCCGCCCGGTGGCGGCACGGCGCAGGCGGTGAGCGGCCTCGACTCGCAGGAGTCCACCATCGTCGCGAGGGCCTACCGCAGGAGCCTCGACCCCAAGGCGGAGAAAGGCAGCCAGCGCCAGGAGCCGGAGATCCTCATGCTCGAGAAGACCGAGCGCGGGCGGACCGAGGCGAGGCCCCTCGCCCCGTCCGTGCCGAAGGAGTGACGCCGTGGCTCTCGACCGGCAGGCCCGGGAGCGCGGCGCGACCGCGGTGGTCGTCGCGATCGTCCTCGGCGCGATCTGCGCGTTCCTCGCCCTGGTGATCAACTCGGGGCACGTGATGGCGGTCCGGAACCAGCTCCAGAACGCGACCGACTCGGCCGCGCTCGCGGGGGTGCGCCAGCTGGACGGGACGACCGCGGGGGTGAGCTCGGCCCGGACCGTCGCCGCGAGCTACGCGGCGCAGCACATCACCGACCGGGGCCTGAGCATCACCATCGATCCCTCGACGGACGTGCAGGTCGGGATCTGGAACGCCTCGATGCCCCGCGCCTCCGCGTTCACGCCCGTCACCGTCTGGAATGCGACGACGCTCGCGCAGGCGAACGCGGTGCTCGTCAACGCCGGCCGGGAGGCGTCGCGCGGGAACCCGGTGCTCATCGAGCTCGGGGGGCTCCTCGGGATGTCGCAGACCGACGTGACCGCCTCCGCCGTCGCGGTGGGGGGCGGCCCGCCCACGAACCCCTGCGGGGTGCTCCCGCTCTCCTTCTCGAGCTGCGCGATGTGGAGCAGCGGCGGCACGCTCAACTGCGACGCCACCCTCACCTTCAACAAGGACGGCTCGGACAACATGGGGTTCACGAACCTCACCTCTAGCCCGGGGGTCACCCCGGGGGACATGATTTCGATCCTGTCGGGCTCGTGCCCGGTCGTGTCGATCGGCGACCTCGTCTGGGTGAGCAACGGCGCCAAACTCCCGCCGGTCGTCCCGTACTTCAAGCCGTACGTGAACGTGCCGTCGCTCGTCCCCGTCGTCGACGTCC
>WNGL01007158.1_pt1 | contig 13103 bp, 8 predicted proteins | sample 5400591 | NCBI WGS metagenome assembly WNGL01 (sample SAMN13153377, study PRJNA577476) | soil metagenome | isolation source: 80 cm soil or saprolite under Garry oak tree replicate 1 | place: USA:California | collected 2016-06-15
AGTGGGATGCCAGGGCGAGGTGGGCGTGGCCTGCTCTATGGCGGCCGGTGGTCTGACCGCGGCGCTTGGCGGCTCGAATGGGCAAGTAGAGCACGCCGCCGAAATTGCCATGGAGCACAACCTGGGGATGACGTGCGACCCAATCGGCGGCCTGGTTCAGATTCCCTGCATCGAGCGCAACGCCATGGGTGCGGTCAAGGCCGTGCACGCTTCGCGCATCGCGCTGAGCGAGTCAGAGGAGCACAAGGTCTCGCTCGACCAGGTGATTCGCACCATGTATCTGACCGGCCTCGATATGCAATCGCGCTATAAGGAAACCAGCCTCGCCGGGCTTGCGCTGAACATCATCGAGTGTTGAAATCGCCGGCGAGAGTCGAGTAATGTTTTCCGTCACCCTGCAAGAAGTGCCGTGAAGGCAGGTCGAGGCGGCGAATCGTAGGCCGCATCTTTGTCGCTTTCCCGTTCTCTCGTCTACCATCCTGCAATATGGATCCGAATGTTGAGCAAAGCATCGAAGGTGGCCGAGAACCGCATCCCATTCCTGCCGACTCCGGCTCCGCTTCGCCCACTGCGCATCCGACGGTGGCGCCGGTCTGGCACACGGTATTGCTGGTGATCTTCATTCTTCTCGTTTCGCTCCGCGGGGTCTATCGGCATCCTGGCGTAAGTGGTGCGGGTGTCGTGAACCGGATCGCGACGTACGGTGTCACCGCCGTGATGGAGATTGCACTGGTGGGTTGGGTCGTCCTTGGACTGCGGCTCAGGAAGATTCCTGTGCGCTCACTCTTCGGAGCCGTATCGAACGACTTTCGCTCGATAGCGCTCGATCTTGGAATCGCTGCGGTGTTCTGGATCGGGTCGCTGATGGCACTGGCATCGGTCGCTCTTGTTTGGGTCAGTGTCGAAACTCTCGTGACACATCGGCACGCGCCGGCCCATTCCGGCCAGCCGTTTGCACCCGACCCGACACAGCACAAAGCGACAAAGGCTGTGCTGCAATTAGCGCCGACAAACAGCCGTGAGATTGCCGGTTGGGTGTTGCTCTGTCTTTTGGTCGGTGTCGCTGAAGAGCTTGTATTTCGCGGCTATTTGCAGCGCCAGTTCACTGCGTGGGCACGGGGCGCTGCTGCGGCCGGCGTTGTGTTCTCGGCGCTCCTGTTCGGAGCTGCTCATGGATACGAGGGCGTGCGAAGTATGTTCTTGCTCGCCGTGTTCGGTGCGTTTTTCAGTTTGCTCGCACTCTTTCGCCGCAGTTTGCGCGCGGGAATTTTTGCGCACAGTTGGCACGATATCGCTGCGGGATTGACGATTGCATTTCTTCATTCGCGACATATTGTCTGAATCGGGAGGAGCTGCTCGCACTCTCGCTCGAAAAAATTGTTGCCACTTTTTCCACTCCATCGTCGTTTTTTACTTGACACTGAGCATTCATGAATCTATACATTCCTCAACTGCAACATTTGTTGCAGAACTCGATGCAAACCATCGAAAAGGGAGAATAGGCAAATGGCAACTAAGAAAGCAGCCAAGAAGGCACCCGCGAAGAAGGCCGCGAAAAAGACCGCGAAGAAGAAGTAACGGGTCTTCCAACCAAAAAAGGCAACACTCCGGGGGACGCCTCAAGCGTCCCCCGAAGTGTTTTTGGCGAAGAAGAGTGGTATCACGCAAAGGCGCATGGATACAGGCTAAAAAGGTGCATTAGGAAAAACTATGACGCGACGCCGTTGGATTGCCGAGCATTGGGATGAAGCGACCGCGACTCTCACTGGAGCGCAAGCTGAGCACATGGTGCGGGTGCTTCGCGCGCAGCTTGGAGTCGAAGCGGACGTCGTAGCCGGCGGTCAAGTTTTCCATGCTGTGGTCGCTGCGATCACGAGCGGCCCCGGCGAAGTGGGAAGCGAGGTTCGATTCAATTTGATCGCCGAGGTGGAGGCTGAGCCAGCCATGCCCGTTACGCTGGTAATGTGCATTTTCAAGTTCGATCACATGGAGTGGGCGATTGAAAAGGCCACCGAGTTGGGGGTGGCGGCGATCGCGCCGGTGATTGCGCGGCGAACTGAAAAGCATTTGGTGCAGGCAGCGGAGAAGCGTGTTGAGCGATGGCGGCGCATCGTACTCGAGGCCGCGCAGCAGTCGCGTCGATCGGATGTCCCGGTGATTGAAGTGCCGGTTGCGCTGGCGGCGCGAGTGAAGAGCGAATCGACCGCTATGCGCATTGTGCTTGCCGAGCAGGAGCGTTCTACCACGCTGGCTAATGTACTGAAAGAAGCCGTGGCGGCCGCGGGGGCAGAGATGCCGACGCTGGAGATTGCAATAGGCCCGGAAGGTGGTTGGGCTCCTGAAGAGGAAGCTCTATTCGATGCCAACGGTTGGCGCGCCGCGTCTCTGGGACCGCGCATCTTGCGTGCGGAGACGGCGGCGATTGCGGCGCTGGCGGTTGTTGCGTCGGTGTTGGAATAAGCGCGAGCACTTCCGGCCTGAATCAACTGAACGAACTGCCCTACAGCGAGACGCCGCGCTTCCACGGGATGAAGTCGTTCTGGCCGAATTGCTCGGCTTTGGTCAACTTCTCCCCACTGGCCACATCAATGCACAAGTCGAGCAGCTTCTCCGCACACGCGTGGATTGATGTCTCTCCGGTAACGATGCCGCCAGCGTCGAAGTCGATGATGTCGGCCATCCGCTCGGCGAGCGTCGAGTTGGTTGAGATCTTCACAACCGGCGCGACCGGGTTTCCGGTCGGGGTGCCGAGGCCAGTAGTGAACAGAACAAGATTCGCTCCCGCTCCCGCCTGCGCCGTCACGCACTCCACGTCGTTGCCTGGCGTGCAAAGCAGGTTGAGTCCTGGAGTCGTTGCGTACTGTGGAAAATCGAGCACATCGCGAACCGGCGAGACGCCGCCCTTCCGCGCCGCTCCGGCTGATTTGATGGCGTCGGTGATGAGGCCGTCCTCGATGTTGCCGGGCGAAGGATTCATTTCGAAGCCAGATTGCACGGCCTTGGCGCGCGCGGAGTAAGCCTGCATGAGGTCGAAGAATCGCTGGGCGAGCTCGTCCGTCGCGCAGCGGTTGATTAACTCCTGCTCGACGCCGTGAAGCTCCGGAAATTCGCTGAGCAGCGTTTTGCCGCCGATGCCGACGAGCAGATCGGAGATGTAGCCGATGGCGGGGTTGGCGGAGATGCCGCTGAATCCATCGGAGCCGCCGCACTTCAGTCCCACGGTAAGCTCGGAGAGTGGTGCGGGTGCACGGGTGACGCGATTGGCTTCCACGAGGCCGGAGAAAGTCTGGTTGAGCGCATCGGTCATCAAAGCGGTTTCCCGGCCGGATCGCTGTTGATCGAAGACGAGCACTGGCTTGGTCAGCTTTGGATCGCGCGCGCGCAGTTCGTCCATGAGCATGCTCGCTTGTGCGTGTTGGCAGCCCAGGCTCAGCACCGTGGCGCCCGCAACGTTGGGGTGGTGAATGTATCCCGCGAGCAAGCCGCAAAGCGCTTGCGCGTCCTGGCGCGTGCCGCCGCAACCTCCCTGATGAGTCAGAAAGCGAATGCCGTCGATGTTTGGAAATACGCGATCGGTGCTGGTGTGCGCGTGGGCCGTGGACGGGTGGCCATTACCGGCAGCCTGGTGGTCGGCGAGATGGCGAACATTTTCTCGAACGAGCGGGCGATAGCTGTTGAGGGAGCTTCCGTAACCCAACTCTTCTTCGAGGGCTTCCTTCATGCGCTCCACGTTGCGGTTCTCGCAGAAGACGAGAGGCAACACCAGCCAGTAGTTGCGTGTGCCCACCTGGCCATCGGCTCGGTGGTAGCCCATGAAGGTGCGGCTGGCCCACTCGGATGCATCGGGGAGCGCGAAAGTTACTGGATGGCGTTGCGCGGTGTATCCGCCCGTGCGGTGGCGAACATTGCGCGTGGAGAGCAGCCCGCCGCGCGGGATCTGCGCCGTCGCTTCGCCGACAACCATACCGTACATGAGAACCAGGTCGCCAGGAGAGAGATCAATCAGCGCCAGCTTGTGCTTGGCGGGGATCGCTTCGGTGACGGGACAGGAGAACGCGGATGGTGCGGATCCGAAGTGCACGACGGTTCCGACGGCCAACGGTGCGAGCGCAACCAGAACATTGTCGCGCGGATCGAGTTGCAGAACGATATCCGGCATGGGGAACGGTTCCTTGGACTGAAGACGACGTGCGTCCATTCGCCTCAAGCAAGGATACAACCTGCGCCAAGCCACCGAGGCGCTCGTCGTCTATCATCGATGCTTCATCCGAGTTTGATCGCAGGGAGGCGCTGGAATGAAAGCTGTTGTGTTGGAAGGACCGGGGGCGGCATCCGTCAAATCAGTGCAGGAGCCGTCCCCAGGTGCGGACGAGGTGCTGCTGCAGGTGCGCATGGTTGGCCTTTGCGGAAGCGACCTGAATTCCTTTCGCGGTCGTAACCCGCTAGTGAGCTTTCCGCGCATTCCGGGCCATGAGGTGGCGGCGACGGTGGTGGACGCCGGCTCGCACATGGAGTGGAAGCCGGGAACGGCGATCACGCTCTCGCCCTACACCAACTGCGGCCGCTGCGCTTCTTGCCTGCGGGGGCGGCCGAATGCGTGCCAGTTCAACGAGACGCTCGGCGTGCAACGCGACGGCGCGCTTACGCAGTTCATCTCAGTCCCTGCGGCTAAGTTGTATCGCGCCGATCTCACACTCAAGGAGTTGTGCCTGGTCGAGCCGCTTACCGTGGGTTTCCATGCCGCCGCCCGCGGACGAGTGAACCCGGCGGACACTGTGGCGGTATTTGGATGTGGCGGAGTTGGCCTTGGAGCCGTCGCGGGCGCAGTATTTCGCGGGGCGACTGTGATTGGCATCGACCTGGATGACGCAAAGCTCGCGACTGCGCGGAAGGCTGGCGCAACGCACACCATCAACACCGCCGCGGCCGACGACCTGCACTCGCAGCTAGCCGAACTGACCAACGGCCGAGGGCCCGACGTGATCATTGAAGCCATCGGTTTGCCACAGACCTTTCGCGCCGCGGTAGAGGAAGTTGCATTCACGGGGCGCGTGATTTACATCGGCTACGCGAAGGAACAAGTGGCATACGAGACGCGGTTATTTGTGCAGAAGGAATTAGACATCCTGGGTTCGCGGAACGCGTTGCCCGAGGATTTTCGCGACGTGATCCGTATGCTCGAGGCCCACCACTTCCCGGTGGAGGAGGCGGTGACGCATATCGTGCCGATCGAGGAAGGACCAGCAATTCTCGATGCGTGGAGTCGCGAGCCGGCGCACTTTACCAAGATCATGGTTGAGGTGAGTTGAGGAGCAACCAAGCTCCCGGTTATAACTTGGCGAGGTGCAACAGCAGGCCGGCCAACGCGCCTCCGACCAGCGGCCCGGCGACAGGGATGGCCGCATAGCTCCAGTTCGATCCGCCTTTGCCGGGGATGGGGAGCAGCGCGTGAACGATGCGAGGGCCCAGGTCGCGAGCGGGGTTGATGGCGTAGCCCGTTGTTCCGCCGAGCGATAAGCCGATGCCCCACACGAGGCTGGCTACCAACCACTGACCGACGCCGGCGGCGGGTCCGTTGCCCGAGACTCCGTGAGAGAAGATCGCGCCTGCCACGATGACCAACACCATGGTGCCGATGACTTCGCCGATCAAGTTGAAGACCGGGGCAGGCACCGCGCCACTGGTGCAAAAGACGCCCAGCTTGGCTGCGGCATCGGGCGTGAACCGCCAGTGTGCTGCGTAGTGCAGGGCCATGAGAGCTGCGCCGCACATGGCGCCCAGCAACTGCGCCGACCACATGCTCAGCAACTGGCCGTAGTTTCCGCTGATGATGGCGCTGGAAAGCGTGATCGCGGGATTGAGATTCGCGCCGGGGCTCCCGAAAGCCTGCGCCACCAACACACCGCAAAGCACACCGAGCGCCCATCCGGTGGTTACCACCATCCAGCCGGCATCTGCCGCGTACGACTTGCGAAGGGTTACAGCGGCGTTCACACCGTTGCCCAGCAGAATCAGAACCAGCGTTCCCATAAACTCGCCAAACCAGGGACAGTGCATTCAGGCATCTTTCATGTCTTGGTACTGCGGCGCAGCGTTGAACAGCTCTCGCGGTAGAACCAGGCAATTGGTGGATTTTTGGAACTCAGTCATTCTCCACTGCGCGGCCTCGGTTAGCCAAGGGGGCCTGGCAAGCGACCCGAAATCCGACCCGATGCTTACCGTAAGTCGGTTGGTTCATCTTCAATCGACTGCCGGATATATACTCCCGCCATGCGTGTTCCTGTCATTGCAACCGCCCTGTTTTTTGTTACCTCTTCGACATTGGGATTTTCACAGAACGCCGTGGAGCAGAAACCTGCGACCGTGGCCGAAGCGCAGACCTTCGTCGACCGGGCAAATGCCGAGCTGCTGAAGCTCGGCGCAGACGCTAGCCACGCGCAGTGGACCGCGGAGACCCATATCACCGAAGACACCGAGGTGACGTCGGCGCTACTGAACGAGCAAGCGATCGCGCGGACACTTGAGCTCACCGCAGAGAGCCATCGCTTCGACAACGCCACTCTGCCACCGGATTTGCGGCGACAAATCAAGCTTTTGCAGTTAAACACGCCGGCCGCGCCAAAGGACCCGAAGCTTCTGGCCGAACAGGCGCAACTCGCCGCGCAGTTGACTGGGATGTACGGCAAGGGAAAGTTCTGCCCCGATTCGCCTGCCGGCCAGCAGCCTGCAGCGGGAGGCAAGTGCCTGGGCATCGATGCAATCTCAGGAAACATGGCAAAGTCCCGCGATCCCGAGGAGCTGACAAAAATGTGGGTCGGCTGGCACGCAATCGGAGCGCCGATGAAGGACAAATACGCGCGCTTCGTCGAACTGCAGAATATCGGCGCAAAGGAGCTCGGTTACCACGACACGGGCGAACTTTGGCGCGCCGGGTATGACATGACTCCCGCTGAGTTTTCAGCCGAAGTAGAACGGGCATGGGTGCAGCTCGAGCCGCTCTATCGCGAGCTGCACACCTACGTTCGTACGCGATTGATTGCGAAGTACGGCAGGGCGGCCGACCGCCCCGATGGAATGATTCCCGCGCAACTGTTGGGTAATATGTGGGCGCAGGAGTGGGGCAACATCTACGACATCGTCGCGCCGACCGACCCGAAGCTCTCGCAATTCAAGCCGGTCGATCTTGAATCCACACTGAAGCACCAGATTGCGGCCAACGATCCGGCGGCTGCGCCGGCATTCGTCTCAGGAACTGATTTGAGCTCCGATGCGGGCCATGCCGCCAAGCTTGCCGCGGGCAAAGACATGGTGCACTACGGCGAGAATTTCTTTAAATCGCTCGGCTTTCCCGCCCTGCCTGCGACGTTCTGGGAGCGCTCGCAGTTTGTGCATCCGCGTGATCGGGAGGTGGTATGCCACGCCTCGGCATGGGATCTGGATTCCGTCGAGGATCTGCGCGTCAAAATGTGCATCGAGGTCAATGCCGATTACTTCACCACCGTGCATCACGAACTTGGGCACAACTTTTATCAGCGCGCGTACAACAAGCAGCCCTATCTGTTCCGCAATGGCGCGAACGACGGGTTCCACGAGGCGATCGGCGACTCGATTGCGCTTTCCATTACGCCTGCATACCTCAAGACGCTCGGCCTCACCGACACTGAGCCACCTGCGGAGGCCGACATTCCGCTGCAGTTGAGAACTGCTCTCGACAAAGTGGCGTTCCTGCCCTTTGCGCTGGCGCTCGACAAGTGGCGCTGGCAGGTTTTTTCAGGGGAGATCAAGCCGGCCGACTACAACAAAGCCTGGTGGTCGCTGCGCGAGAAATACCAGGGCGTCGCTCCGCCGATTGAGCGTGGCGAGGCAGACTTCGACGCAGGAGCGAAGAACCACATCCCGAACAATGTGCCGTATGCGCGGTACTTTCTTGCGCGCATCTACCAGTTCCAGTTCTACAAAGCGATGTGCGACGCGAGCGGCTATAAGGGGCCGCTCAATCGCTGCAGCTTCTACGGCTCCAAGTCCGCCGGCGACGAACTCAACAAGATGCTCGAGACGGGACAGTCGCAACCTTGGCAGCAGACCCTCAAGGAAATGACCGGCGCCGATCACCTGGATGCTCAGGCGATGCTGGACTACTTTGCCCCGCTGTATGCGTGGTTGAAGGCGCAAAACAAGGCGAGCACTAAGCCTTAATCAGTGATGCGCCGAAAACCAACTATGAACCCGGCTAAGGTTTTGGCGCTGCCTGTTGATCGCCGCTCGTCGTCCCGCTTGAATATTTGGGCCAACGGGTGATGAGTTCGTTCACTACAACGTGTCCGACTTTGTACGCGGCCTCAAGCGACGGCAAGTAGGCGCTGTAGGTCCCCACGCGTTGCCGCGCAAGGCTTTCGGCGGCGGTCATGCCGCGCGGTTGCTGATCAAAGTTGCTGACGGTTCGTAATACAAGGATGCGCTGCCAATCGACTCGCCCAGTTCGTGCCAGGAATTGCAGCGATTGCAGAGTGCCAGTGTCCTCCATTGCCGTTGTAACAAACTGGCCTTTCCCTTCGGTGAAGTAGCTGACCCATTCCGACGCCCACGCGTCTGAGAGCTTGCCATGCCAGTAGGTCGACGAAGAGATTTCGTCTCCCATGCTGACGGACGGAGGCCGCTGGGCGGCGGCGCCGTCAAAATGGGTGCGAATTTCCTTGAGAGTCTCAGGGTCGGCGAGGGGCGTCGCGCGAGTCTGGTCGTAAGCCCATTGAGCGAGGCTGGAATTCAGCGCGTACACCTGGCCTTCGACCGCAGCAGCGGGCGGCTCGAACGGTCGCGTCTTGCGAAGTGGGACGTAGCCGGTTTTCCAATCTGGCGGCATCTCGCGAGGGTCGATCTCGTAACCGAGATCGCCGTCCACAACCCAGCGCGCCCAAACGGCTGAACCCAGTGAAGTGCGCTCGGGGCTCCCGCCCGCAATCCCGGCAATGATCCAGTAGGCGTGACTCAAATCGAAGCGAGAGTCGAGGCCAAGCGCCATGATGGTTGCGGCGGCGTGTGCGGTGCCCTGGCCCGTCAACACCGCCATCTCGCCGTTGTCGTTCATGCGCGCGGAGTGATATCCGGCGGGGAGTGGAAAAACGCGGGCTAAATGATCACGCTCCACCCAATATTGAAGCTCGCCGGGCATGTCGCCGGTATCTTCGCCCAGTTCGAACATGGCCACCACAACGACTTTGACCGGTATGGGAGCCGGTTCCGCGATGGCGCTTAAGCCTCGCGTCATGAATACGATAAAGAGGACTGCGCAGCAGGTCTCGAATCGATTGAGCATATTCCGATAGTATGCGACGGCTGAGCTGTTAACACGGCTGTCATTTTGAAACAGCAGGATTGAATAAGAACGCTGCCCTTCAAAGTGGAGATCATGGAATAATGTAGCTATCGGAATAATTCACTGTCTTGTTTGAAGTTCCCACGGCTGGATCGGCTTGACCTTAGTCTGATCGAACGCAGCCTTAACCGAACCGTTCGGCCACGTCGAACGCAAAACATCCGGACCCCGTTGCCGATGTCTCGATTTCTCGACCTGCTCCCACAGCGCAGTTTTGATCGTGAACCCACTCGAATTCTCATACAAACCAATAACAGTTTTCGCAAAATCTTTGTGAGGAGAACCATAACGCAATGACTTCCATTCATAGGACCCCCAGGAAATTCCTCGGGCGCTGGCACGGCGTGCTCATCTGTTTCCTGACGCTTGCAGCCCTCGCGCTTCCCGCGCTCGCGCAGGACGCTGGATTCGGAACCATCAGTGGCACCGTTACCGACCCCAATCACTCGGTAGTGGCAGGCGCCACGGTCACAGTGATTCAGACCGACACCGGCATCAAGCGCGACTTGCAAACGACTTCAACGGGAAGCTATTCGGCGACGTTCCTTAAACCCGGCCGCTATGAGGTCATTGTCTCGGCGACGGGCTTCGCCAAAGCGGACCGCAAGAATCTCACCGTGCCGGTGGGCCAGATCGTGGCGATCGATGTCGAACTGCCAGTCGCCGGGGCTCAGGATACGGTGACCATCACCGGAGACGCTCCCCTGATCGATACGGAAAAGGTAGGTACCTCGCAGGAAATCGGCCAGGAACTGGTGAGCAATCTGCCGGTCAATGGAAGGCGCTATGACAACTTCGTGTTGCTGACGCCCAACGTGACGCCCGACGGCTCCAGCGGCCTGATCTCCTATCGCGGCGTCTCCTCGCTCTACAACTCCAACCTGATTGACGGAGCCAACAACAACCAGGCCTTCTTCGCCGAAGCTCGCGGGCGCGCCACCGGTGCTCCCTACGTCTACTCAAGCGATTCCATTCAGGAGTTCCAGTCGGCCTCCGGTCCTTATTCGGCCGAACTCGGTCAGGCCGCCGGCGGACAGATCAACGCCATCACCAAGTCCGGCACCAACCGGCTTCACGGCGACCTGTTCTACTTCCTCCGCTATCCCGATCTCAATGCTCTCGACCCCTACAGCAAGTCGCACAACATCTTTTCTCAGCCGGTGCACCAGCAGCATCAGTTCGGCGGATCCGTCGGCGGTCCCATCAAGCGCGACAAGCTGTTCTACTTCTTCACCTATGACGGATTCCGCAAGGTCAACCCGATTATCTATGTGTCCACCGGCCCTTACTCTTCACTCTCAACTTCCATCAGTTCAGGCGCCACGACCTACTGTCCGGCGCCTCTGACCTCAACCGAGTGCCTCACTGCGCTTAGCTATCTGCAGGGCACCCTGAAGGGTGTGGGCGGCTACACGCTGCAGGGCCAGTATCCCCGCGAGTGGAAGCAGGACATCTTCTTCCCCAAGCTCGACTGGCAGTTCTCTCCGAAGAATCGTGTGACCGCCGAGTTCAACTGGGACACCTTCAAGCTGCCCAATGGATACAACTCGTCGAGTACGGTGACCAACGGCGGCGTAACGCAGAATGGCTCCGCCAACTATCACGAGCGCTTTCTAATCGCCAACTGGACCACGGTTCTGAGCTCCAGCTCGGTCAACCAGGTTCTCTTCCAGTGGTCACGGGATCTTGAAACCGCCGGAGCCAATGCATCAGGCCCATCGGTCTCCATCAGCAGCATTGCCTCTTACGGCATGCCGAACGCACTTCCTCGTCCGGCCTTCCCTGATGAGCATCGCTGGGAAGTTGGGGACATCTACTCCAAGACGTTTGGCCGCAACACCATCAAGACCGGCTTTGACCTGAATCTTGTCGACGAACTCGCCGTCAACCTCTTCCAGGGCGGCGGAATCTACAGCTACTCCCCCGGCACTCCGGCTGGCGCCTTCACCAACTGGGTCCAGGACGTCTACGGCGTTAACGGTGGCAAGCACTACACGAGCTTCACTCAGGTCAACGACCCCATCACCCACGTCGGAAAGGACGATGCCTGGCAGAAGATTCTGGGCGCGTTCGTCGACGAGCGCTTCAAGGTGAGCCCGACGTTTCAGATCTCGGCTGGACTGCGTTACGACATCCAGATGATTCCGCAGCCACCCAAGCCAAACACGACGAGCGACATCGCCACGCTCTACACTTCGACGATTCACATCGGCAGAGCCAACCTGCAGCCACGCATCGGCTTCAACTGGAATCCGTATCCCAAGACAGTCGTCCGCGGCGGATACGGCATCTTCTACGGCCTGACCCAGGCTTCTACCTTCTACACCATCCGTTCAGAGAACGGCGTCTTCCAGCAGCAATATAACGCGAACCCCGGCACCTCGTGGGCTCCCGCGAACCTGGGCGTGTTGTTCACACCTCCAGGACCGGCTCTGGCAGCACCGTTCGATGGGGCTGTCACGCCTGTCGTCGAAAACACCGGCGCCTCGCTCGCGCCGCTTGCCGCACGCGGTCTTGACCCGAACTTCCGCAACCCATACTCGCACTCCTTCGACTTGGCGCTGGACCAGGAGCTTCCCGGCCGCGTCGGGATCTCGCTCGGCTACGTCGGCAACCGCGGCATGCGCCTGCCTCGCTTCATCGACACCAACGTGGCTCCTGCAACGGCAACCAAGACCTACGACATCGTGGACTCCACCGGCTCTACCCTCGAGGCCATTACTGTGCCGTGGTACACGTCACGTGTCACCACCAATACGGCCAGCTTGCTCACCGGTTTCTCCGACATGAACACCTGGTATCACTCCATGGTGGTCACGGTGAAGAAGCCGATGTCCTATGGCCTTGAGGTGCTCGCGAACTACACCTGGTCCAAAACCATGGACGAGGGCGAAGTGGGCGGCGTCAGCGGTACCTTCAACGGAACCGACGTGCCGATCGATCCCAACAACTATAAGGCTGAGTACTCGCGCTCCGATCTGAACATGAAGAACCGGTTCACCAGCAGCCTGGTGTGGGCGCCGAAGTTCAAGGCTTCTGCCGCACCCATCAACTACGTCGCCAACGGATGGAGCCTCTCTGGCAGCTATACGGCGCAGACCGGTTTCCCGATCACCCCGCTGATGACCAACTTCCCCTCCAGCGCTCTGTCCTCAACCGGCATTTCGGGTAATGGCGGTATCACTGGCGCTTCGGTGAGCTGGTTCAACGCGCCCACCGCCGTGCGCGCGCCGCAGCTGTCCCGCAACTACTTCCCGGGCCCCGGCCTGCGGAACGTGGATGCGCGCATCTCGCGCGACTTCGCCGTGACTGAGAAGACGAGCCTTCAGTTCTATGTGGAGGCCTTCAATCTGTTCAATCATCAGAACATCCTCAGCGTCACCAACAAGTACTCCACGTATTTCGCGTCGCTGGCGCCGCTCACGAACGGACTCCCAACCAAGGGATACAGTTCGACGTGCGACAGTTCTGCGCACACTAACGCTTGCATTTCGCCTTACACCGGTACCTCCGACTTCCTGGGAACCTCGACCGGAACCACGGGCGTGCTCTACGGACCGCGCCAGACGCAGTTCTCCGCGAAGTTCATCTTCTAGAGAATTGTGTCGGGCAGTAATCTCGGGCATGGCGGCTTCAGCTGTCATGCCCATTTTCTTTGCCGCTCCACCGCAACCAATTTAAGATGACAGTATTCAATTCGACGCTGCGCGATTCACCGACGAGTGCGAAC
>WNGL01007160.1_pt1 | contig 13100 bp, 13 predicted proteins | sample 5400591 | NCBI WGS metagenome assembly WNGL01 (sample SAMN13153377, study PRJNA577476) | soil metagenome | isolation source: 80 cm soil or saprolite under Garry oak tree replicate 1 | place: USA:California | collected 2016-06-15
CCGACCGTAGGGGCCGATTTATCGCGCCCACCGCCGATTTATCGGCCAGTAGGGACCCGATTTATCGCGTCCTGGGTGTCCGATTCTTTTATCAATATCCTTTATCGCGCCCACGGGTGGGGAAGTGGGGACGCCCCAAAATGTAGCGACACCCCTTGTGGGTGTCGTGGGGTGGCCGTGGGGTGAGGCGCTCGTCCCCAAAAACACAGTCATGCAAAGGAGGAAACCCATGTCGATCATCGAGGTTGATGGATTAGCGAAAACATTCAGAACCCGCGAACGTGCGGCTGGTCTGGCAGGCAGCCTGCGCTCGTTTGTAGCACCACGTTATCGCGAACGTGAAGCAGTCAAGCCAATCAGCTTTGTGCTCGAAGCGGGTGAGGTGCTCGCCTTTATCGGGCCAAATGGTGCAGGCAAGTCCACCACCATCAAAATGTTGACCGGTATCCTCTACCCTTCTGCTGGCAAGGCCCACGTGCTTGGTCTCGCGCCATGGAGGCAAAGGCGTCAGCTTGCCTTTCACATTGCCAGTGTCTACGGGCAAAAATCGCAACTCTGGTACCACCTGCCACCACAGGACACATTCAACCTGCTGGCACGCATCTACGAACTGGATATGACAGAATACCGCAAGCGGCGCGACTTCCTGGTGGAGGTCTTCGATATCGCGGAGTACATGGGAACGCCTGCCCGCAAGTTAAGCCTGGGGGAGCGCATGCGCTGCGAACTGGCGGCAGCATTGTTGCATAAGCCAAAGGTGATCTTTCTGGACGAGCCAACCATCGGGCTGGATGTCATCGCCAAGCAACGCATACGTGACCTGATCGGTCAATTGAACACCGAGGAAGGCGTCACCGTCTTCCTGACGTCCCATGATGCAGGTGATATCGAGCAGGTATGTCGCCGCGCCATCGTGATTAACCATGGTGAGATCATCCTTGATGCGCCTGTCGCGAAGCTGAAACGCGACTACCTGAAGTCAAAGACGGTTGATCTATTGTTGGAGGAGCCTGCGGATACGCTCCTGAAAACAGATGCCGGGAGCGGCAAACAACGCTTGAGTATCCAGTTACCTGGCTCTATCCACGAGGAGATACACGAAACCGAGGGAGTACAGGTGCTGAAGGCGAAGGGTCATGGCTTGAAGCTGGAGATCGATACATCACGCGCTCCCCTGGAGCCGATTATTGCAGCGATCATGCAGCATTGTCATATACTCGACATGACCATCTCTGACCCTCCAATGGAGGAGATCATCGCAACGATCTACGGTGAGAAAGGGCACGAGGGAAACGCCTGGAACTCCCACTCCACTCCAGAGCAGGTGCCCTCTGTCCCTTTCAAGGGAAGGGATTTGGGAACCGGTGTCAGGGGCGGTGGAGGATCGTAGGGGCGGGGGAGGCGCGGATGTGGGGAGGGGGCCTTGTGGCCGCCCGCGGTGCTTGCGTTGCACCCGAATCCATTGTGCCATCATCGGCAGGAGAGTAGGTTCTATGGATACGATGATACAGGACTCTCAACGAAGCCGAGGGAGCAGATCAGGTCTCTCCCTCCGTAAATATGCCGCCGTGCTGCGTGTCAGCGTTGCGAATAACCTGGCCTACCTCATGGAGGTGTTCTTCCGTGCGCTCTTCCTGATCGTGCTGATGTTCATACTCACACAGCTCTGGAAGGCAACGTTTGCGTCGCGGGGAAAAGCAGTTCTGGGCGGCTTCGATGTCAACGATATCATCTGGTACATCGCCGTGGCAGAGGTTCTCGCTACCTCGCTTCCTCCACTCACACGCCGCATCGACCAGGAGGTACGCTCTGGACAACTGGCATACCTGCTGGGAAGGCCATGCAGCTATGTGCTCTACCACTTCGCGCAGTACCTTGGCGAGCGATTGGTACGACTCAGTATTAACGCGGTTGTTGCTGCCCTGTTAGCACTCATCTTAGTAGGTTTACCGCATTTCACCTGGATGGGTGCACTGGCCTTTCCCTTAGTTGGCTTCCTGGCGATATCCATCGACTTCTTAGCCTACTTCGGCATCGGGCTGCTGGCCTTCTGGACTGAGGATACCCAGTCATTTACCCTGATCTACAACCGTCTTGTGCTGGTACTCGGTGGAGTGCTCATACCCCTGGAGATTTTTCCAGAGCCTCTGCGGACTATTGCCCAGGCACTACCGTTCAGTGCCATCTTATACGGCCCATCACGCACACTGGTGCGTTTTGAACTCGATCGATTTGCCTGGCTATTAGCGCAGCAGGCGAGTATCCTGATTGTAGGAGGCATCATCCTGTTTGCAATTTACCGCGTAGCCCTTCGACGGGTGAATATGAATGGAGGGTAGAGCGAGTATGTTCTTATTGAAGAGATTTGGGCGTACCCTACGTTTCATCGGTGCATACACTGCTGCTAACCTCCAGGCGGCGATGGAGTATCGTGTCGCCTTCGGTATGCAGGTACTGACGATGGTCGCGAATGATAGCCTGTGGCTATTCTTCTGGTGGGCCTACTTTAAGCAGTTCCCTATCGTCCACGGTTGGCAGAATACCGACATTATCATCATCTGGTCAGTAGCGGCCTGCGGTTTCGGTATAAGTACCGCCGTATTTGGGAACGCCCCCAAACTTGCCGCGCTGATCATGAATGGCGGACTGGATGCCTACCTTGGCATGCCGCGCTATGTGCTCTTGCACGTCTGTATCGCAGCAAGCGATCCCACAGCCTGGGGTGACATCATTTTTGCAATCGGCGCATTCTTCCTGTTCGTGCATCCCGACCTGCTGCACATTGGACTGTACCTGCTGCTCGTGCTCCAGGTATCCTTCATTTTTACAGCGTTCTTTGTGCTGCTCTGTTCCCTGGCATTCTTCCTGGGCAACACCGAAGGTTTATCCCAGCAGGTCGCCGGAGCATTAATCTCCTTCAGCACCTACCCAATGAACATCTTTAACGGTGCCGTGCGGCTCCTGCTCTTCACAGTCATTCCGGCAGGCTTCATCTCGTTCGTGCCCCTGCAGTTGCTACACCAGTTTACCTGGGCCTTGCTGGGTGCAATGGTTGGGTTCACGGTGCTGATAGTGTTCGCTGCTGTGGGCGTGTTCGAGTTGGGTTTGCGGAGATATGAGAGTGGGAATTTGTTGGGGATGCAGAACTGATTTAACACGGCCAATACCTCTGATTGCCTGCGGCAATCAGAGGTATTGGCCGTGTTTATAAATACTCCTTAAACCACCGTTGCATCCGTTCCCCCATATCGCGGAGATGCTCACGCTCACTGGGACCATGACCTTCACGGGGGTAGACCACCAGCTCAACGGGGACATTTTGTTCACGCAGCGCACGATAAAAGGCGTATGCCTGATTCACTGGAACAGGCTCATCGCTTTCGCCATGGAGAATGAGTGTTGGAGTCCTCACCTGGGCAGCGTAAGTGATAGCAGAGCGTTCACGATAAACCTCCGGGCGTTCCAGGAGGCTGGCATCTAAAAAGCGTTCATCCCAGACCGAGAGATTGGATTGTGCATGGAAGCTATGCCAATCAGAGACGCCTGCACCCATAACCGCAGCTTTGAAACGTGTAGTCTGCGTCACAGCCCAGGCCGTCATAAAGCCACCATAACTCCATCCCATAATGCCGACGCGATTGCCATCTACTATGCCATGCTCCACCAGGTACTCGACACCGGCCAGGACATCCTGCAGGTCCTTGCCACCCATGTCACCAACGACTGCATCAGCGAAGGCGACACCTCGGCCCCAACTACCACGGATATTTGGTCGCAACACAGCATAGCCAGCCGAGGCACGTATCTGTGTCCAGAAGAGATCGTAACTGTCAGGGTATGCCCAGGAAGGGCCTCCATGTACAACGACGATTAATGGCGGAGCACCATCACCCTTGTGTTCAAGCGGTGGAGTAAAGAGCGCATCAATCTGCCAGCCATCGACACTTTCATAACCCATCCTCTGACTCGGTACCACTGCAAAGATTTCTTCTGCGATAGGATTCAGGTGCGTGAGACGGTTGCGAGTCAATTCCGTGATAGTGCTCCCCTGAAAAGTGAATTTACCAGACCAGATATCAGTTGGTGCGTTCGAATCGGAGTGGACGGTGGCGAAAACTTGCAGGTCGGGCGTAGTTGAAAGATGCGGCCACATCACGTCCATCACGAAATCCTGGACAGGTGTGCTGATTGTGCCATCGATTTCGTCGAGGATGCCTATCTGGTGGGTCACACCTGCAAAAGCTGTAAAAAGCAACCTGCGTCCATCAGGAAACCACTGGCACCAGCTGGGACTACACTGGATATTGGGCGTCAGGTTGCGCACCTGGCCTTCTGCAAAAATCGGTAGAACAAAGATATCTCCGGCTCCGCGACAACGATCACTCCATTCGCCGGAGATATAGGCAAGCCGTGTCCCATCTGGAGACCACGCAAGCCCACTGGCCTGGCGAGTTAAGTGTGTTACCTGGCGTACTGCCCCACCAATAGCCGGGACAATACCAATCTGGCCCAGATACCAATCGTTCTCATCTGGACCAGTTGAGTAGTAAATGGCAAAGTGCCGACTATCCGGCGACCAGGCATACTCCCAGACGGTAACTCCGGCGGGTGTAACGGGTTCAGGAGTATCGTTATCTACTCGCACTGTCCAGAGGCGGTTATGTCGTCCAGGTCCGACAACAAGAGGATCGGTCTTAGGTTCTTCACCCTCCAATGAGAGAAAGGCGATGCGCTTGCCATCCGGCGACCATTCCAGGTCACTGACGCCGTTAGGCATCGTACAAATTTGTTTTGGCTCCCCGGACCCAACGAATTGGGCCCCTACAGGCATAAGGTAGAGTTGAGGTTTCCCTTTGCTTCCCTCACCTTCGCCTTCAGAGATAAAGGCCAATTGCTGGCTATCTGGAGACCAGCGGGGGCAGGTATCGGCTTTCGGGCCCTTCGTGAATGGTTGTGCCTCCCCACCAGATATCTCTACAACCCAGATACGTGCACGTTGTTTCGGCTGATCGGGAACCCATTCCCGCAGCACAAATGCAACGCGCTTTCCATCAGGTGAAAGATTGACATCACTGGGAAAACGCATGTCGAAGAGAGCATCAGGTGTAACCGGAACGCGATGCGAATCTCGCTGTAGTTCTTTCATGGAATGATGGTCCTATATTTCGCTAAGGTTCATCCCTTTCTCTTTCTGAGCGCTACGCCTTCTCACCCAATGTGGTGAGTGGAAGCATAAGGCCGCAGAAATCATCTCGTATCATCTCCAGGACCATCTGGTCGTAGAGTTGGTCCACCTCCTGTTGAGTAGCAACTCCCAACTTGACTATAAAGGGCTGGAACAATTTGAAAACAGTTCTGGCATCCCGGCGAAAGCCTTCATAGAATTGGGTCCCAGCAGAGAAATCGATCGCATGTGATACGAGTTTTATATTGACACAGCCTGCATCAAGCAGAAAGCGCCTCAACATTGGCAAAACGCCAGTAAATCGCCCCGTCTGAGAAACACTTCCCTGTATCTTGAGAGCGCGAATGATTAGTGCATTCAAGTTCTCTAATGCAGGGCTGGTGCTGAAGTACCACCACTCACTCTCAGTGAGGCGGATGAAGCCCCCAGGTCGAGTGATCCGCCGAAACTCCTGCAGCAGCGGAGGCCATGCGGCTGCAGGGAGAAAATTGATGAACCGAGCATTGACCAGGTCAAAGGAGCTATCAGGAAAGTCCAGAGGTTTCAGTATATCCATCACCAGGAAACTAGTGTTGTCCAAGCCTTGTACCTTCGCTTGCGCAGATGCATAGTCAATCATTGCCCGGCTGATGTCGAACCCCACCACCTTAATTTCAGGATATGCAAAGGCCACCTCCAGTGCCCAGCCTCCAGGGCCACAAGCGACGTCAAGAACCCGGTGGATACCAGAGAAGTCGTTCGATCGCTCAGGGAAGAGTCCTCCCATACCTTTAGTGATAAGATGATCCTGATCTAGCAGGCGTGCCATTTCTGCTCCACTCTCAGGATCATTAAAATAGACATTGCCGCTTTCGGATGAACCAGCTGATGTTGTCATTCAAAGCTCCTTTCCTCTATTGCTTGGCTGCTTTTTACCTTCTCTTTGGATCAGTATATGCCCAATAGTTGTTTCTGTCAAAAGACTTCACAAATCGTTGGCGCGGATGCCCATCCCGTTCCACGGAATAGGGAGGAAGCGCCTGTTCAAGCAGCCTACGGGCAGGGTGGGAAGCATCTGGTGGGGAACCAGATGCTTCGTGTTCTGGAACAGGCACTCGTTCCGCTCCCCTTTCTTCTGCTCTTCCTTGGCTTGAGAAGCCAAAACACTTGACATTGACGGCGATCTCTGGTACACTTGTTCATGAGGCTAAGGCACTTTTCCGAGGAAGAGAGAGACGGTTCGCCTCATCGCGTTCCTTTCCAACTGAGTGGCCTGGGTTCCAGACAAGAAACCATGTCTGGGTAAAACACTCTTGGTCGAATAACGCTCCTCGTTCAGAAGTGGTCTGACAGCCATGCTGAGCAAGGACGGGTACCTTGTCAGGGTGCCCTGATGTGTCGGTCGCTGAAGCCAAAGCGCCATCTGGCAACGGGTTGTGAGTTGCGGTCGAGACCAGACACAAGCTCATCCGCTTCTTGGGGAGAGAGTTCCTGACCCAAAAACAGTGGAATACCATCCCCTCATCTTCACCATCACCAGTCACTGCGTGATCCCACTCGTCCGCCGCACCTGGCGCTTCATCATCCCCCGGATGCGGGACTGTCAGCAGAAAAAAGTGTCGCTCCTCTACTTCGTCAGCCTCATGATGGTATTTCCACTGGTCTACCGCAATTTCACGCTCAACCCTGAAGTTTGTGAGACCAGTTTCTTCGATGATTTCACGGGTCACCGCCTCCAATGGAGATTCATTCTCCTTAAAAGTACCCTTTGGAATCTGAGTGCCTGCTTCCGGGACGAATTTATGGGTGAAGACGAGCACCTGCATGGTTCCGTTATGCTTTCTCGTGACGTAACCGTAGGCTTTGCGAACGTGTTTCATAGGTCTTCTCCCACTCTGTAGAAAGATGAATGATGCTGGGCACAATGCTTGTTATTATACAATAGGAATACGGTCATTTATTCGGAGGTAGGGCGACCGTGTAGAGTGCCGATTTATCGAGCATGTGGTCGCCCCTGCCCAGATGACAGCAGGGGAAGGTAGATCATGCGAGAAATTTTTCAAGAACTCATCCACGACCTGGAACGTGGCGAAACGGTTGCGATGGCGACCATTGTGAAGCGCAAGGGCTCCGTTCCACGCGAAGTCGGAGCAAAGATGCTTGTTCATCGGGGAGGCAAGATCAGCGGCACCGTTGGTGGCGGCTGTGGCGAGGCCGAGGTATGGCGGAGTGCGCTGAATGTAATCGATACGCAGCATCCTCAGATGGTTCAGGTCGACTTGACTGAAGAGATCGCGATGGAAAGTCAGGGTGTCTGTGGTGGGATATTCGATGTTTTTGTGCAGCCCTGGTATAACCGCCCCTATGACAGACTCCTCCCTAATCAGCCGAGCATGCAGGATTTTGCTCATGCCATCAATGAGGCCCTTGAGGGTGAACGAGCTGTTGCGTTGGCTACCATTATCGCTGGGAGTGGGACCTGGCGTCCCTCCATAGGCCAGCAGATGCTTATTCATGAGGACGGCAAAACATTCGGAACACTTTCCCTTCCTGATGCTCCTGCGGGTGCGAAGGATTTGAAAGGCGGTTCACTAGCCGATCAATCGGCGGTGGGCGGCGATAAATCGGCCCCTACGGTCCACGGGTCAATGAATTGGCCCTCTACATTCCCTATCCAGCTTGTGGAGTCCGCGCTAAAAGCTATCACAGCAGGCAAACCACATGTTGAAAAGGTACCCGGTCCTGCCAACACCTGGGTGGAGATATTCATTGAACCTTTTATTCCGCCTCCGGTACTACTGATCGCTGGGGCCGGACATATTGCCGCACCACTTGCTGCTCTGGGGCAGCTGATGAATTTCTCGGTAAGTGTCACTGACGATCGCGCCTCATTCGCCAATCGAGAGCGCTTCCCCACTGCCAAACAATTGCTGGTAGGTGATATTGAGACGACCCTGAAAAACTACCCAATTACCCCCCGTACCCACATCGTACTGGTCACTCGTGCCCATGCCCATGATGTCCATGGCCTCCGCGCTGTGATTGATTCTCCAGCAGCCTATATCGGTATGATCGGCAGCCAACGACGAGTGTGGGCCGTCTTCAAACTGCTGCATGAAGAGGGCTTTCCTGCTGAGAAGTTAGCCAGGGTGCGTGCTCCTATCGGCCTTGACCTCGGAGGCTCTACTCCCGAAGAGATTGCGCTCTGTATCATGGCAGAGATCATCATGCTGCGTCATGGTGGGACTGGTGTTGCAATGTCTGAGCCTCTACGTCAACGGTATATGGAGCGATTGAAGAGGTTGGATCTAGAGGAGGGAGACTGAACGGGGTAGCTGAACACAATGACCAGGGCAACCGCAAGGATTGCCCTGGTCATTGTGTTCAGCTATCCTGGTAACCACACTATCCAGGCTGTCCTGGAGTTGGAATAAGACCAAGCTGCTGGAAGGTCCCCAGAGCATCATTCTCGCCCCAGTGCTCCACAATCTTGCCGCCAGCAATACGGAAGACGGACATTCCTGACGAAGTGACCTGCTTGCCGGTGGGGGGAGCGCCTAAAAATGAGCCAGTGTTTGTGCCATGGAAGGTAAAGCGCTCTACGACCTTATCTCCTTCAGCGATCAGATCTTCAGTGGTCGCATGCCCATCAGGGAAAGCAGCAGAGAATGCCATATGGGCCATCTTCCCACCTTCAAGACCGGGTGGGAGTCCTGGAAGGCCATTGTGACTGACGATGTTCGCGGCAACGATTTCGTCTAAGGCGGCCAGGTTGTTCGTGTTATGCGCCTCTCGATACCGACGGATCAGGGCCTTGTTTTCTTCTACTGACATAAAAATATGTTCCTTTCGGTGTGTTGTAACGAAGAACTTCTTCGTGTGACGTTCAAGTTCAGGCGTACAGAGGCCGCTCGGCACCAATCCATCCCGCCAACGCCGCTCGGTCGCGGCTAGTGCTACGCACTCAGGCGGGACACCCTCTCTGGGGGAGAGGTAATAGGAGAAGGCTACCCTATCCTGATTTGCTGGTATCAAAGAAGTACAGCATATTGCCCGAGGGATCTTTCGCGGCAGCCCAGCGTCCAGGGGCAATATCGGAAGGTTTGCGCACAAACTCTAACTTGCTCTGGTGAGCAGCGTAGAATTCATCCACGGAGGGAAGCTCGAACATAGGGCCAGCAGTATCCCTGGCTCCTTCTTCCACGGGATCAACCATAAGCTCTACCTCGGTACCAGGAAGCTTAAAAGCCACCGTCTCTCCTTCGCGCCATGACTCAACGAGCCCCAGCTGGTCACGATAGAACGCCAATGCCTCCTTCGTATCGCGCACTGGCACGTACACAAGGCTCAATTTGCCATCCATTGATCGTGCTCCTTTTTGTTTTTTCAGGTTACTTGACATCCGCTCCATAACCACGTTATGATTAGTATAACATGGTTATGGTTCACCTGTCAATGGTTTTTGGAACAAATTTTCTCTATGCGCGAAGATATACCTCTTCCTGGAACAACGAAAGCCAGGCTGATAGCAGCGGGCATCCAGCACTTTAGTCAGCATAGTTACGATGAGGTAGATGTTGATAGCGTAGCTGCTGATGCGGGCGTGACAACTGGCTCGCTCTACCATCATTTTCAATCAAAGAAGGCATTTTATGGGGTGCTGCGGGACGACATGACCCGTCGCATACTGGATCGGATGGAGGCTGCCTCCGAGAGTGTTCCGCCGGAACGGGCTGTCAAAGCAGCACTCCTGGCTGCTTACGATGGAGTATTGCGTATCAAGGCAGGTAAGTTGTTAACCGAGCCGGACCCGCGTGGGGGTGAGGATCCTATTGCCTGTTTGTTGGGTGAGTTAGCTGCGAAGAATGGAATAGTTGCTGCCGACATAGTAGGCATATTGCTTGCAGCAGCATTGCGAGCAGCATTGACCCAGGCTCTTAATGGTCATTCGGAGGCGAGACAGGCATTGGAGGTATTATCTATTTCCGAAAGCCCGGCATAATGGATGAGTAAGCCGCCGCCGGTGGCGAGAAGAACTGAAGAGTTACGAAGCTTTTGTGAACGGCGAACAAACACATTGTGCTATATTATGAAGAAGTTACACGAGCGACCTGGTTTTATATCAAGTCCGCCAGAAGAGGGATCATAGGAGCGGGAGTGCAGAGGGCGGCCAGCCCTCTGCTGGGGCACCCTGCCTGGGGGCGCGCCACCCTGCCTGGGGGGCAGGTAATAGGGGGATGATGAAGCGCAGGTAATAGGGGATCCCCAAACAATCCCTCTTGAAACGGATTTGATATTACAGGCTGGGAAGCGAGAGAACATGCCGGGCATGGTCAAGAGCATTGTTGGTGAAGCCGCAACGAACGCCAAGGGAATGACGACAAGCGAGAAGACTAGAGAGCAACGACTTACCACAGCACAACAATCTCGTAGGGCATTTTGTGGGAGCCTTACGCGTTTTACTGCTGCACTTGCATTCACCCCACCAGGCGGGTTCTTAGCCAGTTGTGCTTCACAGCCACAGCGACAGCAAAAGATCCCCCGTCCTCCAGTGCAGATAAATAATACCTATATCATCCCAAATACAAGATACATTGGTGAGGCATTTTCATTCCCTGAGCAGATGGTTTCTGCCATCTTAGAGCCTCCGTTGAACAGAACACCTCCCTATGCTCAGGGAATTTCGTTTATTGGAATAATTGCTCAAGATACCCTGTCTGTCGGCTATAACAGTTTCAAGCCATATGATATTGCCCGTGTAGGTCTGTTCAAACAGAACAATGGTACGTTTCGCTATGGGTATGAAATAAACGGTGTAAGGCACTATGCGAGGGGACATGTACCTGGGCTGGATTACAAATACAATATCAACTTCAGTCTTAATGAGGAAGGCTTAGTAACAGATCCTGATTATCCACATCAAAGAAGGTTTGGCTACAACTTCCAGATTTCGAGTGGCTCGGATGCTTCCATACGGCTTCAGGGGCTTCAAAGCGCTCCCATCTATGCCAATCAGATCTTTGTGGGAGTAATGGACGAGAGCGATAATGTCCGGCTCCCCGACAACAAACGACTCCAGCTCTACATTTCGGTCTCAGGTAGTGAGCAAGCACCGAATGTAATTTATAAGAATAATGACGATACAAGTCAGGTAAGCTCGCAATTCAGTGAGTCTGAAAATCGTATCGTCCTCACACTTAGCGGCAGTACTGGCTCATAACTTTTGAGATACTACACAACAGCCGAGTAGGTTACTACTCGAGGAGGAGTAAAGTTGTAGGCACCATCTTCCACCAATAATTCGAGGTATCCACTTTTCCAGGCAACGAAGAAGGGATTGCCGATAAGACTGCCATTAGGGTCACACTTTTCTGAGAGAGTGAAACCTGGGCCTGAAAAAGCGGCAGAGGAGATACAATTCATACTTACTGGCTGATGAGTCAGGGGAATTTTATCCACTGGACAGAACTCGCCAATATCCGTGTCATAATTATTGGTGCTGCAAGAGAACTGAGTAATGGTGATTGTTTTCGAAACCATTTGCAGAGAGGATGTGGCAGAAGTACGTGAAACTGCATTGAGATTGCCGATAAGGAATCCAAGAAAAGAACCAACCAGGAGAGCCAGGCCCAGGAAAAATATTTGCCGCTTATCAAACAAATCGTTACTCCTTTCCCCATCAGGGTCTTTTAGACAACCGATAAACAAGAGAAGTATAGCACTTTTTAGTATGCATTTGATGGTCTGGAATAAGCGTTTGCTTGCTGAGATTGGTGATATGGGGCCAGAACAAAAGAGTTGAGGGCATCCACGGGCCAATGAATTGGCCCTCCACGGATACCCTCATACGGGCGCGATAAATCGGGCCCCTACAATCGAACGCCGTCGTTCTCTCCCATTCCGACGTGCTCGATAAATCTATTACCTCCGCTTCATCCTCCCCCGGAGGCGCGCCTCCAGAGAGGGTGCTCTACAGGCGGTCGAGAACAACAGAGAGCTAGAAACTACCTGCAGCGGTGACGACATCCTGCTGGTGGACAGGGGTGGGCACGAACTGGAAACCGTACCACCAGACGACCGTCTGCACGTTGTTGGTATCAGTCCAGAGCGCATGGAAGGTATTGTCCGAGCCGACCGCTATGTCGGTGTAGTCGCCGATGAAGCCACCACCAAACTGATAGCGCGAGTTGATCGGATGTGTCGTAACCAGGTTGGACACACCATTGCTCAGGTCAACCACCGCATAGTCGAGCCGGGCATTGTTGATGTACGGACCAAGCGCGAGGCAATTGATCCTGCCCACGGCAGTTGGTGTGGCAGGCTTAGCACAGGTCTGCCAGGGCGAGACGACATCGGCCGCGTAAGCGGACATGTAGACACGACCTGAAGGTGAGACCGCAACGCCTGGCCAGAACGTGTCGACGCGGTGGATATCTGAGGTGGTAAGACCTGGTGCCGGATAGCCAATCGCGGTGCGGTTCTGCGCATCGAGTGCAGGGAAGATGAGCGCAGGTGTGCTCCAGGTGGCACCACCATCGGTAGATTTGCTATAGAGTGCTGCGGAGTGACAGCCGACATTGGCAGGGGGGATGCAAAGGCCACCACCATCGCTCAATTGTGATGACCAGGCAACATAGAGGTCGCCATTGGGTGCCACATCTGCCGCCGGGAAGCTATTCACACGAAAAGCAGCATCGGCGAGCGGGAGAATGTCGACCAATGGTGCGACAGCCACAGGCTTGCTCCATGTCACACCACCATCAGCAGACTTGACCATATAGGTGCTGTCAAGTGTGGCGAGCCGTGTAGCCCCCTCAAAGAAGACATACACCGTGCCATCGGGGCCAACGACCGGGCGCGAGCCTTGATCGTAGAGTACATTGCCACCGATGAGCTGCGGAGTGCTGAAGGTGTGGCCACCATCGGTCGAGAACGC